>Ga0247829_10001320_pt1 | contig 11153 bp, 8 predicted proteins | sample 12C_Control_Day4_FD_207765 | JGI IMG/M metagenome (GOLD analysis project Ga0247829, IMG submission 207765) | Soil microbial communities from agricultural site in Penn Yan, New York, United States - 12C_Control_Day4 | ecosystem: Environmental > Terrestrial > Soil > Agricultural land | place: USA... | reverse complement strand
GCCAGGGTGTCGGCATCCATGCCGGCGCCATCGTCCTCCACCTCGATGCAGACGCAGTCGCCGGCGGACAGCTGCAGCGGAGCGGCCTCGGCGACATCGATGTGGGCGCGGCGAGCCCGCAGCGTGATGCGGCCCTCGGGCCCGGTGGCATCGCGCGCATTGAGCACCAGGTTCAGCAGTGCCTGCTCGAGCAGCGTGGCGTCGATCCAGGTCCACAGGGGCAAGGCGCCGGCGTCGATATCGAGCCGCAGGGTCTCGGGCAGCGAGCGCCGGACCAGGCGGGCCACCGTGTCGAGCAGCGCGCCGACATGCACCGCCGCCGCCTGCAGCGACTGGCGCCGCGCGAAGCTCAGCAGCCCGCGCACCAGATCGGCCCCGCGGCGTGCGGCGTCGAGCGCCGGCTGCACGTACTCGCCGAGCGCCGGGTCGGCGGGCCGGGCCTCCGCCAGCGCCGCCAGGTTGCCGATCACCACCGTCAGGATGTTGTTGAAGTCGTGCGCCAGGCCGCCGGTCAGGCGACCCAGGGAATCGAGCTTCTGGGCCCGCGCCAGCAGCGCCTGCGAACGGCGCTCCTGCGTGATATCGAAGGTCAGCTCGAAGCAGCCGACGATGAGCCCCTCGGCACTGCGCTGCGGCACGAGCGAGGTCCGCACCCAGAGGCGGCGGGCGTCGCTGGTCTGCAACTCGTACTCCATGCTCTGCGCCTCGCCGGCGAGGGCGCGCAGCACCTGCGGCTTGATCAGCGCGTAGACCGCATCGCCCAGGAAGACCCGGGCGCTGACCGATTCGGGCCGCGAGGTGTCGACCCGAAACCAGTCGTGGTAGCCGCGGTTTAGATAGCGGTACACGCGCCGGTGGTCGAAGTAGGCGACCAGCGCAGGGATGGAATCCATGATCAGCCGCACCCGCTCTTCGCTGTGCTGCAGTTCGGCGGTGCGGGACGCCACGCGGTCCTCGAGCTCGGTGTTGTGGCGGCGGATGATCAGCTCGGCGCGGCGCTGTTCGGTGACGTCCGAGTAGAGGGTGACGAAGCCATGGCCCGGCACCGGTTCGCCGCGAATGTGCAGTACCCGCCCGTCAGGCCGCACCCGTTCGATCTCGTGCGGCTCGAAGTGGCGCGCCGCCGCCACGCGCTCGGCCACCAGCTGCTCGGGGTCGCCGGGGCCGTACTCGCCGCGCCGGGCGTTGAAGCCGATGAAGCTCTCGAAGGGCGCGCCGAGGTAGGCCATGTCGTCCGTGAAGCCCAGCAGGCGCACGTAGGCCCGGTTCCACGCCACCAGTCGCAGGTTGCCGTCGAAGATCGACAGGCCCTGGTCCAGCAGGTCGAGCCCGGTCTGCAGCGTCAGGTAGCGCTCCAGGGGGGCGGGGGCAGGGGCCGGCGCCAGGATCACCGTCGCCTCCTGCAGCGGCTGCAAACATTCGTCATCTTTGGATGTGTCTCCTGCAATGTTCGTCGGACATCCTACGGCTGCGCATTGTTGAACACCACGCAGGAGACGACCATGACCCACGTCAACCCGAACGCCTCTCACCCGGAGCCCGCCATGAACACCCTCGCTTCCCCCGCCGTGCCTCTCGCGTCCTACGCGCCCTCCGAGGCCACCGTGCAACGCGCCCGGATCTCGGGCCGCGACGCCTACGACCGACTGGTCGCCGAGGCCGAAGCCGATCCCGAGGCCTACTGGGGACGCCTGGCGCGCGAGCTGATCGCCTGGAAGAAACCGTTTAGCCGCGTCCTGGACACAAGCCGCGCGCCCTTCTTCGAATGGTTCGGAGACGGCACGCTCAACGCCTCCTACAACTGCCTGGACCGCCAGGTCGAGAACGGCCTGGGCGAGAAGACCGCGATCGTCTTCGAGGCCGACGACGGCGCCGTCACGCGAATCAGCTACCAGGACCTGCTGGCGCGCGTCTGCCGCGCCGCCAACGTGCTGAAGTCGCTGGGCGTCGGCCGCGGCGACCGGGTCGTGATCTACATGGCGATGTCGATCGACGGCGTGGTGGCGATGCAGGCCTGCGCCCGCATCGGCGCGGTCCACTCGGTGGTCTTCGGCGGCTTCTCGGCGCAGTCGCTGCGCGACCGCATCGCCGACACCGGCGCGGTGCTGGTGCTCACCGCCGACCAGCAGGTGCGCGGCGGCAAGCAGCTGCCGCTCAAGGCGATCGTCGACGAAGCGCTCGGCCTCGGCGGCTGCGACAGCGTGCGCCACGTGCTGGTGACGCGCCGCACCGGCGGCGCGGTGCCCTTCGAGGCACCGCGCGACCTGTGGATGGCCGACCTCGCGGCGGCCCAGGAGCCGGTCTGCGATCCCGAATGGGTGAATGCCGAGCACCCGCTGTTCCTGCTCTACACCTCGGGCTCCACCGGCAAGCCCAAGGGCGTGCAGCACGCCACCGGCGGCTACCTGCTGCATGCGGCGCTGACCTGCCAGTGGACCTTCGACCTCGGACCCGACGACGTCTTCTGGTGCACCGCCGACATCGGCTGGGTCACCGGCCATACCTACATCGCCTATGGCCCGCTGGCGATCGGTGCGACCCAGGTGGTGTTCGAGGGCGTGCCGACCTACCCGGACGCCGGGCGCTTCTGGAAGATGATCCAGGACCACAAGGTCAGCGTGTTCTATACCGCGCCGACCGCGATCCGCTCGCTGATCAAGATGGCCGAGGGCAACGACGCCGTCCATCCGCGCCACTACGACCTGTCGAGCCTGCGCATCCTCGGATCGGTCGGCGAACCGATCAACCCGGCCGCCTGGGAGTGGTACCACCGCCACGTGGGCGGCGGTCGCTGCCCGGTGCTTGACACTTTCTGGCAGACCGAGACCGGGGGCCACATGATCACGCCGCTGCCGGGCGTGACGCCGCTGGTGCCGGGCTCCTGCACCTTGCCTTTCCCGGGCATCGATGCCGCCGTGGTGGACGAGGCCGGCAACGAACTGCCCTGGGGCCAGGGCGGCATCCTGGTCGTGCGCAAGCCCTGGCCCTCGATGATCCGCACCATCTGGGGCGACCCCGAGCGCTTCAAGGCCAGCTACTACCCCGAGGAGTTCCAGGGCCGCTACTACTTGGCGGGCGACGGCGCGATACGCGACAAGACGACCGGCTACTTCACGATCACCGGTCGCATCGACGACGTGCTCAACGTCAGCGGCCACCGCATGGGCACGATGGAGATCGAATCGGCGCTGGTGGCGATGACCGATCTGGTGGCCGAGGCCGCCGTGGTGGGCCGGCCCGACGACACCACGGGCGAGGCGGTCTGCGCCTTCGTGGTGCTCAAGCGCCCGCTGCCCCACGGCGACGAAGCCCGGCGGATCGCCGACCAGCTGCGCAACTGGGTCGGCAAGGAGATCGGCCCGATCGCCAAGCCGCGCGACATCCGCTTCGGCGACAACCTGCCGAAGACCCGCAGCGGCAAGATCATGCGCCGGCTGCTGCGCACGCTCGCCAAGGGCGAGGTGGTGACGCAGGATGTCAGCACGCTGGAAAACCCCGCGGTGCTCGAGCAGTTGGGCCAGCCGTACTAGGCCCCCACGCTCCCCCACTGCGTGTGGGTCGCTGCCTCCGAGGGGGCCGCCCGTCAGCGCGAAGCGCGGACTTCGCCGCGCTGGCGGCCCGGCGCCGGCCTGATCAGCGCTGCGGCAGGTACGCCGTCGCCTCGACCTCGACCAGCACCTCGTCCCCGGGCAGGAAGCGCGACACCTCGACCACCGTGCTGACCGGCGGCTGGCCCGGGTAGAACAGGCCGCGCACGCGGTTGTAGGGCGCGTAGTCGGGCAGGCGGCGGAAGTACTGCACCAGCTTCACCACGTCGTCCATCGTGCCGCCGTGCTCGGCCGCGATCTGGCGGATGCGCTCGAGCACGAACCAGCTCTGGGCCACGATCGGCGCCTCGAAGACGTCGACCGACATCTGGCCGGTGGCGTAGCCGAGCGTGCGCAGGGCCGTGCGCGCCGCGTCTGGGATGTCCTCGTAGGCCGCCACCGCGCGGCGGGTCGACGGATCGACCGCGACCACGCCGCTCATGAAGACGAAATCGCCGACGCGTTTCGCGGCCGCGTAGTTGGCCATTGGCTTGCCCATGCTCATGCTTCGCTCTCCAGGGTGCGGCCGGCACGGATGACGGTGCGCCGTCGGCCGCGCGGGTCCAGCAGTTCGTATTCGTCGCTCGCGGCCAGCAGCACCAGGTCGGCCGGGCAGCCCGGCGCGATGCGCCCGTCCCAGGCCAGGCCCAGCGCGCGGGCCGGGCTCACGGTGATGGCGTCGAGCCAGTCGGCGGCCGGCGCCAGGTGCGCCATCTGCACGCCGAGCCCGAAGGTCTCGACCAGGTCGTAGCCGCCGTAGGGATAAAAGGCGTCCTGCACGTTGTCGGTGGCCAGGCTCGGCCGCAGGCCCAGCGCCGCCGCTTCGCGCAGCCGCGTGATGCCGCGCTGCACCGGCGTGCGGTCCCAGGCGCCCTGCAGGTAGAGGTTGGTGCTCGGCAGGGCGATCAGGTGGATGCCGGCCTGCGCGCACAGCGCGAGCGTGTCGCGGGCCGCGGCGTCGTCCTGCACCGACAGCGAGCAGGCATGGCCGCAGCTGACGCGGCCCTGCAGGCCGCGCGCGAGTGCGAGCTGGGCGATCGTGCGCAGCCCGGTGGCGTCGGGGTCGAGCCCCTCGTCGACATGGAAGTCCAGCGCCAGCCCATGCTCCTGCGCGTGGTCGAATACCCGTCCGAGCTTGTGGACGATGCCGTCGTTGCGATAGACGAAGGCGCCGAGCACCCCGCCCGCGCGTCGCACCGACCGCGCGATGCGCTCGCCGGCGTCGCCCTCCGCGAACAGGTCGAGCGGCGTCAGCGCCACGAACTGCAGCTCGACGCGGCCGCGCCATTCGTCCCGCAGCTGCTCGAACACCGCCAGCGAGACCGGCGCCTCGGCGCCGCCCCAGTCGAGGTGGGTGCGCAGCGCGCGCGTGCCGGCCAGCCAGGCTTCGTTCACGGCGCGCTGCATGCGCGGCCGCAGCGATTCGGCGGTCCAGCCGGCGCGGTGCGCCGCCATGCGCTCGATCGCCGCGAACAGGTTGCCCTCGGCCGCCCCGGCCTCGCGCACCGTGTAGTTCTTGTCGATATGGGCATGGGCGTCGACCAGCGCGCTGAGCAGGGTGCCGCGCGCCGGCCGCGGGCTCGGGGCGATCGCCTCGACCCGGTCGCCGGCCAGCGTCAGATCGAAGACCTCGGCCTCGCCCGCCGCGAAGCCCCGCAGGCGCGGCGGGATGCGGACTGCCTCCAGCCTCATGCGCGCGAAGTGCGTGGCAAGGCGCGCAGCCAGCCGAGCCCGGCCGAGGTGCCGTTGGCCACCGCGCCGCGCCGCGGCCGGTACTCGCAGCCGACCCAGCCCTGCCAGCCGCATTCGGCCGACACCTCGTCGATGACGTCGAACAGGTAGGGATGGTAGAGCTCGCCGATGTCAGGCTCGTTGCGGTCGGGCACGCCGGCGATCTGGAAGTGGCCCACGCGGCCGGTCGGCAGGTACTTGCGGATCTTCATGGCCACGTCGCCCTCGACGATCTGGCAGTGGTAGAGGTCCATCTGCACCTGCAGGTTGAGCGCGCCGACGGCCTCGACGATCTCGTGCGCGTGGTCCTGCCGGTTCAGGAAGAAGCGCGGGATGTCGCGCGTGTTGATCGGCTCGATCAGCAGGTCGCGACTGGCCTTGGCGGCTTCCACCGCGGCCCAGCGCAGGTTCTCGAGGTAGGTCGGCTGCACCGTCTCGCGTTCCACGCCTTCGGGCACCAAGCCGGCCATGACGTGGATGCGCGGGCAGTCGAGCGCCGCCGCGTAGTCGATCGCCTTCAGGATGCCCTCGCGGAACTCGGCTTCGCGTCCGGGCAGGCAGGCCAGGCCGCGCTCGCCTCGCTCCCAGTCACCGGGCGGGCCATTGAACAGCACCTGCTTGAGCCCGTGGGCCGACAGGCGCGACGCGAGTTCGCGCTGCTCGTAGGCGTAGGGAAAGAGGTACTCGACGGCGCCGAAGCCGTCCCTGGCTGCGGCCTCGAAGCGGTCGAGAAAGTCGAGCTCCGGATAGAGCATGGAAAGGTTGGCGGCGAAGCGGGGCATGGTTCGATGATAGGCAGGTCAGGAGGGCTCGCCGCGGCCGGGCAGCGCGATGCCCGGGAAGATCTTGATCACGGCGCTGTCGTCCTCTTTCGCGAAGCCGGCCGTCGATGCCTGCATGAACATCTGGTGCGCGGTCGAGGCCAGCGGCAGCGGAAACTTGCTGGCCCGCGCGGTGTCGAGCACCAGGCCCAGGTCCTTGACGAAGATGTCGACCGCCGACAGCGGCGTGTAGTCGCCGGCCAGCACGTGCGCCATGCGGTTCTCGAACATCCAGCTGTTGCCCGCGCTGTGGGTGATGACCTCGTACAGCGCCTCGGCCGCCACGCCCTCGCGCAGGCCCAGCGCCATCGCCTCGGCGGCGGCCGCGATGTGCACGCCGGCCAGCAGCTGGTTGATGATCTTGACCTTGCTGCCAGCGCCGGCGCGGTCGCCGAGCCGGTAGACCTTGCCGGCCATGGCGTCGAGCACCGCATCGGCGCGCGCGTAGGCCTCGGGCCGGGCCGAACTCATCATGGTCATCTGGCCGCTCGCGGCCTTGGCCGCGCCGCCCGAGATCGGCGCGTCGATGTAGAGGATGCCCAGCGCACCCAGCCGCTCTTCGAGCGCGATCGACCAGTTGGGGTCGACGGTCGAGCACATCACGAACACGCTGCCGGGCTTCATCGCGGCGGCGGCGCCGTCTTCGCCGAACAGCACGTCCTCGGTCTGGGCGGCGTTGACCACGACCGAGATCACGATCTCGCAGCGGTGCGCGACCTGCGCCGGAGTGGTCCAGGCGACACCGCCCGCTTCGGCGAAGCGAACCGCGGCGCCGGGGCGCGCGTCGCAGACGTGCATCTCGTAGCCGCGCTCCCGCAGCGTCGCCGCAATGCCCGCGCCCATGGCGCCCAGGCCGATCAGTCCTGCTTTGTTCATGAGGTGTCCTGGAAGGGTTCGCGCTGCGCGCGCGCCCATCATAGGGCCCTCAGCGCGATCCGAGCGAGTGCCGGGCGGCGCGCACGATGCTCCGGGCATCGACGCCGAAGAAGTTCCGCAACGCTGCCCGGGTGTCGCTGCGGCCGAAGCCGTCGGTGCCGAGCGTGAGGAAGCGCCGGTCCTGCGGCAGGAAGGCGCGCACGCTCTCGGGCACGCTGCGCACGTAGTCGGTCGCGGCGATGATCGGGCCGCTTGCGCCCGCCAGCTGCCGCGCGATGAACGGCGTGCCCGGCTCGGCCTCGCCCGCCAGTGCCCGCGCCTCGCAGGCGCGGCCGTCGCGGGCCAGCTCGCTCCAGCTCGTGACGCTGAAGACCTCCGCCGTGATGCCTTCCTGGGCCAGCTGCTGCGCCGCCTTGACGACCTCGGTCAGGATCGCGCCCGAACCCAGCAGCGTGACCTGCGCCTTGGTGCCGGCCGGCTGCGCGCCCGGCCAGCCGTCGAAGCGATAACAGCCGCGCAGCACCTCGGCTTCGGCGCCCGCCGGCAGGTCGGGCTGGGCGTAATTCTCGTTCATCAGCGTGACGTAGTAGAAGACGTCCTTCTGCTCGACCATCATCTCGCGGATGCCGGCGTCGACGATCACCGCCATCTCGCCCGCGAAGGCCGGGTCGTAGGCCTTGCAGTTCGGGATCGTCGCGGCGATCAGGTGGCTCGACCCGTCCTGGTGCTGCAGCCCTTCGCCGCCGAGCGTGGTGCGCCCCGAGGTGGCGCCGAGCAGGAAGCCGCGCGGCCGCTGGTCGGCGGCGGCCCAGATCTGGTCGCCCACGCGCTGGAAGCCGAACATCGAGTAGTAGATGTAGAAGGGCAGCATCGCCAGGCCGTGCACGCTGTAGCTGGTGGCCGCGGCGGTCCAGCTGGCGATGGCGCCGGCCTCGCTGATGCCTTCCTCGAGGATCTGGCCGTCGGTGGCCTCGCGGTACGACAGCACCGAGCCGATGTCCTCCGGCGCGTAGCGCTGGCCCACGCTCGAATAGATGCCGACCTGCTTGAACAGGTTGGCCATGCCGAAGGTGCGGGCCTCGTCGGCCACGATCGGCACCACGCGCGGGCCCAGCGCCTTGTCCTTCATGAGATTGCCGAGCATGCGCACGAAAGCCATCGTGGTGCTCATCTCCTTGCCGGCGGGCGCGACCGCGAACTGCGCATAGGCCCCGATGTCGGGCTTGGCCACCACGTCGCAGCCGGTCACGCGGCGCGGCATGCTGCCCCCGAGCGCGGCCCGCCGGGCCAGCAGGTAGCGCATCTCGGCGCTGTCCTCGGCCGGCTTGTAGAAGGCGGCGGTGGTGGCCTGCTCGTCGCTGAGCGGCAGCCTGAAGCGGTCGCGGAACGCGAGCAGGTCGGTGTCGTCGAACTTCTTCTGCGAGTGCGTGGTCATCTTGCCCTGCCCCGCACTGCCCATGCCGTAGCCCTTCTTGGTATGGGCCAGGATCACGGTCGGCCGGCCACGGTGCGCCGCGGCCGCGGCGTAGGCGGCGTGGATCTTCACGAGGTCGTGGCCGCCGCGCTTGAGCTGGTCGATCTGCTCGTCGGTCATGCCCTCGGCGAGCCGCGCGAGCTGTTCGTCCTGGCCGAAGAAAGTGTCGCGGTTGTAGCGCCCGTCCTTGGCCGCGAAGGTCTGCATCTGGCCGTCGACCGTGTTCGAGAAGGCGCGCACCAGCGCGCCCGTGAGATCGCGCGCGAACAGGCCGTCCCAGTCGCTGCCCCAGACCAGCTTGACCACGTTCCAGCCGGCGCCGGCGAACAGCTTCTCGAGCTCGTCGATGATGCGGCCGTTGCCGCGCACCGGGCCGTCGAGGCGCTGCAGGTTGCAGTTGACCACCCACACCAGGTTGTCGAGCTTCTCGCGCGCGGCGAGCGTCAGCGCGCTCATCGATTCGGGCTCGTCCATCTCGCCGTCGCCGAACACGCCCCAGACCTTTCGACCCTCGCAATCGAGCAGGTTGCGATGCGTGAGGTAGCGCATGAAGCGCGCGTGGTAGATCGAGCTGATCGGCCCGATCCCCATCGAGCCGGTCGGGAACTGCCAGAAGTCCGGCATCAGGTAGGGGTGCGGGTAGCTGCTGAGGCCGCGCGCGCCCTGGCCCTCGGTGAAGGCGGGTGCGGTCAGCTCCTGGCGGTAGTGCCTGAGGTCTTCTTCACCCAGCCGGCCTTCGAGGAAGGCGCGCGCATAGACGCCGGGCGCGCTGTGCGGCTGGAAGAACACCAGGTCGCCGCGGTGCGCCTCGGTGCGCGCATGGAAGAAATGATTGAAGCCGGTCTCGAACAGGTCCGCCGCGCTGGCGTAGCTCGCGATGTGGCCGCCGAGCTCGCCATAGGCCTGGTTGGCGCGCACCACCATCGCGAGCGCGTTCCAGCGCATCAGGGCAGCCAGTTTTTCCTCCATCGCGAGGTCGCCGGGGAAGGCCGGCTGGGCCTCGACGGCGATCGTGTTGACGTACGGGGTCGACAGTTCGGGCTCCCAGCCGATGCGCTGGGCCCGCGCCAGCCGCGCGAGCTCGTCGAGCATCCAGCGCGCGCGCCCGGGACCGTGCGCCTCGGCCAGCGCGACGAAGGCGGCGCGCCACTCGGCGGTTTCGACGGGGTCGGGATCGTGCAGGGGCATGTCGATCGGGGCGCGCAGCTGGTCGGGAGGAATCGGGGCATTCATGGCCGCAATTTAGGCCGGTACGCTTGAAATGAGCTGCTGTTTCCGGGCCTTCGAAGCCAATATGTCGGCATAGAATTCTGCATTTTCGTCATTCGACAGCACTTCATGCAACTCGACGCGATCGACCTGCGCATCCTCGACGAACTCCAGCGCGACGGCGCCTTGTCCAACGTTGAACTGGCGCGCCGGATCCACCTGTCGCCCTCGCCCTGCCTGACGCGGGTGAAGGCGCTCGAGGCCGGCGGCGTCATCCATCGCTATGTGGCGCTGGTCAATGCCGCAGCGCTGGGCCTGGGCCTCAACGTCTTCATCTCGATCAGCCTGAAGACGCAGAGCAAGCAGTCGCTGGCCGATTTCGAGCAACGGATCGCGGAGCATGACGAGGTGATGGAGTGCTATCTGATGACCGGCGACAGCGACTACCTGATCCGGGTCGCCGTGGCCGACATCGCGGCGCTGGAGCGCTTCATCCTCGAGCAGCTGACGCCGATCGCCGGCATCGAGAAGATCCGCTCGAGCTTCGCGCTCAAGCAGGTCCGCTACAAGACCGCGCTGCCCCTACCGGGAGTGCCGGAAGCCGTTAGCGCTCACTGATAATCCAGTCTCGTGCAGGCCGGTGAGCCAGCAAGGACGTCGGCTCTGTGGACATTTCTTTCGATCTCATATTCGGCTCGCTGACGCTGCTCGTCGCCAGCGCCGCCCTGTTCATCGCACCGCGCGAGCGGCGGCTCGAATTCCTGCTGCATATCACGATCGTCACGACGCTGACCATCTTCGTCGTCAAGATGAACTGATTGCTCCCACGCGGTGGCGGTGGCCGGGGCGGCGCGCAGCGCCCGCCTGTTGGTGGGCAGCCGCGGAACCGGCTTCGCCGGGCCGCTGGCTGCGCCCCCGGCAGGGGGTGGGCGCCCGGACACGAAGTGCCGGGCAACCTGGGGGCGAGCAACTATCTAGGCCAGAGCGCCCACAAGCGCAGGGGCTGGTTCACGCGCGCTGCCACCCGCCCCGCCTCCAGGCCGGTGCCTGCGAAGTAGTCGGCCCGCACCGCACCAACGATCGCGCTGCCGGTGTCCTGCGCGATCACCAGTCGGGCCAGCGGCAGCACCGGCCCCGGCGAGGCGAGCCAGACCGGGGTGCCGTAGGGGATGCTGTCGCGGTCGACCGCGATCGAGCGCCCGGCCGTCAGCGGCACGCCCTGCGCCCCCACCGGGCCCGACGCGGCATCGACCTCGTTCAGCGGCTCCTCGCGGAAGAACACGTAGCGCGGATTGCTCCACAGCAGTTGCGACACCCGCTGCGGGTTCTGCGCCACCCACGTCTTGGTGTCGTCGGGCCACAGGCTGACCTTGGTCGCGCCCTGGCTCACCAGCCATTGCTGCACGCTGCGGTAGGGCTGCTCGTTGGTGGCCGCGAAGGCCACGCGCACAGTTC
>Ga0247829_10001319_pt1 | contig 11153 bp, 10 predicted proteins | sample 12C_Control_Day4_FD_207765 | JGI IMG/M metagenome (GOLD analysis project Ga0247829, IMG submission 207765) | Soil microbial communities from agricultural site in Penn Yan, New York, United States - 12C_Control_Day4 | ecosystem: Environmental > Terrestrial > Soil > Agricultural land | place... | reverse complement strand
CCGAGAAGGGCTCCTTCCCGCTCTTCGATCGCGACAAGTATCTCGAGGGCGAAAGCGTGCGCGAGGTGGAGCCGGAGGTGCGCGACGCGATCGAGCGGCACGGCATCCGCACCGCGCTCGTCACCTCGATCGCGCCAACCGGCACCATCTCGCTCTTCGCCGACAACGTCTCCTCAGGTCTGGAGCCGGTCTTCAGCTTCAAGTACGACCGCCACGTGCTCATGCCGGACGGCGCGCGCCGCCAGGAGGAGGTGACCGACTACGCCTACCGCCTGTTCCACAAGCTGAAGGGCGAGACCGCGCCGCTGCCCGACTTTTTCGTCGACGCGCAGATGCTGGCGCCGGCCGATCACCTGACGATGCAGGCGGCGGTGCAGAAATATATCGACGCCTCGATCTCGAAGACGATCAACTTGCCCGCCGAAATCTCGTTCGAGGCCTTCAAGGACGTCTATCTGCAAGCCTACGAGCTGGGCTGCAAGGGCTGCACCACCTATCGGCCGAACGAGATCACCGGGGCGGTGCTGGAGGTGAAGAAGGAAACGGCGGCAACCGCGCAGCGAGAGCTGCCGCTCGCGCCCCCGGCTCCGCCCGCGCCGAGACCGCGTGACGTCTATGAGGCGGGCGGGGTGGTCTACATGACCCGCCCGCTCGACCGGCCCGAGGCGCTCCCGGGGCGCACCTACAAGCTGCGCTGGCCCGAGAGCGACCACGCCCTCTACATCACCATCAACGACGTGATCCAGGACGGGCGGCGGCGGCCCTTCGAGGTCTTCATCAACTCCAAGAACATGGAGCATTACGCCTGGACCGTGGGTCTCACGCGCATGATCTCGGCGGTGTTCCGGCGCGGTGGAGACGTCAGCTTCGTGGTGGAGGAGCTGAAGGCGGTGTTCGATCCGCGCGGTGGCTGCTGGATTGAGGGCCGTTACGTGCCCTCGCTGCTCGCGGCGATCGGCGGGGTGATCGAGCGGCACATGATCGATGTCGGCTTCATGCCGGATCCCAAGCGCGCGATGGAGGAGCTGCCCGCGGAAGCGCGGCTGAAGCTCGCCGCACCGGCCGCGGCCCCTGTCACCGGGGGAGCCTCCGACCAGCGCCTCCGGCAATGCCCGAAATGCGGCACGGCGGGCCTCATCCGCCAGGAGGGCTGCGACCTCTGCACCAGCTGCGGCTTTTCGCGATGCGGTTGAGGCAGGGATCAGGAGTCAGGAACCAGGAATCAGGAGATAGGCCGATGCAGGTCCGCCTGATCCCTGAATCCTGAAGCCTGACCCCTGACCCGTCCCTGCCCCCGTTGCGGTGCGCGCGTCTCGCGCTTTGCCGAGCGCTGCCCCGACTGCGGCCAGGTGCTGCCGCTGGCGATGCCCTGGTGGGGGTGGCTTCTGGGCGGCCTGCTGGTGCTGCTGCTGTTCCTCGCCTTCAGCGATTTCCAGACCCTGTTCGAGGTGTTCGGCCGCATCCTCGCCAGCCTGCGCGAGCGGTGAGGCCTTACCCGCCGCCCTCCCGCGCCGGCTGTGCGATGAGCTGCTGCACGCGCTCCAGCACGTCATGCAGCGCGCTCTCGGCGATGCCGATCTCGTCGAGGTGGCGGACCGTGTTCACAAGGTAGTCGACATTCGAGCCGCGCTGCCCGGCGGCGTGGGCGATCACCTCAGCCACGCGATCGAGCTGCAGCCGTCCGGCATATTGCGAGCAGCTGCGGTCGATGAGATAGGTCCAGGCGCGCACGTGCCGTCCGTCCACGAAGCGGATCTTGACCCAGCGCGGATCGTAGGCGCCCCCCAGCATCTCGCGATGATCGAGATACGCGGCGACCGTGGGCCCGTCCGCGGCGGAAACCTTGTAGGCGCGCCCCAAACACGAGCCGCCGCGATCGAGGCCCAGCACCAGGCCCGGCCGCTCGGGCGTGCCGCGATAGCGCTCGGAGTAGAGGCAGAAAGCGCGGTGCCAGCCGATCAGCCGCGCCGGCTGCGCCTCCCGATGCGCAAAGCCCGGGTCCCACATCAGCGAGCCATAGGCGAAGATCCAGAAATCGTGCGGCGGCGGGTCGAGCCGGCGGGCGGGCGGGCACTCCTCGCTCATGCGCGGTTCACCAAGGCGACCCCCGCGGCGGTCACCGCCATGCCGACGAGCGCCGGCGGCCCGAGGCGCTCGTCGAACATCACCCAGGAGGCGAGCGCGGCCACGGGCGGCACGAGATAGAACAGGCTCGCCACCCGTGCCGCCGCGCCGCGCCGGATCAGCCAGTTCAGCAGTGCGATCGCGCCCATCGACAGCACGATCACCAGCCAGCCCAGGGCGAACAGGAGCCCGGCGCTCCAGGTGACGGCCCCCGTCTCGAAGCCGAGCGCGACCCCGCCGATCAGCAGCATCGCCGCGCAATATTGAACGAAGCCGCCGGTGCGCCAGTCCATGGTCGGGCAGAACCGCTTTTGGTAGAGCGTGGCCGCGGTGATCGCAAAGAGCGCCAGCACGGCCCAGGCCGCGCCCCACCAGGCTATGCCCTCGAGCACCAGCTTCTCCCACAGCACCAGCGCCACGCCCGCAAAGCCGAGCAAGAGCCCGAGCCACTGCACCGCGCGCACCCGCTCGCCCAGCACCGGACCGACCACGGTGGCGGTCAGGAGCGGCTGCAGCCCCACGATCAGGGCGGCGATCCCCGCCGGCACTCCGGCCGCCATCGCGGCATAGGTGCCGCCCAGATACAGCCCGTGCATCAAGAGCCCGGTCACGGCGAAATGCCCCACCTCGCGCGGGCCGCGGGGCCAGGGCGCGCCGGTCGCGAGCGCGACCGCGCCGATCAGCGCGGCGACGATAGCGAAGCGCAGCGTAAGGAACGTGAAGGGTTCGGCATAGGCGAGGCCGAGCTTGGCGAACACGAAGCCGGTGCTCCACAGCAGCACGAACAGCGCGGGCACGAGCGGCTTGGCGGAAGCGACGGGGAGCGCGGGGGCGGGCATCGGGCCGGCACGTTGAAACCAGTGCGGCGGACATGTCAATCTCGGGCCGCCGAGGGATCGAGGACTCGAGGGGGAACATCCGATGCGCCGAATGGCACTGGTCGCCGCGGCAACCGCCGCGCTGGCGGCGTTCGTCGTCATGGGGTCCTGGTTCCTCGCCGCACGGCAGCTGCAAGCGGATATCGCCGGCTGGACCGAGCGACAGCGCGCCGAAGGAGTCCTGTTCAGCCCTGGCGAGATCGCCATCGGCGGCTTTCCGTTCCGCCTCGATGTGACGGTCCCGAATCCCTCGCTGGCGAGCGCCGATGGACGGCGGCGCTGGGAAGGCCCGGCCATTCACGCCACTGCGCCGCTGTGGCGGCGCGGGAGGCTGGACTATGAGGCGTCGGGCCGGCACCGGTACCGGTTCACCCGAGCGGACGGCGCGTCGCGCGAGATCCTGCTCGACCTATTCCAGGCGCGGGGGCGGGTTGCGCTCGACCAGGGCGGCATCCGCATGGCAGGCCTGAGCGCCGACAAGGCCCGCATCACCGGCACCGCTCCCGGCCAGATCGTGGCCGAAGCGCTCGCCGCTGAGCTCCTGCTGTCGCCCGAGCACGCGGCCGACCTGAAAGAGGATTCGGCAAGCTTCGCCCTGTCGACGCGCTCCATCGCCTTTCTGGGTGAGGGGGCGCCGCGCGCCTCGGCTCTGCCGGTCCAATCCCTGGAGGTGCGGATCGCGCTCACGGGGCCGCTGCCCTGGGGCACGACGCCGGGCGCCCTCACCCGCTGGCGCGATGCGGGCGGCACGCTGGAGCTGCGGCGGCTCGAGCTCGCCTGGTCGGGCTTAACGGTCGAGGGCGACGGCACGCTCGCTCTCGACGAGTACATGCGTCCCGAGGGGGCGGTGGCGCTGCGCCTGGCGGGGCTGCATCCGACCTTGCAGAAGCTGACGGCCGAAGGCGTGCTGGCGCCGGAGGAGGCCGATCTGATCGCCCGCCGCGCGGGCGAGCTCTCCAGCCCTGATCTGGGCGACCCGGGACGTTTGCTGATCGCCGTCTCGGCACAGGACGGGCGCCTGACCGTGCGCGAGCGCACCTACCGCATTCTCCAGCCGGTCTCGGCGCCCTGAACCCCCAAGGGGGTTGCCGCGCCTTCTCTCTCATGCGACCGTGGATTGAGGGGAAGGCCCGAGGGGGGAATGAGCTCATGAAAAGGGGATTGATGGCCGCGGCCGCCGTCCTGGCGGTCGCTGCACTCGGCTATGCGGCCCTGTGGTTCCACGGCGCGAGCCGGATGAAGCAGGCGGTCGCAGACTGGAAGCAGGAGGCTGAAAGCAACGGCCTCACGATCACCTACGCGGAGCTCGAGGTCGGCGGGTTTCCGTTCGAGCTGAGCACGGTCGTGCGCGACTTCAGCCTGCGCAACGAGGCCGAGGGCGCGCGGATCGAAGCGGCGCCCATCCGCCTGCGCACGACGCTGTGGGATCCCAATCGGGTCGCCTACGAGTTCACCGGCCGCCACTCGGTGACCGTCGAGCAGGGCCTCAGAAGAGTCCAGACCACGGTGGAGGTGGGCGCCGGGACGGGCGAGGTCCTGCTGGTGGAGCGCGGCCGCCACGACCGGGTCAAAGCGACCGATCTGCGCTTCATCGGCAAGGACGGGATCGTCACCATCGCCAGCTTCGAGGGAAGCGGGACGACGCTGCCCAAGCAGGCCGATCCGGCCGCAGAGACCATGCACAGCACCTACGCGCTAACCGGCATCGAGTTCTCCAGCCGGCTCGGGGTCAAGCTGATCGAGCCGCCCATCGAGCGTGTGCGCGTCGAAATGGCGGCTACCGGCCCGTTCCTGGAGCTGTTCGAGGACGGCACTCTGGTCGATTGGGCCGAGGCCGGAGGAGCCGTAACGCTGCGTGACCTCTCGATCGAATGGAACGGCCTCAACCTGGCCGCGACGGGCAGCGGTCGGTTCGATTCCGAGCTGCGCCCATCAGGTTCGGTCACTCTGGTCTCCCCCGGGTTCGAGGAGAGCCTGCGCGAACTGGAGGCGAGCGGCGTCCTGCCCTACCAGTTCGGCGACCTCGTCCGCGCCATGACGGAGCCGTTCATCGTTCCGGGCGCAAACGGCGGCAAATCGCAGCTCATCATTCCGGTCACCGCCGAGAACGGCCTGCTCTCGATCGGCGGCGAGCCGATGGGAAGGGTTCCCTCGCTGAAGGAGCTGTGACCGCTCAGGCCTGCTTGGCCTCGATGATCGAGCGACGGATCGCGCGGGTGCGGGTGAAGAGATCCTGCAGCTTCTCGCCCTCGCCCCAGCGGATCGCCCGCTGCAGCGCGGTCAAGTCCTCGGTGAAGCGGCCCAGCATCTCCAGCACCGCCTCGCGGTTGTTGAGAAAGATGTCGCGCCACATGATCGGATCGGAGGCGGCGATGCGGGTGAAGTCGCGGAAGCCCGAGGCTGAGAACTTGATCACCTCGCGCCGTGTCGATTCCTCCAGTCCGAAGGCGGTGCCGACGATCGTATAGGCGATAAGGTGCGGCAGGTGCGAGGTGATGGCCAGCACCTGGTCGTGATGGGCGGGCTCCATCATTTCGACCATGCTGCCGGCGCGCCGCCAGAAAGTGGCGAGCCGCTCGACCGCCGCCGTCTCGGTCCCGGGCAGCGGCGTCAGGATGCACCAACGCTCCTTGAACAGCTCGGCGAACCCCGCCTTCGGTCCGGAATGCTCGGTGCCGGCGATCGGATGGCCAGGGATGAACTGCACCCCGTCCGGCACAATCGGCGCGAGGTCGCGGATGGCGGCCTGCTTGACCGAGCCGACGTCGCTCAGGATCGCGCCCGGCTCGAGCCACCGCTGGATGGCCTGGCCCACCTCGGCATAGGCGCCGATGGGCGTGCAGACGACGACGAGGTCGGCGCCTTGGACCGCGTCGGCCGGCTCGGCGAAGACGCGGTCGCAGAGATCGAGCTGCTCGATCTCCGTGCGCGCGCTCGCGCTCGCATCGGCGCCGACGATCTCCGTGGCGATGCCTTCGCGCCGGGCCACGCGCGCGATCGAGGAGCCGATCAGCCCGACGCCGATGAGCGCGAGCCTCTGAAACAAGGGTTGTCCGGCCATGCGCCTCAAGCCCCTTTCCTGAAATCCGCTAGAGCGGCCGCCGTGGCCCGCATCTCCGCCTCGGTGCCGATGGTGATCCTGAGGCACTGTGGCAGCTGGTAGGCGCCCATCCCGCGCACCAGGATGCCGCGGCTTTTGAGAAAAGCGAGCGCGGCGGCGGCGTCGCGGCCGGCATCGCGCGGGAACTCGACGAGGAGGAAATTGCAGACGCTGGGATGCGCGACCAGACCGACGCCGCGGATAGCCTCGGCCAACCACGCCCGCCAGCGCGCTGTCTCCTTGCGGCAGGTCGCGACGAAGCCCTGGTCTTGCAGCGCCGCGATCCCGGCGGCCTGGGTCGGGCCCGGCACGTTGAAGGGGCCGCGGAGCCGGTTCAGCACGTGCACGATCGCGGGCGGCGCATAGGCCCAGCCCAGGCGCAAGGACGCCAGCCCGTAGATCTTCGAGAGGGTGCGGGTCATCACCACGTTGCTATGCGCTCGCACCAGGACGGCACCGGGCTCGTAGTCGCGCTCCTCGACATATTCGGCGTAAGCGGAATCGATCACGAGCAGCACATGCTCGGGCAATCCCGCATGCAGCCGCTCCATCTCCGCGGGCGGAAGATAGCTGCCGGTGGGGTTGCTCGGATTGGCGATCAGCACCAGGCGCGTGCGCGCGCTCACGCGGCCGAGCAGCGCGTCGACATCGACCTTGAGGCCCTGCTCGGGTGCATCGACCGGGGTCGCCCCGGCTGACTTGGCCGCGATCGGATAGACGAGGAAGCCGTGGCGGCTCACGAGCACCTCATCGCCGGGGCCCGCATAGCCGCGCACGATCAGCGTGAGGAGCTCGTCGGAGCCCGCGCCGCAGACGATTTTCTCCGGCTCGAGCCCGTGCGCCGTGCCAATCGCGGCGCGCAGCGCGGCCGCGGTCCCGTCCGGATAGCGGTGCAGCTCGACCGCCGCGGCCTTGTAGGCGGCGACGGCAGCCGGGCTCGGGCCCAAGGGGTTCTCGTTCGAGGCGAGCCGGATCGGGCTCGCGGTGCCGGGGATGCGCGCCTCACCGCCCACATAGGGGGCGATGTCGAGGATTCCGGGTCGCGGCTGCGGCAGCATCTTGGCCTCGGGGGCGGCTGGCGGTCAGGCGCGCTTGGGCAGGCCGAGCTCCTCGGCCGTGAGCGGCACGGCATAGCCGCCGATGCGCCAGACCTGGGCCACGTCCTCGCGATGCTCTTCCCTGAGGCGCGGCAGGCGCGGATCCTCCGCATCGCTATAGCCGGCGATCTCGAGGAGATAGAGCCGGCGGTCGGAGCCCGAGGGCTCGCGCCAGGCCTGCATCAGGGCGGGCTCGAATCCGAGCCCGGTCAGTGTGCTCTTGAGGCCGCTGCGGCTGATCTCGCGCATGGTCTCGATGACGAGCAGCGAGCGATCATGGCCGGTGCTCTGCGGCTCGGAGAGGCCGATCGCCAAGGCTTCGCGCGGCTCGCCCCTGAGATTGCCCGCGCCGAACGGGAGCCGCCCGACCACCCGCGGCAGCTTCGGATCGTTGCCGACCAGCCCGCGCCACCAGGGATCGGTATCGTCCTGCTCGGGCATGGGCACGATGCCGATCTGAGCGGCGCCGTCCGTCACCGAGCTGACGACCTGCGCGGCCGAGGCATGCGCGACGATCGGCGTGAGCGCACCATAATGATCGCGCGCGAGATCCCAGTAGGTCAGCCGGTCGCCCGGGGCATAGACGGCGACCGAGAAGGGACCTTGCAGACGGATCAGCGACGAGATCATCTCGCGCCAGATCCGCACCAGCACCGCCTTGGGGAACGCGCCCTGATGGCGCCGCACCAGCCGGCGCACCACCTCCGCCTCGCGCCCGGGCAGGTGATAGGCGGCCCGGCTGGAGCCCTTCACGGCCGCGATCTCCTGCACCACCTCGGTGCGCCGCATGATCAGGTCATGCAGCGCCGTGTCGATCTCGTCGATCTGGCGGCGCAGCTCGGACAGCGGGTTCTGAGCGGCGGACATGAGGGAGCGGCAAGGCCTTGGAAATGGGCGCGAATGTGATAGTCGCTCGGGTCCCGAAAAGCAAAGAAAACATTGACACTCCGCGCCCGAAGCCCATTAGCTACCGCCCGATTTCAAAGGCCGCCGCCCGCCCGACAGGAGCGGATGGGGGCCGGCTTCAGAATCATGAGCGCGCCGCAGCACCGACCCGAAACCCTCGTGCATTCCGCCTCCCTTCCAGGTCACCGGGTGGAGTTCGGGCGCGAAGCGCCGCTCGTGCTCGATAGCCGCGCCGAACTCGGCCCCTTCACCATGGCTTACCAGACCTATGGCCGGCTCGATGAAGACCGCGCCAACGCCGTGCTGGTGTGCCACGCCCTGACCGGCGACCAGTTCGTCGCCGAGACCCATCCGGTCACGGGCAAGCCCGGCTGGTGGGAGACCATGGTGGGGCCCGGCAAGCCGATCGATACCGACCGCTTCTTCGTGATCTGCGTTAACGTGCTGGGCGCCTGCATGGGTACGACCGGCCCGCGCGACGTCAACCCCGCGACGGGGCGGCCCTATGGCCTCTCCTTCCCGGTCATCACCGTCGCCGACATGGTGCGGGCGCAGAAGCTGCTGATCGACCATCTCGGCATCGAGAAGCTGTTCTGCGTGACGGGCGGCTCGATGGGCGGCATGCAGGTGCTGCAATGGGCGGCGAGCCATCCCGACCGCGTCTTCGCCGCCGTGCCGATCGCGACCGGCGCGCGGCATTCGGCGCAGAACATCGCTTTCCACGAGGTCGGGCGGCAGGCGATCATGGCCGATCCCGACTGGTGCCACGGCGACTATGTCGCGCAAGGGCGCAATCCGCGGCGCGGCCTCGCGGTCGCCCGCATGGCCGCGCACATTACCTATCTCTCCGAAGCGGCCCTGCATCAGAAGTTCGGCCGCAACCTGCAGGACCGCACCCGCGTGACCTACGGCTTCGAGGCCGATTTCCAGGTCGAGAGCTATCTGCGCTATCAGGGCTCGAGCTTCGTCGACCGGTTCGACGCCAACTCCTATCTCTATCTGACGCGCGCGATGGACTATTTCGACCTCGCCGCCGAGCATGGCGGGGTGCTGGCCAACGCCTTCCGCGGCACGCCGGTGCGCTTCTGCCTGGTCTCCTTCACCGGCGACTGGCTGTTCCCGACCTCCGAGAGCCGCGAGATCGTGCATTCCCTCAATGCCGTCGCCGCCAATGTCAGCTTCGTCGAGATCGAGAGCGACAAGGGCCACGACGCCTTCCTGCTCGAGGAGCCGGAATTCGCCAAGACGCTCTCCGGCTTCCTCAAAGGGTCGGCGGCGCATCGGGGCCTGAGGTGAGCGCGGCCGTGGATGTGCGCCCTCCCCCGCGTGCAGCTCAGCCGCTGCGCCGCGACTTGGCGCTCATCGCCGAGATGATCCCGTCCGCCTCGCGCGTGCTCGATGTCGGCTGCGGCGACGGAGCGCTGTTGGAGCATCTGGTCCATGAGCGCGGCGTCGACGGGCGCGGCATCGAGCTGAGCCAGGCGGGCGTCAATGCCTGCGTCGCGCGGGGCCTGTCGGTGATCCAGGGCGACGCCGACACCGATCTCAAGGATTATCCGAGCGACGCTTTCGACGTCGCCGTGCTGAGCCAGACGCTGCAAGCGACCCGGGCGCCGCGCAAGGTGCTGGGGCAGCTGGTGCGGATCGGCCGCCGCGCCATCGTCTCCTTTCCCAATTTCGGCCATTGGCGGGTGCGCTGGCGTCTGCTCCATGACGGGCGCATGCCGACCACGGCCTCGCTGCCGGACGCGTGGTACGACACGCCCAACATCCATCTCTGCACCATCCTCGATTTCGAGGACCTCGCGGCCGAGCTGGGCCTCACCATCGAGCGCGCTCTGGTGCTCGATTCCTACGGTACCGCGAAGGCGCTCGGATCGATGCGGCTCGCCAACTGGTTCGGCGAGCAATGCATCATGCTGCTGAGAAGGGGGTGACCCTCCCGGCCGTGGGCACAAGGCTCACACGGGCGATACGATAGTCCGCGGATGAGATGAGGGTTGTCGCTTCGCGGAGCGTTTTCCACCGTCCGTGTTCATCCTCCTTCCGTGTTCCTTCGTGTTGAGCGGGCGACGGAAACCGCACGCGCTCAGCCCTCGGACTTGCCGTTCGCCTCTCCCGCACCCCATCTCACTGCCACACCGCAGGAAGAGGCGAACCCATGCTGGAGCTGGTGATCGAGGCGCGGCGCAAGTCGCTAGGTGACCTGGAGGTCGGGCGCATCCTGCCCTTCATGAAGCGGCGGATGGTGGGGCCCTTCATCTTCCTCGACCATATCGGGCCGCTGACGCTGCCTTCGGACGTGCCGCGCAGCGCGGATGTGCGCCCGCACCCGCATATCGGGCTCTCGACGGTGACCTATCTCTTCGCGGGCGAGATCATGCATCGCGACAGCCTGGGCGTGGAGCAGCCAATCCGGCCGGCCGAGGTCAATTGGATGACCGCCGGCCAGGGCATCACCCATTCCGAGCGGTTCGATCCGATGCGCGCGCGCGGCGGCGCCCTGCACGGGCTGCAGGCCTGGGTCGCGCTGCCGTACGCGGCCGAAGAGGATGCTCCCGATTTCGCTCATTACGGCGCCGCCGAGCTTCCGATCCTGGAGGAGCGCGGGCTCACGGGCCGGCTCATCGCCGGCGAGGCCTTCGGCCTGAAGAACGCGGTGCGCATCCATTCGCCGCTTTTCTATCTGCATCTGGAGCTGGCGCCGGGGGCCACGGCCACCCTGCCCTCCGGCCCGACCGAACGCGCCGCCTATGTCGTGAGCGGCGCGGTGGAGCTCGAGGGGCGCCTCTATGGCGCGGGGCAGATGCTGGTCTTCTCACCCAAGGCCGCGCCGGTGCTGGCTGCGCGCGAGCCGACGGTGCTGATGCTGCTCGGCGGCGAGCCGGTCGGCGAGCGGCATATCTGGTGGAATTTCGTCAGCTCGCGCAAAGAGAGGATCGAAACGGCCAAGGCCGACTGGCTTGCCGGCCGCTTCACGCTGCCGCCGACCGACCGCGCCGAGTTCATCCCGCTCCCCGATGAGCCCAAGCCCCAGCCCGAGCCGAT
>Ga0247829_10001317_pt1 | contig 11161 bp, 4 predicted proteins | sample 12C_Control_Day4_FD_207765 | JGI IMG/M metagenome (GOLD analysis project Ga0247829, IMG submission 207765) | Soil microbial communities from agricultural site in Penn Yan, New York, United States - 12C_Control_Day4 | ecosystem: Environmental > Terrestrial > Soil > Agricultural land | place: USA... | reverse complement strand
ATCGCCAGGATGTCATCGCGCACCGGACGTCGCCCACCAACATCGGGCTGCAGCTCCTCGCGACGCTGGCGGCGCGCGATCTCGGCTACGTCAGCTACGCCGGGGTGCTCGACCGGTTGGAGCCGACGTTCGACACGCTGCTGCGCATGTCGCGGTATCGCGGTCATTTCTACAATTGGTACCACACCCAGACGCTGGCCCCGCTCGTGCCGGCATATATCTCGACCGTCGACAGCGGCAACCTCGCCGGCTATCTGCTGACGCTGCGCTCGGGCCTGGCCTCACTCGCCGAATCGGCCCCGCTCATCGACGCCAGCGTGCTCGAAGGACTCGAAGATGCGATCAACCTCTTCGAAGCCGAGGTGGTCGGACTCAAGCAGGGCCGCGCCACGAGCGGTCTGAAGCGCGAGCTCGGCAGCCTGCGCACGCAACTGGCCCGCCGCCCGGTGACCATTCTCGAGTGGCGGCGGCTGCTCGCCGAGCTCGAAGAACGGCTGCAGGCCGTGAGCATCCTCTTTCACGACCTCGAAGAGCCCCTCCTCGATTATGTCGGCGGACCGTCGACCGAGGCGCTGCCGGCGGCGCTCGGCGAAGCCTCGGCGTGGCTCGAACGTGCCGCCGCCGTCCTCTCCACCCGGCAACTCGAGCTCGAACGGCTCACCGGATGGATGACCAGGCTGCAGGCGGCCGGAATGCTCGAGATCCCCGCCGCCGTCCCAAGCCTCAACGGCCTCATCCCGCTTTGCGACCGCGCCCTCAACGAGGTCGGCGAGCGCCCCGCGTCGAGCGAAGCGCGAGCGGCCATCGAGCAGGCGCGACGCCTGGCGGAAGAACTGCTCGAGCGCGCGGAACGACTCGGCGCGCTCGCCGACGACCTGGTCGAAGAAACCGAGTTCGGGTTCCTCTTCAACACCGAACGGCAACTGTTCTCGATCGGCTTCAGCGTGACCGACGGCCGGCTCGACAACTCGTACTACGACACGCTGGCGTCCGAGGCCCGGCTCGCGAGCTTCATGGCGATCGCCACCGGCACGGTGTCGCACGAGCACTGGTTCAAGCTCGGCCGGTCGCTGACGCCGAGCGGCAGCTCCCGCGCGCTGCTGTCCTGGAGCGCCTCGATGTTCGAGTACCTGATGCCGCTGCTCGTCATGCGCGCGTATCCGGGCACGCTGCTCGACGAAACCTACAACGCCGTCGTGCGGCGGCAGATCGAGTACGGGGCGCAGCGCGGGGTGCCGTGGGGCGTCTCCGAGTCCGCCTACTACGCTCAGGATCTCGAAAAGAACTACCAGTACCGCGCCTTCGGCGTGCCCGGGCTCGGCCTCAAGCGCGGCCTCGGCGAAGACCTGGTCGTGGCGCCGTATGCATCCGTACTGGCCGCGCCCATCGAACCACTGGCCGTGCTCGAGAATCTCGCGCGCCTGCGGCAGGCGGGCATGTGCGGCCGGTTCGGCTACTACGAATCGATCGACTACACGCCCGAGCGCGTGCCGGCGACGACCGAGGGCGGCGTGGTGCTGCGCACCTGGATGGCCCATCACCAGGGCATGATCCTGCTCGCGCTCGACAACGTCCTGAACGGGTCGCCGATGCAGCTGCGCTTCCACGCCGACCCGCGGATTCAGGCGACCGAGCTCCTCCTCCAGGAACGGTTGCCGCAGCTCGTCCCGCTGAGGAATCCACCCGCCGAGACGGCCGAGCACGTGCCGTCTGTCCGGCGCGCGGTCGCCGCGCCCATCCGCCGCTACACGACCCCGCACACGCTCAGCCCGCGGACCCACTTGCTGTCGAACGGCTCGTACACGGTGATGCTGACCAACGCCGGCGGCGGTTACAGCCGGCGCCAGCAGCTGGCGCTGACGCGCTGGCGGGAGGACATCACCAACGACAACTGGGGCAGCTTCATCTTCGTGCGCGACCTCGACAACGGCGACGTGTGGTCGGCCGCCCATCAGCCCTCGGGCCGCGAAGCCGACGAGTTCGAGGCGACGTTCTCGCTCGACCGGGCGGTATGGCGGCGCGTGGACGCCGGACTCGAGACCCGCACCGAGATCGTCGTCTCGCCGGAAGACGATGCCGAACTGCGCCGCATCTCGATCACCAACAACAGTCACCGGGCGCGCAGCCTCGACCTGACCAGCTACGCCGAGGTCGTGCTCGCACCGGGTGCTGCCGACCTCGCGCATCCGGCGTTCAGCAACCTCTTCATCGAGACCAGGGCCATCCCGGAATGGAACGCGCTGCTGTGCACGCGCCGGCCGCGGTCCGGCACCGACCGTGTCTACCTGTTCCACGTGCTCAGTGGCCGCAGCCGCATCGGCGCCGCCACCGAGTACGAAACCGACCGCGCCCGCTTCATCGGCCGCGGCCGTACGCTGGCCAACCCCGCCGCGCTCAGCGGCAGCGGACCGCTTTCGAATACCACGGGCGCCGTGCTCGACCCGATCGTCAGCCTGCGGCAGGCGATCCGCCTCCCCCCCGGCGGCACGGCGCGCCTGTCGTTCACGACCGGCTTTGCCGACAGCGAGGCTGGCGCCCGGCGCCTGATCGAAAAGTATTTCGACCGCCGCGCGGTCGCGCGCGCCATCGCGCTGGCCAGCACCCACGCGCAGATCGAGCTGCGCCACCTCGGGCTCACCGTCGAGGACACGATGCGCTTCCAGCGGCTCGCGAGCCGGCTCCTCTTTGGCGATCCGCGGCTGCGATCGCCGGAATCAGTGTTGCGCAACCGCCGCGGCCAGCCGGAGCTGTGGAAGTATGGGATTTCGGGCGATCTCCCGATCGTGCTCGCGACCATCGAGGATGGCTCGCAGCTCCCGCTCCTGACCGACCTCCTCAAGGCGCACGAATACCTGCGCGGCAAGGGCATGGCCTTCGACCTCGTGGTGCTGAACGCGCACGGCACGACCTACCGCATGGACCTGCAGGACACCGTCCAGCAGATGGTCGAGAGCGGGCCCGAACAGGCCTGGATCGATCGGCCGGGGGGCGTCTTCCTGCGCCGCACAGACCTCATCCCGGCTGAGGATCAATTGTTGCTGCGGGCGACTGCGCGCGCGGTGATGGATGGTGCCGAAGGCGGGTTGGCTCAGCAGTTGGTCCGCCCGGAGGCGAGCCATGCGCGCTTGCCTGAGCCGATTCGCCTCAGCCCGCCGGCGCAGACGACCGGGGCGGGCACGCCGATCGCGCCTAGGCCGGACCTCGAGTCGTTCAACGGCCTCGGAGGATTTGCCGCCGACGGCCGTGAGTACGTCATCCGCCTGCACCCCAACGCCGGCGCGATTCCGCCAGCGCCCTGGGTCAATGTCGTCGCCCACCCGACGTTCGGGTTCGCGGCTTCCGACCTCGGCACCGGATTCACGTGGTCCGGCAACAGCCACGACAACCGGCTGACACCCTGGCGCAACGACCCGGTCAGCGATCCGCAGGGCGAGGCCGTATTCCTTCGTGACGAGGAGAGCGGACGCGTCTGGTCGGCAACACCGCTGCCGGCAGGGGGCGGTCAGCCGTACACCATCCGCCACGGCCAGGGCTACACCGTTTACGAGCACACGCGCGACGGTATCGAATCGCGCCTGCGCGTGTACGTCGCCGCCGCCGAACCAGTCAAGGTGTTCCAGATTGCCCTGCGCAATACCTCGAACCGCCAGCGTCAGGTGTCGGTGACGATCTACGCCGAGTGGGTCCTCGGCGAAAACCGCGAACGCACCGGCCTCCACATCGTCACTCGCCGCGAGCCGACGACCGGCGCGCTCCTCGCGTCGAACGCCTTTCGCGACGCCTATGCCGATCGCGTCGCGTTCCTCGATCTCTTCGGCGGCGACGAGCGCACCCTCACCGGCGACCGGACCGAGTTCATCGGCCGCAATGGCTCGCTTCGTGCCCCGGCAGCGCTCGGGCGTACTGGCCTGTCGGACCGAACCGGCGCGGCGATGGACCCGTGCGGCGCCGTGCAGGTTCGCGTCACCCTGCAACCGTCGCAGGAGCAGACCGTGATCGGCCTGCTCGGCGAAGCTGCTGATGAAGCCAGCGTGTCGTCGCTCGTGCGGCGCAGCCGCGCCCCGCAGGGAATCACGGCCGCCTTTGACGATGTGCAGGGCTTCTGGCGCTCGCTCCTCGGCTCGGTCCAGGTGACGACGCCGGATCGATCGATGGACCTGATGCTCAACGGCTGGCTGCTCTATCAGACGCTGGCCTGCCGCATCTGGGGGAGATCCGCGTTCTATCAGTCGAGCGGCGCGTTCGGCTTCCGCGATCAGCTCCAGGACGTGCTGGCGCTGATGATGGCGGCCCCGCACCTGGCGCGCAACCACATCGTCCATGCCGCCTCGCGTCAGTTCGTCGAGGGCGACGTCCAGCACTGGTGGCACGAGCCGGGAGGCCAGGGCGTCCGCACCAAGTTCTCGGACGACCGCCTCTGGCTCGTCTATGCGACCCTGCAATACGTGGCCGCCACGCGCGACACGGGTCTCCTCGACGAGAGCGTCCCGTTCCTCGAGGGCCGCCTGCTCGCGCCCGACGAACACGAGGCGTATGAGCGCCCGAGCGTCTCCAAGCAGGCGGCATCGATCTACGAGCACTGCGTGCGCGCCATCGCGCTCAACCTCTCGGTCGGCGAGCACGGGCTCCCATTCATGGGCACGGGCGACTGGAACGACGGCATGAGCCTCGTCGGCGCCGGCGGCAAAGGCGAGAGCGTCTGGCTCGGCTGGTTTCTCCTGTCGATCCTGCGGCCGTTCGCCGACGTCGCCGCCGGCCGCGGCGAGCAGGACCGCGCAGAGGTCTACCGGCGCCACGCTACTGAGCTCGAAAAGGCGCTCGACCTTGCCTGGGATGGCGAATGGTACCGGCGCGCCTACTTCGACGACGGCACCCCGCTCGGATCGAAGGAGAACGCCGAGTGCCGCATCGACGCGATCGCGCAGTCGTGGTCAGTCCTCGGCGGGGGGACGGATCCAGCGCGGGCGCGCCAGGCGATGGAGTCGGCCGACGAGCATCTGGTGAAGCGTGACGACAGGATGATCCTGCTGCTGACGCCGCCGTTCGACACCATGACGCCGAGCCCTGGATACATCCAGGGTTATGTCCCTGGCGTCCGCGAGAACGGCGGGCAGTACACGCATGCCGCGCTCTGGACCGTGATGGCGTTCGCCCGGCTCGGCGACGGGGACCGCGCCGTCGAGCTCTTCTCGATGCTCAACCCGCTGACCCACACGCGCAATGCCGACGAGATCGGCCGCTATCGGGCCGAACCCTACGTCGTCGCGGCCGACGTCTATTCGCAGCCACCGCACACCGGCCGGGGCGGCTGGACGTGGTACACCGGCTCGGCGGGCTGGATGTACCGCGTCGGCCTCGAGTCGATTCTCGGTCTGACGCGCCGGAACGGCGGCCTGCACATCGATCCGTGCATCCCCAAGACCTGGCCGCGCTACGAGATGGTCTTCAAGCCCGGACGCTCGGAGTACCGAATCGTGGTCGAAAACCCGAACGGCGTGAATCGAGGCGTCGTGCGGCTCGAACTCGATGGTGTCGATCACACCGGGCGGGACATCGCGATCGTGGACGATGGCGCGGTGCGGCAGGTGCGGGTGGTGCTGGGCTAACGAATCGGCACCGTCTTCGTCCGTCCCCACGCGACAAACGCTGCCAGACCGCCGAGCACCATGTTGACCGGCAGCGCCTGCGCCTCGCCGCGTGACACGTGAAAGGCCATCGCGAGAATCATGATGGTCAGAAGCCCCAGCGCCGCGAGCGGCGTGAGCGTGGGTTTGATTTTCGTGGCCGCTGGGAGGATCAGGCCAATCGCGCCGGCGAGCTCGGAAACGCCGATAAAGCGCACCAGCGGGAGCGGCACTTGCGAAGCCCACGCGATGCCCGCTTGCAGGAGCGCGTCGACGGGCTGCGTCGACTTCATGAAACCAGCCATGCCGAATGCAGCGGCCAACACCAGCTGAACCAGCCAGAGCAGGATGTTCATGGGGAGATCTTACCGGCGTTCGGCGCTCGGCGGTCGGGGGTCGGCGGTCGGCGGTCGCCGTTTGGGGCAGGGCGCGAAGTCTTTTTACGACGTGGCCTGGGCGCGGCCGGGCTTGGCTATTCTCTGGGCGATCGCCCGCTTGCGCTTCGCCCAGAACGGGATCCAGAACATCCAGATCCCGCCGCACCAGAGCAAGAGCAGCGTGATGCCTGCTGGCAGGAACAGGCCGAGCTTGGTCCAGTCGCCGGCGAAGAACGACCCGTCGTGTATCGACTCAATCAGGTCCGAGCGCCGGTAGGCCACCTGAAGCACCTGTCCGGTGCCAAGGTCCACCTGGACCTCGTAGCCGTTGTGCAGCCACACCTTCACGACTCCACGGCCCGGCCGTACATCCATCCGGTTGACCTCGTCCCAGCTCGCCACGTGCATCTCGGGCACCTGCTTGACGCGCTCGAGCACCTCGTCGAACGAAATCTGCGGCGCCTTCCCCGTACCGCGCTTCTCCGGAGGCTGTACCCACGCCGATTGCTTCTTGGCCTGCAACAGCAGCCCGCTGCAGATGATCACCAGCAGCGGAATGGCAACGATGGCGCTCGCCCAGTAATGGATCTTGCGGTTGAGGACGTTGAACTTCATCTCGGGTGTCGATTCAACCGGAAAACCCTGTCTACTACCAGTAGTCGTAGTACTAACCCCGCAGCCTCGAACGGTTTGCGGTCACTGAGGGTCACGGCTCCGGCTAGTTCTGAATCCGTAGCCCCTTGAACGCCGATACGCTGTCGGGCTTGGCCCAGAGGCCGACACGCCCGCTCACCGGCTGATCGAGCGCGTGCTCGACTCGCAGCGTTCCGTTGACGATGCCGGTCACCTTGCGATCGACGAGTTGCAGCTCGAGAGTGTGCCAGGCGTCGAGCGGCAGCTGCGCGTGCCCGGTCCCGTCGGCGAGACGGGCACGGGCACCGTCGACAAACTTCCAGAGGGCGACGTTGCCGTCCTTCGTGTTGTAACGGACCGCCAGATATTCGCCGGTGGGACGCAGGTCGAACACCAGGCCGGCCAGTTGGTCGGACGCGCCGGCTATCAGCTTGAACTGCACCCGCGCGTTGCCAACGGAAAAGGTGTCGACGCCACGCGCCGCGGCCAGCGGAAACGCGCCGGCCGAAGACGCGTTGGCGACGAACCGCGGACCAGCCTCGCCCGCGGGCGCCTTGAAGAGCTCCCGGGCGATCGCCAATGGTTCGGCGAGAGGCTTCTTGTCCCACTTCGTGCCGTCAACCGTGGCGACCTGCTCGCCGCCGTCCATCCGCTGCCGCCAGTGGCCGACAATCGGCACGATGTCGAGTCCTGGCGCCTGCGTGTAGACACGCGTGCTCTCGAGTCCCACGGCGACCGCCACGAGGAGCATCGCCGACGCTGGCCCGATCACACTCCGGCTCATCTCAGATCCTTCATCACTCAACCGTCAGCGGCGTGAGCCCTACGCCCTTGAGCTGGGCGTTGAGCGCGGGCAAATCCACGGTCCTGAGCGCAGTCCACCGCGCCATGACACGGGCGGCGTTCTGCTGCGCCGCGGTGACCGCCGCCAGCGTGTTGGCGGTTGGAGCCACATCGGCGGCCTGCATGGCGTTCATCACCGCGCCGAGCGAGGTGCTCACGGCCCAGAGCGTATCGGTTGCGGTCGCGGCAGTCGGGCCGCCACGGCCGCCGCCCGCGGGGCCGGCGCCCCGGCCTCCCCGTCCGCCGCCGGCGGCGGGAGGCGTGCCCTCGAGCGCCGCGGCCTTCTGGGCAAAGGCCGCGAGCGACTGCGCCACGGCACCCTGCGCTTGCACCTTGGCCAACTGCTGTCGCACGGCGCCGAGCTTGGCCGCGGCGATCCTGGCCTCGGCCGCACCGTAGTACGCCGCGCTCGTCAGCGAGTAGACCTGCTGCATCGCGATCGCCGACGTCTTCACCCGCGGGTCCTGTTTGACCACGATCGGCTGCGTATAGATCTTTCCGTCGACCGTCAGCTTCACCACGTACGTGCCGGGGTTGACCCAGGGCGTCGTCGGCGCGGGAATGGTGTTGAAGGGAATCGCTTGAATCGGCAACTGCGTGGGCACCGCACCGAGCGCGCCCTCCCCGGGAACGAGGCCCGCAAGCGGCTGATAGTGCACGTCCCACGCGAACCGATGCATGCCCGCGGCAGTGGATAGCCGCTGCGGCGTCCGATACCAGTACACGGGTGCGGGCGCGGCCGGGGGATCGGGAATCGCCGCGATCGGATCGCTGCTCGAGTAGCGCCGTACCAGCCGGCCGTCCTGCTGCAGGATCTCGAGCGTCACCGGACCGCTCGCCGCCGACTTCAGGTAGTAGTTGATGAGCGCGCCCTCGGGAGGATTCGGCGCCGTCGGCTCCTCTTTCGGCCACGGCATGTCGACGCTCGTATTCCAGCGCACACGCCAGGCGGTCGTCGGCTTGAACAGGATGGCGTCCTGAGTGCCCGACCGCGCATCCACCTGACGCAGCGGCGTGATGTCGTCGAGGATCCAGAAACCGCGGCCGTGTGTCGCGGCGACCACGTCGTCGTCCTTGACGATGAGGTCGCGGACCGACGATACCGCCATATTCAACCGCAGCGACTGCCAGTTGGCGCCATCGTCGAACGACACGTAAACGGCACGCTCGGTGCCGGCAAACAGCAGACCCTTGCGCTTGGGATCTTCGCGCACGGCGTTGACTGTCTCGCCGTTCGGAATGCCGTTGACGATCTCGGTCCAGGACTTGCCGCCGTCGTGCGTGCGGAAGATGTGCGGCCGCAAATCGTCGAGGCGCAACGTGTTGATTGCCGCGTAGGCGGTCAGCGGAGCGAAGCGTCCTGCGTCCATGACCGACACCTTGGCCCACGGGCCGACGCCCGGCGGGGTGACATCCTTCCACGTCACGCCGTTGTCGGCCGTCACATGGATCAGCCCGTCGTCGGTCCCGACCCAGATCCGGTTGATGTCCTGATACGAAGGGGCGACGGTGTAGATGACGCCGCGCGGCGCGGGCTGCGCCGACGGATCGCTCGCGTACTTGCCGACGCTCGTCGGCACGGTCCACGTCTGGCGCGTCAGGTCTGGACTCAACTGCTTCCAGTGCGCGCCGCCGTCGACGGTCTTCCAGAGATGGTTGTTGGCGAAGAACAACGCACGCTTGTCGACTTCCGAGAAGATGACCGGCATCGTGCGCACCTGACGGAAGGTCCCGGATGGACCACCGACCCCGCCACGCCCGCCAACCGGACCGACGACCGACACCTGACCGGTCCGGCGATCGAATCGCGTCACGGTGCGGCCGCCGTAGACGACGTCGGGGTTGAGCGGGTCTGGGGCGACGAAGCCGTATTCATCGACGCCGACGGGAATCCAGTCGCGATCCGAGATGGCGCCGTAGTTGCCGCGGCTCGACACGCACACCGAGCCGTTCTCCTGCTGACCGCTGCAGACGCGGTAGGGAAACGCGTTGTCCGCCGCCACGTGGTAGAACTGGCCGGTCGGCTGGTTGTACCAAGAGCTCCAGGTGTCGCCGCCGTTGAGCGTGACGACCGCGCCCTGGTCGGCGGCCAGCAGGATGATGTCCGGGTTGTCGGGGTTGATCCAGCCGTTCTGATAGTCCTCGCCGCCTGGCGCGCCTTTGAACGACGTCCAGGTCTTGCCACCGTCGGTCGACTTCCACGAGACGGTGCTCGCCATGATGAGGACGTCGGGATCCTTCGGGTGCAGGATGGGCATCGGCAGATCGCCGCCGCCGATCCGGCCGGCAGGACGCGCGTCGGTCGTGATCCGGGTCCAGGTCTCCCCGCCGTCGTCGCTGCGGTAGATGCCGGCCGCGCCGCGATCGCCGCCGGCGCCGGCCTTGTCGAGGCCGGCGACGGCGGCGTAGAGCCGCTTGGGATTGGCCGGCGAGATGGCCAGGTTTGCCTGCACTACGACCGGCAGTCCGTTCGTCAGCGGCTTCCAGGTCGTGCCGCCGTCGACGGACTTGAAGATGCCGCCGTTGGTGCCCGCCCACACCGAGTTCTCCCACGGCCCCTGACGCTCTTCCCACATCGTGGCGTAGACCGTCTCGGGATTCGAGGGATCGATGTCGACGTCGTTACCGCCGGTATTCTCGTCCTTCGTCAGCACTTTCACAAAGGACTGTCCGCCGTCAGTCGAGCGATAGATGCCGCGCTCCTCGTTCGGTCCGTACGGATGTCCCAGGGCGGCGACGAACAGCCGATTGGGATTCTTCGGATCGACGGCGATGTTGGGGATCTGCTGCGCGTCGCGCAAACCCAGGTGCGACCACGTCCGCCCGGCGTCGGTCGATTTGTAGATGCCGTCGCCGGTCGAGAGGTCGGGCCGATGCAGGCCTTCCCCGCTGCCGACGTAGATGATGTTGGCGTCGGAGGGAGCAACGGCGATCGTGCCGATCGACCCGGTCGGCTGATCGTCGAAAATCGGTTTCCAGACGCGTCCCGCATCGGTCGTTTTCCAGACGCCGCCGTTCACCGCCGCCATATAAAAGGTGTACGGGTGGCTCGCGTGCCCCGCCGCGGCCCGCGTCCGGCTCGCACGATGCGGCCCGATGTTCCGCCACCGCATCTCGGCGAAGAGACCCGGGTTGATCTCGACCGGCTGCTGCGCCGGAATCGACGCGGTGAAGGCCGCCACGCCGAGGGCCAGTACGGCCAGATAGCGCGCTGCTGACATCAGCATCAATGCTTCCTCACCGCTTGCTCCAAGGGGCCACCTGCTCCTGCACCGTCTTGGTATCGCCGACGACGACGAGCGTCATCTTGTCTGGCGTCAGGTATTGGTTCGCGACGCGCCGGACGTCGTCGGGCGTGACCGCCATCACCCGCTTCACATAGGTCGCCAGGTACTGGTCGCCGAGACCGTGCTGATCGACGAACGCGAGCCGGCCGAGCACGCCACCCCGCGACGCGTTCTGCACCACGAACACTCCGGCCAGGTTGTTCTTGATCCCTTGGAGCTCGGCCGCGGCCGGCGCGTCCTTCCGCAGGCGATCGATCTCGAAGAAGATCTCCTTCAGCGACGGTCCGGTCACGTTCGTCGTCACGTCCGCCGCCTCGTACCAGCGGGCGTCGCCGGGATGCGAATCGAGAGCGCTGGACGGCGAGTAGGTGTAGCCCTTCTGCTCGCGGATGTTGGC
>Ga0247829_10001313_pt1 | contig 11179 bp, 9 predicted proteins | sample 12C_Control_Day4_FD_207765 | JGI IMG/M metagenome (GOLD analysis project Ga0247829, IMG submission 207765) | Soil microbial communities from agricultural site in Penn Yan, New York, United States - 12C_Control_Day4 | ecosystem: Environmental > Terrestrial > Soil > Agricultural land | place: USA... | reverse complement strand
AGCGAAGCGATCGCTTGTTAAACTCGCGCGTAGACGAAAGGAGCAGTCCATGTCTGTGGCTTCCAAGTCGGTGGCGATCATCACCGGGGCGTCCATGGGGTTCGGTCGAGCGTTCGCCGAAGAGCTAGCGGGTGACGGCTGGGACCTGGTGATCGACGCCCGCCACCAGCACCCGCTCGAAGTTGCGGCGGCCCGTCTCCGGAAGCACGGCGGCACCGTCATGGCCGTCGCCGGCGATGTCACCGATCCCGACCACCGCCGGGCCGTGGTCGACGCGGCGACCGCGCTCGGCCCCCTGCGCCTCGTGGTCAACAACGCCAGCACGCTGGGAGCGAGCCCGCTCCCCCGGCTCTCCGAGGTCCCCCTCGACACGCTGACGGCCGTCTACGCCACCAATGTCGTGGCGCCGCTGGCACTCGTCCAGCTGGCGCTCCCGGCGCTGACGGAGGCCGGAGGCACGGTGGTCGACATCACCTCGGACGCCGCCGTCGAGGGATACGAGGGCTGGGGCGGGTACGGATCGTCCAAGGCGGCACTGGACCAGCTCGGGAACGTGCTGGCCGCCGAGCACCCGGACCTGCGGGTGTACTCGTTCGACCCCGGCGACATGCGGACCCAGATGCACCAGGACGCGTTCCCCGGTGAGGACATCTCGGACCGGCCGGAGCCGGAGGGGGTCGCTCCCGTCCTGCGTCGGCTCGTCGCCGACTCCCCGCCGAGCGGCCGCTACCGCGCCGCCGACCTGCGGTCGCCCGCATGACCGCCACCGGGGTGGACGACGGTCGCCTCGCCTTCGATCTCCCCCCGACGCTCGAGGCAGGGTCACCGCCGGAGGCGCGAGGCCTCACCCGGGACGCCGTGAAGATGCTCGTGGCACATCGCGACACCGGCGCCATCGAGCACAGCACCTTCACGGTCCTCCCGGCGTTCCTCGAGCCTGGGGATCTCGTCGTCGTCAACACCTCGGCCACCATCCCCGCCGCGATCGACGCCGTGGCCGCCGACGGCACGCCGCTCGTCGTGCACCTCTCGACCCAAGTATCGCCCGAGCGTTGGGTCATCGAGCCCCGTCGGCCCATCCCACGGGGCACGGCGCGCAGGGCCGGGCCGCCACCGGTGTCCCCCCTGCGGTTGGACGACGGGGCCACGGCGACGATCGAGGAGCCGTACGGCACGGGGAGCCGGCTCTGGCTGGCCCGGCTACGGCTGCCGCAGCGGCCGCTGGCATGGCTGGCCTCCCACGGCCGGCCCATCCAGTACGGCTACGCCGAGCGGCCGTGGCCGCTCAGCGCCTACCAGAACGTGTACGCACTGGAGCCGGGGAGCGCCGAGATGCCCAGCGCCGGCCGGCCGTTCACACCGGAGGTCATCACCCGCCTGGTGGCCAAGGGTGTTGGCGTTTCGCCCATCGTGCTGCACACCGGCGTGGCCTCGCTGGAGGCCGACGAGCTGCCGTACCCGGAGCGGGCCCGGGTGCCCGCCGACACGGCCGAGCGTGTCAACGCCGCGCACCGCCTCGGCCACCGGGTGATCGCCGTCGGGACCACCGTCGTGCGGGCGCTCGAGACCGCGGCCGACGCCGCCGGCGTGGTCGGCGCCTACGACGGCTGGACGGACCTGGTCATCACGCCCGCGCGGGGTGTGCGGACGATCGACGGGCTCCTGACCGGATGGCACGAGCCCGAGGCCTCGCACCTGCTGATGCTGGAGGCGGTGGCCGACCGTGCCCTGCTGCGTCGCTCGTACGAGGCCGGCCTGGCCGGCGGCTACCTCTGGCACGAGTTCGGTGACGTGCACCTGATCCTGCCGTAGCCGCCGGCCGACCGGCAGGTCAGGCCGATCCGTCCTCCGGCGGGTCACCGAAGAAGCCGGTGATGCTGACCAGGCGGCCGTCGTCTGCCACGACGCCGACGTCGACGCCGGCCACGGTCACCGCGCCGTCGGGAGTGGCCAGATCCCAGGCGAAGCGCACCTGGTCGTGGTGGCTGTCGACACCACTCTGGCGCCGGAACCGCTGACCCGGAAACTGCTCCTGGATGGCGTCCACCATGGCGCTGAGGGCGTCGTGGCCCTGCGCCTCCTGCAGCGGGTCGACGTAGCGGCCCTCCGTGGTCCATGCCCGCTCGATCAGGGCAAGGCGGGTGGCGCGGTCCGGCTCGTTCCACATCGCCAGGTAGGTGTCGATCGTCGTCGTGACATCCGTCGTGGTGACGTCCATGGGGGAACCTCCTCGGTTCGTTCGTGGTCTGACGAGCACGATGACGGTTACGGCGCGCCAGGACGATTACCTGACAGGTAAGGGACGGCCCGCGAGGGCAGCGGTACCGTCAGACCGATGACACCGCAGCAGGCTGAACGATGAGCGTCGCCGCTCCGGCCCGTGGCGTCGGGGACCTCCTACGGGACTGGCGGCAGCGGCGCCGGCTGAGCCAGCTCGACCTCGCCGTGGAGGCCGAGGTTTCCGCCCGCCACCTGAGCTTCGTCGAGACCGGCCGGTCCCGCCCCAGCCGGGAGCTCGTGGTGCATCTCGCCGAGCACCTCGAGGTGCCCTTGCGGGAGCGCAACGCTCTGCTGTTGGCGGCCGGCTACGCGCCCGTGTACCCCGAGACGCCACTCGACTCGCCGTCGATGGCGCCGGTCAAGGACGCGCTCGACACCATCCTCGCCGGGCACGAGCCCTTCCCCGCCGTCATCGTGGACCGGCGGTGGGACCTCGTCGCCGCCAACCGCCCCGCGCTGCGGCTCCTGGCGGACGGGGTCGCACCTACGCTGCTGGCACCGCCGGCCAACGCCATGCGCGTGTGCCTTCACCCGGACGGGTTGGCGCCCCGCATCACCAACCTCGCCGAGTACAGCGCGCACCTGCTCTCCCGCCTCCGCCGCCAGGTGGCGCTGTCACCGGACCCGGTGGTCGAGGAGCTCGTCGAGGAGCTCCGGCACTACTCCGGCGTCGAGGACGCCCCCACCACTGCCGTCGACCCGGCGTCCATGCTGTTCGTACCGTTCTGCCTCCGCACTAGGGCCGGCGACGACCTCACGTTCTTCAGTACGCTGGCCACGTTCGGCACAGCCCTCGACATCACGCTGGCCGAGCTCTCGATCGAGTCCTTCTTTCCCGCCGACTCGACGACCGAGGCCGCGTTGCGCGCCATGTTCGGCTGAACGACGGACCGCCGCCGCGCCGCTAACCGAGCAGCTCGTAGTCGGCCGGATCGGGCTGCTGCGTCCGCCGCCAGAACTCCAGCAGGGTGAAGGGCCAGTTCTGCGAAACCCGACCGGACGCGCTCTTGTACCAGCTGTTCACCGTCGACGCGCCCCAGGCCATGCGGGCGTTCTCGGCGTCCACGGCCCGGTTGTACGCGTCGTGCACCTCCGGGCGGCAGTCGAGCGCCTGGTGGCCCGTCTGCAGCAGCAGGCCGAGGCAGCCGAGCACGTAGCGCACTTCGCACTCCGAGAAGTACACGATGCTGCCGTTGATGACGATGTTGGTGTTGGGGCCGTACAGGCAGAACAGGTTGGGGAACCCGGGAACAGTGATCCCGAGGTACGCGCGGGCGTCCGCGCCCCACACCTGGTGCAGGTCCTGACCGCCGCGACCGAGGAACTGCATCGGGGTGAGGAACTTCGACGCCTCGAAGCCGGTCCCGAAGATCAGCACATCGACGGTGTGCTCCTCGCCGTCACCCGTTACGAGCCCGGTCGGGCTGATCTCGGTGAGCTTTTCGGTCACGACACGGACGTTGTCCCGCTTCAGCGTGCGGGCCCAGATGCCGTTGTCGCGCAGGATCCGCTTCGCGCCGACCGGGTAGCCGGGGATTACCTTCGCCAGGAGGTCTGGCCGGTCGGCGAACTCGAGCTCCAGGTAGCCGGTCAGGAGCATGCGGGCCAGGTCGTTCAGCTCGCCGACGGCACGGTCGTGCGGCTGCCACTCGGGGTCGACCGTGACGGTGGGGATGACGCCGTCGCCGAGGCGCCACCACATCAGGAACCGGTGCCACTGGCTGTACGACGGCACGTGGGTGTAGAGCCACCGCTGCCCGTCGGACACCCGCTCGTGGTAGTCGGGCGTCGGGGCCAGCCAGTTCGGTGTTCGCTGGAAGACGACCACCTCGGCTGCCTCCTCGGCCACGATCGGGATGAACTGGGCCGCGCTCGCGCCCGTCCCGATGACCCCGACACGCCGCCCGCGCAGGTCGACCCCGTGATCCCAGCGGGCCGAGTGGAAGGCGGGGCCGGCGAACGTGTCCAGCCCGGCGATGTCGGGCATGAGCGGGCGGTTGAGCTGACCGACCGCGCTGATGACAGCGTCGGCCTCGATGCGCTCGAGCGTGCCGTCGGGGTTGCGCACCTCCAGCGTCCACCGCCCGCTGGCGTCGTCGTACACGGCCGAGCGGACCTCGGTGCCGAAGCGGATGGCGCGGCGCAGATCGAGCTCGTCGGCGCAGCCGCGGAAGTAGGTCAGCAGCTCCCCCTGGGTGGAGTAGTGCTGTGGCCAGTCGTGCTTCTGGGCGAAGGAGTAGCTGTACAGGTGGTTCGGGTTGTCGACCCGGCACCCCGGATAGGTGTTCTCCCACCAGGTCCCGCCGACCTCGTCGTTCTTCTCGAGCACGACGAAGGGCACGCCGGCCTGGGCCAGCCGGTGGGAGGCGAGGAGCCCGGACATGCCGGCCCCGATGACGACCACCGTGAACTCCCGGTCGGGCGCCAGGTCGTCCTTGTGCCAGCTGGGCGCGCGGCGGTCCTCCGGCGTGACACCGAGCTCCTCCTCCAGAAGCGGCAGGTAATCCTCCATGGCGCCGCCGCCGACGGCGAACTCCATGAGCTCGAGCAACAGGTCGTGCGACGGCGCGGGCGGCGGCGGACACCCACCGTCACGCCATCGGGCGAGCACCTCAGCAGCGACGGCCGTGACGCGCTCCTGCTGCTCGGGCGTGAGCCCGCCCTGGGGCTCGTTGAGGAGCAGAGGCTCGACGCGCAGCGCGGGGTCGAGCAAGGTGCGGTCGCCGGTCAGATGGGCCAGCGAGGGCAGCAGCGCCGGCAGCTCGGCCTCGGCCAGGGCAGCCACGATCTCATCGTCGGAGGCGGTCAGCGGCTCGGTTTCAGGGAGGGGCATGGGCGATCCTGGCTCGTGGTCGGCGGTGCGCCATTCTCACCGCGCGTCGTCCGCACGAGCGAGTCCGTCCGCCGCACACCCCGCAGCAACCCGGGCACGGGTACCCTCACCCCTTCGTGGGGCCGATGCCGACCGCAACGACCGCGGCCACGGGCCTGACGGCCGCTCAGGTCGCCGAGCGGGTGGCGGCGGGGAAGGTCAACCGGGTCGACCGGCAGACGAGCCGGCCGCTGTCCGCCATCATCCGTAGCAACGTCCTCACCCGCTTCAACGCCATCCTCGGCGCGCTGTTCGTCGCCGTGCTCGCCGTCGGTTCGCCGGCCGACGCGCTGTTCGGCCTGGTCATCGTCTGGAACGCGCTCATCGGCATCGTGCAGGAGGTGCGGGCCAAGCGGACACTCGACCGCCTCGCGGTGCTGAACGCCCCGACCGCGCGGGTCGTGCGGGATGGCGCGGTGGCGGAAATCGCCGTCGGCGATGTGGTGCTCGACGACGTGCTGCGGCTGCAGACCGGAGACCAGGTCCTGGCCGACGGCGCCGTCCTGGAGAGCGACGGTCTGGAGATCGACGAGTCGCTGCTGACCGGCGAGTCCGATCCGGTCGACAAGAGCACCAGCGACCAGGTGCTCTCCGGCTCCATCGTCGTCGCGGGGTCGGGCGCCTTCCAGGCCACTGCGGTGGGCGCTGAGGCGTATGCCCAACGGCTGGCTGCGGAGACCAAGAAGTTCACGCGGTCGAAGTCCGAGCTGATGGCGGGCATCAACACCCTGCTGCGCTACATCAGCTGGGCCCTCGTCATCATCGGCCCCATCCTGCTGGTGAGCCAGCTGACGCGGGGCAACGAGAGCACCGAGGACGCGGTGGTGGGCACGGTTGCCGCGCTGGTCGGGATGGCGCCGGAGGGCCTGGTGCTGCTCACCAGCATCGCCTTCCTCGTGGGCGCGCTCACCCTGGCCCGGCGCCAGGTGCTGGTCCAGGAGCTGCCCGCGGTGGAGGGTCTGGCCCGGGTCGACGTGGTGTGCCTCGACAAGACCGGGACGCTGACCGACGGCGCCATCAGCTTCGCCACGATGGAGGTGCTGGCGGGGCAGACCCGGTCGGAAGCGGAGCTCGCGCTCGGCGCGCTGGCCGACGATCCCCACCCGAACGCCACGCTGGGCGCGCTCGGTGCCGCCTTCCCGCCTTCCGCCGGATGGCAGCGGACGGTAACCGTCCCCTTTTCGTCGGCTCGCAAGTGGAGCGGCGCGACCTTCGACGGCGGCGGGGACGGCGGGACCAGCTGGGTCATGGGCGCGCCCGAGATCCTCCTCGCCGCCTGCCCGCCCGACGACGCGCTCCGCGCCCGGGTGGACGAGCTGTCGAGCTCTGGTCAGCGGGTCCTTCTGGTCGCCCGCTCCGGCACCGGGCTCCACGACGAGACGCTGCCCACCCCGCTCTCCCCCGCCGCGCTCCTCACGTTCGAGGAGCAGGTGCGCCCGGACGCCGCCGACACGATGAGCTACTTCCAGTCGCAGGGTGTCGGGCTCCGGGTGATCTCAGGCGACAACCCGCGCACGGTCGGAGCGGTGGCGGCCCGGGTGGGCGTTCCCCATGCCGGGCAGCCCGTCGACGCCCGCCGCTTGCCGGAGGACATTGCCGCGCTGGCGGAGGTGCTCGACACCAGCACCGTCTTCGGACGCGTGACGCCGAACCAGAAGCGCGCCTTCGTGCACGCCCTGCAGCAGCGGGCACACGTGGTGGCCATGACGGGAGACGGTGTGAACGACGCGCTGGCCCTCAAGGACGCCGACATCGGTGTCGCCATGGGGAACGGCGCACCGGCGACCCGGGCTGTCGCTCAGATCGTGCTCCTCGACAGCCGGTTCTCGCAGCTCCCCCGCGTGGTCGCCGCGGGACGGCAGGTCATCGCCAACATCGAGCGGGTGGCCAGCCTCTTCCTCATCAAGAACGTGTACTCCGCCGCACTGGCGGTGACCGTGGCGATCGTCGCCGTCCCCTACCCGTTCCTGCCCCGCCATCTGACGCTGGTCAGCATGCTCACCATCGGCCTGCCGGCGTTCGTGCTCTCGCTGGCCCCCAGCAACGAGCGCTACCGGCCGGGCTTCCTCCATCGTGTGCTGGCGGTGTCCGTACCGACCGGTCTCATCACGGCCGTCGCGGTGATGATCGCTTACGCGCTCGCCCGGGCCCAGGAGGTCCGGCCGGACGAGTCGCGCACTGCGGCCACGGTCGTCGCCATGGTCATCGGGCTCGTGGTGCTGTTCCTCGTCGCCCAACCGCTCGTGCCGTGGAAGGTCGCGCTCATCGCCTCGATGGGCGGGCTCTTCGCGCTCGCCATGGTGATCCCGTGGGCCCGCAAGTTCTTCGCGCTCTACATCCCGTGGACGACGTTGGTGGAGGCACTGGCCATCGGCGCTGTGGCCGGCGGCGCGGTGGTCGTTACCTGGCGGATGGCTCGCCACCGGCTCGACAGCGCGCCGCGCCGGGCCGGCGCGGTCAGTCCACCCTGACCTCCTCCGGGTACAGGGCGGCGAGCTGGCCGCCCAACCAGCCGAGCCGCTGACGCACCCCTGGCGGCTCGAGGATCTCCACGGAGGAACCGAACGCGCACAGCGAACGGGCGAGGGCCCATTCACTCTGCGCCTGCATCTCGATGGCTACCCGTCCGTCCTGCCCTGCCGGCCCGATGCGGACGCGGTGCCCGAAGACCCCACGGAGGTAGCCCACGACTCCCGGGTCGGCCGTGCCCCGGGCCCACGTGCTGAGCCGCTGCTGGTCGACGGCGTCCGTGATGAGGCGCCAGGCCTCCGCCAGGTCGAACCCGTCCGGTCGCACGACCGGCTCGTCGGTCACCTCGACCGACTGAACGCGCTCGACCCTGAACGTGCGCAGCCCGGCCTCGGTCGCCGCCACCAGGTACCAGACGGTGCCCTTGCTGGCCAGGCCGAGCGGGTGCACCTGGCGCTCGGTCTCGGCCCGGGCGCGGTCCACGTAGCCGAGCACCACCTGGCGACCCTCTATGACCGCGGCCTGCAGGACGTCCAGGTGTGGGGGCGGCGGGCGGGACGGCACGGTCTGGTCCCAACCGACCGGATCGACGACGATGGCGCTCGACGCCGCCTCGGCCTGCGTCCTGAACGATTCGGGCAGAGCCCTGATGAGCTTGCGCAGCGCGGCCCGCACCTCCGGGGTCGCCGCCGAGGAGGGTCCAGCCACGAGGAACAGGGCGCGGGCCTCGGGCTCGGTGAGCCCGCTCAGGTCCGTCCGGCCGCCGCCCGCCAGCCTCCAGCCGCCGTTGCGGCCCCGCAGCGAGTAGATCGGGACGCCGGCCATGCCCAGGGCGTCGAGGTCGCGACGAGCAGTCCGCTCCGACACCTCCAGCTCGGCCGCCACCTCGGCCGCCGTGACCTGGCCCCGGGTCTGGAGGAGCAGGAGGATGGCCACCAGGCGGTCGGCGCGCACGACAGCAGCCTGCCACGCCAAACCGGTCGTCCTCTGACCGGTTCAGCGGTGGGGAGAGGGCCCTATGCTGCCAGGGGTGACGACCACACCGAGCCCTACGGCCGTCGCCACCGCCACCCCCGCCGTGGTGGTCCTCCCCGGGGGTGATCTCGACACCACGCTGGCTTACTTCGTGGACCAGCTCGGCTTCCGGCTGCTGTCGATCTCACCCGCCGACGATCCGAAGGTGGCGACCATCGAGGGCCACGGGCTCCGTGTCCAGTTGGACCGCGGGATCGAGGGCGGACCGGGGCTGCTGCGGGTGCCGCTCTCCCCCACCGATGCCGTCACTCCCGGCGAGCGCACCCTGGTGGCGCCGAACGGAACGTTCATCGAGCTGGTGGTTGACGACCCGCCGCTGGACATCCCGCCGTTGCATCCGGCCCTCGTCGTCACCACCGCGACCGAGTCGGGAGGTTGGGTCACCGGCCGCGCCGGGATGCAGTACCGCGACCTGCTGCCGGACCGGCTGGGCGGGCGCTTCATCGCCTCCCACATCGCTATCCCGGACGGCGGGCCCGTGCCCGACTACGTCCACCACCACCGCATTCGCTTCCAGCTCATCTTCTGCCACCGGGGCTGGGTGCGCGTCGTCTACGAGGACCAGGGCCCGCCGTTCGTGCTCCAGGCCGGTGACTGCGTCCTGCAACCTCCTGGAATACGGCACCGCGTCCTCGAGGCCTCGCCCGGCCTTCAGGTCGTCGAGCTGAGCTGCCCGGCCGAACACGTCACGCTGCTCGACCACGAGCTGGCGCTGCCGACGTCGCAGGTCCGGGCCGACCGGGACTTCGGCGGGCAGCGCTTCGTCCGCCACGAGGCCGCTTCGGCGACTCGGCAGCCGAGCTGGCTCCCCGGGTTCAACGCCTGCGACACCGGGATCGGCCGCGCCACCGACGGCCTGGCCGGCGTGAGAGTCCTCCGGCCCGAGCCGTCCGCCGCCCAGACCTCCACCCCCGTGGCGCACGGCGGTGAGCTGCTCTTCCTGTTCGTGCTGGAGGGCGACGTCGTGCTGCGGCTGTCCGGATCGTCCGACGAGCCGACCGTCCACGACCTGCACGAGGCCGACGCCATCGCCATCCCGGCCGGGCTCCCCTTCGAGCTGGTCGGGTCGACGGGCGATCTCGAGCTGCTGGAGGTCGCGCTGCCGGCCGAGCCGGTGCCCGTCCGACCGCATGACAAGCACCGCTGACGGGTAGGTTCCGAACCACCGTCATGCTCGCCGCCACCTCTTCCTCGAGCAGCAACTTCGCCAGCTTCGACGTCCCTCTCTGGGTCTGGGGGGCGTTGATCGCTGCCATCGTGGTCCTTCTCGTCGCTGACCTGCTGATCGTCCACCGCACGCCGCACGACATCAGCTTCAAGGAGGCGGCCATCGAGTCCGCGGTGTGGATCACCCTCGGGCTGTGCTTCACGTTCGTGATCCTGGGCTGGCAGGGAGGGCAGGCGGCCGGCGAGTACCTGTCGGGTTACCTCATCGAGAAGTCGTTGTCGGTCGACAACGTCTTCGTGTGGGCCGTGATCTTCAGCTACTTCGGCGTGCCCCAGAAGTACCAGTTCCGGGTGCTGTTCTGGGGCATCTTCGGCGCCCTCGTGCTGCGGGCGATCTTCATCTTCGCCGGCGTCGCCCTGATCGAGGCGTTCGACTGGATCCTTTACGTGTTCGGCGCCTTCCTGCTCATCACCGCCTTCCGGGTGGCGCGACACAAGGAAGCCCAGGTCCACCCCGAGAACAACGCCGTCCTCAAGCTGGTGCGCCGCGTCGTGCCGTCGACCCCGGAGTACGACGGCCAGAAGATGTTCACCCGCCGCACCGGCAAGCTGCTGGCCACGCCGCTCTTCGCCGTGCTCATCCTGGTGGAGACCACGGACGTGGTGTTCGCGGTGGACTCGATCCCGGCCATCCTGGCCGTGTCCCGCGAGCCGTTCATCGTTTTCGCGTCGAACGCGTTCGCCATCCTCGGGTTGCGGGCCCTGTACTTCCTGCTGGCCGGCATGGCCGACCGGTTCCGCTACCTCAACCTCGGCCTCGGCGTCATCCTGGCCTTCGTCGGCATCAAGATGATCATGGTCGAGGTGTACCACATGCCCACCTACGTGAGCCTCGGGGTCATCGCGCTGGTGCTGACGATCACCATCGTCGCCTCCCTGCGGGCCGAGAAGCGCGACGCCCTCCGCGCCGCTGACGCCGACTCCGATCCCCCGTCGAGCGACCCGCCGGCACCTTCGGCTGACGGGCCGTCTGACGGCCAGACTGACGGCCAAGCCGACTCCGACCCCGCCGCCAGCAGCCAGCCGGCAGATGTCGACCCCTGAGGCCACTGAAACGGCCGGGGCCGTGCTCACCCGGCGGGTCGTCGCTCGCAACGACGCCCTGAAGTCAGAGAACCGGATCCACGACGATCGGGTCGCCGCCGAGTTCGGCTTCCGCGGAGGCCTCGTCCCCGGTGTCACCGTCTACACCTACCTGAGCGCGCTGCCCGTGGTGCGCTGGGGACGCGACTGGCTGGAACGGGGGACGATGAGCGCCCGCTTCCTCCAGCCCGTGTACGACGGCGAGGAGATCGA
>Ga0247829_10001311_pt1 | contig 11183 bp, 16 predicted proteins | sample 12C_Control_Day4_FD_207765 | JGI IMG/M metagenome (GOLD analysis project Ga0247829, IMG submission 207765) | Soil microbial communities from agricultural site in Penn Yan, New York, United States - 12C_Control_Day4 | ecosystem: Environmental > Terrestrial > Soil > Agricultural land | place... | reverse complement strand
CGTTGGAAGCGTCCGGGCTGAAGTTGCACGAGCGGCTCACCACGATCAACGCGAGCCTGGAGCGGGCGGCGGCAAAAGGGGGCTCCCGGTCGAGTTGACGTCCTTGCGCGGGATGGTGAGCCGGGCGTTGGCAGCGACGGCCGTGATGTGGCCGCCGATCCGCTTGGCGTTCGGGTGGGTGCATCAAGCGGCCCACCTCCTGGGCCAGGACGGGTCTTCCGGAGACCGGGTCCGTCGGCAGTTGAGCGGGTTGCTCGGCGCGATGACCCGACACCGGCTGTCGGCCGGACCACTGGCATCGGGCGTCGATCACTTCGTGAAGGTGAGCCGGAGTTACTGGCCTGGGCTGTTCGCCTGCTACGACACGGCCGATCTGCCGCGGACGAACAACGACCTGGAGCAGGCGTTCGGGAGCCACCGATACCACGAGCGGCGGGCGAGTGGCCGACGGGGGCCAGCCCGTCCCTGGTGCTGCGGGGGTCGGCCAAGCTGCTGGCCGGGCTGGCGACGCGGCGGCAGGACGTGACCGCCGAGCAGTTGAGCGGGGCGAACCGGGCGGCGTGGCAGGCGAAGCGGGCCGAGTTGGAGCAACGCCGGGAACGACGAACGGACCGCTGGCGATTCAGGCGGGATCCAGCAGCGTACCTGCGGGACCTGGAAGACAAACTCAACCAGTCACGTTTGCGGAGCTAGTTTTTTTTTGCGCCTCGCGGCGGCCCGCCTCGCAGAATGACCGGTGCCATGACCGCACCCGCCCCGCTGATGAACGTCCCCAACCTGCTGTCGCTCAGCCGGCTGCCGCTGGCGGTAGTGCTGTGCTCGTGCATCGCCTGGGAGGCGTGGCCGGCGGCGCTGGCCGTCTTCTCGGCCGCCGCCCTGACCGACTGGATCGACGGGTGGTGGGCGCGGAAGTTCGACCGCGGCACCGCGGTGGGCCGCAGCCTCGACCCGCTGACCGACAAGGTGCTCGTCGGGGCGGCGTTCATTTACCTGATCCCGGTCCCGGGCGCCGGCGTCCTGCCGTGGATGGTCGCGGTGGTCGTCTGCCGGGAGCTGATCGTCACCGGATTGCGCGGGGTCGTCGAATCGACCGGGCGGAAGTTCGGCGCCGACTGGTTCGGCAAGCTCAAGACGGTGTTGCAGTGCGCAGTGCTGATCGCGGTGTTCGTGATCCTGTCCGTGCGGGACGACCCTCGCTCGGCGGACGCGCTTCCGGCGCTGGGGGTGATCTACCAGGTGCTGCTGTACGCGATGCTGGCGGCGACCATCGGCAGCATGCTGCAGTACATCGTCAAGGCGGCCCGGCTGCTGCAGTGACGACGGCCCGTGATATAATCCGGCAGAGGAGGGGCCAATTCATGGTCACGCTGTACGTCGCCGGCCAACCGGTCGGCACCTGGGCCGAGTCGGAACAGCGAGTGGCCGAACTCGCCGCCCAGAACCAGGAGATCGAACTCCGCGACGAGACCGGCAAGGTCATCGGTCGGGTCGTTCCACCGGAGCCGATCTGCCCGTGGGACCCGACGCTCACCCGCGAAGAACTCGATCGGCGGTCCGCCGCCGGGGGCGGCATCCCCTTGGCCGAGTTCTGGAAGCGGATGGGCATCGAATGAGCTTCACCGTCGTGTGGATGCCCGACGCCCTGACCCAACTGGCCGAACTCTGGACGAACGCCCCCGACCGGGGCGCGGTCACCGCCGCCTCTCACCGGATCGACCAGCGCCTTGCCGTCAACCCGCGGGACGAGGGTGAGTCCCGCGGAGGGATCGAGCGCATCTCGTTCGACCGGCCGCTTCAAGTCCTCTTCCGGGTGTTCGAGGCGGACCGGCGAGTCGAAGTTCACATGGTCGGTCTGTTCGGCCCCCGTCCGTGAGCCTACATTCGTCCGCACGGCCCCTCCAATCGAGAGTTCGTCATGTCGGACCAACTCGGCTTCGCGATCGTCGGCTGTGGGATGATCGCGCGGTTCCACGCCCGCGCCCTTGCGGAGATCCCCGAGGCCCGCGTCGCGGCGCTGGTCAGCCGCACCCCGGCCAACGCCGAGCAGTTGCTTGCCGAGACCGGCACCCCGGCCTGCCCGGTGTTCGGGACGGTCGAGGAGGCGGTCGAGTCGCCTGGCGTCGATGTGGTCGTGATCACGACCCCGAGCGGGGCGCACCTGGAGCCCGCGGTCGCGGCGGCGAACGCCGGCAAGCACGTTGTCGTCGAGAAGCCGCTGGAGATCACCGCCGAGCGCTGCGACCGGATCATCGCGGCGTGCGAGGCCAACCGGGTCCAGCTCTGCACCATCTTCCCGAGCCGGTTCGCCGACTCCAGCCGGGCGCTGAAGACGGCCGTGGAGGCGGGCAAGTTCGGGCGGCTGACCCTCGGCGAGACGACCTGCAAGTGGTGGCGCAGCCAGGCGTACTACGACGAAGGCGGGTGGAAGGGGACGCAGGCGCTCGACGGCGGCGGGGCGCTGATGAACCAGGCCATCCACAACGTGGACCTGCTCCTGTGGATGATGGGCGACCCGACGCACGTCTCGGGGTTCACCGCGACGCTGGCCCACGAGCGGATCGAGGTCGAGGACACGGCCGTCGCGGTGCTACGGTTCGCCAGCGGCGCCCTCGGGGTGATCCAGGCGACGACCTCGGTCCACCCCGGCTACCCGAAGACGATCGCCGTCCACGGGGACAAGGGGTCGGCGGTGATCGAGCAGGAGGACGTGCTGCGCTGGGACTTCGCCCCCGAGACCGACGAGGACCGCCGGGTGCGGGAGCGGTTCGCGGCGAAGGTCGGGGCGTCCGGCGGGGCGGCCGACCCGAAGGCGATCAGCCACGAGGGGCACCGCCGGCAGCTCGCCGACTTCGTCCAGGCGGTGCGGGCCGGCGGCGTCCCCCTGGTGGACGGCAGGGAGGGCCGCCGGGCGGTGGCTGTCATCCAGGCGGTCTACGAGTCGAACCGAACGGGCCGGGCGGTTGAGGTCCGGGCCGATACAGGTCCGGCGAAAAAGTGAAAAATTCATATTGCTTTCATCTATTGAACCCGTGAGAGTAACGGGTGGGCATGGGTGTAGCCGCAGACTCGCACTCTCGCGGTAGACGTCCGTTCTTCTCCCGTGTTGTTGAGTCGGGGGGTCGGGTAATTCCCGCCCCCCGACCCATCGTTCGTCGGGCCGCGGTCCGGCCCGCGTTTCTCCACACCCATGCCACTCGCCTGGCCGCGCGGTCGGGCGTGTCGCCCTCGCGCCTCACGGCGGGGGTGATCTTCGGTTTCGTTTCTCACCGTCGTCCGACCGAAGAAGGGAGTTCTCATGATCCGTTCGACTCGCCGCGGGTTCACGCTGATTGAGTTGCTGGTGGTGATCGCGATCATCGCGATCCTGATCGGCCTGTTGCTCCCCGCCGTCCAGAAGGTCCGCGAGGCGGCCGCCCGCACGACCTGCCAGAACAACCTCAAGCAGATCGGTCTGGCCGCCCACAACTACGAGTCGTCCCGCAACATGCTGCCGCCGGGCGGGGACGAGCACATGATCGGCCCGCTGGCCCACATGCTGCCGTACCTGGAGCAGGACAACCAGTACAAGCTGATCTCGTTTGCACAGACGACCCCGAACTGGTGGTTCTCGAACCCGGCGAACCGGCCGCCGTCTGGCTCAACCATCCCGACCCCGAAGCCGCAGTACGGCGGGGAAGGGAACTTCAAGACGTTCCTGTGCCCGTCGGCCCCGCCGCCGTCGGGCTACGAGACGGTGTGGATGTCCATCACCTACCAGCCCTCGGGCGCCCCTCCGGGCAACGGGGTGGACATGCCGCTGGGGTACTCCTGGAACGCCCACCTGCGGTCAGCCGCCCCGGGCGCCGACGTCCTCGGCCGATCGCACTACGCGGCCGTGCTGGGCGACTGGCGGTTCGCGGGCAAGTATCGCGGCGCGTTCTACTTCAATGGGAAGAACACGGTCGCGGGGATCGCCGACGGCAGCAGCAACACGATCTTCTTCATGGAGTACGCCGGCGGTATCTGGCCGAACGCCAGCAACAACCTGAAGTGGTGCCCGGGCTGGATGATGAACGGCAACTGGCTGGCGTTCGGCATGGCCCCGTCGAATACGGACCCGGCCGTCAACGCCGCTGCCCTGTACGGCAGCTACCACTCCAGCCTCGTCAGCTACGTGGCCGGCGACGGGTCCGTCCGGTCGCTGAAGAACCCCGGGCAGTTCAACGTCAACCCCGGGTTCACGCTGCTGATCTCCCTCGGCGGGATCAACGACGGCAACACGGTGACGTTCGACTGATTCGCCGCCGCGGGGTCACGCCCGTGGCCCCGCGGCAGACTTCCAGGATTTCCGGTTTCCGAGGACGATATGAAGCAGACCCTGCTCGCACTCCTGTTCGCCGCGGCGCCCGTCCTGGCCGTCGGGTGTGGCAAGTCCGATAGCGAGAAGCAGCCGGTACTCACCGGCACGCCGGACCCGAAGGTGACCGGCCCGGCCATGCCGGGCACCAGCGGCAAGGTCAAGCCGGTCGTCCAGCCACCCGCGGCCGAGTGACCGGCCGCGCCTGGGCGTGACAGGTTCCAGGGCACCTCCGCTCGCCGGGGGTGCCCGTTCCGTTTCCGGCGCGGGTCTTGTATCATCCCCCCGTCCCGCCACGGAGGGTGCCATGGTCCGGCCGCGCCGACCGGTGTTCGAACTGACCGTCTACCTCGTCGTTCGGGCGGTGGTGTGCGTCGTCCAGGCCGCCCCGACCCGGGCGGCGTTCGCCTTCGCCGACCTGCTCGCGCAACTGATGTACCACGTCGATCGGCGCCACCGGCTCGTCGCGTCCGAGAACCTTCGCCATGCGTTCCCGGGTCTGCCGCCCGCCTCGGTGGACCGACTCGTCCGCGGCTGCTACCGGCACTTCTGCACGCTGATCATCGAGATCGCGCTGTTGCCGCGGAAGCTGCACGTCCACAACTGGCGGCGGTACGCGTCTCTGGTCCACGGCGGCCGGGTGGTGGGCGGGTTGCTCGACCGCCGACCGCTGCTGGTCGTCACCGCGCACTTCGGTAACTGGGAGATGGCCGGGTTCATGCTGGGGGCGCTCGGGTTTCGGACCTACGCTATTGCCCGGGTGCTGGACAACCCGCACCTGGAGCGGTTCCTGAAGACGTTCCGGCAGAAGACCGGTCAGACGATCATCGCGAAGAAGGACGACTTCGACCGGCTCTCGGCGGCGATGCGGGCCGGCGGCAAGGTGGCGACGCTGGGGGACCAGGATGCCGGGCCGCGGGGGGTGTTCGTGGAGTTCTTCGGCCGGCCGGCGTCGGCGCACAAGGCGGTGGCGCTGATGGCGATCGAGTACGACGCCCCGATGGCGGTGGTGGGGGTGCCGCGGGTCGGCGAGCCGATGCGGTACGAGACGGTGTGCGAGGAGGTGATCGACCCGCGCGAGTACACCGACCGGCCGGACGCGGTGAAGGCGATCACCCAGCGCTACCACGCGGCGCTGGAGCGGCTGATCCGCCGGCACCCGGAGCAGTACTTCTGGCTGCACCGCCGGTGGAAGACCCAGCCGGCGGCGAAGAAGGCAAAGGCGGCGTGAACCGTCGCGAATTGGCCGCGTCGGTGGCTACAATAGGGCGAGGCGAAATCGGTCACAGTCATCCCGGAGGGGTGCTGGCCATGAGCGTGAGAGAGGTATTGGAGAAGGTCGTGGCTACCCTTTCCGAGGAGCGTCAGCGCGAGGTGCTGGACTTCGCGGAGTTCCTGTCGTGGCAGGACGACCGCGAGGGCTGGCGGAGGTTCGGAGCGGCCCAGTTCGCCCGGGCCTACGGACCGGATGAGCCGGAGTACACGGCCGCGGACCTGAAGCCGGAGCCAGGCACGTGAACCCCGGCGACGTGGTCTTGATCCCGCTGCCCCAGTTCGCCGGCGGGCCGCCCAAGCTGCGGCCGGCCCTGGCCCTGGCGCTGCTCCCCGGACCCTACCAGAATCTGCTCAACTGTGGCGTCAGCACACAACTCGCGAACCTTCAGCCGAGTTGGGACGAGGTCATTCAGCCGGGGGACCCGGACTTCGCGTCCAGCAGCTTGCGGCAATCGTCGGCCGTCCGGTTGAGCTACCTGTACGCAGCGGATCGCAGCGAACTCGCTGGCGTCATCGGTCAGATCGACCCGGCCCGGCTCCAGCGCCTCCGTCAGCGGCTGTCAGACCACTTGCGGCCCTGAATGGGCCGTCCTTACCCGAGGAACTGTTCCGGGCGGAGTTCGCAGACGGCCATGAGGACCCGGCCGACGTGGCGGAACTCGACGCCGCCGTTGACCGGCAGCAGGGTCGCGAACCGCAGCGCCAGCACGACCAGACCGACCAGCAGCGGTACGAGATTGGCCTGACTCGGGGGTGTGATTCGCATCGCCCGTCTCCCGTCTGATCCGACTCACCGAACCGGGGCGTCACAAGATCGTCGAACGACGGGCGCCGGGATCGACAGTCGCGGAACTTATTTCCAGGATTTCGGCCTGCCGGCGGGCGGGCGGCGCGACCGCCGTGAGTCCGGTTGACGTGGACACCGCCGGGAAGGAGCGTAGGATAGCGGCGTGGGGCGGTTCCCGGTCGGGGGCCGCCCCGTACTTTTTTTCGCCGTCCGGGTGCGCCATGTCCAACCGCCGCACCGCCCTGTACCCGTGGCACGCCGACCGCAAGGCCCGCGTCGTGCCGTTCGCCGGCTGGGACATGCCGGTCCAGTACACCGGCGTCATCGACGAGCACCGGGCCGTCCGCACCGCCGCCGGGCTGTTCGACGTGTCGCACATGGCCCGGCTGAGCTTCGGCGGCCAGGACGCGGAGGCGCTGCTGGAGTCGGTCTTCACCAACAGTGTCGGCACGATGAAGGACTTCCAGGTCCGCTACGGCCTGGTCTGCAACGACTCGGGCGGCATCCTCGATGACGTGCTGGTCTACCGCTGGCCCTACGGCCACGCGATGGTCGTCAACGCCTCCAACCGGGAGAAGATCGTCGGCTGGCTGCAAGCGCACGCGGCCGGCAAGGACGTGCAGGTCCAGGACCAGACCGACGCGACCGCGATGGTCGCCGTGCAGGGGCCGCGGGCCGTCGAACTGGTCGCCGGGATGTTCGCCGACGAGGTGGCGGACCTGAAGTACTACTACGCCCGGCCGACGCGGTACAGGGACCAGGGCTGCGTCGTCAGCCGCACCGGGTACACCGGCGAGGACGGGTTCGAGGTCATGCTGCCGAACGCGCTGGCCGTGACGCTCTGGGAGGAGTTCGTCGGCAAGGGCGCGACGCCGTGCGGCCTCGGGGCGCGGGACACGCTGCGGCTGGAGGCCGCGATGCCGCTGTACGGTCACGAGCTGACCGAGCAGACCGACCCGCTGCAAGCGGGCCTCGGCTGGGCGGTGAAGCTCGACAAGGGCGAGTTCGTCGGACGGTCGGCGATCCAGGCCCTGCCGACGGGACGGCCGATCCGGGTCGGTCTGGAGCTGGAGGGCAAGCGCGCCGCCCGCGAAGGCTGCCCGGTCCGGCACGACGGCCGACCGGTCGGCGCCGTGACCAGCGGCAGCTACGCCCCGTGGCTGGAAAAGTCGATTGCGATGGGCTACGTCGAACCCGGGTCCGCGGCGGTCGGGACCCGGCTGGAGGTGGACGTCCGCGGCAGCCTGATCCCCGCGACGGTGGTCGGGATGCCGTTTTACAAGCGGAAGAAGTGAACCCCTCACCGGAGCCGTGCCATGACTCGCCTCGCCCTGTCGGTCGTGTTGATGCTCGCCGCCGTCCCCGCCGCCGCTCAACAGCCCGACGGTAAAGCGAACCGGGAGGCGATCAAGAAGCTCGACTTCCTGGCCGGCAAGTGGAAGGGCGACGCGACGTTCTCGCGCGGCAAGGACACGCAGTCGATCACGCAGGCCGAGGTCGTCGAGTACCGGCTCGGGGGGACGGTCCTGCTGATCGAGGGGACGGGGACCGGCAAGCTGCCCGGCCAGGACAAGGAGGGGGTCGTCTTCAACGCCCTGGCGGTGGTCTCCTTCGACGCCAAGTCCGGCAAGTATTCCATCAAGGCGTACCGGGCCGAGGGGCAGTCGGTGGACGCGGCCCTGACCCTCTCCGACGGCGGCAAGGGGTTCGCCTGGGGGTTCCAGGAGCCGACGCGCGGCACCCAGGTTCGGTACGTCATGACCCTGACCGACAAGGGCCAGTGGCACGAGGTCGGCGAGTACAGTACCGACGGCAAGGCCTGGACCAAGTTCATTGAGATGACGCTGACCCGTGTCAAGGAGTAGCGGATGGACCTCAACACCCTGCGGTACGCCCCGACCCACGAGTGGGCGCTCCGCGACCCGAACGGCGACACCGCGGTCGTCGGCATCACCGCATTCGCTGCCGAGCAACTCGGCGACGTGACCTACCTGGAACTGCCAAAGGTCGGCAAGTCCTTCTCGGCCGGGGACGAGGTCGGCGTCATCGAGTCGGTGAAGTCCACCTCGCCGCTGTATGCCCCGGTCAGCGGCGAGGTGATCGCGGTCAATGACACGCTGCCCGACAACCTGGAGCGGCTCCAGGGCGACCCCTACGAGGTCGGGTGGATGTACAAGGTCCGGCTCGCGCCCGGGGCGACCCTCGACCACCTGCTGACGAAGACCCAGTACGACGCGCAGGTCGCGTCCGATGGGCACTGACCGTCTTTCTCCCCTCTCCCCTTGGGGGAGAGGGGAACCAGACCAAACATTCCCGCGAGAGAATTCGGTGAGTGCATACCTGCTGAACACGCCCGACGACCAGAAGGCGATGCTCGCCCGGATCGGCGTGAAGTCCGTCGAGGACCTGTTCTCGCCGATCCCGGCGGACCTGCGGCTGAACCGGCCGCTCGACATCCCGCCGGCCATGTCCGAACAGGAGTTGACCCGGCACCTGCAACGCCTCGCCGGCCGCAACCGGTCCGCGGCGGACGCGGTCTGCTTCCTCGGCGGCGGCGCCTACGACCACTTCATCCCGAGCGTCGTGGACGCGGTCGCCGGGCGCGGCGAGTTCTACACCGCGTACACCCCCTACCAGGCCGAGGCCAGCCAGGGGACGCTGCAAGCGGTCTTCGAGTATCAGACGCTGATGTGCCAGCTCACCGGGCTGGACGTGGCCAACGCCTCGCTCTACGAGGGCGGGTCGGCGACCGCCGAGGCGATGCTCATGTCGCTGGGCGTCACCGGCCGCACCGGGGACGTGCTGGTCGCCGAGAGCGTTCATCCCGAGTACCGGCAGGTGCTCGAAACCTATGCGGCGAACCTCGACTGCCGCATCGTCACGCTGCCGACGCCCGACGGGTTCCTGAACCCCGACGACGTGGCGAAGGCGGTCAACGATACCACCGTGTGTGTGATCGCGCAGTCGCCGAACTTCTTCGGGCACCTCGAAGAGATGCAGGCGATCGGCAACGCGGCCCGGAAGGTCGGGGCGGTGTTCGTGGCCAGTTTCGACCCGATCTCGGTCGGCGTGCTGAAGCGGCCCGGCGACTACGGGGCGGACATCGCCGTCGCGGAGGGGCAGGGGCTGGGCGTGCCGCTGGGCTACGGCGGGCCGTACCTGGGCATTCTCGCCTGCCGCGGGGAGCAGAAGTACCTGCGCAAGATCCCCGGCCGGCTGGTCGGGCAGACGGTAGACCGCCACGGCAAGCGGTGCTGGGTGCTGACGCTCCAGCCGCGCGAGCAGCACATCGCCCGGCAGCGCGCGACGAGCAACATCTGCACGAATCAGGGGCTGCTGGCACTGCGGGCGGCGGTGTACCTGACCGCGCTGGGGCCGCAGGGCCTGCGCGAGACGGCCGACTTGTGCCTGCGCAAGGCCCACTACGCCGCCGAGCAACTCGCGAAGGTGCCCGGTGTGAAGCTCAAGTTCCCCCGGCCGTTCGTCAAGGAGTTCACGCTGTCGGTGCCCGGAGACGTGAACGCGCTGCTGGCGAAACTCCGCGGGCAGGGCTACCACGCCGGGCTGCCGCTGGGGCGCTGGTATTCTGACATGGCCGACGGCCTGACGGTCGCCGTGACCGAGAAGCGGACGCGCGCCGAGATCGACGGCCTGGCCGCGGCAATGAAGGCGTAACGCGGGAGGTTCGACATGCCGTCGCCATTCCCGGGCATGGACCCGTGGCTGGAACGACCAGCGGTGTTCCCTTCACTCCACAACGGGCTTGTGATCCACCTCCAGGGGGCACTCAACGCGGTCCTCCCACCGCAGTATGTGGCGACAAACGATAACCGCGTGTACGTCGATCCGGAACTTCGGCGGGTTCCGGACCTCGGCGTGCTGGGACCAGACCGCCCGGTGACCGGGGGCACCGCCACAATTGCCGCAGCAATGACCGGCGCCGGATTGTTGGCCGCCGGAACCGAACCCGTCACCGAGCCGGTCGAGGAGACATACCTAGAAATCCGATCGGCCGATGACGACCGGCTGGTGACTGCGGTTGAGGTGGTCAGCCCCGCGAACAAGCGATCGGGCGAGGACGGCCGCATCTCGTACCAACAGAAGCAGAGTGAATACAGAGCGTCGGGCGTGAACCTGGTGGAGATAGACCTGCTGCGCAGCGGGCCGCACACGACCGCGATCCCGGAATCCCGGTTGCGGGCGGTGGCCGGACCGTGCGAGTACCACGTGTGCGTCGCGGTCGCAGGAATTCCCCGGGAATACTACGTGGCCCCGATCCGACTCACCGACCACCTCCCGGTTCTCGCCGTCCCCCTCGACCCGGGCGTGACCCCGGTGACGGTTGACCTCCAGGCTGTGTTCGACCAGTGCTACGATGCGGGGCGGTACGACCGAATCGCAAAGTACGACCGCCGACCACCCGACCCCCCGCTGACCCCGGAGCAACAGGCGTGGGCCGAGGGCATTCTTCGCGAGAAGGGGCTGTTGCCATGACCCCCGACGACATCAAGCCGCTCCTGACGGCAAGCCCGTTCGTCCGGTTCTACCTGAACCTGTCCGACGGCACGAGCCACGAGGTAGCCGACCCGGCGGAAGCGACATTCGCCCCGTCCGGCGCGGTGCTGCTCCACGAGTCGAAGGGCCGGCGAACACTCATCGCACTGGCGCATGTGGTAAGCATCAGCTTCCCGTCTGCCACCGGCGGCGGGGAGGCGTTCTTCCTCCAGGGCCGGCCGTGACCGCCCGTCGGACGGGTGAAACCCGGCCCTACCGGTGGCGACCCAC
>Ga0247829_10001308_pt1 | contig 11187 bp, 10 predicted proteins | sample 12C_Control_Day4_FD_207765 | JGI IMG/M metagenome (GOLD analysis project Ga0247829, IMG submission 207765) | Soil microbial communities from agricultural site in Penn Yan, New York, United States - 12C_Control_Day4 | ecosystem: Environmental > Terrestrial > Soil > Agricultural land | place... | reverse complement strand
CCGGCCGGCGAGCGAGGGCCACATTGCCTCTTCGGCCGCGCGCGGCACCGGCGGCGAGAGGCCCGTGCTGGCGTCGGCCGTCAGTCCGGGCACGCCGGTGCCCGATCTCGGGCGCGCCAACCTGTCCAAGACCATCGCCTCCACGAGGCTGCGGCGGCCCATGATCTACGTGCCGCCGTCGATGCCGGCGGCCAACCTGCTGATCCGCATGCAATCGACGCGCATCCACATGGCGCTGGTGGTCGACGAATACGGCGGCACCGACGGGCTCGTGACCATCGAGGACCTGGTCGAGCAGATCGTCGGCGAGATCGAGGACGAGCACGACGAGGCGGAGGCCGCCAATATCATCGCCGATCCCAAGCTCGGGCTGGTGACGGCGGCGCGCACGCCGGTCAAGGAGCTCGAGGCGCACCTGCAGACAAGGCTGCTCAAGCCCGAGGAGGAGGCCGACATCGACACGCTGGGCGGCCTGATCTTCGCCCTCGTCGGCCGGGTGCCGGCGCGCGGCGAGCTGATCCGCCACCCCTCGGGGTTCGAGTTCGAGGTTCTCGATGCCGATCCGCGCCGCGTCAAGAAGCTGCGCGTGCACCCCCCGCGCCCGCGCACCAAGGAGGGGGGCGGCGCGGCCAAGGGCTAGCTCCGCTGCTCGCGGCACACGGCATGGTCCGGGCGCGACCCGGTTACGGCCGGGCTGCCTTCTCGAGGCCGGAGCGGTAGGCCGATCGGGCCTTGTCGTAGCGGCCGTTCAGGAGCCCCGACATGATGGCGTTCGGCGCTCGATCGGGATGGCCGGAATCGAAGGGCGGCGCCGGGTCGTACTCGATGCCGAGCTGGATGGTGCGGGCCGCCGTCTCGCCCGCGATCTCGGCGACGACGCTGAGCCCGAAGTCGATGCCGGAGGTGACGCCGCCGGCGGTGATGACATTGCCGTCCCTGACGATGCGTGCCTTCTCGTGCGTCGCGCCCACCAGAGGCAGCAGGTCGGCAAAGGCCCAATGCGTGGTCGCGCGGCGTCCCTTGAGAAGACCCGCAACGCCCAGGATGAAGGCGCCGGTGCAGACCGAGGTGACGTACTTGGCGCCCGCCGCCTGCTTGCGCACGAAGGCAATGGTGTCGGGGTCCGCCATCGCGTCGACGACGCCTTGGCTGCCGCCTGGCACGCAGATCAGGTCGAGGGGAGGACAGGTCGCGAAGGTGTGCGTGGGAACGAGGCCGAGGCCGCAGTCGCTGGGGACCGGCGCTTGCGTCTTGGCGACAATGTGGGTCGCAGAGTCGGGGAGGCGCGCGAGGACCTGCAGGGGCCCCGTGAAATCGAGCTGGGTCAGATCGGGGAAGATGACGAAGCCGACATTGAAGCGGGGCATGGCTGTTCTCCGTTGGTCTTGAAGCGTGATCGAAATTGGGTGGGCGAGACGGCTACGGTGCGCGCGAAGGCGCGGTCCATGCGGCGCAGCGAGCCAAAGCCGCAGCCGACGGCAATGGTCTCGACATTCTCGTCCGTGTCCAGCAGGCGGCGGCGCGCGAGATCGATGCGGACGCGCTCGACGAAGTCGGCCGGGCTGACGTCGAGGCCCGATCGGAACAGCCGGCTGAGCGTGCGTTGCGATACGCCCGCCTCCGCCGCAAGGACATCGGTTTTCCAATCGATGCGAGGACGCTCGGTTATTGTCTCGGCGAGCTTGCGGATCTTGATGTTGCCGAACGACTGCGCGGCGAGCTCGGCGGAAAACTGGCTTTGGCCGCCGGGCCTGATCCGGAAGACGACGTGTCGGCGGGCGATGGCGAGGGCAATCGCGCGGCCGAGGTCGGCCTCGATCATCGCCAGCGCCAAGTCCATCCCGGCAGTGACGCCTGCAGAGGTCCACACGCCGCCGTCCTCGACATGGATGGCGTCGTCCTCGACGGCAACGCCGGGGCGGAATTGTCTGAGCGCGTCGAGCTCGCTCCAATGCGTGGTTGCCCGCCTGCCGTCCAGCGCGCCGGCCGCGGCCAGGAAGAAAGCGCCGCTGCACACCGAGGCGATGCGGGGAACGCGTCCGATCGCCCTGGCGACGATATCCGTGACCGCGCCGCGCGCGAGCTCCGTACGCATGCCCGGGTCGCCGCCTGCCGCGAGCAGCGTGTGCGTACGCGCCAGGCGCCTGCTCGTGACCTGCGCAAACGACATGTCGGCGACCAGACGCACGCTCGAGGATGTCGCGAACGGCCCGGCGCTCGGCGCCGCGATCTCGATGCGATAAGCCGCGCGCGACAGCTCGTCGTTGGCGGCGGCGAACATCTGCAGCGGCCCGGTGACGTCGAGCAGCTGGGCGTTTGGGAATGCGAGCATCAGGACGTTGCGCGGAGCGGCCATAGCCCGAGTCCTACCATCGGGCGTCGCGTGGCAGGAAGGTCAGTTGTAGGTCATTTCAGGCCACGGTTGGGTGGCCCGAAGTGCGCATTGAATGTCGCCCGCCACTGTGCTCGTCTCGCCAAGCGGCTGGCCGACTTGGGGGGTGCCATTGTCGAGGAACGGGCGATGCCGGGCGGGTCATCGGCTGGTGCCGGCACTGGCCGTTGCGCTGCAGATCCTCCTATGCATCGCGGCGCCGAGCGACGCCGCCGCCCAGACAAGCGCCGGCGCCGCCTTCGACGCGGCCATGCGCGGCTGGATGGCCAAGCACAGCATCCCCCGCGGCAGCGTTGCCGTCATGGTCGAGGACCGCCTGGTGTTCGCGGCAGGCTACGGCGATCGTGCGGCCAACGAGCGCGTCGCCGTGTGGAGTATGTCGAAGCCCATCACCGGCGTCTGCATCGCGATCCTCGTCCAGGAGGGAAAGCTCGCGCTCGACGATCCCGTCGGCAAGCTGCTGGCGAGTGTGCTTGCGAAGCATGGTGAGCCCGGCGACGAGCGGCTGCGCGGCGTCACGGTGGCGCAACTGCTCGCTCACAGGAGCGGGCTGCCGGAGAGCGTCGGCGACAACAGGTTCGCGCCCGGCGCGGTGCAGCTGCTGCAACAGCGCCCGCTGAGCGAGGCGACGGTCGACATGCTGCTGCCCGCGATCATGAAGCTCCAACTTGCCGCATCCCCCGGCGCCAGGTTCGCCTACTCGAATGTCGGCTTTCTCCTGCTCGGCCAGATCATCGAGGCCGTGACCGGCGAGCCCTACGAGCGCGCCTGCGGCGAGCGCGTGCTCGCCAAGGCCGGCATCCGGGAGCCGCGGCTCGACCCCAAATGGGGCAGGCTCCTGCATGCGACCGCCGGCTGGGCGCTGTCGGGGCCGGAATATCTTGCCTTCGCGCGGCTGTTGTCGCGCCGTGGCGATGGACCGCTCACGGGCGCAATGCACGATCGGCTGCGCGCTCCCGCAGACAAATGGATCAATGAGCGCCGGGTCGTCGCCTATACGCTGGGCGTCAACATCCACACCTTTGCCAGTGCCGAGCCCAACATCTACCACGGCGGCGGCTGGCTCTGGTCCGGGACCTACGCCGAGAGGCGCGGCACGTGGTTCGTCCTCACCAATGCCGGCGTCGCCTGGTTCGCGTCCTTCGACGGCATGCTGAGCTACAGCAATCCCAAGGAGGTGGGCGAGCTGCACGAGGCGCTCTGGCAGGCATCCCGCCGCGTGTCCTCCTGGCCCGCGCACGATCTCTTCGCCGAGATGGGTGTCGGGCCCATCGCAAGGACCGGCGAGGCAAGGCGCGCCCGGAAGTAGGGGCTCCGTCCGGCGTGCTGGCCCGTGAACCGTCGACGCGACGACGCCGTTCGGTCAGCCGAGGTGGGCCAGCGAACTGCGGCGCCATTCAGGCGGCGGCCGGTTCGGCTTCGCGCAGCGCTGTGATCTGCAGGAACAGGCATCCGGGATCAATCTCGGGATGGTTGTCGGGCAGCAGGTCGAGCGCCATCGCGGATATTTTCGCCAGCAGTTCGTCGAGAGTCGGGGCGTCGGCGGCGGCCGGGATGTCCTCGCAATGCCCGCTCCAGACCGAGGCCTCATCATCCCAGGACGCGGAAATCGTGAAAATGACAGGCTTGGGCATGTCGGCTCCGCTGGATGCGACAGAATTGCGGCAGGCGCCTCGACGCGAGACGGCGATGCGCGGGAGGCCGGGTGAACGAGGCCGAGACCCGCGCACCCAGAGGCCGACCACGGTGGCGTCCCAAGCAGGCCATCCGCTGAGACCTGGCCCGGCTGATCGGCCTTGGGCCTGGCCTCAGCCGAGGCGGGCGTGGACGAAGTCGAGGATGCGCTGCATGGCGAGGGGGGCGGCCTTGGAGGCGGGGTCGCGGATGAAGCCGCCGCCTTCGCCTTCGTAGAGGGCGAGGTCGACCTCGCCGCCGCGCTTCCTGTAGCGCTCGACGAAGCGCTCGAGGTCGGCCTTGGGATGCACGATGTCGTCGGCGCCCTGCACGTAGAGCACGGGCGGCATGTCGACGGCCTCGCCGCGATCGAGGATGCCGACGGGGTTGCCTTCCTCCATCGCCTCCTCGGTGCCCCAGAACTTGGCGTGCAGCGGGATCACGCGGTCGATCTGCTCGGGGTATTTGCCGCCGGCGGCCTGTATGCGCCTGGCGTGGTGCAGGCGGCGCAGGGGATCGATCACCGGCCAGACTGCGACGACCGCTGAGACCGTGGCGTCGATGGCGGGATGGCCGGCAAGCGGGATGGCGGCGTAGCGCTTGTCGCGCGGGCGCATGGCCGCCAACACGGCCTGGTGGCCGCCGCTGGAGATGCCGATCATGCCGACGCGGCCGGGCCGGGCCTTGAGGTCGCCGGCGCGCGCTTTCAGCCAACGCGTGGCGTAGTTGATGTCGGCAAGGGAGGCGGGATAACCGGTAACCGGCGGCATGCGCCAGTCCAGCGCGGCGACGACGACGCCGCTCCTGGCGAGCGCCTCGTTGAAGAGCGCATCGGACGTGCGGTCCTGGCCGCACCAGGCGCCGCCGTGCAGGTCGATCATCAGCGGGAAGGGCCCCGCGCCCTTGGGCTGGTACAGGCGCAGCAGCAGCGGGCCGCCGTTGTGGCTGAGGTACTCGACGTCCTCGACGGTGAACTCGTAGGCGGCGCGCGAAGGGGCGGGCTTGCTGGCTGCACTGACAGCGGGCATGGGGCGTATCCTCCGCGGCATCGTTGCATGGTCGTTGGCCGCGCGGTGTCGTCGGCCGGCGGCGCGCACAGCTTGGCACGGGGGGCCGGGCGCGGGAAGGGCGAGGGCCTTGACCGGGTGCAGCGGGAGGCCCCAAGTCTCGCGCGCCTAGCGATCAGGGAGCCAATGCCGGCCGACGTGTCGATCAAGGCGCTGAGGGAGCGCTTGCGGGGCTTGCGCGGCTGGCGCAGGCGGCTCGCCGCATTGCTGGCAGGCGCGCTGTCGGTGCTGGCGATGGCGCCGTTCTTCGCCTGGCCGGTGCTGTGGCTGACGCTGCCGGCGCTGGTGTGGCTGATCGACGGCGCGGTGGCGCAGGCATCGGCCGCGCGCGAGCCGGTGTCTTCCGGGCTGCGTTCCCGCTTGCGCGGGAATGACATGCTGGCAGCGGCGGCGGTCGGGTGGTGGTTCGGGTTCGGCTATTTCCTGGCGGGGCTGTTCTGGATCGGGGAGGCATTTCTCGTCGAGCCCGAGGTGTTTGCCGTGCTGCTGCCGGTGGCGGTGACGGCGATGCCGGCGGGGCTCGCGCTGTTCTACGCGGCCGCGACCGGAGTTGCGGCCTGCTTCTGGAGCGAGGCGCCCCGCCGCGTTCTGGTGCTGGCGCTCACGCTCTCCGCCGCGGAGTGGGCGCGCGGGCACGTCTTCACGGGCCTTCCCTGGAATGTGCTGGGCTATGCCCTGACTTGGCCGCTCCCCCTCATGCAGAGCGCCAGCGTGCTCGGCATCTATGGGCTGACGCTGCTGGTGGTGCTGGTGTTCGCGCTGCCGCCCGTGCTGTGGAGCAAAGCGCCTGCCGGGGCGGCGGGGCGGCGCACGCGGGGAGCCGCGGTGGCGATCGTGCTGGGGCCGATCGTCGTGCTGGCGGTGGCGGGCCAGGTGCGGCTGGCGACGGCGCCCCAGAGCTTCGTGCCGGGCGTCAAGATCCGCATCGTGCAGCCGAGCGTGCCGCAGCGCGAGAAATGGCGGCCCGAGAACCAGCGCGCGATCTTCCTCGATCACATGCAGCTGTCGGCGGCCAACCCGGCAGGCGAGACGGACAACCTCGCCCGCATCACGCATGTCATCTGGCCGGAGGCGGCCATGCCCTTCCTGCCGCTCGACTATCCCGACGTGCGCGCGGCCATCGGCCGGCTGCTGCCGGAGAAGACGTATCTCATCACCGGCGCGCTGCGCGCGGAGCCCGCGCCGGCCGGCGCGTCGCGTCCGAGGCGCATCTTCAACAGCCTGATCGTGTTCGGCCAGGGCGGCTCGCTGGTCGCGCTCTATGACAAGATCCACCTGGTGCCGTTCGGCGAGTATCTGCCGCTGCAGCGGCAGCTCGAGGCGATCGGGCTGGAGCAGCTCACGCGCCTGCGCGGCGGCTTCGACACCGGTGTGGCGCCACGGCCGCTGCTGCGCGTGCCGGGACTGCCGGCCGCGGCGCCGCTGATCTGCTACGAGGCGATCTTTCCGCGCGCCGTCGTGCAAGGGGCGGAGCGCCCGGCGCTGATGATCAACCTCACCAACGACGGCTGGTTCGGCAATACCACGGGGCCGCGCCAGCACCTGCACCAGGCCCGCGTGCGTGCGGTGGAGGAAGGGTTGCCGCTCATGCGTGCCGCGAACAATGGTATTTCCGCAGGCATCGACCCCTACGGCCGGATGTTGGCGCGGCTCGGCCTCAACGTGCGTGGCGTGATCGATGTGGAGCTGCCGGCGGCGGCGCCGCCGACGATGTATACGTCGTTGGGCGATTGGACATTTCTCCTGCTTTGGGCGGCGGTCGCTGCAGCCGCCATCCTGGGGCGCAGGCGAAATCCGGGATCGGCCGCTCCGCAGTGATATGTAGGCTATCGGATAGATTATGCGGGTCCCGGAGGTTGACGCGTTACACGTCTGCACCTACCAATTGTGCCCGTAGCAACATTGTACGGGGCGGTCATGTCGAGAACACCCGGGTTCGTCGACGATGCAGTGGACGACGAGAAGGGCTCGCGGCGGCCCAATCCGATCGACGTGCACGTCGGGAGCCGGGTGCGGTTCCGCCGCATGCTGCTCGGCATGAGCCAGGAGAAGCTCGGCGAGAAGCTGGGCCTCACGTTCCAGCAGATTCAGAAGTACGAGAAGGGCATCAATCGCATCGGCGCCAGCCGCCTGTTCGATCTGGCGCAGGTGCTCGGTGTGCCGGTACAGTTTTTCTACGAGGAGGCGCCGTCGGGCGATCCGAGCCACCTCCTGCCGCAGGGGTTTGCCGAGAGGCCCGCGGAGAATACCATCGTCGAGTTCCTGAAGAGCCGCGACGGGCTCGAGCTCAACAAGGCGTTCGTGCGCATCTCCGACGCCAAGGCGCGCCGCGCAATCGTCGATCTCGTCCGCAGTCTGGCCAATGACGATACCAACGACAATACACTGAGCTGAACACTGGGCTGATTGGGCGGCGCCCCACGCCCCGCGCAGGCCTCGATTGCCCAGTAAAACGGCGGTTTTCCAAGCTTATCCCCGTGCGCGCCCGGTCATCTTGACCCTCGCGCGAAACACTGCAACAAGTCGCGCGACGTTTGACACAGCGATGGGGAGCACCAGTGTCGCGCAAGTCCTATCTGTTCACCAGCGAGTCCGTCTCGGAAGGCCATCCCGACAAGGTCTGCGACCGCATTTCCGACGAGGTGGTCGACCTGTTCTTCCGTGAGGGACCGAAGGCGGGGATCGACCCCTGGCAGCTCAGGGTGGCTTGCGAGACCCTGGCGACGACCAACCAGGTGGTGATCGCGGGCGAGACGCGAGGCCCCAACACCATCACCAGGGACTGGGTGTCCCACACCGCCCGGCTCGCAATCAAGGATATCGGCTACGAGCAGGAAGGCTTCCACTGGGACAAGGCCGACATCAAGGTGCTGCTCCATCCCCAGTCCGCCGACATCGCCCAGGGCGTCGACAGCGGCGGCAACAAGGAGGAAGGTGCCGGCGACCAGGGCATCATGTTCGGCCACGCCTGCCGCGACACGCCGGAGCTGATGCCGGCACCCATCTACTACAGCCACAAGATCCTGCGCCTGATCTCGGAAGCGCGGCACTCCGGCAAGGAGGCGGTGCTGGGCCCCGACTCCAAGAGCCAGGTGACGGTGCGCTACGAGAACGGCAAGCCGGCCGGCGTCACCCAGATCGTGGTCTCCCACCAGCATCTGGTGGAGTCGATGACCTCGGCGCAGGTGCGCGAGCTGGTCGAGCCGTATGTGAGGAAGGCGCTGCCGTCGGGCTGGATCGGCAAGGACACGCTGTGGCACATCAATCCGACGGGCAAGTTCTACATCGGCGGCCCCGACGGCGACACCGGGCTCACCGGGCGCAAGATCATCGTCGACACCTACGGCGGCGCGGCGCCACACGGCGGCGGCGCCTTCTCCGGCAAGGACCCCACCAAGGTCGACCGCTCGGCGGCCTACGCGGCGCGCTACCTCGCCAAGAACGTGGTGGCTGCCGGCCTCGCCGACTATTGCACCATCCAGCTCGCCTATGCGATCGGCGTCGCCAAGCCGCTGTCGATCTACGTCGACCTCGGCGCCAATCCCAACAAGATCGATGTCGCCAAGCTCGAGCAGGTGCTGGCGGAGGTGATGGACCTGACCCCGCGCGGCATCCGCAAGCACCTCGATCTCAACAAGCCGATCTACGCGCGCACCTCCGCCTACGGGCACTTCGGGCGCGAGCCGGACAAGGACGGCGGCTTCTCGTGGGAGAAGACGGACATCGCCGACAAGCTGAAGTCGGCGATGGCGTAGCGGCCGGGGTCGGCGCGACGGGGTGAGGCGCTGGGGTCGGACCCCAGGGAAAGCGCATTGGCTGTGCCACGACGCCCTGCCATGGGGCCTGACCCCACCAGACGCAAGCTCGTCGAGTTCGACGCCGAGACCTGGCATGCGCTGCAGCTGCTGTCGCGCGACAGCATGAAGTCGCTGCAGGAGCTGGCCGAGGAGGCGTTCGGCGATCTGCTGAAGAAGCACGGCCGCCCGGTCAGCTTGAAGCAGGCGCTGCGCGAGAGTGCGCGCCGGCAGCCCGCCAACGACCCGCGGCCGCGGCGCAAGGGTTGACGACAATGGTCGGCGGCGCGGGCGGGCGCCGAGCCGGCGGCGGGCCTAGTTTGGTGTCGGCACCAGGGCGAACAGGCGAGTCCCTCGGCGCGTGGGGCGAACCGTGAGCGCGCCCCCAACCTCGGCAAGGCGCTCGCGCATGGAGGCAAGGCCTACCCCCTCCGCGCCTTCACGCCATCGGCCCCCGTCGGTGATCGTGAGGGCGAGCCGCCCTTCGGTCGAGCGCAGCGCAACGCGCGCCGTCTTGCTGCCGGAGTGGCGGTGGATGTTTATCAGCGCCTCCTTGAGGATGGAAAGGATGGCGCGCTCGACGCCCTCGCTCGGCCGGCCCGCATAGTTGGTCGTGAAGTGAACCTTCATGCCCGCGCGCTGCGCAAACCCGATGGCGAGCGTGCGCACGGTATCGGCGAGGGAGGCGGAAACTGCCGGAGCATGCAGCAGATAGGACAGGGTTCTGAGGTCGTGCATGGCTCGGTGGAGGGTTTGGCCGAGCTCCTCGACCACCTTCCGGCCGGCCTTGTCGTCCGTCCCCAGCAGCGTCTTCATCCGCTCGGCCGCGAGCGAGGCCGCCACAAGGTCTTGGCAGGTGGTGTCGTGGAGCTCCCTGGCGAGCCGATGCCGTTCGGCATCGCGCGAGCGCGCAAGCTCGCCAGCGAGCTTGCGCAGCCCTTCCTCGGCCAGCTTCAAGTCGGTGACGTCCTCGTGCGCGACGAAGATGCGCTGCCACTTGGATCGACCGCAGCGGCGCACCTGCATCTCGAAGTAGCGCGGCCCCCTGGGGGTGGGGCACCAGTAGGCGTGGCGAAAGCCGAGCACACGCCCGCCCAGGACCTCGCGGAAGCCCTTGCGCAGGTTCGCCATGCCGGCTGACTTCGGCAGCGCTGCGATATAGCTGCTGCCGATGCCGTGGTTGCGCAGCTCGAGGCCGTTCTGCCGAGCGAACCGTCGCCATGCGCGGTTGACGCCGACGATGATCCCGTCGGCGTCGAGCACGGCTACGTGCGCCGAGAGGGCATCGAGCGCGGCCTGCAGGAGCAGTTTCGCCGAGACGTCGCATGCGATGTCGATGCGTCCGCCGAGGACCTGCTGGCTCCGTGCTCGCCGCAATCGGCCGGCAGAAGCACCCCCTTCCAGAGTCACGATCGGGCTGTCCTCTTTCACGCGGTGATCCTCGTCTCGCATGCCGAATGGCTAGGGAAGCCGATGCCGGACGGCCGTCGGGCGGATGCGTCTTCTCCCCGGCCACCTACTTGCGTGGGCGATGCGAGCTGTCGATCAGGTGTTGTTGGTACTTGTGGGCGGGGAAGCCACCTAAGGGGTGCTTTCGCGGCGCGCACGCCGCGCAGGCGGCGCAGGCGTGGGCGGGCGCCGAGCCGGCGGCAGGCGGAGCTGCGGCGCGGGTCCTGCCTCGCGTCGAAGCGCAGCAAGTACGACCGCGACGATGCCGGCCGCCTGCAAGGTGGCGCAGGGGAGGGTCTCGGGAGAGGCGATATGCCGTCGATCACATGCGGAGCGTCGATCCGGCACGGCAAGAAAGGGCCAGAAGCGGCCTTGATATCTTCCTTCAAAGCTAGCCACAGATCACATCGTCGAAGTCGAATGTCACGATGTTCAGAAGCGCACGTGGCCGATCGCAAAACATGGCGAAACATCCTGGCGGGCTCCCTGCCCACGGCTCCCCGGTTCGCAGAGGCAGCATAGCGGGTCCGCCAACCACCATCACGTTCGCAACTTGGGTTGTCGCTTGAGGTCCAAACACTAGTTGCACTCTTTCGACATCAAGAGCAGCGACAAAGAAAGTGAGCGTCGGCAACTGCGTCGTGAGTTCTATCTTGCAGTTTACCTTGGAAACAGAGCTGTGACACTGACACAGAGACAAAGCCTCGAGGTCAAGATTGCCCCAGCCGTGCAATCCGCTTCCGCGAACGAGCTGCTCAGGTGGAGACGTGCCGCTAAATGGAACAGAAAAATCTGGATTCCAATGTGTGTC
>Ga0247829_10001304_pt1 | contig 11193 bp, 8 predicted proteins | sample 12C_Control_Day4_FD_207765 | JGI IMG/M metagenome (GOLD analysis project Ga0247829, IMG submission 207765) | Soil microbial communities from agricultural site in Penn Yan, New York, United States - 12C_Control_Day4 | ecosystem: Environmental > Terrestrial > Soil > Agricultural land | place: USA... | reverse complement strand
CCATATGCTTACCGCTATGGCGACGGCGCGATCTACCAGATCGATCCAGCGACCAGCGCGGTTAGCGGCATCGTCGCTTTGCTCGCCGGGGACCTTGGCGTCGGCAGCTCGCTTCCGCTCGGATACGACGTCTACAACGTGCCGATGGCCTATCGCGGCCAATATTACGACACGTCGGACGCCTGGTACCGCTACAATGACGGTTACATTTACCGCGTCGACCCGACGACGCGGCTGATTACGGCCGTCATCGACGCCATCGTCTAGATTCCCATCAACAGCTCGAAGGAGCCACTGCATGCGATACAAGATCGCTTACCTTGCCGCCCTCAGCCTGCCGCTCTCTGCCTGTGACAAAGCGGCGGACAATGCGCCCAAGTCCGAAGCCGCGAAGGAAGCCGCGGGTGAAAGCACCATCGCCCAGGGGCTTGGTGACGACGCTGGTCGTTTCGCTGCCGCAGCGAAGGCGGTGGGCCTCGACACGACGCTCGCCGGACCGGGACCTTACACAGTGCTCGTTCCCACCGACGATGCGTTCGGCAAGCTTCCGGACGGCGCGCTCGACAACATGATGAAGCCGGAATCGCGGCCACAGCTGACGAAGGTGCTGACCTATCACATCCTGTCGGGCGCCATCCTTGCCGAAGACATCAACAAGGCAATCGAGAACGGCGGCGGCAAGACGCAGCTAATATCGGTCGGCGGCGGCACGCTGACCGCGGCCAAGGAAGGCGACAAGATCGTCGTCACTGACGGCGCTGGCGGCAAGGCCGTCGTGACAGCGGCTGACGGCAAGCATTCGAACGGCGTCGTGCACAAAATCGACACCGTCCTTACGCCGGCCTGATCCGGGCCGAAACGAACGGTCTTACGAGGGCGGGCGGCGTGCTTCCGGCATTCCGCCCGCCGCTTCGTTAATCCGGCGCTCTTTGCCACTAGCGGCGCGCGTGCCGCTCGCTATAACCGAGGCCAATCGGCCCGGCTTCCGACCGGGCCATCCAGGGGCAGCGAACGGAAAGCGGCAAATGAAAGTCACGATCGAACGGGCAACCCTCTTGAAGAGCCTGGGCCACGTCCAATCGGTGGTGGAGCGGCGCAATACCATCCCGATCCTGTCAAACGTGTTGATCGAGGCTCGCGAAGACGGCTCGCTGCGGCTGATGGCGACCGATCTTGACCTCCAGGTTGACGAAAGCGTTGCCGCCCAGGTCGAGCAGGCCGGCGCGACGACCGTCCCGGCCCATACTTTCCATGACATCGTCCGCAAGCTTCCCGAGGGCAGCCAAGTCGAACTCTCCGCTGCTGACGGCAAGATGAAGGTCGTCGCCGGTCGCTCGCGCTTTAACCTCTCGACTTTGCCGCGCGACGACTTCCCGGTTATTGCCGAGGGCGAGCTTCCGACCCGGTTCGAGCTCCCGGCCGCCACGCTGCGCCAGATCATCGACAAGACGCGCTTCGCCATCAGTAGCGAAGAAACACGCTATTATTTGATGGGCATCTTCCTGCACGTTGCCGACGACAAGCTGAAGGCGGCGGCGACCGACGGCCACCGCCTCGCGCGCATCACGCTTGAGCGGCCGGAAGGCGCCGAGGGGATGCCGGACATCATCGTGCCCCGCAAATGCGTCGGCGAGCTACGGAAATTGCTCGACGAGGTCGAGGGCACGGTCGAAGTGTCGCTGTCGCCCACCAAGGTCCGCTTCGGGCTTGGCAATGCCGTGCTGACCAGCAAGCTCATCGACGGCACCTTCCCCGACTATAACCGAGTCATCCCGACCGCCAACGACAAGCTGCTGAAGCTCGACCCGAAGAGCTTCGCCGCTGGCGTCGACCGCGTCGCCACCATCGCCTCCGAGAAGACCCGCGCGGTCAAGATGAGCGTCGACCGCGACAAGGTAACCCTGAGCGTTACTAGCCCGGAAAGCGGCACCGCGACCGAGGAGCTCGCCGCCGATTACGGCAACGACAGCCTCGAGATCGGCTTCAACGCCCGCTACCTGCTCGACATCCTCCACGAGATCGAGGGCGACACGGTCGAGGTCCACCTCGCCGACGCCGCCGCTCCGACACTGCTTCGCGAGAAGGACGACAGCGCAGCATTGTATGTCTTGATGCCGATGCGGGTGTAGTCGAGCCACCGAGCGCAGGTGAGCGATTGCGCAGCAATCGGAAGCCAGCGCGAAGAGATGGCGAGATGCGGACGGCCTGCGCCGGAGGCGACAGGACCGGAAGCGAAGCTGACCGAAGGTCACCGCGCGGATTTACTCCGCGCCGGATAGCCCTCACTAGAAAAACGTGCCTCTCTCCCGCCTCACCCTCACCGACTTCCGCAACCACTCGGACGCCTCGCTCGACGTCGCCCCCGGCTTCATCCTGCTCAGCGGGCCCAACGGCGCGGGCAAGACCAACATCCTCGAAGCCGTGTCGCTGCTGACCCCGGGTCGCGGGCTGCGCCGCGTGCCGCTGTCGGAAATGGCGCGAGAAGATGGCGAGGGTGGCTTTGCCGTCGCGGCGCGACTGGAGGACGGTACGGAGGTCGGCACCGGCACCCTGGCGACAGCGCCGGAGCGGCGGAAGGTGCGGATCAACTCCGCACCGGCCTCGGTCAACGCACTGTCGGAGCGCCTATCCGTCCTGTGGCTGACCCCGGCGATGGATCGGCTGTTCGCGGACAGCGCTGGCGCTCGGCGCCGCTTTCTGGATCGGCTGGTGTTGGCCCTGGAACCGGCCCATGCCCATCACAGTGCCCGCTACGAGGCGGCGATGCGGGCGCGCAACAAGTTGCTCGCTGAGCCAGAAGGGGCGGACCCGTCTTGGCTTCAAGCCCTCGAGGCCGGAATGGCCGAGCATGGCGAACCACTCGCCGCCGCGCGCCACCGAACCGTCGAAGCGCTTGCCGAGGCGATTTCGGCCAGTCCGGATGGCGACTTCCCGCGCGCTGGCCTCGTCCTCGAAGGCGACGATAGCGCCGACCTCACGGTGACGCTCAAGGCCAACCGTGGCCGCGATGCCGCTGCCGGACGCGCCACCGCCGGGCCACACCGCCAGGACCTTGCCGTGACCTACATTGCGAAGTCGCAATCCGCCGCTCTGGGTTCGACTGGCGAGCAAAAGGCCCTGCTGATCGGCCTAATCCTCGCTCATGCCGATCTCGTCGCTGAGCGGCGCGGCCAGCCGCCGATCCTGCTGCTCGACGAAGTGGCCGCCCATCTCGATCCTCACCGCCGCGCCGTTCTGTTCGAACGGCTCTCGGCTCGCGGGCAAGTGTGGATGACGGCAACCGAATCCGGACTGTTCGAAGGAATCGGTGAAGCCACCCGTTTCCACGTCGATCGGGGCGTTCACGCGGGCTGACTGGACTTTTTCGAACTTCCCTCTATATTGCACCGCAACACGAGGCGCTTTTACAGCGGCGTGAACGATCGCACGACGATCGGCCCGCGCCTCGATCCGGAACCAACCGGCTCTCCAATTCACGCGGGGTGCTCAACCCAACCCCCGATCGGACCGTGCCATTTGCGGCGCGGCCCTTCGCATATTCATATTGGAAATTTTGTGACCAAATTCACTGATCTTGGCCTCTCGCGGCCGCTTATCGCCGCGCTCGAATCCAAGAATTACACCGTGCCGACACCCATTCAGGCCCAGGCCATTCCGCCGGTCCTCGAAGGCCGTGACCTGCTCGGCATCGCCCAGACCGGCACCGGCAAGACGGCGGCATTCATGCTGCCTTCGCTCGACCGGCTGGTAAATGCATCGAACGGTCGTCCCGTCCCCGGACGCGCGCGGATGCTGGTGCTTGCCCCGACTCGCGAACTCGCCGCGCAAATTGCCGAGAGCGCGCGCAACTACGCCAAGGGCCAACACATCAGCGTCGGCGTGATCTTCGGCGGCATTCCCGTCTCCAAGTCCATTCGCGAAGTGTCGCGAGGGCTTGACGTGCTCGTTGCCACGCCGGGTCGCCTGCTCGACCTTGTCGACCAGCGCCGTCTCGATCTCTCTGCCCTCGAAATCCTCGTCCTCGACGAGGCCGACCAGATGCTCGATCTCGGCTTCATCCATGCGCTGAAGCGGATCGTGAAGCTGATCCCGGCCAAAAGGCAGACCCTGTTCTTCTCGGCGACCATGCCGAAAGCCATCCGCCAGCTTGCCGACGCCTATTGCCATAATCCGGTCGAGGTTGCGGTGACTCCGGTCTCCAAGACCGCGGACCGGATCGGCCAGACCGTCACGCACGTCAACCAGGCCGAGAAGCAGGCGCTTCTCACCCGCGTCCTTGGCGATACGCCGGTCGAGCGGGCGCTCGTCTTTTCGCGCACCAAGCATGGCGCCGACAAGATCGTCCGCTTCCTGGAGGCGGCCGGCATTTCCGCCGGCGCGATCCACGGCAACAAGAGCCAGGCGCAGCGTGAGCGGGCCCTCGGCGCGTTCCGCAGCGGCGACATGCCTGTGCTGATCGCGACCGACATTGCCGCTCGCGGCATCGACATCCCGGGCGTCAACCTGGTCGTCAACTTCGACCTGCCGGACGTTCCGGAGCAATATGTCCACCGGATCGGCCGCACCGCGCGCGCCGGCGCCGAAGGGCAGGCGATCGCCTTCTGCAGCCCCGACGAGCGCATCAACCTGCGCGACATCGAGAAGCTCGTCCGAATGAAGATCGAGGAAGCCCGGCTTCCCAATGATTTCATGGAGACGGTCGCCGCGATCAAGCGCCTAAAGCCGGTCAAGAAGGCCGACGAGGGCCGCTCCTCGCACGGCTTCAAGTCCGACCGCCGCTCCGACGGGCGCCGCCGCGATCATCGCAACGAGCGCAGCTCCAAGGCGCAGTATCAGCCGAAGCGGGCCGACGGCTCGGTCCCCGGCGAAGTTCGCGGTCCGGTTCGCAACCCCACGCGTCATCCTGCCCGCGTCGACGGCCATCCGGGCCATCGTCCAGAGGGTGCTCGCAATGGTGCAAACCGCAATCGCGGACCGTTCCGCGGCAACCGCGGCGGCGGCCAGCGCGCCGGGGCCTGACTCACGCGCGTGCGCGCGCATGTGCGTGACTTCCCGGCCCAAACCCCTATATCGGTGGAATGACGGAAGAGACGAACAAAAGCGATTACGGCGCCGACAGCATCAAGGTCCTCAAAGGCCTTGATGCTGTGCGCAAGCGCCCGGGCATGTACATCGGCGATACCGATGACGGCTCTGGCCTTCACCACATGGTTTTTGAAGTTTCGGACAACGCCATCGACGAGGCGCTGGCCGGCCATTGCGACCGGATCCTGATCACTCTTAACCCCGACGGCTCGGTGAGCGTCGAGGACAACGGCCGCGGAATTCCGACCGGGATTCACGCCGAGGAAGGCGTCAGCGCGGCCGAAGTCATCATGACCCAGCTCCACGCCGGCGGGAAGTTCGAGAACACCAGCGAGGACAATGCCTACAAGGTCTCGGGCGGCCTGCACGGAGTCGGCGTCTCCGTCGTCAATGCGCTGAGCGAGTGGCTCGACCTCACCGTCTGGCGTGACGGCGAAGAGCATTACATGCGTTTCCGCCACGGCGATGCCGAAGCGCCGCTAAAAGTTGTCGGCAAGACGGATAAGCGCGGCACCCGCGTTACCTTCCTGCCCAGTCCCGACACATTCAAGATCGTCGAGTTCGACTTTGAAAGGCTCGAGCACCGCTTCCGCGAGCTCGCCTTCCTCAACTCCGGTGTCCGGCTCGTCCTGGCCGATGCGCGTCATGACGAACGCAAGGAAGTCGAGCTCTACTACGAAGGCGGGATCGCCGCCTTCGTCAAATGGCTCGACCGGGCCAAGACGCCACTGTTCCCCGAGCCGATCGCTATTTCCGCGGTCCGCGACGGCATCGGCATCGACGTCGCGCTCGAATGGAACGACAGCTATTACGAAAACGTCCTGCCGTTCACGAACAACATCCCCCAGCGCGACGGCGGAACGCACATGGCCGCTTTCCGTGCGGCGCTGACGCGGACGCTCAACAACTACGCCGACAAGACCGGTATCCTGAAGAAGGAGAAGGTCAGCCTGACCGGCGATGACATGCGCGAGGGCCTGACCGCGATCGTCTCGGTCAAACTGCCCGACCCCAAATTCTCCAGCCAGACCAAGGACAAGTTGGTCAGCTCGGAAGTCCGCCAGCCGCTCGAATCGCTAATGAGCGACAAGATGACCGAGTGGCTCGAGGAGCATCCGGCCGACGCTCGCTCGATCATCCAGAAGGTTATCGACGCCGCGGCTGCGCGCGAAGCTGCCCGCAAGGCGCGCGAGGCCAGCCGCAAGTCGGTGATGGGCATCGCTTCTTTGCCCGGCAAGCTTCACGACTGCTCGGAGCGCGATCCGGCCAAGTCGGAACTGTTCCTGGTCGAGGGCGACAGCGCCGGCGGCTCCGCAAAGCAGGGTCGCGACAGCAAGTATCAGGCCATCCTTCCGCTCAAGGGAAAGATCCTCAACGTCGAGCGCGCCCGCTTCGATCGGATGCTGTCGTCCAAGGAAATCGGGACGATGATCCAGGCGCTGGGCACGGGCATCGGCCGCGAGGAATTCAACCTCGATAAGCTGCGCTATCACAAGATCGTGCTGATGACCGACGCCGACGTCGATGGCGCGCATATCCGCACCCTCCTGCTGACCTTCTTCTACCGGCAGATGCCGGAGCTGATCGAGGCGGGGCATCTCTTCATCGCCCAGCCGCCGCTCTACAAGGTCGCCCGGGGCCGATCAGAAGTCTATTTGAAGGACGACAGCGCGCTCGAGGAATATCTCGTCGATGCTGGTCTCGAAGGCCTGGTTCTCGACGGCGGTAGCGAACAGCGAACCGGCCGCGACTTGAAGCAACTGGTGGACCACGCGCGGCGCATGCGTACGTTGATGCGCTACGCCCCGAAGAAGTACGATCCGGCGCTGGTCGAAGCGCTTGCGCTGCTCGGCGCGCTCGATCCGGAGCTTCAGGACAGCAAGCGGGCCGAGGCGATCGGCTTCGTTTCCGACTGGCTTGGCCGAGGCGACCTTGAAGCGGAATGGTCCGGCGAGCTTGCGCAGGAGGGCGGGTACGTCCTTCGCCGTAAATGGCGCGGGGTCACCGACGCGATGATCGTCGAGCCCGGATTCCTCCATTCCGCCGAAGCTAGGAAGCTCCACGCCCTCGCTGCGGAGCAGGCCGAAAGCTACGCTCTTCCCCTCCAGCTCAAGTCCGGCAAAGTCGCCGCCAAGGCCGAAACCGACAACGAAGATGGCGAAGCGGAAGCGGCCGACACTCGCAAGTCGGTGCCGGTCACGAGGCCGTCGGAACTGCTCGACGCCGTGCTCGCTGCCGGCCGCAAGGGACTCAGTATCCAGCGCTACAAAGGTCTTGGCGAGATGAATGCCGAGCAATTGTGGGAAACGACGCTCGATCCCACCAATCGCTCACTGCTTCGGGTCGAGGTCGCCCAGGCGGATGTCGCGGACGAGATTTTCACCCGGCTGATGGGCGACGTTGTCGAGCCGCGGCGCGAATTCATCCAGGAGAATGCGCTGTCCGTCGCGAACCTCGACGTCTGAGGAACCGGGACGCGGGCGATCGGTTGGCGAGGCGATGACCGGCTCTCCCACCATCACCGTCGCGTCCTACAATATGCGAAAGGCGATCGGCACCGATCGCCGGCGAAACCCGGGCCGCGTGCTTCGCGTGCTTGAGGAAATCGGAGCCGACGTCGTTGCCTTGCAGGAAGCGGACAAGCGTGTCGGCACGCGCGGTGCTGCCGTTCCCCACGCCCTGATCGACGATCACGGTCTCTACGAGGCCTGCGATTTCAACGTCACGCACACGGACCGCCTTGCCCGCGCCCACGGCAGCCTGATGGATCGCCTGCCCGATCACCCCCTCACGGCGCCCTTGCGCAAGCTCGATTTTCGCAATCTCGGCTGGCACGGCAACGCCATTTTGGTGAAATGCGGAGTCGAAGTCACGGACGCTGAAGCGATCAATCTTCCGACCATTGAGCCGCGCGGCGCGGTGATGGCCGAGATCCGGGTCCGCGATTCGGAGCTTCGGGTCATCGGCATGCATCTCGACCTGTCCGGAATGCGCCGCCGTCAGCAGGTGCTGAAAATTCTCGACCATATCGAGCGGCGACACCGCGCCATGCCGACGATCATCATGGGCGACACCAACGAGTGGCGGTTGAACGGGCCGAGCCTCAGCGCGTTCGACGACCGCTTCGCCATCGCCGACTGCGGGCCTAGCTTCCACAGCCGCAAGCCGGTGGCCCCGCTCGACCGGATTATCGTCGACCGTCAATTCGCCATCGCCGAGGCGGGGGTGCACATGAGCGAGGCGGCGCGAACGGCCTCCGACCACTTGCCGGTTTGGGCGCGGCTTTCCCTGTCCGCGGCCTAGCCGCCGCTCATCTTTCGCTGGCGCCGCCGCTGGATCGACGAGCCGATACCGATCGCCTCGCGATATTTTGCCACGGTCCGCCTGGCGAGGTCGTAACCCTTTGCTTTCAACAGCTCGACCAATGTATCGTCCGAGAGGATTTCGATTTCGGCTTCGACCAGCTTGCGAATTTCGGCTTTGACGGCTTCAGCGGACGCCCCCTCGCCGCTGTCGGACGAAACGCCGGACCCAAAGAAGAATTTGAGGTCGAAGACTCCGCGCTCGCACAGCAGGCTCTTGTTCTGTGTCACCCGGCTGACTGTCGATTCATGCATCTCGATCGCATCGGCGACATCGCGAAGCGTCAGCGGCCTGAGCGCTTCCACCCCCCGCTCGAAGAAGGCTTGCTGGCGCTTGACGATCTCGGTCGCGACCCTGGTGATCGTCTGCGCGCGCTGGTCGAGCGCCTTCACCAGCCACGAGGCGCTGGCCAGCCGCTCGCTTAGCCACGCCCGCGATTCCTTGTTTGCCGCTCCGGCCTTCAGCTCGGCGTGATAGCGCCGGTTGACCAGCACTCGCGGCAGGGTCGCTGGGTTGAGTTCGATCACCCATCCGGCCGACGATTTGCGGATCAGCACGTCCGGCGCGCCGACTTCGCGGGCTTCTTCGCCGGCGAACTGGCAGCCGGGCTTGGGATCGTAGTTGCGAAGCTCCGCGACCATGTCGCGCAGATCTTCGTCGTCGACTCCGCAAATCCGCTTGAGGTCAGCCATCCGGCCCTTGGCCAGAAGATCGAGGTTGGCGATCAGTCGCGCCATGGCCGGATCGTAGCGGTCAGCGGCCTTCGCTTGCAGCGCCAGGCATTCCTCAAGGTCGCGCGCGCCGATGCCGGGCGGTTCGAGCGACTGGACCAGCGCAAGTCCCTCATCGGCCTCAGACCGGCTCGCGCCGACTTCCTCGGCGATGGTGACAAGCGGCGTTTCGAGATAGCCGGTCTCTTCGAGTTCGTGAACGATGGCTTCCGCTACCCGGCCGACCGCACCGCCAGATCCGCGAAGCTGGTCGAGAAGATGCTCGGCAAGGCCAGATTCCCGCTCGCCAAGCCGCTCGAAATCGAACGCCTCGTTGCTCGGCGCTCCACCGACATCGACAGCGCTGTCGGTATCGAGCGCCGCTTCCTGCCAGTCCATGTCGAGTGGTGAATCGTCGATCCCTCCGAGCGAGGAGATCAGCTCATCCGAGCTTCGCGGGTCGACGGCTTCCTCGCCAGTTTCGCGGTCCTCGCGGACGATTACGCCCTGCTCGCCGCCGGTTTCACCGCCTTGGACCTCCAGCAGTGGATTCTTCGAAAGCTCCTCGGCGATGACCGCGTCCAGCTCCAGGTTCGAAAGCGCCAGCAGCTTGATGGCGGCCTGCAATTGCTGGCTCATCACCAGCGACTGGCTGACTTTCAGTTGGAGGCCGGGGCCGAGTCCCACCGTCCCGTCCGCGCCTAGAGCGCGAAGCTCTCGCCGAGGTAGAGCCGGCGAACCTCGGCGTCGGCGACCAGCGCTTCCGGCGTGCCCTGGAACAGAACCTGGCCGTCATAGATGATGCAGGCCCGGTCGACGATATCGAGCGTCTCGCGGACGTTGTGATCGGTGATGAGCACGCCGATATCGCGGCTCTTGAGATCGCGTACCAATTCGCGAATGTCGGAAATCGAAATCGGATCGATGCCCGCAAACGGCTCGTCGAGCAGCATGATCGTCGGATCGGCAGCGAGCGAACGGGCGATCTCGCAGCGCCGCCTTTCGCCGCCCGAGAGCGCCATTGCTGGCGATGCCCGCAAGTGGGCGAGCCCGAATTCATCGAGAAGCTTTTCGAGCCTGGCCTCGCGGGCTTCGCGGTCGGGTTCGCTGACCTCGAGAACTGAGAGGATGTTCTGCTCAACGGTCAGGCCGCGAAAGATCGAGGTTTCCTGCGGCAGATAGCCGAGTCCGAGAATGGCCCGGCGGTACATCGGCAGTCCGGTGATGTCCTCGCCGTCGAGCAGGATCCGCCCGCTGTCCGGCTTCACCAACCCCATCACCGAATAAAAGCTGGTGGTCTTGCCGGCGCCATTCGGCCCGAGCAGCCCGACGACCTCGCCGCGCGACACGCTAAGCGAAACATCATGAAGTACCGCCCGGCCGTCATAGGCTTTGGCGATGGAACGCACTTCCAACCCGCGCACGACGGCCCCAGGGGGATCGCTGAGCAGGGGCGGTTCGAGGGTTTGGACGCGGTTCACGTTGTGGCCGGACTATTGTCCGCGGCGAGCGACCGTGAAGCGGCCGGTAACGCGGCCACCCTGCTGGTTCACGCCACGGAGCCCGCCGTCCATTGTCGCTCGTCCGCTGTTGAGGTCGATCACCAGGCGGCCACCGGTCAATGACGATCCGGAACGCTCAAGCCGGACGTCGCCGATCATGGTTATGAGGCCCGCATCCAGGTCGTAGGTCGCGAAGTTACCGCGGGCCGTTTCGCTCGGGCTCGTCACAACGACCCCGCCGCTGGCGTCGATCCGGTTGATGTCGATGCCGCCGGTGCTGGCGTAGGCGATGGTCAGCCGGGCGGTCTTGAGCGTAAGCGCATCCTGCCGAACGACGACGTTGCCGGCGAAAATTGCCCGGTCGGACCGGTCCTGCGCCTCGGCGCGGTCTGCGGAAAGATCGATAAGCGCACGACTGTTATGGCCTTTCAGCGCAGACACGCCTTCCTGGGCATAGGCGCTTCCACCGATGCCGAGGGCCGCAGCAAGAGCGAGGGATGCAACAAGCTTTCTCATTGCGATCATCTGACCGC
>Ga0247829_10001299_pt1 | contig 11206 bp, 10 predicted proteins | sample 12C_Control_Day4_FD_207765 | JGI IMG/M metagenome (GOLD analysis project Ga0247829, IMG submission 207765) | Soil microbial communities from agricultural site in Penn Yan, New York, United States - 12C_Control_Day4 | ecosystem: Environmental > Terrestrial > Soil > Agricultural land | place... | reverse complement strand
ACACCTCGGGCGCCCAAGCCGCGTTCTCGGCGTGTGGATTGGACCCAGGACTCGTGTAGCCGCTGGCGCCGCTCACGTCGATGCGAAGCATCGAGCCGAGCAGGTCGCGGGGATCCTGGCCGTGGCCTTGGGGGTCGCCCGCGGCGCCGCCGTCGCCCAGGCCGATATAGAGGAAGCCATCGGGCCCGAACAGCAGGTGGCCGCCGTTGTGATTGGAATACGGCTGGTCCACGCGCAGGCGCACTTCCGCGCTTGCCGGGTCGGCGATGTCCGGGTTGGACGATACGCGGTACGACGCCACCACGGTGTTGCCATTCGTGTCGGTGTAGTCGATGAAGAAGCGCCCGTTGCCGGCATACTGTGGGTCGAAGGCGAGTCCGAGGAGACCCTGTTCGTTTCCGTTCGACACCAGCGTGGACACGTTGAGGAACGGCGTGGACAGCAGGGACCCGTCCTTCACGATGCGGATGAAGCCACCCTTCTCCACGATGAAGAGCCGGGCGTCGCCCGAGGGCGCGGTAAGAAGCAACGGACTGGAAAGGCCGCTGGCCACCGACCGCAGCGCCAACGTGAGCTCGGCCGATGGTGGGGAACTCGGCGGGGTCGAGGGCGGACTCGAGGGCGGACTCGAGGGCGGACTTGAGGGCGGACTCGAGGGCGGACTCGACGGCGGACTCGACGGCGGGGTCGAGGGCGGATTCGACGGCGGATCCGGGTCGGGACCGGGGTCCGGCGTGGGATCGCCCCCGCCACCCGACGAGCAGGCGGCGAGGAGTGCGATCGTGGTCAAGAGCGTCCGAATCCGCGGCATCAGTGGCTCAATTCGAAGGAACGATGACATCTCAACGATACACGACTACGGTTGGTGCGGCGCCTCTGCAGCGTTATACCACGGGAGCGTGACATGACGACCATGCGGGCCGTCTGGAATGCCGGCGCAGGCGAGACGGATGTGATCGAAATCCGCGATGTGCCCCTGCCGGCGCCGGGTCCAGGGCAGCTGCGAGTGCGGGTGGTCGCCTCCGCGCTCAACCGCGCCGACCTCCTGCAGCGCCGCGGCGCCTATCCTGCGCCGGCCGGCTGGCCTGCCGAGATTCCGGGTCTCGAGTATGCGGGCACCATCGAGGCCACCGGCGAGGGCGTGACGCGCTGGACGGTCGGCGACCGTGTCATGGGACTCGTGGGCGGCGGCGGCATGGCTGAGGCCGTCGTGGTGCACGAGGCGGAGGCGATGCCCGTGCCGGCGGATCTCGAGCTCATCGAGGCGGCCGCCATTCCGGAGGCGTTCCTGACCGCGTTCGATGCGCTGGTGCATCGCGCGCGGCTCGTGCATGGCGAACGGGTGCTGCTGCATGCGGCGGCGAGCGGTGTCGGGACGGCGGCGGTTCAGCTCTGCCGCACGATCGGCGTGCACGCCGTGGGCACTTCGCGAAGCGCCGCGAAGCTCGCGCGACTCGCAGCGCTGGGGCTCGAGGAGGCCATCGACACGTCGCGCAGCGGGTTCCGCGCGCAGTTGCGGGAACCGGTGCACGCCGTCATCGACGTGCTGGGCGGTCCCGCGCTGAGCGACAACCTCGCCGTGCTGCGTCCGCGGGGTCGCCTCGTGATGCTGGGATTCCTGCTCGGCGCGCGCACCGACGCCGATCTGAGCCTCGTGCTGCGCCACCGGCTCGAGATCGTGGGCACGGTGATGCGCACCCGCTCGCTCGACGAGCGGGTGCCGCTGGTGGCGGAATTCGTGACGCGGGTGATCCCGGCGTTCGAGCCCGGCGCGGATGGCGCGGCGCCGGCGCTCGTGCCGGTTGTGGATCAGGTGTTGCCGATGAGCGAGATCCAAGCCGCCCATCGGCTCATGGAGCGGAACGAGACGTTCGGAAAGCTCGTGCTGCGCTGGTAGCCTCGACGATGCGCGACACGATGCCGTCCGAGGTGAGCACGTAGAGCTCGCCCGCGGCGTCCTCGCCGAAGCTCGTGACGCTGGTGCCCGTGTCGAGGCTGGGCCAGAGCGTCTCCTGCGTGACCTGGCCGTTCACGACGTGGACGCTCCGCACCCACCCGCCGCAGAAATCCGAGTAGAAATACGTGCCCGCAAGTGCCTCCAGCGCCGAGCCGCGATAGACGTAGCCGCCGGTGATCGCGCAGCCGTCCGCATGCAGGTAGTCGAGCACGGGATCGGTGAAGCCATCGCGGCCGCACCCATCCTGCACACACTCGAGCCCCTCCGCCACGCTCCAGCCGAAGTTGAGACCCCTGCCGCCGCCATTGGCCGCGGCCGCGACGTCGAGCTCCTCGCGGCGGTCCTCGCCCACGTCGCCTATGTAGAGGTCGCGGGTGCTGCGATCGAAGCTGAACCGCCACGGGTTGCGCACGCCATAGCTCCAGATCTCCGGACGCACGCCGGCGCTGTCGACGTACGGATTGTCGGCCGGCACCTCGTAGCCCGCGCCGTCCGGCACGTCGATGCGCAGGATCGAGCCGAGCAGATCGCCGCGGTCCTGGCCCGTGGCAGCGAAGTCGCCGGGCTCACCGCCATCGCCGACGCCGACATACAGATGTCCATCGGCGCCGTAGGCGAGCATGCCGCTGTAGTGCGTGGTCTTGGGATGAGCGACACGCAGTCGCACCACGCCGCTCGACGGGTCGGCCACGTCGGGATCGGAGGAGACGCGATAGGAGGCGACGATGAGATCGCCCTCGACATCCGAGTAGCTGATGAGAAAGCGCCCGTTGTCGGCATAGTCCGGGTCGAAGGCGAGTCCCATCATTCCCTGCTCACCCAGCGTGGAGATGAGCGGGCTCACGTCGAGGAACGGCTCGGAGCGCAACTGCCCGTCCCGGATGACGCGGATGCGACCGTAGCGCTCGACGACGAAAAGACGATCGTCGCCTGGTGGCGTGGTCAGGAAGAGCGGGAAATCGAGCCCGGTAGCCACCGGCAGCAGGGCGAGTTCCGGCACGGGAGTCGGGCCTCCGCCGCCGCCGTCGTCATCGGAGCAGGCGACGCAGGCCAGAAGCAGACAGCAGCTGAGCAGAAATCGATCCATTGATATCCATACGGTCGGGGTCCCGAATGATACCAGCGTCCGGTGTCCAAGGTTCTGACGGTTCCCGCCAGTCGGGGGCCGACTCGTGATCAGAAGAGCGGCAACTGCTCTGCGGGCGGCGAAGGCGGGACATCGGAGAGTCCCTTCATGTCATCATCCCGGGTGAAGCCGAACTCCTCGCGTAACCGGCGCAGGCGCCCTGACAGCGCATGGCGATAGGCTTTCGTCGCCGACCTATTCGCGCCGAAGTGCGCGCGGTAGCGTTCGGCCAGTTCGGGAAACTCCTGCTCGAGATGTGGCAGGAACCGGTTGCGCGCCGCCGGCCCCAGGCGGAGCGCATGCCCGACCACGAAACGGGCACCCGCCGCGCTCGCCGCCACGAACAGTGCGCGGAGCGCCGCACTACCGTCCGTGAGCAGCGGCACGATGGGCGCCACCAGCAATCCGGCATCGATGCCCTCGGCGCGCAGGCGCGCCAGCGCCCGCAGGCGCGCATGCGGCGCGGGAGACCGTGGCTCGAGGCGTCGCGCGAGCACTGCGTCGGTAGTGGCCAGGGAGACGTTGATCGACAACGCATGCCGCTTCGCGATGACGACGAGCAGGTCGAGATCCCGGACCACGAGCGGCGACTTGGTGGTGATGCCGATGCGCAGGCCGCGCCGCCGCCCGAGCACTTCGAGCACCGACCGCGTGATGCCGAACTGCCGCTCCGCCGGTTGGTAGGGATCGGTGGCGGTGCCGATGACGAGCGTGGCATCGCCAAGCCCGTGGCGATCGAGCGTGCGGGCGAGCAGGCTCGCGATGTCGCGCTTGACCAGGATGCGGCGCTCGAACGCCTGCCACGGCTCCATCTCGCCGAGCGCTGGATCGGCGGGGAGTGCTCCGGCACGGCGCGCGCGCTCGAAGGCGTGCCGATGGGTGTCGCGGGCGTAGCAGTACGAGCAGGCGAACTCGCAGCCGACGTACGGGTTGAGCGACCAGAAGCCCATGCCGGTGGTCTTCGGGGAATTGATCGCCGCGCGTGGCGCAATGCTCAGGAACCGGGTGCCGCGACTACGCTCGTCGAGCACCTCGAGCGTGCGAGCTGGTGGCGGCGGCTCGAAGTCTACGAGCGGCAACTGGCCGGCTGGATCAGCCACACTGCCCCCAGCCGCAGTGGCGGCAACTGAAGCAGCCGGCTGCGGGCACGAGCGGCGCGGCGCACTCCGGACAGAGCTTGAGGCGGGAGGAGGCGAGCGGGTTCGGCTCCCGCGGCGTCGGGGCAGCCAAGGTAGAGCGATGCATGGGAGGCCCTCCGCGTCAGTAGCTCCTCCCATAGTAAAACCGAACAAATCCCGAAGCAATGGCACCTCCCCGTTCGCTCGGTCAGGTTGGAGACATGCACAAACTCTCCGCACTCGGCGTTGCTGCCGCTTTGCTGTTCCTCCCGTTGCCATCGGCTGCGCAGGAGAAGCCGCTCGAGATACCCCCCGGCATCGAGCTGACGGGCGCCCCGGCGCTCCCGGCCGATCTTCCGGCCCGGGTGCGACGCTTCACCGAGGCCCGCAGCGCCGCGTTCCTGGCCTGGGATCCCGTCACTCGGGAGATGTTCATCCGGACGCGCTTCGCCAACGCCGCGCAACTGCACCGCGTGCGCGCACCGGGCGGCGCGCGCATCCAGCTCTCCTTCTTCGAGCAGCCGCTGGGCAGCGCCTCGCTGGGCACCGTGCCCGGCACCCCGATCGTGATCGGCATGGACCGCAACGGCGACGAATTCGTGCAGTTGTTCCGATTCGATCCCGCGACCGGCGATACCGCGCTGCTCACCGATGGGCAGAAGTCGCAGAACGGGGGCGTGGCGTGGTCGCGAGCCGGCGACCGCATCGCCTTCGCCTCCACCATGCGCAACGGCACCGATCGCGACATCTGGGTGATGGACCCACGCGATCCCGCGTCGCGCAAGCTGGTCTACGAGGCCAGGGGCGGTGGATGGTCCGTGGGCGGTTGGCTCCCCGATGGTCGCGGGCTGCTGCTGGGCGAGTACCGCTCGGTGGAGCAGAGCCGTGTCTGGCGGCTCGACCTCGCGACCGGCCGCGCCGAGCTGCTGCTGCCACGCGACACGACCGGGGCGTCGGCGAATGCGACCTACGCCGCGGCGGGCATCATGCCGGACGGGCGCAGCGCCTGGGTTCTCACGGACCGGGGTGGAGAGTTCGACCGGCTCGCCACACTCGATCTCAGGACCGGCGTGGCCACGCCGCTCGCAGGCGCACCAGCCGGCGAGGTGGAGGCGACGGCGCTCACGCGCGACGGTCGACGGCTCGCGTTCACCGTGAACGACGCGGGACAGTCACGACTGTACGTGATGAGCACCGCGTCGCGTGCGCCCCGTCTCGTGAAAGGGGTGCCAACGGGCGTGATCGGCGGCATGCGCTGGCACCCCGACGGCAACGCGCTCGGCTTCACGCTCGGCAGCGCGCGCTCGCCGGCGGACGCCTGGTCGTACGACGCCACGACGCAGCGCGTCGTGCGCTGGACGGAGAGCGAGCTTGGAGGCGTGAACGTGGCGGACCTGCGCGACCCGGAACCGGTGCGCTGGACGAGCTTCGACGGGCGCGAGATCACCGGCTTTCTCTACCGGCCGCCCGCCCGGTTCACCGGCCGCCGGCCCGTGATCATCGACATCCACGGCGGTCCCGAATCGCAGGAACGGCCGGGATTCATGGGGCGAAGCAACTACTACCTGCATGAGCTCGGTGTCGCGATCCTGGCGCCCAACGTGCGCGGCTCCACCGGCTTCGGCCGCACCTTCGTGTCGCTCGACAACGGGCTGAAGCGCGAGGACTCGGTGCGTGACATCGGCGCCCTGCTCGACTGGATCGCGCGCGAGCCGACCCTCGACCCGTCACGAGTGCTGGTGATGGGCGGCAGCTACGGCGGCTACATGACGCTGATGGCGGCCACGACCTACGATGCGCGCATCTGCTGCAGCATCGACATCGTCGGCATCTCGAACCTGCGCACCTTCCTGGAGAACACCTCCGGCTACCGCCGCGACCTGCGCCGCGTGGAGTACGGCGACGAGCGCGATCCCGCGCTGCGCGAGTTCATGGAGCGCACGGCACCCGTCAACAATGCCAGCCGCGTCACCAAGCCGATGCTCGTGATCCAGGGGGCCAACGACCCGCGCGTGCCGAAGACGGAGGCCGACCAGATGGTGGCGGCGGTGCGGAAGAACGGCGGGGCTGCGTGGTACCTGCTCGACGCCGGGGAAGGGCACGGCGCCGCGAAGAAGGCGAGCCAGGACTTCCAGTTCCACGTCATGGCGGAGTTCGTGCGGCGCCACCTGGTGGGAGGCGCCACGCCCTGAGCCGTGCGGTCAGTTTCGAGTGCCGAGCACTCGGACGGCAAGCGCCGGCTTGAAGAGGCTCCCGGGCGGCTCGATCAGGCCCGCCACGAGCAGGAACGCCCTCGCCACCGTCAGGTCGGTACGTGCCGCGCGATGCAGCCGATCCATGTACCAGCGCACCACGTGCGTCGCACGACCGACCGGTGCGTCCGGCTTCGTCAGCCGAAGGTCGTTGCCGGCCGCCAGCATCCAAGGCGTGTCGAGCATCGGCGCCACGCGCCGGAAGAAGCGCGGCCCGAGGTTGTCGTCCACCGGCTCTGCGAGCGTGTCGGCGAAGGCAGCGCATTCGAGTGCTGCGACCGACATGCCCTGCCCGTACATCGGGTTGAAGCTGCAGATCGCGTCGCCCAGCACGACGTAGCCTTCGGGAAACCGGGTCACGCGATCATAGCGCCGACGCACATCGCTCGGATACGACGCGGGCACCGCGTCATCCAGCGGCGTGCCCTTCTCCACCAGCTCGGCGATCTCCCGCGACGGCAGCGATTTCGCGAACGCGCGAAACCCGGCGTCGTCCGTGGGTGGACGATTGCCCATCAGGCCGATGAGCGTGAGGATCCACCGGCCGCCTTCCTGCTGAGCCAGCACGGCGCCGCGCAGCACGCCCGGCGTCGGCGCGACAAGAACCGACTTGATGCCCCCGAGCTGACCCGGCTCCAGCCGATAATGGCGCGTGGCGTAGCTCGCCTGGCACTCGACGACTTCCTCCTCCGGGGCGGGAAAGCCCGCGTGCGCGAGCCATTGCGGCGAGCGCGAGCCGCGGCCCGTCGCGTCGACGACGACATCGGCCACGAGCGTCGACGCGGTCCCCTCCTGCTCCATCGCGACACCCACGACCCGGCTGCCGTCGGCCGACGTCTCGAGGCCGCGGACATCGCGGCGCTCGAGGAACGTCACGTTCGGCACCGCGCGGAGCCGGCCGCGCACGTAGGCCTCCAGCAAGGGGCGGCTCACGTACAGCGTGCGCAGGTCGCTCGTACCCCGGCAGTGGCACCCACCGCCCAGATAGCGGAGCACTTCACCCATCGGGTCGCCCTGTATGGCGCCGCGTGCGGTGAGCTCTTCGGTGAGGCCGGGAAAGAAGCGTTCGAGCGCGAGGCGGCCGGCGCCGAGGAGCACGTGCGTGTGCTTCGATTGGGGCACACCCTTCCGGTGGCACGGCTCCTCGGGCAGCGTATCACGCTCGAGCAGCACCACGTCGGTCGCGTGATCCGCGAGGACGCGTGCGGCCAGGAGTCCGGCCATGCTGCCGCCCATCACGATGGCGCGTTCGACCTTCGGCACCGTGTCCTCTGCGTCGGGATCGTCATACATGTGATCCGCGGACGTTATCGGCAAGGGGCGCTGGCTAGAAGGTGACCGACTCGATGGTGCGAGCACGGACGCGGCAACCGGGGTGCAGTTCGGCGGGACGGAATCGCCACCGAGCCACGCTCGAGCGTGCCGTGGGCAGCAGGTAGGCGTCGCCCTCGACGATCCGGACGGTCGAGGAGTCGGCGCGACCGAGCGTGTCCACTTCGACCGCGATCGTGGTCCGGCCGCGTAGCGAGGGATCCCGGAGCACCGGCTTGGCGACGGCAACCGGAGGGCGGGCCTGCGGCGCGGCAAAGCGACGGAGTGCATCGCCCACGGCCCGCTCTGCAGCCGAGGGACACTCACCCGCGGCTAGCGTGTGCACTTGCGGCTCGGCGGCGGCCGGCGGCCGGGCAGCAGGCTTTCGCTGGGAGTCGGGCCGCGCCGAGTCGGGCCGGACCGAGTCGGGTCGCGCAGCATCGCGCCGTGCAGAATCGGGCCCAACGGAGTCGGACCGTGCCGAATCAGGCCGGGCCGAGTCCGCTTGCGCCCAAGCGCGCATGGGCAGGATCAGCAGGGCTGTGACGACGGCTGCAGGTACGATGCGCATCCCCACCTCCAACTGTTGGATATCCGACCGCAATTGGCGTGATCGGATTCCGTACCATATGATCGACTGGCTAGCCCGAGCAATCCCATGCCCCCGCGGAAGGTACCGCGCTGCCCACCGATCCGACGCTCGCCCGACTCCTAGTGGTCCGGGACCCCGCCGAGCAGGACGAGGCGTGGCGTGAGTTCGTCGCGACCTGGAGCCGCCTGATCCTCCATACCGCCAGGGCCACGATCCACGATGGCGACGGCGCGATGGACGCCTATGCCCATATGCTCGAATGCCTTCGCTCCAATGAGTTTGCGCGGCTGCGCACCTACCAGGGGGACGGGCGGGCGAAGTTCAGCACCTGGCTCGTCGTCGTGCTCCGCCGGATGGCGCTCGATCATCGGCGCCAGCGCGTCGGGCGCGAGGGACCTGGCCAACCGACGGACACCAGCCAGTTGCGCCGTCGTCTCGAGCGGCTCGCCGGCGAGGTGCTCGACGTGGCCCACGTCACCGACATCGACGGCGAGACGGCCGACGCCCGGGTACAGCGGTCGGAAGTCACCGCCGTCCTCTCCGAGGAACTCTCGCGGCTGGACACGCGCGACGCCCTCCTGCTCACGCTCCGGTTCGAGGAAGACCTCCCGGCTTCCCGCATCGCCGGCGTGATGGGATTTCCCACCCAGTTCCATGTCTATCGGCGCCTGCGGACCGTGCTGGGCGACCTGCGCGGTCAGCTGCAGCGACGCGGCATCGACGGACCCGCGCCCTGAACCGCAATCGTTCCGCCTCCTTCCGTTTCATACAGGTCGAATGGTCGATCGGCACTTTCCTGAACGCGGGCACCTCCATGGCTCATTTCGCACCCGAACAGATCGCTGCCTTTCTCGGCCAGACGCTGGCCCCGGACGAGCGGCGACGAGTCGAGTCGCACCTGCTCGAGTGCGGCGAGTGTCGCACCGAGGTGCTCGAGGTGGAGCGCATCGCTCGTAGCGTCCCGGGGCCCCGGCGTTGGGCGGCCGTGCCGATGCTGGCCGCGGCCGCGGCTGCTCTGGTGCTGGTTGTGACGCAGGTAGGCCGGCCCGCGGTGCCGGTGCACCGGGAACCGACGGTGCAGTCCTCGCTTGCCCCCGCGACGGTGACGCCATCGGGATCGGTACCCCGGCTCGAACAGCTCGCCTGGACGGGCGTCGTGGGCGCGGATCGCTATCGGGTGGCCGTCTTCGATGCCGACGGCCGGGTGCTCTGGGAGACGACGGTGAGCGACACCGCCACCAGCGTGCCGACCAGCGTCGCCACGCTGCTCGATCCGTCGGCCGCCTACTTCTGGTCCGTGCGTGCCAGAGTGGCATGGGATCGCTGGACCGAGTCGGGACTCACCGAGTTTCGCGTCGCCGAGCCCGGCGCCATGCGATGATGCTTGCCGCGCTCCTCGCCCTGCCTGCTTTCCTCCTCGCCCAGCAGTCGGTGCCCGCGGAAGCCCTCCGCCGGCTCGCCGAGCGCGGTGGGGATTCGGCGTTGCGGGCGAGCGTGGTGCGGTCACCGGTGGCGGCGAGGGAGGCGACGCAGCGCCTGCTCGAACGCACGGCGAAGGGCGATGCGGCCGCCGACCAGGCGCTCGCGAGCGCCAACCGGCTCGCGGGCCTGATCGCGATGGAGCATAGCGACTCGTTCCCGCTGCGCGAGGTGATGCGCTTCGCGCGCTGGTCGCCGGCGGAGCGGGGCGCGAAGGTGATGGTCGACAGCCTGCGACGCGCCGGCAATGCGGCACTGGGTCGCGACGGCTTCGATGCGGCGCTGACCGACTGGCGCGAGAGCGAGCGTCGGGCGCGCGTCCTCGGCGACACGGCCGGCATGGCCGCGGCCGCGGGCAACATCGGCGCCGGCTTCTACGGCGAGAGCATGCTGGACAGCGCTACCGCCTACTTCGACCGCGCGGCGGGATTGGCACGACGTGCACGCGACACGCGCACGGAGCTGAATGCCATGGGCGGGCTCGCCAACGTGCTGCGCGATCGTGGCGATTTCCGGGCGGCGCGCGAGCAGTACGAGCGCACGCTGGCCCTGCGCGAGCGCATCGGCGACGTCCGTGGCATCGCCGCCGATCGCAACAATCTCGGAATCCTGGCCAGCGAGATGGGCGATGCGACCGCGGCGCGCGCCGCGTATCTCGAGTCGCTCGCCGTGAGTCGGCGCCACGCGTTGCGCGAGGCCGAGGCGACGGCGCTCGTGAACCTGGGCACGTTGGCCAGCGAAGAAGCAGACTACACCGGCGCCGTGGGTCACCAGACCCGCGCCCTGGCACTCTATCGCGAGCTTCGCGACCGGCAGGGCGAAGCGGTCGCACTGCACAACCTCGGCCTGCTCGAACTGAGACGCGGTGACTACCCGGCGGCACGCAAGCGGCTGGAAGCGGCACTCGCGCTGTACGGCGAGGTGGGTCCGACGATTGCGACCGTCGGGGTGATCGGCGACCTCGCCCGGTTGAGTGCCGCGATGGGCAATCCGCAGGAGGCGCGGGCACAGCTCGACCGTGCCGTGCGCCTCGCACGGCGGAGCGGCGACGCGGCGGGCATCGCGGGCGACGTGGCGCTGCTGCGCGCGGACCTCGCTGCAGAGTTCAACGTGTGGCCGGAGGCCGAGGCGGCGTACCATGAAGCCGAGGCGAAGTATCGCGCCGCCGCCGACACGCGCGGCGGCGCGCGCGCGCGCCACGGCGTCGGGCTGGTGCGGCTCGTCGATGGCGACGCGGCCGGTGCGGCGGCCGCGCTGGAGGTGGCGGTGCGCGACCTCGAAGCCACGGGCGAGTCGCGCGCGGCCGCGCTCGCACGCCTGGACCTCGTCGAGGCGCTCGCGCAGTCCGGTGATCGCGCGCACGCACGGCGA
>Ga0247829_10001297_pt1 | contig 11209 bp, 9 predicted proteins | sample 12C_Control_Day4_FD_207765 | JGI IMG/M metagenome (GOLD analysis project Ga0247829, IMG submission 207765) | Soil microbial communities from agricultural site in Penn Yan, New York, United States - 12C_Control_Day4 | ecosystem: Environmental > Terrestrial > Soil > Agricultural land | place: USA... | reverse complement strand
CGAGACGCTCGCGCTCGGGGCCGAGAGCCGCATCACGGTCGCGCGCGAGCTCAAGCTGGTTGACCGGTTTCTCGCTGTCGAGCGCATTCGCTTCGGCGACCGGCTCGATGTCGATCTGTCGTCCGACCGGGATTCGGACGCGTGCCTGGTGCCGCCGCTGCTCCTGCAGCCGCTCGTCGAGAACGCGGTCACGCACGGGATCGCGCACCTGCTCGACCGTGGCACGATCCGCATCGCTGCTTCGCGCACGCCCGGGCGCCTGTCGATTGTCGTCGAGAACCCGTGCGACCCGGACCGCCCGCGCGGCACGGGCGCCGGCGTGGGCGTGGCGAACGTGCACGCGCGCTTGCGTGCGCTCTATGGCGGCGATGCCGTCGTCAACAGCACCGAACGGGAAGGCGTCTGGCGCATGGAGTTGTCCCTGCCTGTGTCGACGGAGGCGAAATGAGCGAGCCGGATCTCCTGCGCGTCATCATCGTGGACGACGAGCCGCTGGCCCGCGGGGTCGTGCGCGAATACCTCAGTGCGCAGCCCGCGGTCACCATCGTGGCCGAGTGCGGCAACGGCTTCGACGCCGTCAAGGCGGTGACCGAGCTCGCGCCGGACCTGATGTTCCTCGACGTCCAGATGCCGAAGCTGGATGGTTTCGAGGTGCTGGAGTTGCTGGGCCGGGCGGTCCCGGTGATCTTCACGACCGCCTACGACCAGTACGCGCTCCGCGCCTTCGACGTCCATGCCGTGGACTACCTGCTCAAGCCGTTCAGCGAGGAGCGGTTGGCTGAGGCTCTGGTGCGGGCACGCGGGCGGCTGGCGGGGCGGGCAGGGGAGGAGCCGGCGCTCGACGTGAACGGGCTGGTGGCGGCAGCGCGGCCGCGGTCGGGGCCGCTCGAGCGCGTGCTCATCCGAGACGGGGCCCAGGTCCATGTCCTGCCGGCCGATCGGATCGACTTCGTGGAGGCGCAGGACGACTACGTATCGTTCATGGCCGACGGCAAGTCGTTCCTGAAGGATCAGACGATGGCGGCGGTCGAAGCGGCCCTCGACCCGACGCGCTTCGTGCGCATCCACCGATCGTACTTGCTCAATATCGAGCGCATCGCGCGGGTCGAGCTCTATGCCAAGGACAGCCGGATTGCGATTCTCCGCGACGGCCGAAAGCTGCCGGTGAGCCGGGCGGGGTACCAGCGCCTGTCGCGCCTGCTCTGACGAGTCTCGGCCGGCGCGGGGCTTGACAGGTCCCTCTCGTTTTGTTAAATAACTATTCAGTGAAATTAACTGAACGGTTAGTCAGCCGTCAGGGGCAGGCACGGACCGCGCGCCGGCGCGGGCCGGCGGCGAGTCCCGATCCCTCGCGCGACCGCCTCTTCGCCGCTGCCGCCACCGCCTTCGCGGCGCACGGTTTCGCGGGCACAAGCGTCGATCGCATCGCCGACGCCGCGCGCTTGAACAAAGCGATGATTTACTACCACTTCGGCAGCAAGGCGGGGCTCTATCGCGAGATCCTGCGCGACATGTTCGCCGCCGTCGGCGCTCGCGCCCGGACCGTCGCCGCTTCCGAATTGGCCCCGAGCGACAAGATCCGCGCCTTTGTCGACACCTTTGCCGCCGAGGCGCAGGCCCGTCCGCACTTTCCGCCCATTTGGTTCCGGGAAGTCGCTGACGGCGGTGCCCGCCTGGATGACGCCACGCTCGGCGACATGGCGGGGGTGCTCAAGGCCCTCGCGGCCATCGTCGAGGAAGGCGTGCGCGCGGGAGTGTTCCGCCCGGTCAACCCCCTGCTCGTCCACGCCGGCATCGTCGGGCCCGTGCTTCTCTTCTTTGCTTCTGACGGGATTCGCCGGCGCGTCGAGCGACTGGGCGTGCGCGGCGCCGCGACGGTCGCCCAGGCCGAGGTAGTGGCGCACGTGCAGCGCGTGGCGCTCGGGCTGCTCGAAGGACGGATTCCGGAGGCGGGCGCGGATTAGGCATCGCGGATCGTTGGGGGGCACGGGACCCGGATCACGCGGCTCACTTGGGGATCACGGGACGCGGATCTCGCGGATTACGAACAGCGGACGGGATACAGACATGAGTAGCGGATTACGGTGGCTGGCGGCGGTTCTCGTGACCGCCGGTGTGATGTCTGGCGCAGTGGCGTGCCGGAACGGCGACGGGCCGGCGGTCCCCCGCGCGTCGGGCTACGTTGAGGCGACCGAGGTTCGCGTATCGCCGGAGGTGGGGGGACGCGTCGTCGAGCTGAAAGTCAACGAAGGCGACCGGCTGGACGTTGGTGGGCTCATCGCGCGGCTGAGCACGACCGACACCGAGTTGAGCATCCGGCGCGCTGAGGCGGATCGCGCGCAGGCAAGCGCGCAGCTGGCGTTGCTCGAGGCCGGATCCCGGCCGGAAGAGATCCGTCAGGCGCAGGCGCAGCTCGACTCGGCGGAGGCGGACGTTCGCGCCGCGACCGCCGAGCTCGAGTCCGCCGAAGCGGACCTGCAGCGATTCGAGGCGTTGCTGACCGCCAATGCCGGCTCGCGCAAGCAGCGCGACGATGCCCTCACGCGCCGGGAGGTGGCGGTCGCGCGGGTGGCCTCAGGCCGGGACCGCGCGCGGGCGGCGGCTGAAGCGCTCGCCAGACTCCGGTCGGGCGCGCGCAAGGAGGAGCTCGCCGCCGCGCGTGCGCGCATCGGCGCCGTCGACGCCCAGATCGCCTCGCTCTCGAAAAGCGTGACCGACGCGGTGCTGACCTCGCCAGTGGCGGGGCTGGTGACCTCGAAGTTGGTCGATGCCGGAGAGGTCATCGCGCCCCGGACACCCGTCGTCGTTGTCACCGACCTCGACCATGCCTGGGCAAACGTCTACGTGGACGAGCCTGTCGTGCCCCGCCTCAAGCTCGGTGAGAAAGTCGTCCTCGTCACCGATGCCGGGCAGCGGCTCGACGGGGCGATCACCTTCATCTCGCCGAAAGCCGAGTTCACGCCTCGTAACGTGCAGACGGCGGACGAGCGCTCGCGGCTCGTCTACCGCATCAAGGTCACGGCTGACAACCGCGACGGGGTGTTGAAGCCGGGCATGCCGATCGAAGCCGAGCTCGTGGAACAGGGCAGGGACAAGCCATGAGCGCCGTCGCTTTCGAGAAGGTGACGAGGAAATACGGCGCCGTGACCGCGCTCGATGCCGCGTCGGTCACGGTCGCGCGCGGCGAGATGTTCGGCGTCATCGGCCCCGATGGAGCGGGGAAGACGACCGCTATCCGCGTCGCCTGCGGACTGCTCAAGGTCGATGGCGGCCGCGTGTCTGTCCTCGGCCACGATCCCGTCCGCGAGCACCGCGTCGTGACCGCCGCGGTGGGGTATCTCTCGCAGCGGTTCAGTCTGTACGGCGACTTGAGCATCGACGAGAACATCGCCTTCTTCGCCGAGATTCACGGCGTGAATCGTTATCACGCCGCACGCGATCGCCTGCTCGCGATGACCCAGCTCACACCGTTCCGATCGCGCCGTGCCGATCGCCTCTCCGGCGGGATGAAGCAGAAGCTCGCGCTCGCGTGCACGCTCGTGCACGAACCGCAAGTGCTGCTCCTCGACGAGCCGACGACCGGTGTCGACCCGGTCTCGCGGCGCGAGTTCTGGAAGCTGCTCTCGGAGTTCCTCAACGACGGGCTCACGATCGTGATGACGACGCCCTATCTGGACGAGGCGGAGCGGTGCGCGCGTGTGGCGTTGCTGCACGAAGGGCGAGTGCTGGCGGTGGATGTGCCGGCCGTCCTTCAGGCCCGCCTTTCCGGACGTCTGCTCGAGGTCGTTGCCGACACGCCGCGCCCGCCCCTCGAACTGCTGGCAGGGCTGCCCGGCGTCGAGGACGTGCAGTCGTTTGGCGAGCGTGCCCACGTGCGCGTCGCCGAGGGGACGCAGGCGCAGGGCGTGGCGACGGTGACGCGCGCGCTCGGCGCTCACGGCATCGGCGTGCTGACGGCGCGACCGGTCGCCGCGACCCTCGAAGATGTGTTCATCGCCCTCATCAGCGGCGGCAAGACGGCCAACGATGCCGGCGCCTCAGCGGCCGAGAGGCATTCATGAGACTTACACGGAGCGCTCTTTGTCTGGTGGCCGGGCTGTTCGGCGCGGCGGGGGTGGACGTCCTGCACGCGCAACAGTCGCCGCCGGTGCGGAGCATCGCGCCGGCACCGCCGCAGACCCCGTCGGGAGCGCCGCTGACTCTGGATGAGGCCATCGCGCAAGGGTTGGCCAACAGTCTTCGGCTCGCCGAGCTCGGAGCCCGTCAGGATTCACAGGCAGCCGTCGAGCAAGGACGCGCCGCTGCGCGGCGTCCGATCATCGCCGCGCAAGGCAGTTACACGCGGACGAACCACGTCGAGGAGTTTGCCATCGTCCAACCGGGCCTCGGTCGTCAGGTTGTGTATCCCGACCTGCCGGACAACTTCCGAACCCGGCTCGATCTGCAGTGGCTGTTCTACACCGGCGGCCGTCTCGATGCCCTCGAGCGCGCGGCGCGTGCCGAGCGACAGGCATCGGGCGAGGAACTGGCCGCCGCCCGTGCGGACCTGCGGCTCGAGATCACGCGCGCCTTCTGGAGCCTGGTGACGGCGCGTGAGGCCGAGCAGGTGCTGGTCCGGGCGCTCGAAAGCAGCTCTGCCTATGTGCGGGACTTGCGCGTGCGGCTCGACCAGGGACTCATTCCGCCGAACGAGCTGCTGTCGGCCGAGGCGCAGCAGTCACGCGAGCGCCTGGTGTCGATCGAGGCCGCTAACGCGCGCGGGATCGCCGAAGCCGACCTGCAGCGGCTGCTCGGCACCGAAGGCCCAGGCCCGATTGTCCCGGCGGCGCGTCTGGAGCCGCTGGCTGCGGAAGTCGGCGATGTGAATCAGTTGATCGCCGCTGCACTTGACGCGCGCCCCGAACGGCGGGCGCTGGCCGAGCGCGTCGAGGTGGCTCGGGCACGGGCGGAGGCGGCGCGCGCGGGACTGCGTCCGCAGGTGGGCGTGAATGGCGGGTACGACTATGCGAGCCCGAACACGCGCTTCTTTCCGCGCAGTGACCAATGGCAGGACTCCTGGGACGTGTCGGTCAACGCCTCCTGGACGTTGTGGGACGGAGGACGGACGCGGGCCGAGCGCGCGGACGCCGCGGCTCTGACGCGCGTCGCCGAGGCGCGTTTGTCGGACTTCGATCGCCAGGTCACCTTCGAGGTGCGCCAGCGCCAGCTCGAGCTCGAGTCGAGCCTGGCGGCGATCGGCACTGCGGCTGAGGGCGTGCGTGCGGCCGCGGAGGCGCGGCGCGTCGTCGCCGAGCGCTTCACTGCCGGCGTGGTGACCAACACCGAGGTGCTCGACGCCCAGACCGCGCTCCTGCAGGCCGAACTCGAGCGCACCCGCGCGCTCGCCAGCGCCCGCCTGGCCGAGGCGCGGCTCGCGCGCGCCGTCGGCCGCTGACCAGAGTCATGGCACTGCCTCCAGACGTCACGCACGCCATCGAGGTCCGGAACCTCTCGCGGCGCTTTGGCGCGTTTCTCGCCGTCGATCGCTTGTCGTTCGACGTGCGTCGGGGGGAGATCTTCGGCTTCCTCGGCAGCAATGGCGCCGGCAAGTCGACGACGATCCGGATGCTCTGCGGCCTGCTGCGGCCGACGTCCGGCAGCGCGTCAGTCGGCGGCATCGATGTATCGGCCGATCCCGAAGGCGTGAAACAGCGAATCGGTTACATGTCGCAGCGCTTCTCCTTGTATGAGCTGCTGACGGTCGACCAGAACATCAACTTCTTCGGTGGAGTCTACGGCCTGACGTCCGAGCGGCTCGCGGCGCGGCGGCGCTTCGTCCTCGAGATGGCCGGCCTGACCGGCCGAGAGCAGACACTGGCGCGCGACCTCGCCGGCGGGTGGCGGCAACGGCTTGCGCTCGGCTGCGCCATTCTCCACGAGCCGGCGATCCTTTTCCTCGACGAGCCAACGGGTGGTGTCGATCCGCTCTCCCGGCGCCAGTTCTGGCGCCTCATCGACGTGCTCTCTCAGGAAGGCGTGACGGTGCTGGTGACGACGCACTATCTCGACGAGGCGGAGCGGTGCCACCGCGTCGCGCTCATCCATGCCGGCCGGCTCGCGACGCTCGGCACGACCGCCGAAGTCAAGCAGATCTTCCAGGGCCGGCCCATCGTCGAATTGCGCACGCCGGAGGCCGTTGCCGTCATGCGCGCGCTCGACGAAATGCCCGAGGTCGAGAAGACGAGCCTCTTCGGTACCGCCGTGCACGCCGTCCTCCGCAGCGACACCACCCCACCGGCTGCGCTTGGCGCCCGGCTGGCCGCGTTGGGTCTTACCGTGGACGACGTTGCCGAGGTCGTGCCGTCGCTCGAGGACGTCTTCCTCGACGTCGTGGAGAAAGCGGGTGGGGCAGCCGTATGAGGAAAGCGCTCGCCGTCTACCGCAAGGAGCTGCGCCAAATACTGCGCGATCGACGCACGCTGCTCATCCTGGTGTTCATACCAGCGCTTTTCCTGCTGCTCTATGGCTACGCCCTCAACTTCGACATCCGGCATATCGCGCTCGCGGTCGACGATCGCGACAGCTCGCCGCAGAGCCGGTCCGTGGTGTCAGCGTTCGTCAACTCCGGCTACTTCGATCTCGTGGCCAGCACGCATTCGCCGGACGAAATCGAGCGTCTGGTCAACCTGAACCGGGCGCGGGCGGTGCTCGTCATCCCGGAGGGGTTCGGACGCGATCTCTCGTCGGGGCTGTTGACGCCCGTCCAGGTCATCATCGACGGTGACAACGCCAATACCGCCACGACCGTGCTCGGCTACGCCAGCAACCTGCTGCGCACGGTGGGCGCCGAGCTCTCACCGGCGACAGTGGTTCGGCCGTCACCGCTTTCGCTGCTCAAGGTCGAGCCGCGCATCTGGTACAACCCCGAGCTGCGCAGCACGCTCTTTCTGGTTCCCGGCCTCATCGCCTACATCGGCATGATTACCGCGGTGGCGTCGACGGCGCTGTCGATCGTGCGCGAGAAGGAGTCGGGCACGATGGAGCAGATCCGCATGGCGCCGATCGACACCTTCTCGTTCATCCTCGGAAAGACGCTGCCGTACTTCCTGATTTCCCTGTCGTCGTCGGCGCTCATCATTCTCGCCTCGATGGTGCTGTTTGGATTGCCGATGCGCGGCAACTGGCTGGCGCTGCTGCTCGCGGTATCCCTGTTTCTGGTGGGCGCGCTCGGAACCGGCCTCCTCATCTCGACCGTCGCCGACTCGCAGCAGGTGGCATTTCAAATGGCGCTTCTCATCTCGCTCCTGCCGACGATCATGCTCTCGGGCTTCATCTTTCCGATCTCGGGGATGCCGGCCTTTCTGCAGGCGGTGACCTACGTCGTGCCGGCGCGATACTTCCTCGTCGCGTTGCGCGGCATCGTGCTGAAGGGGTCGGAAGTCTCGCACCTCACCGTCCCGCTCCTGGCCCTGACCGCATACGCGCTGGCGATGCTCGGACTGTCGTCGCTGCGCCTGTCGCGGGAGCGTGCCTGATGCAGCGCCTGCGCTGCCTCGTGCGCAAGGAGTTCATCGAGCTGCGGATGAACCCGCGACTCCTGCGCCTCGTGATCATCGCGCCGATCCTGCAGCTCACGATGCTCGGCTATGCCGCCACCACCGACGTGAAGAACGTGCCGCTCGTCGTCGCCGACGGCGATCGCTCGGCGGCGAGCCGCGAGCTGGTGGCGCGCTTCGAGGCCTCGCCGAACTTCACGGTCATCGGCACCGTCACGACCGTCAACGAGATCGAGTCCGACCTCGAGCGCGGCACCGCGGCGCTCGCCCTCTCGATTCCGGCCGGCTACGGCGCGCATGTGCGGGCGGGCCGGCCGGTCAGCGTGCAGGTGGTGGCTGATGGCACCGACTCGAATTCGACCACGGTCGCGCTCGGCTACGCGACCAGCCTGATCGGCGGATACGCCCAGGAGCTCGTGGCCGGTGCTGCCCAGTCGGCAGCGGGCGTTCCCGGCGGGATCGACGCCCGCATTCGCGTGTGGTTCAACCCGCAGCTCGAGAGCCGTCACTTCATGATCCCGGGCGTGCTGGCGCTCATCCTCCTCATCGTCACCGCCAATCTCGCGGCCATGGCGATCGTGCGCGAAAAGGAGCTCGGAACGCTGGAGCAACTCAACGTGACTCCGCTCCGGCGCTGGGAGCTCATCGTCGGCAAGCTGCTGCCGTATGGGCTCATCGCGCTCGTCGATGTCGTGCTCGTGGTGGCGGTCGCCGTGCTGTGGTTCGAGGTGCCGCTGCGCGGCAGCTTCGCGCTGCTCTTCGCCATCAGCCTGATCTACGTCCTGTCCACGCTGGCGCTCGGCCTCTTCATCTCGACGATCTCCGACACCCAGCAGCAGGCGATGATGACCGCCACGTTCTTTTTCCTGACGCCGATGATCTACCTCTCGGGGTTTATCTTTCCGATCGAGAACATGCCGGCGCTGATCCAGCCGCTTACCTACTTGATTCCGCTGCGCTATTTCCTGGTGATCGTCCGGGGCATCTTCCTCAAGGGCATCGGATTGGACTTGCTGTGGCCGCAGGTGGCGGCGCTCGCGGCCTGGGGCGTGGGGATGCTGGCGCTCGCCGTCGCGCGGAGCCGCAAGATTGCCCGCTGACGGCGGCGCGATACGATCGCCTGCATTGACGGCCGGGAGGCGACCCGCTAGCATCAAGCGGTCTTGCGTACCCCATTCGTGTGCCCGGGACGCCGATACCTTCCCCTGCCGATCATTGTGCTGATCGTTGCATGTGGCGGCGGCGGATCGTCACCGACGCCGCCGGCGTCGCCCGTCACGCCCACGCCGCCGGCATCGACGACCTGGTCAGCGGCCGGACAACTCGTGGACACGGTGACGAGTCAGGCCGTGACGGGAGCCCGGATCGCGCCGACCTGGGATCTGACGGCGATTACGACCGGAGGCGACGGCTCATTCTCGCTGTCATCGTCGGTCAACCCGCCAACCAATCCCTATCGGCTCGCTATTTCCGGCGACGACATCGTCAGCCGCGAGGCGTGGGTGGGGTGGCAGAACGGCACCCGCATGGGCGTGACGATTGACGCGATTCGCAACCGGGCGCCTTTCTCGCTCGACTTCTACCGCCAGTTCGTGCGCGGGACCTACGATCAGCCCGGCGCGCCCTGGCCGGTACTGCGGTGGATGGAGGCGCCCCGTTTCTATGTCAAGACGGTCGATCAGAACGGCCGGCCGATCGAGCCGGAAGTAATGACGGTCGTGCTGGACGCACTTCGGCGCGCGGTGATCGAGTACTCCGGTGGCCGGCTGTCGATCTCGATACTCGAGACCGGTAGCGAAAGTCGCGCGCCATTGGTCGGCTGGATCAACGTGGATATCCGGCGGGATCCGAACGAGCGGCAGACGTGCGGCTTTGCGAACATCGGCGCCAACCCGGGATCGATCACGCTCAACAACGACATCTGCTCGTGCGGTAGCAACAAGATTCCCGGCGCGCTGGTGATGCACGAGGTCGGCCACGCCCTGGGCTATTTCCACGTCCCGGATCGCAATAGCGTGATGTACCCGTTCATCCCCGGCAACTGTCCGTCCGGGCAGCTCTCCGCGGCCGAAAAGTTCCACGCCGCCATCGCTTACTCGCGGCCGCGCGGCAACCTCGATCCCGACAACGATCCGTCCTCGCGACAGCACATCACGGCGCCTGCGATCTGGACCGATCGTTAGGATCGTCGCGCGTAGAGGATGGTCGCGAGTCGCGCGTCCTGGTAATGACCATGCGGACGTCGGGTTCACTCCGTGCGGAGCGCGACGATTGGATCGACGCTCAGGGCGCGGCGGGCGGGCACATACGAGGCTGCCAGCGAGACCGCGACGAGCAGCATCGTCGAGACGCCGAGAGCGCGCATGTCGGTCGGCTCGACGCCGAAAATCATCCCTGAGAGCGCATACGTCAACAGGTAGGCGGGAACGAGGCCGGCGAGGATGCCCCCGGCGGCGAGACGGGCGGCGTCGCCGAGGATCATCCGCAGGATCCCGCGCCGCCCCGCACCGAGCGCGACGCGCACGCCGATCTCGCGCGTCCGCCTGCTGACCGCGTATGCGGTGACGCCGTAGAGGCCGCACGCGGCCAAGCCGAGGGCGAGCGCCCCGGCCACGCCCAGCACCCGCGACAGCCCGCGCTCGGCATCCATGCGCCCGGCCATGGTCTGTGCCATCGTGCGCGGCGCGAACACGGCGAGCGAAGCATCGAGCGCGTGGATCTCGTGCTCGATGGTCCGGAGTGCGGCGCCAGGCTCGAGCCCGGTCCAGGCGATGATCGACAGCTCACCCGCGCGCGCGGGGCGTGGGAGATATGCGGCCGGTTGCGGGGCCTCGCCGAACTCGTCGACGAGCGCGTTCGCCGCAATGCCGACAATCTCGAGTGGCGGGCTCGTCGGCGAGCCGAGGATCACCCGCGTCCCAATCGCATTGCCATCCGGCACCAGACGGGCGGCGAGCGCCTCGTTGACGACGACGACCCGCGGCGGCGTCTGCTCGTCCGCGTCGGTGAGCCCGCGCCCCTGGCGCACTGGCAGCCGTAGCGTTTCGAAGAAGCCCGTACCGACCGCGTTGACGGCGGCGAACGGCGGCCGGGCGTCTGAGTCGACCGGGCGGCCGGGCAGGTAGTAGCTGGTGAGCTCGACCCACCCGCCAGCGGGGATGTATTGCGCCGTGGTTGCTTCCCGCACGCCGGGAAGGGATCTGATGCGCGACAGCAGGTCGCGCTCGAAGGCCTGCGCGCGAGCGTCGGAGTAGCGTTGCATCTTCAGATCGAGCGATACCGTGACGCGTCCCTCGATGTCGAAGCCGGGTGACGTGCGGCCGGCCGCCGCGACGCTCCTGACGAAGGTGCCGGTGGCGACGAGCAGCACAAGCGAGAGCGCCAGCTGCCCGGCGACGAGCCAGCGCTGCACGCGTGCGGTTCCCGGCGCGTTCGCCCCACCACTCGCGCCCGGCTCGCCGCGCAGCGAGCGGCCCGGGGCCACCTTCGATATGCGGACCGCGGGGAGGAGGCCGAACGCGATCGCCGTCAGCGAGGAAATGGCAACTGCGAACAGGATGACGCGGCCGTCGGGCGTGAAGTCCGCTGACATCCGGTCGGCGTTGGCGAAACGCAGAAGGAGCTCGGGAGACCACAGCGATAGCAACAGGCTGCCGGCACCCCCGAGAAGGGCG
>Ga0247829_10001295_pt1 | contig 11219 bp, 14 predicted proteins | sample 12C_Control_Day4_FD_207765 | JGI IMG/M metagenome (GOLD analysis project Ga0247829, IMG submission 207765) | Soil microbial communities from agricultural site in Penn Yan, New York, United States - 12C_Control_Day4 | ecosystem: Environmental > Terrestrial > Soil > Agricultural land | place... | reverse complement strand
TACCTGACCGTCGCGATGCGCGTCGTCCAGGCCCTCGACACGCGCGGCAGGTTGCCGAGCGCCGCGTCGACCCGGCTGAGGGTGCGAGCGGCCGCTCTCGAGACCGACGATCCCCATCAGCTTCGACTGCGCGAGAAGCTCGAGCGGGCGTGCGGCTGCACGATCCGCGAGCTCGCCGAGGCGGCCGAGAGCTGGCCCGAAGAGTGAGCCGGATGGACTCGGCATCGAGCCGCCCGCGCGAGGAGTGGATCCGGCAGTTCGCCGACCACCTCCAGCAGCTGCAGCCGCTCATGAGCGGTCCTCAGTGCACGGACCTGGCCAACGCCGCTTTCGCGAGCTCCAACGATCTCGAGCCCGAAGATGCCGCCGCCGTCTTCAGCGAGATCCTCGACGCCAGCGTCCCGCTCAACGACCTGAACCGCGGGCTGCTGAAATCGGATTGAGCGAGATGCTCGCTCTCCGCGATGATCCTATTGCGGTGGAACCAATGGCTGGCGGAGCTCGAGTTGCCACCAGCCCACGTCGTGCCAGCCACCCAGCTTGAAGCCCACGTTGAGGTAGATCCCGACCGGCTTGAAGCCGACCGCCTCGTGCAAGGCCACGCTCGCAGGATTTGGAAGCGCGATCCCGGCGAAGACCTGGTAGTAGCCGAGCTCCCGCAGCCTCGGCAGCAGGGCCAGGTACAGGCGCCTTCCGATGCCTGATCGGCGACAGTCTTCGCGCACGTATGCGGTCGTCTCGACCGACCAGCGATACGCCGCACGGTCGCGGAACGGACTCGCATAGACGTAGCCATTGACGCGGCCGTGCTCGTCTTCGCTGACGAGCCAGCAATGTCGCTCCAGCGACTTCGCGATTCGCGCTCGCATCTCGTCGGCATTAGGTGGCTCGGTCTCGAACGAGATGAACGTGTTGCGGACGATCGGGGCGTAGATGGCAGCGACCGCTTCCGCGTCCGCGAGCGTTGCCAGGCGCAGCTTCACTGGACCGTTGCTCCTAGCCATTGCGCGAGTCGCGCCGCTTGCCGCTGTCCTCGACGACGTCCCCGTCTTCCTTGGTGAACGGCGCGAGCTTCGGCACCGGAAGCAGCTCCAGCACCTCCTCCGACGGCCGGCAGAGCTTGGTACCGAGCCCGGTCACGACGATCGGCCGGTTGATCAGGATCGGATGGCCGAGCATGGCGTCGAGCAGCTGGTCGTCGGAAAGGGCCGGATCGTCCAGCCCCAGCTCGGCGTAGGGCGTTCCCCTCTCCCGCAGGAGCTCGCGGACGGAGATCCCCATGGCCGCGATCAGCTCGCGCAGCTTCTCCTTGGAGGGAGGCGTCTTCAGGTACTCGATGATGACGGGATCGATGCCGGCATGGCGGATCAGCGCAAGTGTGTTGCGCGAGGTGCCGCAGGCGGGGTTGTGAAAGATCGTCACGTCCATCTCCGAGGTCTCGCTCGACGACCGCTTCAGCGGGCTGAAGCAGCTCCTGCTTCATACCAGCTCTTGCTGCGGTTCACCACGCGAACCACGACCAGCATCACCGGCACCTCGATCAGCACGCCAACGACGGTGGCCAGGGCCGCGCCCGACTGGAATCCGAACAGGCTGATCGCCGCGGCGACGGCCAGCTCGAAGAAATTGCTGGCGCCGATCAGCGCCGAGGGGCAGGCGACGCTGTGCGCTTCACCCAGGCGGCGATTGAGCCAGTAGGCGAGCCCCGAGTTGAAGAAGACCTGGATCAGGATCGGCACGGCGAGCATGGCGATCACCAGCGGCGCCTGCAGGATCGCCTCGCCCTGGAAGGCGAACAGGAGGATCAGCGTGGCGAGCAAGGCCGCGATCGACCACGGACCGATCTTCGCGAGCACAGCATCCAGGGCCGCAGGTCCGCGAGCGAGCAGGGCCCGGCGCCAGGCCTGGGCGATGACGACCGGGATCACGATGTAGAGCACCACCGACGTGAGCAAGGTTTCCCACGGCACGGTGATCGACGACAGGCCGAGGAGCAGCGCAACGATCGGGGCGAACGCGAACACCATGATGGTGTCGTTCAACGCCACCTGCGACAGGGTGAAGAGCGGATGGCCGTTGGTGAGCCGGCTCCAGACGAACACCATCGCAGTGCAGGGTGCCGCGGCCAGCAGGATGAGGCCGGCGACGTAGCTGTCGATCTGTGCGGCTGGCAGCCATGGCGCGAACACGTGGCGAATGAAGATCCAGCCGAGCAGCGCCATCGAGAAAGGCTTGACCGCCCAGTTGATGAAGAGGGTGACGCCGATGCCGCGCCAATGCTGGCGAACCTGCTGCAAGGCGCCGAAGTCCACCTTCAGCAGCATCGGGATGATCATCACCCATATCAGCAAACCGACTGGAAGATTGACTTTGGCAATCTCCAGGCGGCCGATCGCCTGGAACACCGACGCAAACGCTTGGCCGAGCAGGATGCCGGCGACGATGCACAGGACGACCCAGAGCGTCAGGTAGCGCTCGAAGGTGCTCATCGGCGCGGGCGCCGGGCGTGCCACAAGCGTCGCTGTGTTCATGGCAGGTTCGCGCCGCGGTCAGCGTTGGCCAATATCCTTGATCTCCTGCCGGAGCGCCATCGCATCGAGGCTTTCGATGGGAAGCGCAAGCATGAGGTCGATGCGGCGCTTCAGCGTCACCGCGGTGGCGCGGAACTGCTTGCGCTTCTCCTCGTCGCTTCCTTCGACGGCAGCGGGATCCGGAACGCCCCAGTGCGCCGTCATCGGCTGCCCCGGCCAGAAGGGGCAGGTCTCGCCGGCCGCGCGGTCGCAGACCGTGAACACGAAGTCGAGGGGGGGCGAGTCCGGCTTGGCGAATTCGTCCCAATTCTTGCTGCGGAAGCCGTCGGTCGGGATGCGCAATTCCGCCAAGGCCTCGAGCGCGAGCGGGTTGACCTGCCCGGTGGGATGGCTGCCCGCCGAGAACGCCCTGAAGCGGCCTTTGGCGGCGTCGTTCAACAGCCCTTCGGCGATGATCGAGCGGGCCGAGTTCCCCGTGCACACGAAGAGCACGTTGTAGCCCTTGTCAGCCATGGCTCAGCCTCAGCAGCAAGTCGAGGCCGGCTTGATGACCACGTCTAGCGGCTTGCCGCGCGGCACCGGCGTGCCGCAGCACGCAGGGCCTGCCTCGCTGCCATTCTCGACGGTCGGCTGGCTGAACGTGGGAATGCTGTCGAGCGTGTGGAAGTGTTCCCAGGCGATGCCTTGCGGGTCGGTCACCCAGTGCTTCTCGCTGCGCGCGTAACAGCAGCTCGTTTCGCCTTCGTCGAGCAAGGCCAGGTCGGCGGCCTGCGCCCGGCTCTTCAGCTCCGCAAGCTCTTCGTCGGTGTCGGTCTGGAAACCCAGATGGTCGACACCCGGTTTGCCGCCTCGGGTCGAGATCGCGAAGTTGATGCGTGGGTCCTCGATCATCCACTTCGCGTAATCGCTTTCGAGCCGGGTGGGCTCGGCGGCGAACAGCTTTGAATAGAAGGCGACGCTGGCCTTCAGGTCTTCGACGTGGGCGTGGACGTGGAATCGCTTCATGGGTTCTCCGTAGGGCTAGGGGCAGCAGGCCGCGGCTGTCGCCTCGACGGCGCAATTCGCGCCCTGGCAACAGTTCTCGGTGAGGTAGCCGAGCAGGCTGTTCATTCGCTCGAACGCTGCCCGGTAGATGATGTTGCGGCTCGAGCGCTCCTGGGTCACCAGCCCGGCATGCGTCAGTTCCTTCAAGTGGAACGACAGCGTGTTGGGCGGGATGTTCAATGCCTCGGCCATGGTGCCGGGCGTGAGGCCGGTCGCGCCGCGCACCACCAAGGCACGAAAAACCTGGAGGCGCACCGGCTGGGCCAGCGCAGCGAGCGAGCGCACGACGTCATTCTCTTCCATAGTTCGAGTTTAGTCGAACTGTCGAACGGATGTCAACCAGGCCTTCTGTGTGCCGTCACGTTGCGAAGATTCAGCCGACGTCCCGTTCGTCGAGCATCGACTGCTTGGTCCGACCGCTGTCGCGGCGGAGACAAGGAGGCCTCGATGTGTTCACTAGATTCGCGCCTTGACGACCACTCCGAGGCACGGCATGGACGCTTCGAACGATCTGTTGAGCGAGATTCGCGCGATCAACGACTCTGCCGCCTTCAACCGGTGGTGCGGGATCCAGGTGGAACGTGCCGAGCCGGGCAGCGTCGAGATCGCGATGCCCTGGCGAGCGGAGTGTGGCCAGTACTCCGGCTTTCTCCATGCGGGCCTCGTCGGCGCGCTCATCGACACGGCTTGCGGCTTCGCAGCGGCGACGCTCGTCGGGCGCGTGCTTGCATCGCACTTTTCCGTCAACTGTCTTCGGCCGGCGGTCGGAGATCGCTTCGTCGCGCGTGCGCAGGTCGTCAAGCCGGGCAAGTCGCAGGTATTCACGACGTGTCGGCTCTTCGCCCTGGCCTCGGGCCAGGAGAAGCTGGTCGCCACCGGTGAGACTTTGCTCGTCGTGGCCGGTTGACTCACGCTGGCCGACGAGGCGGATTCGCTGAATCTGGTAGGCCGTGTTGCTCCGACGATCTTTCCGCCTTGCCGGTGCCGCGGTCACTTGCGAAGCGGCTGGCCCGCTATGCCTTCGGGGGTGCCTCGGGTTCCGCGTTCTCGACCGCCGCATCGACGCCCGGGGGTGGAGCCGCAGGTGCCGCGGCCGCGGCGCTGGCACGATCGCCACGCGCGTCGGGGAGCATTTCGGCAAGCCACTGGACGAGCAGAGCGGTGTATGCGCGTTGACTGGTCTCGTTCGACACGCCGTGATCGGCGCCTTGCATGCAGCGGTAGGTGAGCGAGCGGGTCTGCGTGAAGGCGGCGCGATAGCTCTTGATGACGGCGGGAGGAATGATGTCGTCGTGCTCCGATTCGAGCAGCAGGACGTCGCCCTTGAACACCGAGCAGGCACGCAGGGCGCGATTCGTCACGGCCTCGACGAAGCTGCGGCGATAGGCGCGCAGGTCGTGATCCTGATGCAGCTGCAGCTTCGGAAGCTCCCAGCCGGTGTCGATGTAGAGCGCCGGGGCGCGCAGCGCCAGCCACGACACCGGCCGCATCGACGTCAGGATCGTCGCCAGGTAGCCGCCGTAGCTGCTGCCGACGACGGCGATCGCCGAGCCGTCGACATAAGGGTGCGCAGCCAGCTCGTCGTAGGCGGCCAGCAGGTCGTACAGGTTGCTCTCCCGCGATACCTTGTCGCGTTGCGGCTGGGTGCCGGCGTGCCCGCCCAGGTCGAACGTCAGGCACGCGCAACCGAGTGCGGCGACCTCGCGGGCGCGCGCAATGTACTGCTGCTGGCCACCGCCCCAGCCATGTACGAAGAGCACGCCGGGGACGAGCACGCCCGGTAGGACGAGCGTTCCATCGATGCGGCCGGAGCCGCCCCGGATGGCTACCTTCTGTTCACGAATCGCCATGGCGATGCAGCTGCGCGTACTTGGTGATCGGTCCGAGGCGATCGTCGACGCCAGAGAAGTAAAGGTCCGCCCCCTCGGGCACCGGAACATCCGGCCCATGCACCTCGGTGGTCGATGCGCGTACCGCCTGCAACGTGGGATCGTCGCTCAGGGCCCGGAGCGCCGCGACCTCCGCACCGCTGGCGCCGCCGATGCGCCACGACTGCTCGAGGACGCCGATGCATTGCCGGCCGCTGGCATCGCGGCCCTCGGCGGCGTCGTAGTTGCATCGGGATGCGAACATGCCGCTGAAGCAGGAAAACGCCGCGTCGTGGTACGTACGAGCTTTTCGGATCGCACGGCGCGCTTCATCGGCCAGGAGCAGCCGCTCGAGGGCGTCGAATCCGCCGCGCACCATCTCGATGGAGGAGCCGCCGTAGACCTCCTTGCCGTGGCGGCTGCGCGTAGTGCGTTGCGTGCCGATGTAGCTGGCCAGCAGGCACCCGACGCGGACACGGCCGATGCTGTAGGTGCGCACGTCAACGAGGTTGCGTTCGAGGACGACGCCGCCAGAGATTTCGGAGGGATCGATGGCCCCGAGTTGCGCCTCCAGCTCCGCCTCGTCTCGAACGACGGACTGGCCCGCGCCGCCGATGCCGCTGGCCAGTTTGACGCGGACATCTCCGTCCTGAAGCAAGTGGCGCCCGGCAGCGCGCGCGTCACCCAGGGAGAAGGCAGACCAGCCTGGCAGAGTCACTCCGCGCACGCGGTCGGGAAACTCGGGTCGCCAGCCTTGCGGGGCCGGGGCGGCAGGGTCGATCAGCGGATGCGTGATCGTCTTCGAGGCGACGAACGGGAACGGGACCACGCCGCCGAACAGATCTTCTTCGCTCAGGATGCTCAGCGCGCAAGCGGCCTCCAGCGAGGCAATCGTCACGTCGGGCACGACGTAACCCAGGTCGATTGGGCACGGAGGCGCGACGTATCTGATCTCGCTGAAACCGCAACCCATCATCGCCGCCAGCCGGGCCGCCACGCCGCGTTGAGTGGCACGCTCATGCTCGCGCACATCCGTGCGACAAACGAGGTAAGTCACATGTTGCGGCACGGTGGGCGTCGACCGTCCTGAAGCCACCGGGAATCGCGGCAAAACTCATGCCCGGCGGGAAGACGGTTGTCGATGAGCGACTACCGTGAGAGACGACAAGGACAAGAGCGGCCAGGGACCAAAGAGGTCCTCTTGGTGGTAGGCCGTGTTGGGATCGAACCAACGACCAAAGGATTATGAGTCCTCTGCTCTAACCGACTGAGCTAACGGCCCGCGGCGGGCAGTGTCGCATGCGTCGCGACGCGACCGGCGCGACGCCATGTCGGCCGTTGTAGCGCCTTGGCGCCTATTGCCGGCGCGAGCCGTCCCCGTCGAGGTCGAGCTCGTCGACCGGCGCACCGCCTTCCTTGTCCGGCGTTCGACGGTCGGTCCGCTGACTCGCAGGCGATGGAGGCTGGCCGGCACCGGACGGCGGCGCTTCGGCGAACTCTTCGGAGGTGCCCGGTTCGGTTCTGACGGGTTTTTTGGTGGGATTCATGACAGACCGGCGGCAATCGCCGTGCCATGCCCGGCGCCGATCAGCCCGATTCGATCGGCCGGATCGAAGCTGGGTCGTAGAAGAAGCGCTCGGTCTGGATCCGGTCGCCGCGCCAGGTCTGCAGCGAAAGCTCGTCGAGCCGTCGCGTCACGCCCTCGTGCGAGGTCATGTCGAAGCGCCAGCCGATGACGACCCGGTCGCCGTCGACGAGCAGCGTCGTGCAGTGCGGCTTCACCGGCCCCATCGAATCGAGGGTCTTCTGCTCGTGGGCGATCAGCGCCTCGCGGCCGACCCGGGGCGGATTGAGGTTCTCCTGGGCGGTCGCGTCCTCGGCGTAGAAGTCGCGGATCGACTGCACGAAATCGCCGGCGAGCACGGCGTCGACGAAGGCATTGACACGTTCTCGGCTGGGCATGTGCGCAATGTAGCCAAAGCCTCAGCTCGGCGCCCGCATCGCGTCGACGATCCGGTCGACGGCATCCTGCGACGCGTCGGCGGCGCGATCGTCACCACCGTTCTCGATGCGCTCGGCACGCTCGAACAGGGGCACGAACAGGGCGAGCTTGTCGACCGGCCCGCGCAGCGTGAGCGTGCCGTGCCGGGCGAACGCCGACGACCAGGCCGATGTCACGCGGCCCCAGAACGGCCGCGTCTTCTCGTAGTAGCGATCCGCCGCCGCGAAGCCGCCGGGCACGAGCCGTTCGTAGCGCGCCATTCCGTACTCGCGCCCGACGAAGGGCCGCGCGGCGTCGAGGCTGCGGTCCAAGGTCAATGCCGCCTTCAGGTTGTTCTCTTCCTGGGTCCAGCCGGTCGGCGCGACCGTGTGGCGGTTCGTGCCGATCAGCACCTGGTAGTCGTCGCGCACGCTCCATTCGCGACGCGGCAGGGGCCGCCAGGTCTCGCCGCTCAGCCAGGTCGAGAAGCTCGGGTTGTGCTGCCAGCGACCGAGGCTCGCGTAGCGCGGCGATTCGTCGACCTGGTGCACGGTCTGGAGCCACACGCCACTGCGCTCCGCGGCACTCAGCGCACGCTGCTGCCAACGGTCGCGACCGCGGTATTCGACGATCGTCGTCGGCTGGTAGCGCCAGTCCTGGCGCCAGTGCTTGGTCACGAAGGGCTCGCCGACGGTGCCGCCGGCATCGACCATGCGCATCTCGAGAATGTGAACGAGGCTGATGAACCCGGGTTCGTCGCGATCGACGTACACCTTTTCGGTGGCCCACGACTGGTACGGAGCCAGCTTCGGATCGGCGGCGGCGAAGCTGGCGACCTCGAGAAAGTCGAAGCTGACCCGATAGGTTCCCGCCATCGCAAGGATGGCACGGCGGTCGCGCTCCGCCGGCTCGAGGCCAGTCGCCTGGAGCGCCTGCCACGCCGCCGATGGCGAACGATCGAGCGTCACCGGCGCGCCGCGCGTCACGCCGCCGCGCGGCTGCAGGCCGGGGCGGTCGATGGGCCAGGAGAAGGTGTAGCGAAGCGCAGCGGCCGACGCCGGCGTTGCCGCCGGCGGCGTCTGTGCGACCGCCGCCAGCGAGACTGCGGCTGCGGCGGCGCCAACGGCGCAGGCCAGCGCGGCGAGAGCGCCCCGGTTCACTTCGCGCTCAGCGCATTGCTCACCAGGCGCGAGGTGATGTCGACGATCTGCACCATGCGGCTGTAGGCCATGCGCGTCGGCCCGATCACGCCGAGCGTGCCGACCACGGTGCCGTCCACCTCGTAGGGCGAGGACACCACCGACAGCTCCTCGAAGGGCACCACCATGCTCTCGCCGCCGATGTAGATGCGGACCCCTTCGGCCCGGCTCGAGACCTCGAGCAGGCGCATCAGCTGCGTCTTCTGCTCGAACAGGTCGAACAGCTTCCTGAGGCTCCCCATGTCGCTGGAAAAGTCCTGCACCGTGAGCAGGTTGCGCTCGCCGGCGATCACCACCTGCTCGTGGCTCTCGGCGATCGCCTCGCTGCCGGCCTGCACCGCGGCGTGCATCAGCGCCGAGATCTCGCTGCGCAAGGCGTCGACCTCGGTCTTCAGCCGCTCGCGAACCTCCTCGAGCGTGAGGCCGCCGTAGTGCGCGGTCAGATAGTTGCTCGCCTCCTGGAGCTGGGCGCTGGTGTAGTCATGCGCAGTGAAGATCACCCGGTTCTGCACGTCGCCGTCCGGCGCGACGATGATCACCAGCACCCGCCGCTCGGAGAGCCGCATGAACTCGATGTGGTGGAAGACGCTCGGCTTTCTCGGCGCGGTGATCACGCCCACGAAGCTCGACAGGCTCGACAGCAGCTGCGCCGCGTTGGCGATCACCCGCTGCGGCTGGTCGGGCGACAGGTGCGCCTCGATCGGCTTCTCGCGCGGGCCGTCGGGCAACCGGTTCGGCTGCGCCGTCAGCATGGTGTCGACGAACAGGCGGTAGCCGCGCGCCGTGGGAATGCGGCCGGCGCTGGTGTGCGGGCTGGCGATCAGGCCGAGCTCCTCCAGATCGGCCATGACGTTTCTGATCGTCGCCGGCGAAAGCTCGAGGCCGCTGGCCCGCGACAGGGTGCGCGAGCCCACCGGCTGGCCGTCGGCGATGTAGCGTTCGACCAGGGTCTTCAGGAGGGTCTTGGCGCGCTCGTCGAGCATGGTTCCCAGAGGGTAGCAGGCCCATTTTCGCCTGCGAGAAAAGGGGTCGCTGTGGTGTAATCCCGCGCATATGTCGACCCGCTTCAGGCACGCTGCGCTCGTCGGCAAATTCAGCTCCGGCTCCATCCGCGAGGAGCTCGGCGCGATCGCCCGATTCCTGGTCGGACGCGGCCTGTCCGTCTCGATCGAGGCGGAGACGGCACGCAACACCGGCATCGAAGGCTTTCCCGCGCTCGACGCCGAGGCGCTCTGCGCCGATTGCGACATCGCGGTCGTGCTCGGCGGCGACGGCACCATGCTCGGCATCGCCCGCCGGCTCGCCCGCCACGGCACGCCGCTGGTGGGCATCAACCAGGGCCGGCTCGGCTTCATCACCGACATCGCCTTCGTCGGCTACGAGGCGCCGCTCGCCGCCATCCTCGAAGGCGAGCACGACGAGGAGCAGCGGGCGATGCTCGAGGGCCACGTGGAACGCGACGGCGCCCGCATCTTCGAAGGCATCGCCCTCAACGACGTGATCGTCAGCCGCGGCGCGACCGCCGGCATGGTCGAGCTCAGGATCGAGATCGACGGCGACTTCGTCGCCATCCTGCGCGCCGACGGCCTGATCGTCGGCTCGCCCACCGGCTCGACCGCCTACGCCCTCTCGGCGGGAGGGCCGATTCTCCATCCGGGCATCGCCGGCTGGGTGGTGGTGCCGATCGCGCCGCACGACCTCTCCAACCGGCCGATCGTCGTGCCGGATACCGGCGCCGTGGTGATCGAGATCGTCGCCGGCCGCGACGCCAGCGTGAACTTCGACATGCAGTCGCTCACCAGCCTCGTGCACGGCGACCGGATCCACGTGCGCCGCTCGGCGCACCGCGCCCGGTTCCTGCATCCGCGCGGCTGGAGCTACTTCTCGACCCTGCGCAGCAAGCTGCACTGGGCCACCGGAACGTGAGAGCCCCCACGCTCACTTGGTTCGCTGCCCCCAGGGGCCGGAAAGGGCCCCTTCGTGGCCCTTGGGGCGTGGCCGGCCTTGGGGCGGCCCGGCGCCCGGCCTGACATGCTGCACCGCCTCGCGATCCGCGACTTCGTGATCGTCGACGCCCTCGAGATCGAGCTCGGTGCCGGGCTCACGGTGCTGAGCGGCGAAACCGGCGCCGGCAAGTCGATCCTCGTCGACGCGCTGCAGCTCGCGCTCGGCGGCCGCGGCGATGCGGGCGTCGTGCGCGAAGGCGCGAGCCGGGCCGAGATCACCGCCGAGTTCGACGCCCCACCCTCGCTCTCCGGCTGGCTGGCCGAAGCCGGCTTCGAGGCCGACGCCGACAACGCCGGCCGGCTCCTCCTGCGTCGCACGATCGACGCGCAGGGAAAGAGCCGCGCCTGGGTCAACGGCAGCGCGGCCACGGTCGCCCAGCTGCGCGAGGCCGGCGAGGCGCTGGTCGACATCCACGGCCAGCACGCCTGGCAAAGCCTCACCCGGGCGCCTGCGGTCCGCGCCATCCTCGACGCCTACGCGCAGGTCGATGCGCGTCCCCTCGCCTCGGCCTGGGCCGTCTGGCGCGAGGCCCGCGACCGGCTCGCCGCGGCCAGCGAGAAGCAAGGCTCGCTCGAGCGCGAACGCGAGC
>Ga0247829_10001291_pt1 | contig 11236 bp, 9 predicted proteins | sample 12C_Control_Day4_FD_207765 | JGI IMG/M metagenome (GOLD analysis project Ga0247829, IMG submission 207765) | Soil microbial communities from agricultural site in Penn Yan, New York, United States - 12C_Control_Day4 | ecosystem: Environmental > Terrestrial > Soil > Agricultural land | place: USA... | reverse complement strand
CGTCGAACACGTCCGGCTGGTTGAGCGGCGCATGCACGCGGAAGCCGGCAAACCCGAGCGCGGGGTCCCGCGGCGGCGTCACCCCTTCCGGAAAGTCGAACAGGTCGGGGGAGTAGGTGATCGGTTTGGCAAGCCCCTCGTGCACGCGCCACAGCTCGACGCGCTGCTTGAACAGGAAGCCCCGATGGAACATCTGCACTCGAAACGGCAGCGCCTCCTTGCGCCAGATCGCCTGCGCGGGATCGAAGCGTATGTCGCGGTAGCCGTCATAGCCGACATCCAGTGACGCCGGCAGGGTTTCATCGGGTGCGCGATAAGGCTGGCGCGCCAGCATCCGTGCAAGTCTTGGAACCGTTTCCAGTGAGAAGTGGCCTGGCGTGGCGCCTGCCGTGACGCTCGCCTGTGCCCATACACGAGGCATCGCGCCCCATGCCGCCAACGCGATGGCGCCCTTCAATACCTGTCTGCGCTCCACGCCTTTCCCATGACAACGGGTGTCTCGTTCATTCTAGATCGCGTGATGTGAGCGGAATGACAAGACCACGCACTGCGCACAATGCGCGGGTACGCCATGCACCAAAAAGAAACGCGGCCCACCAGGGCCGCGCTTCATTGGTGCAAACGCAGAGGTTCCGCTGCGTCAATCGATGTCGAGGAAGCTGCGCAGCTGTTCCGAACGCGACGGATGACGCAGCTTGCGCAGTGCCTTGGCTTCTATCTGGCGGATGCGCTCGCGGGTCACGTCGAACTGCTTGCCGACCTCTTCCAGCGTGTGATCGGTGTTCATGTCGATGCCGAAACGCATGCGCAGCACCTTGGCTTCCCGCGGGGTCAGGCCGGCGAGCACGTCGCGGACCGTTTCCGACAGGTTGATGTTGGTGGTGTTCTCGATCGGGGACTCCACGTTGGTGTCCTCGATGAAGTCGCCCAGGTGGGAATCCTCATCGTCGCCGATCGGCGTCTCCATGGAGATCGGTTCCTTCGCGATCTTCATCACCTTGCGGATCTTGTCCTCCGGCATGTCCATTTCTTTCGCCAGTTCTTCCGGCGTGGCCTCGCGGCCGTACTGCTGGAGCATCTGGCGGGAGATGCGGTTGAGCTTGTTGATCGTCTCGATCATGTGCACCGGGATGCGGATGGTGCGCGCCTGGTCGGCGATCGAGCGGGTGATGGCCTGGCGGATCCACCAGGTGGCATAGGTCGAGAACTTGTAACCGCGACGGTATTCGAACTTGTCCACCGCCTTCATCAGGCCGATGTTGCCTTCCTGGATCAGGTCGAGGAACTGCAGGCCGCGGTTGGTGTACTTCTTGGCGATCGAGATAACCAGACGCAGGTTGGCCTCGACCATCTCTTTCTTCGCCCGACGAGCCTTGGCTTCACCGATCGACATGCGACGGTTGATGTCCTTGATCTCGGCGATGGTCAGACCGGTTTCGGTTTCCAGGTCGATCAGCTTCTGCTGGCAAGCGACGATCGCGTCGTTCTTCTCGCCCAGCGCGGCGGCCCACTTGGTGCTGCGCTTGGAAAGGTCACCGCTCCAGGTCTGGTCGGTCTCGTTGCTCGGGAACAGGCGCAGGAAGTCGGCGCGTGGCATGCGTGCGTCACGGACACACAGTTGCATGATGGCGCGTTCTTGCTGACGCAGACGATCCAGGGCACTGCGAACGCGTTCGACCAGTACTTCGAACTGTTTTGGCACCAGCTTGATCGGCATGAACAGTTCTGCCAGTTCAAGCATCGCCTTGAGGCTGTCCTTGTGCTGGCGGCCGTTCTTTTTCAGTACTTTGAGGGTGGCGTTCAGTTGTTCCTGGACGGCACCAAAGCGCTGTTGGGCAACGACTGGATCGGGACCGCTTTCGGCCTCTTCCTCATCGTCACTGCTTTCTTTCTCTTCGTCTTCTTCGTCGTCGGCTTCGGCCTTGGCCGGTGCTTTCGGATCGACAGGCGGCGGTACTTCGGCCGGCGGGGCGATGCCGTCGTCCGGGTCGATGTAGCCACTGAGAACATCCGACAGGCGGCCGCCTTCGGCGGTTACCCGGTCGTATTCGCTGAGAATGTATTCGACAGTACCCGGGAAGTGAGCGATAGCGCCCATGACTTCGCGAATACCTTCTTCGATACGCTTGGCGATTTCGATCTCGCCTTCGCGGGTCAGCAGCTCGACGGTACCCATTTCACGCATGTACATGCGCACTGGGTCCGTCGTGCGACCGATATCGGTTTCCACAGCCGCCAACGCAGCGGCGGCTTCTTCAGCTGCGGCTTCGTCGGTATCGGCTTCGGCCAACAAAAGGGCATCCGCATCCGGAGCACTCTCGAATACGTTGATCCCCATGTCGTTGATCATGCGGATGATGTCTTCCACCTGCTCCGGATCTGAAATATCCTCTGGCAGGTGGTCGTTGACCTCCGCGTAAGTCAGGTAGCCCTGCTCACGACCGCGGGTGATCAACTCTTTGATGCGAGACTGCTGTTGCGCTTTTCCGGACATAACACCCTATCCACTGAAGGTCTTGGCGGGCAAAAAACAAGCCGAGGATTATACCCGAGCTAGGACCTCACGCGCCAGTTGAGGTCGGGGTTTGTGCGGGAACATTCCGGCTTAACAGGTCGCGCAGCTGATTTTTTTCCTCTGCGCTCAGTTCACTTTGACGTGCTTTCCTGAGCAAATGTTCCAGGCTTCGCTCGCGTTGGCGAGCGGACAAGCTAGTTATAGTGTCGAAAAACTGTTGTTCAAGGTTGTCGGCATCGATCAGCCATTCCTTTTCTGCCAATGCCCGCAGCAATCGGCCTTGTTCAGTGCCGTGCCAGCGTGCAATCAGCTGTAGTGAGCGTAGCTCAGGATTCTTTTGCAACGCTTCCAGCAGCGCCACCAGCAGCTGGGCGTAGACGTGTTCTTCGGCCGCGAAATGGCCGGCATCTTCGACTTTTTTGGCCAGCTGCGGATGGTGCAGCAGGGTACGCAAAGCGCTCAAGGTCGGGGGTTCCACCGAAGTCGGCACCCGTGGCGGCGCATCCTGGCGTTGACCGTTGCGCTCCCAGGGCTTGCCCTTCTTGTCCCACGGTTTGCCTTCCCATTTCTTCTTGCCGCCCTTGTTCGGCGTCCACTGCTGTTGCGGCGGCGCGTACTCGGGTTGGTGGAAGTCACCGTAGTCCGGGGTGTAGTCGGGAATGGCGTCGTAATCGATGCCCGGGTCGTAGCTGGGTGGCGCTTCGCTGGGGGCGCTATGGCTCAGTTGCTCGACCTGCTGGTTGTCGAGCCCGGTGATTTCCTTGAGGCGATTGCGCATCAATGCGCGAAGGTTGGCGCCGGGCACTTTTTCGATCAACGGTGCTGCCAGGGTGGCCATATGCGCCTTGCCCTCAAGCGAGCGCGGGTCGGCTTCTTCGGTCAGCTGCTGGAAAAAGTAGTCGGCCAGAGGCTGGGCATGCTGGTTGATGCGGGCGCGGAACGCGTCAGTGCCTTCGGCGCGGACCAGGGTGTCCGGGTCTTCACCTTCGGGCAGGAACAGGAAGCGTGCTTTGCGGCCGTCCTGCAGGCTCGAAAGGGTGGCCTCCAGGGCGCGCCAGGCGGCATTGCGGCCAGCCTGGTCGCCGTCGAAGCAGAACAATACGCTGGGTACCACGCGGAACAGGCGCTTGAGGTGCTCTTCGCTGGTGGCGGTACCCAGGGTCGCCACCGCATTGCGCAGGCCTTGCTGGGCCAGGGCAATGACGTCCATGTAGCCTTCGACGACGATGATTTCATCGAGGTTGCGGTTGAACTTGCGCGCCTCGTAGAGCCCGTACAGCTCCTGGCCTTTGTGGAACACCGGGGTTTCCGGGGAGTTCAGGTACTTGGGCTTGTCGTCGCCGAGTACCCGGCCGCCAAAGGCGATGACCCGGCCGCGACTGTCGCGGATCGGAAACATGACCCGGTCACGGAAGCGATCGTAGCGCTTGCCAGACTCGGCGTTCTCGATCAGCAGGCCGGCATCGATCATGGCCTTCTGTTGCAGGGTGTCGCTGCTCAGATGCTTGAACAGGTTGTCCCAGCCGGGCGGCGCATAGCCGAGACCGAAGTCGCGAGCGATTTCCCCGGACAGGCCACGGCCCTTGAGGTATTCCACCGCCGAGCGACGGGTCGGGTGGCTTTTCAGGGCCTGGCGATAAAATTCGGCAGCCGCTTCCAGCAGTGGGTATAGCGGCGAGTCGGTGGGTTGCCGGGGCTTTTGCCCGCGTCCGCCTTCCTCGCGAGGGACTTCCATGCCGGCAGCCTTGGCCAGTTCCTCGACGGCCTGGGGGAAGTCCAGGTTGTCGTGGTCCATGATGAAGCCAAGGGCGTTGCCGCCCGCGCCGCAGCCGAAGCAGTAATAGAACTGCTTGCCGGGGCTGACGCTGAAGGACGGGGTTTTTTCCTTGTGGAACGGGCAGCAGGCGGTGAGGTTTTTGCCGGCCTTTTTCAGCTGCACGCGCGAACTCACCACATCGACGATGTCGGTACGGTTGAGGAGGTCGTCGATGAAGCTTTGGGGAATCAGCCCGGCCATGGCACTCTCATCATCAGGCGATAAGCAAGTGTAATCGCTAATGCTGCGGGAACGGCTGCGCGTTCGAGCGATGTCGAATGGCGTAACACAAAATTCGGAAAGACGTGCTCGTCTGTAGCCGGTGAGGGCTCGTCAGTAATGACGTGCACAGCTGGCGTTGAGGCCAGTTCTGACGTTTCAGGCAGGTTGTCCACACTGCAGGGCAATGGGACGCCTCGGGCACGAAGGCCTGAGGATCAAACAACTACTGCCGGCAGCCCGGCTTTGGGCCGGGCGAGGCAGAAGCTTGCGACGGACGTCTGTATTAGTACAGACGAACGGCGCGGCGCTGTTCGCGCTGAACTTTCTTGGCGTGACGTTTAACAGCGGCTGCTGCTTTGCGCTTACGCTCAGAAGTCGGCTTCTCGTAAAATTCGCGGCTACGAACTTCAGCCAGAACACCGGCTTTTTCGCAGGAGCGCTTGAAACGACGCAGAGCTACGTCGAAGGGTTCATTCTCTTTAACTTTGACGGCTGGCATCCAGAGCTACCTTCATTCATTACCGGGGGTCAACGAACTCGTGGCAAAACTGTGCACTGGAGAACGTCGGTTTTTAAGGGTTGCGGATGTTAACCCTTAGCCAGCCGGAATGCAAAGCCTCTGATCGAAAACCGCTGGTCGGCACCGGGAGTGGGGACTATCATGCGCGCCTTCGAATTCAGCCTCCACAAGGCGCAGACCCATGCTAGTACTGGGATTGGAAACATCCTGCGACGAAACCGGCGTCGCATTATACGACAGTGAACGCGGTCTTTTGGCCGATGCATTGTTCAGTCAGATCGACCTGCACCGTGCCTATGGCGGCGTGGTGCCGGAGCTCGCCTCACGCGATCACGTCAAGCGCATGCTGCCGTTGATCCGCCAGGTGCTGGACGAGGCCGACTGTGTCGCTACCGAAATTGATGCCATTGCCTATACCGCCGGCCCCGGGCTGGTCGGTGCGCTGCTGGTGGGGGCGTCCTGCGCCCAGGCCCTGGCGTTTGCCTGGGGTATTCCGGCGTTGGGCGTGCATCACATGGAAGGTCATCTGCTCGCGCCGATGCTCGAAGAGCAGCCGCCTGAGTTCCCGTTTGTCGCCTTGCTGGTGTCCGGTGGACATACCCAGCTGGTGCGTGTGGACGGCATTGGCCGTTACCAATTGCTGGGTGAAACCCTTGATGACGCAGCGGGTGAGGCGTTCGACAAGACCGCCAAGCTGATGGGGCTGAATTATCCAGGTGGCCCGGAGATCGCCCGCCTTGCGACTCAGGGCGTTCCCGGACGTTTCGTTTTCCCGCGGCCGATGACCGATCGTCCTGGCCTGGATTTCAGCTTCAGCGGCCTCAAGACCTTTGCCCTGAACACCTGGCAGCAGTGCCAGAGTGCTGGAGACGACGGCGAGCAAACCCGTTGCGACGTGTCGCTGGCCTTCCAACAGGCGGTGGTGGAGACTCTGACCATCAAGTGCAAGCGTGCCCTGAAGCAGACCGGCCTCAAGCGCCTGGTGATCGCCGGTGGTGTCAGTGCCAACAAGGCCCTGCGGACCTCGCTGGAAGACATGCTCGCGGGCATCAAGGGTAATGTGTACTACGCGCGCCCACAGTTCTGCACCGATAATGGCGCCATGATTGCCTATGCCGGTTGCCAGCGTCTGGCTGCAGGGCAGCAGGAAAGTCTGGCGATCAGTGTGCAGGCACGCTGGCCGATGGAGCAGCTGGCGCCGCTGTGATGAGCGGCGTTCATGCGTCCGATTCAGAAATGCCGTTCGCGGCCGGCAAAAAGGTCGCGTAGATTGCCGCGGTGACGCCAGACGATCAGCACGGTCAGCACGCTGATCGGCAATAGCGCTTCCGGCTCGCGCCAGGCCAGCAGTGGCAGGGTCAGAGGTGTGGCGATCAGTGCTGCGAGGGAGCTGGTGCGGGTCAGGTAGAAGGTCAGCAGCCAGGCGCAGATGGCCAGCAGTGCTGCTGGCGGGTAGAGCCCCAGTAACAGGCCGGCAGCGGTGGCGACACCTTTGCCGCCGCGAAAGCAGAAGTACACCGGAAACAGGTGGCCGATGACTGCACACACGCCGATCCAGGCCTGTTGTTGCAGGTCAAGGCCGGCAAGATTGGCGACCAGCACGGGCAGCAAGCCCTTGCACAGGTCGCCAAGCAGGGTCAGGACCGCCAGTTTGCGGCCGGCCAGACGCAGCATGTTGGTTGCCCCGGCGTTGCCAGAACCGCTCATGCGCGGGTCCGGGCTGCCATTGAGGCGGCTGAGGAGTATGGCAAAGGACAGCGAGCCAAGCAGGTAGGCGAGCAGCGCCAGTAACCAAAACATGCTAACTATTCCGGGCGAGGACGCCTTGATTCTAACGGCGCCAGTCGCCCTTGTCGTGCAGTGGAGAGAAGTGCTTGGACAGAGTGTTCATCGAAGGCCTGGAAGTCGATACCGTCATCGGTGCCTATGACTGGGAGCGTGGCATTCGCCAGTGCCTGCGCCTGGACCTGCGTTTTGCCTGGGACAACCGGCCGGCAGCGGCGGGCGACGACCTGACCCTGGCCCTGGATTACGCCAGTGTAACTGCGCGTATCCAGGCATTTGCCGAGCAAGCGGAGTTTGAACTGGTTGAAACCTTTGCCGAACGCCTTGCGGCAGTGCTGATGAGCGAATTCCAGATTCCCTGGCTATCCCTCAAGTTGACCAAGCCCGGCGCCATCGCGGCCGCCACTGGAGTGGGCGTGGAGATCGAGCGCGGATGTCTCTGAACCGGGTTTACCTTGGCCTTGGCAGTAATGTCGAGCGTGAACGGCATTTGACGGCGGGGCTGGATGCGCTGGCTGTTTTTCTGCAGGACATGCAGTGTTCGGCTGTGTTCGAAAGCCAGGCGGTAGGCATAAAAAGCGGTCCGTTCTTCAATCTGGTGGTGACCGGATTGACCGATATGCCGTTGATGGAGCTGGACCGTCGGCTCAAGTTCATCGAGGCTGACAATGGCCGCTATGCGCCAGAGCGCAAAGGCCTGCCGCTGGATATCGATGTGCTGATGTACAACGATCTGCATGGCAGTTTTGACGGCCTGGTGCTGCCCCGCGCCGAGATCCTCAAGAATGCCTTTGTGCTGTGGCCGCTTTCGTTGATTGCCCCTGAGCTGCTGCATCCGGGAGCAGGCAAAACCATGGGCCGGTTGTGGGAAGAGGCGCAGATCGACCAGGTGCTTGCGCCTGTACCCTTTGAGTGGCGTGGGCAACAATTAACCGATCTTTGAGGCCCAATCGCTGGCAAGGCCAGCTCCCACAAGGTTCTTGTGCGAGGCAGTGTGGGAGCCGGCCTTGCCGGCGATGCGAGCGCCACGGTATCAGTTGCGGAAACCGTCCTTGTAAACCTGCAGCGCTTTCAGCCGCGCCCTCTTCAGTGCTTCACCCAGCGCCTGGCCAGTGAGCCCCTGCTGCACCAGTGGCTGCACCTGTACTGCCCGCGCCGCCGCCGCTGCACCGCGCAGGTAATCGGCTTGGGGGTACTGCCGCTGCTCCAGTCCCTTGCGTCCCCGAGCATCCATTTCACAAGCAGCAATGAACTCCTCAAAACGCTGCGGCCGACGATAAACATCGAAGCTTTGCAGCAGTTCAAGCAAGGTCGACGCCCTGAGTTCCAGGGCGCGGTGGCAGTGCGTGTGGTACTCACCGACCAGTGCCGCCAGCTCCTGACACTCACGTGGCACCTTGAAACGCTGGTTGACGGCTTTGATCAGCTTGAGCCCGCGTTGTTCGTGAGCGATGTGCCGCGGCCATTCCTCCTCCGGGGTAAGCCCTTTGCCCAGATCGTGGAGCAGGCAAGCCCAGCGCACGCTCAGGGGTTGCTGATGCTGTGCGGCTTGTGCGAGGACCGAGAGGGTGTGTATGCCAGTGTCGATTTCCGGATGGTGGGCTGCAGGTTGCGGTACGCCGAACAGAGCGTCGAGTTCAGGCATCAGCTCTTTGAGGGCGCCACAATCGCGCAGCACCTGAATGAACACCTGAGGTTGATCCTCCATCAGTGCCCGGGAAATTTCTTTCCAGCTGCGCTCGGCGGTGAGTGCCTGGAGTTCACCGGATTCGCTGAGCTGGCGCATCAGCTCAATGGTTTGCGGCGCTACCTTGAAACCCATTGCGGCATAGCGCGCGGCAAAGCGGGCGACGCGCAGGACCCGCAGAGGATCTTCGGCGAATGCCGGGGAAACATGGCGTAAAATTCGGGCTTCGAGATCTTTCTGGCCGCCATAAGGATCGCTGACGTTACCCTGCTCATCTTCGGCCATGGCATTGATGGTCAGGTCGCGCCGGATCAGGTCTTCCTCGAGGGTTACCTCGGGACTGGCGTGAAAGGTGAAGCCACCGTAACCGCGGCCACTCTTGCGCTCGGTGCGCGCCAGGGCGTATTCCTCGCCGCTTTTGGGGTGGATGAACACCGGAAAGTCGGCACCCACGGGCCGATAGCCGAGCGCCTGCATTTGCTCTGCGCTAGCGCCGACCACAACCCAGTCGATATCACTGACCGGCCGGCCGAGCAGGCGGTCGCGTACGGCACCGCCGACTTTGTAGATCTGCATGAAAATCCTCCGTTGATGCCACAGGATACCCTGTCTGGCAGCAACGGAGGGCTGGCTAGAGGTGCACGACCGCCAGGTCCAGGCGCCCGTACTCGGCCTCGCCATGCTCGCCCTTGGGCGGCACGTGGTGGGTTTTCATGATCTGGTCACCCTGCAGGGTTTCCAGGTGGATATCGAAGCCCCAGAGGCGGTGCAGGTGCTTGAGAACCTCCTCGGTCGAGTCGCCTAGCGGCTTGCGATCGTGTTGCTGGTGGCGCAGGGTCAGGGAACGGTCGCCACGACGGTCAATGCTCCAGATCTGCACGTTGGGTTCGCGGTTGCCCAGGTTGTATTGGGCGGCCAGGGTTTCACGGATGATCCGGTAGCCGCTTTCGTCATGGATGGCCGGTACCAGCAGGTCATCGCGCTGGTCGTCATCGAGGATGCTGAACAGCTTGAGGTCGCGGATCACCGTGGGTGACAGGTACTGCAGGATGAAGCTCTCGTCCTTGAAGCTGCTCATGGCGAACTTGATGGTCGACAGCCAGTCGCTGCCGGCGATTTCCGGGAACCAGCGGCGGTCTTCTTCGGTGGGGTGTTCGCACATGCGCCGGATGTCCCGGTACATGGCAAAACCCAGCGCATAGGGGTTGATGCCGCTGTAGTAGGGGCTGTCGAAGCCGGGCTGGAACACCACGCTGGTGTGCGACTGCAGGAACTCCATCATGAAGCCCTCGGTGACCAGGCCTTCGTCGTACAGGTCGTTCATCAGGGTGTAGTGCCAGAAAGTCGCCCAGCCCTCGTTCATCACCTGGGTCTGGCGTTGCGGGTAGAAGTACTGGGCGATCTTGCGCACGATGCGCACGATCTCGCGTTGCCAGGGTTCGAGCAGCGGTGCGTGTTTTTCGATGAAGTAGAGAATGTTCTCCTGGGGCTCGGCCGGAAAGCGCGCGTTGTCACGGTCGCTGTTCTTGTCGGCACCTTTGGGAATGGTCCGCCACAGATCGTTGATCTGCTTTTGCAGGTGTTCTTCGCGTTCCTTCTGCCGCCGCCGTTCCTCCTCGGCGGAAATCGGGTAGGGGCGTTTGTAGCGGTCGACACCGTAGTTCATCAGGGCGTGGCAGGAGTCGAGCAGGTCCTCCACCGCATCGATGCCGTGGCGTTCCTCGCACTGGGTGATGTACTGCTTGGCGAACACCAGGTAGTCGATGATCGAGCTGGCATCGGTCCAGGTGCGGAACAGGTAATTGCCCTTGAAGAAGCTGTTGTGCCCGTAACAGGCGTGAGCAACCACCAGGGCCTGCATGCAGATGGTGTTTTCTTCCATCAGGTAGGCAATGCACGGGTCGGAGTTGATCACGATCTCGTAGGCCAGGCCCATCTGGCCTCGGCTGTAGGACTTCTCGGTGCTGAGGAAGTGTTTACCGTAGGACCAATGGTGATAGCCCAGAGGCATGCCGACGGACGCGTAGGCATCCATCATCTGCTCGGCGGTGATCACTTCGATCTGGTTGGGGTAGGTGTCCAGGGCATAGCGCTCGGCCAGGCGGCTGATTTCCCGGTCATAGGCCTGGATCAGTTCGAATGTCCATTCGGACCCGGTGGATATGGGGTGGCGCTTCTGCTCTCTAGCGGTCATGTCACTAACCTGCGCTGGAAGAGTTCACGGAAGACCGGATAGATATCGCCGGCCGACACCAGCTGCTGCTGGGCGAACGTATCGGCAAAGGCTTCGCCGATGCGTTCATATTCGAACCACAATGCCTGATGTTCGCGGGGGGTGATCTCAACGTAAGTGTAGTACTGGACGAACGGCATGATCTGCTTGGTGAGGATTTCGCGGCAGATCGGTGAATCATCGTTCCAGTTGTCGCCGTCGGAGGCTTGGGCGGCATAGATGTTCCATTCATTGGCCGGGTAGCGTTCGGCCATGATCTCCTGCATCAGTTTCAGGGCGCTGGAGACGATGGTGCCGCCGGTTTCCCGGGAGTAGAAGAATTCCTCTTCGTCGACTTCGCGGGCGCTGGTGTGGTGGCGGATGAACACCACTTCGATCTTGTCGTAGTTGCGTTTGAGGAACAGGTACAGAAGGATGAAAAAACGCTTGGCGATGTCCTTGGTGGCCTGGGTCATGGA
>Ga0247829_10001290_pt1 | contig 11242 bp, 10 predicted proteins | sample 12C_Control_Day4_FD_207765 | JGI IMG/M metagenome (GOLD analysis project Ga0247829, IMG submission 207765) | Soil microbial communities from agricultural site in Penn Yan, New York, United States - 12C_Control_Day4 | ecosystem: Environmental > Terrestrial > Soil > Agricultural land | place... | reverse complement strand
TCTCGGGCCATGTGCATCGTTCTCGCCTGCCTATCACCCCCTTGTGAGGCTATGGCAGCGAATCTCGCGTGCGGCCAACGGGTGTGTGCCGGTCGGCGGCCCCGGCGATCGACTGAGGAGGGTCGGAGATGCGGCGGGCTGGGGTGAAGCGCCGATCCATCAACACCGGAGCGGTAGACTGCCGGCGGTCTCTGGGCTCGCGGCGCTCGACCTCCTGCCGGCAGGCCTGGATCGTCATCTCGGTGGCGGCTTCCTGAAGCTCCCTCTCGAGTTCCGCAAGCTGCTGCTCGACCTCAGCCGACTCGCCGGGCGGCTGCAGCTTCCGGACCGTATCCAGCATCTGACGGAGCCGCAGAATGTAGTCGGTGCTCACTGGCACTCCGTTCCCTCCGTTTCCACCGGGCGACCGGCCCGCGCATCCACTGGGCTCGTCGCCTTTTCGCGACCTCAACCGCTGCAGGTGTATATCTCACACGGTGCCGCCGGTCAACTGGGCAGGAGTCGCGGAGGGCGGGACCGGCCTTCCGCCCACCCTCGGTCCGGGATGCGACGAAGCCCCTTTCGGAGGCCTCCCGCGAGCTGCCCGACCACCCGGTGAGCCCGTTACAGCAAATTTACACCCGCGAAACGGCACGGAAACCGCGGAGCCGTAGCCTACGGGACGTGGACACTTCCACACTCACGCCAGTGCCCTCATCCGTCACCGTTCCGCCCCGCGACCGCACCGCGGAAGAACCCGTCAAGATCGACGTCAACGAGCTGAATTTCTACTACGGGCAGAAGCGCGCGCTCGAGGGCATCTCTGTCCAGCTGCGGGCAAACGTCGTCTCGGCGTTCATCGGACCGTCCGGGTGCGGCAAGAGCACCTTTCTGCGCACCCTGAACCGGATGAACGACCTCATCCCCGGCACGCGTGTCGAAGGCAGCGTGCACATCGACGGGGTGAACATCTACGACCCCTCGCTTGATGTCGTCGGACTGCGGCAGCGTGTCGGGATGGTGTTCCAGAAATCCAATCCTTTCCCGAAGTCCATCTTCGAAAATGTTGCGTATGGGCTGCGCATCAACGGCCTGGCCAGGAACAAGACCGAGCTGAACGAGCGGGTTGAGGGCAGCCTGCAGTCCGCTGCGTTGTGGGACGAGGTAAAGGATCGGCTCCACGAACCGGCGCTGGCGTTGTCCGGCGGACAGCAGCAGCGGTTGTGCATCGCGCGGGCGCTGGCGGTCAAGCCCAAGGTGCTGCTGATGGACGAGCCGGCATCGGCGCTCGACCCCATTGCCACGCAGCGCATCGAGGAGCTGATCTACGCGCTGAAGAAGGATTACACCATCGTCATCGTCACGCACAACATGCAGCAGGCCGCGCGCGTGTCGGACTACACGGCCTTCTTCTGGCTGGGGCGTCTGATCGAGTACGCGCGCACGGACCGGATCTTCACGGCGCCTGCAGAGAAGCTGACCGAAGACTACGTCACAGGCCGCTTCGGGTAGGAGAAACAAGCTGGTGGAGCGCGGCGCACGACATTTCCAGGACGAGCTCGAAGTGCTGAGCTCCCGGCTGCTCGAGATGGGTGGACTTGCGGAGGAGCGCGTACGGCGATCGGTGCACGGTCTCGCTGAACGCGACCTCGACGAGATCCACTCCGTGCTGGTCGGCGACGAGCCAATCAACCGGCTGCACATAGAGATCGACGACCGCTGCTTCCGGCTGCTTGCGCTACACCAGCCGATGGCCGCCGACCTGCGGGCGATCCTCGCTGCCGTCAAGATCAACTCGGATCTCGAGCGCGTGGGCGACCTGGCCGTCAACATCGCCGAAGCGACGCAGCGCTATCGCCTGCACCCGCCCGTCAAGAAGCTGATCGACATCCCGCGGATGGCCGAGATCGCACAGGCCATGCTGCGCGACGCGCTCGACGCGTTCGTACGCCGCGACATCGGGCTGGCCCAGCGGGTGTTGAATGCGGACGATCAGCTCGACACGCTCAAGACGCAGGTGTTCCGGGAACTGCTCACGTTCATGCTCCAGGATCCCAGCACGATTGAACCTTCACTCGACCTCATCCTCGTGTCGCGGCACCTCGAGCGGATAGGCGATCACGCCACCAACGTCGCTGAGGACGTCATCTTCATGGTGTCGGCGCGCGACGTGCGGCACTCGGCCGCTACTGCAGACCCGCTCACGGGAGCCTGATCCCGCCGGGCCCGTGCAGGCCTGCCAGCACCAGCGATTCGAGATCGGGAGGTGTTTCTGAGATCGGGAGGTGTTTCTCGCGATCGTGAGAAACACCTCCCGATCTCAGAAACACCTCCCGATCTCATTCTCAGCTCGGTCTCACGAGCGGTCCCGACCGCCGCTTGTCGCACTCCCGTGCGGGCACGTTAGAATACGGGGGTGTCTTCGGAACCGCCGATCTGTGCGATATGTCGCCACAGGCCGGTCGATCCGGCATTCAGGCCGTTCTGCAGCGAGCGGTGCCGGCTGCTGGATCTGGCGCGGTGGATTGACGGTGACTACCGAGTCCCGGCAGAACCTGTGAGCCCCGACTCCCCGGAGTCCGACGACACGCCGCAATCCTGACCCGTCGGTCCAGTTCCGTTTCCGCCTCAACCCGCGCATGCCTGACACGCTCACGATCACCGACAACCGCACAGGCCGCACCTATCAGTTGCCCATCACGGAGGGCACCATCCGTGCCGCTGACCTGCGAAAAATCAAGACGGTCGACGATGACTTCGGGCTGATGACGTACGACCCGGCGCTCGTCAACACGGCCGCGGTGAAGAGCCAGATCACGTACATCGACGGGGATCTGGGCATTCTCCGTTACCGCGGCTACCCGATCGAGCAACTGGCCGAGCAGAGCTCGTACCTGGAAACCGCCTACCTGCTGCTCCACGGCGAGCTGCCGCGCGGGCCGCAGCTCTCGGCGTGGACGGAAGTCATCCATTCGCACCGGGTGCCCCCGGACGGCTTCGAGCGCCTGCTGGACGGGTTCGCACCCGATCCGCACCCGATGGGCACGCTCATCGCCAGCTTCGCGGCGCTGTCGACGTACTATCCGGAATCGAAAGCGATCTTCGACGAGCCCACGCGCCGCACCCAGATGCACCGTCTCATCGCACAGGCACCGGCGCTCGCCGCTTACGCGTTCCGCCATCGCCAGGGCCGGCCGATCGTCCGCCCGTCCGAGGACCTCTCCTTCAGCGGCAACTTCCTGGCGATGCTGTTCTCGGACCCCGGCACGCCGTACGTGCCGCACCCGGTGCTCGAGCGGGCGCTCGACGTGCTGTTCATCCTGCACGCCGACCACGAGCAGAACTGCAGCACGTTCGCCATGCGCTCGGTCGGCAGCTCGCACACCGACCCGTTCTCCTCGGCCGCCGGCGCCAGCGCAGCCCTCTACGGCCCGCTGCACGGCGGGGCGAACGAAGCGGTGCTGCGCATGCTGAACGACATCGGCGGGATCGAGCATGTGCCCGAGTTCATTGCGCGGGTCAAGGCGGGTGACGGACGGCTGATGGGCTTTGGCCACCGCGTCTACAAGTCGTACGACCCGCGCGCGACGATCATCAAGCGGACGGCCGACGAGGTCTTCGAGGTGACCGGCCGCAACCCGCTGCTCGACATCGCGATGGAGCTCGAGCGCATCGCGCTGCGCGACGATTACTTCGTCTCCCGCAAGCTCTATCCGAACGTGGACTTCTACTCCGGCCTGATCTACCAGGCCATGGGATTCCCCACCGACATGTTCCCGGTGCTCTTCGCCATCCCGCGCACCGCCGGGTGGCTGGCGCAGTGGGAAGAGATGCTGCTCGACCCCGATACGAAGATTGTCCGGCCGCGGCAGGTCTACACCGGGTCCGACGAACGAACGTACCAGCCCCTCGAGGAACGGGGCTGACGGTTGCGAAGCCCGCGGCGCGCCGCTGACACTCGGCATCGCCATCCCACCAGAAGCGAACGATCCCGCACAAACCGGCGCGTCACGGCACACGAACGGCCGCATCGCAGAGGGCGGCGAGGGTTCGTCCCGTACCGCATCGGGCTGGCGCTGGCGCTCGGTTTCGCGATGGCTGCCGCGGCCGGCGTCGGTCTCTGCGCCCGCGGCGCTCTGCCCGCGCCAGGGCAGAAGGCGCAGCCGTCAGCAGCGCACAACGGGAGTGCGGTTCTGCCGTTCGACTCCGGACGCGCCTTCGAGCACGTGCGGCAGCTCGTGGCGATCGGCCCCCGTCCCGCCGGATCCCCGGGCATCGAAGCGGCGCGGCGCTACATCCGCGATCAGATCGCGGCCATCGGGCTCTCCGCCACGGAGCGGGCGTTCGACGCGCAGACCCCACTGGGGCCGCTCAAGATGGTCAACCTGTCGGTCGGGATTCCGGGCGCCAGACCCGAACGGCTGCTGATCGGGGGACACTACGACACCAAACTGTTCCGCCGCTTCCGGTTCGTTGGCGCAAACGACGGAGGATCGAGCGCCGCAGTGCTCCTGGAGCTCGCACGGGTGCTGAAGGATCGCAGGAACCCGTTCACGATCGAGCTGGTGTTCTTCGACGGCGAGGAAGCCGTGCTCGAGTGGACTGGCACCGATCACACGTACGGCAGCCGGGGGTACGTGGAGACCGCCCGTGCGTCTGGCACGCTGGACACCATCCGGGCGATGCTGCTGGTCGACATGGTGGGCGACCGCAACCTGAATATCCGGCGCGAGTCCAACTCCACGCGGTGGCTCACGGATATCGTTTGGGCCGCCGCCAGTCGCCTTGGACACGGCGACGTGTTCCTCGACGAGCCCCTCGCGGTCGAAGACGACCACGCGCCGTTCCTCGCGGCCGGAGTGCCAGCGGTCGACATCATCGACCTCGATTACCCCGCCTGGCACACGCCGAACGACACCCTCGACAACGTCAGCGCGCGCAGCCTGCAGACCGTGGGCGACGTGCTGCTGGCCGCACTGCCACAGATCGAGGCGGCGCTGGGAAAACGGTAGGCTCCGGGCTACAGGCTCCAGCCTACAGGGCTTGTCGAGGCTAGCTGGTAGGGCGTGAAGCCAGACTGCGGCCCGGAGTCTGGAGCCTGGAGCCTGGAACCTGCCCCTCGCGACTACGCTCGCGGCGTGGCCGCGATCTCCTCCCGTATCTCCTGCTCCGTAAGGGTCGTCCGCGACCGCTTGCCCCGCGCCAGGATGCGGTCCACCAGTTCCTCGGAGGCGGTCAGCCCGCGCTTCTCGAGCCAGAAAATCACGTTCCATTTGCCCGACAGCGGTCCCACGTCGATCTCCTGCTCCCGTCCCACCAGCGCGGCGGGCACGCCGGAGTACACGGCATCGACCGCGGGGCGGTCGCCCTTGCGCCCCGCCTTCGCGATGGCTGCCGCGTGCACACCCGTGGCCGTCCGGAAGGCGTCACGTCCTACGACCGGGTACTTCGCAGGGATGGGTACGCCCGTCGCGTCCGATACGGCCTGGCAATACGCCGGCAGCTTCGTCAGGTCGGCCGGCCGATAGCCGAGCAACGCGAGATTCACCAGGAGCAGGTCCATCGGCGCGTTGCCGGTGCGCTCCCCGACGCCCAGGCCCGTGCCGTGGAGACGGGTGGCGCCCCCCTGGCACGCTGCGATGCTGTTGGCCACCGCCAGCCCCCTGTCATCGTGCCCGTGCCAGTCCACGCCCACCTCGGCTGCCTCGAGCTCGTCGAGCAGGCGGACGGCGAACTGCACGGCCGCGTGTGCGCCGTGGGGTGTTGCGTGGCCGACCGTGTCCGCCACGCAGATACGCGACGCGCCGGCACGTACAGCCGTTGTATAGAGCAGCCGCAACGACGCGGGATCGGCGCGGAGGGTGTCTTCCGTCACGAATAAGACCGTGAGGCCTTCCCTGACAGCGAACGAGAGCGCCTCCTCGGTGCTGCGCTGCAGAAAATCGAGCGTCCACCCCTCGGCATACTGCCGCAGGGGACTCGAGCCGATGAACGCTGCCACCTCCAGCTGCCTGCCGGTCCGTTGGGCGATCTCCGCGATCGGCCGGATATCGGCTACCACCGTCCGCGCCGCGCAGTTGGGACGAACGCGCAGCTTCGCGCTCACGATCTCCCGCACGAGCCGCTCGACATCCTCGACGACATGCGGCCCCGCACCCGGCAGACCGATATCCGCACACTCGATGCCCAGATCGTCGATGAGGTGCAGAATGCGGAGCTTCTCGTCAATCGCCGGCGCCCGCACCGAAGGGGACTGTAGCCCGTCGCGCAGCGTCTCGTCGTCGAGCTGGATGGCCGCTGCCGGCGCGTCGGCGGGCGCGACGAGATTCCAGTCGTGCACGAGGGGGTGCGTCATGGGTCAACGTTCAACAATTTACCGTCAACGGTCACAACCGTTAATCGTCACCGTTAACCGTTGACGGTCATTCGTGCACGGTCAAAGGCGTTCACGGTTCAACCGTCAACGGTCGACGGTCAACGGTCAACGGTCTACGGTCTGAGCGGTCAGCGGTCGACGGTTAACGGTCAACGGAAATGATATGCCGCCGCAGAGCCCAGGTGACCGCGCCGAGGCCGGACACGGCGATGAGCGCGCTCCATCTCGTGGCGTCGAGTGCCGCTGCGGACGCCGCCGGCCGCATAGCGGCATTGATGGGAATGAATGGGGCGCATCCCAGTACGTACGCATGCTGGTCGGCCAGGTAGTGGCGCGCCGCGGTGCGGATGCCGTGATCGAACCGATCGTGCCAGACGAGGAACGCGAAGACGAGCCAGAGAGCGGCCGCAAGCCGCGGGCGCGCCCGATCAGCCGACATACCGCAGCACGAGCGCGGTCACGTCGTCGCTCTGCACGGCACCCGCGGTGAACTGGCGCACGCTGGCGAGGATGGCCTCGAGCAGGTCGGGCACGCTCTTGTCGCGGAACTGCGTCGTGCACTCGAGGAGGCGTTCCTCGCCGTACTCTTCCCCGAGAAGGCTCAGGGCCTCGGTCACGCCGTCGCTGAAGGTCACGAGGATGTCGCCCGGCGACACGCGCACGGTCTCTTCCTCGAACGTCGCGTGCTCGAACAGGCCCAGGATCAGCCCCCCGGTTTCGAGCCGCTCCACCCGGTCCTTGCGAATCAAGAGCGGCGGGTTGTGACCGGCGTTGCAGTAGGTCAGCTTCCCGTCAGGGGTGAGCACGGCGTAGAACGCGGTCGCAAAGCGGGATTCCACCGAGCGGCGGATCAGCGCCTGGTTCACGCGCGAGAGCGTCATGGCCGGACCGGTGCCGCTCGACGCCTGCGATGCGAACACACCCTGCAGCACCGCGGTGAGCAGCGCCGCGGGCGCACCCTTGCCTGCCACGTCGCCAACCGCAAAACCAAACTCGCCATCGGGCAGATCGACGTAGTCGAAGAAATCGCCGCCGATCGAGCGGCACGGCACCGACGCGCCCATCGCCTCGAAGAAGCCACCCATCCGCTTCGCTTCGGGGAGCAGCGCGCGTTGGATGTCGGCCGCGATGCGCATCTCCTGCTCCATCTTGGCCTTGTCGAGCGTTTCCCGGTACAGGCGCGCGTTCTCGATGGCCACGGCCGCTTCGGTGGCGAGCGTCTCCAGCGCCGCCCGCGCCGCACGGGAGAGAACAGCGCCCTTCTCGCGGCTGTCGAGGTACAGCACGCCGATGCGCTTCTCCTCGTTCGGCATGTCGGCCCGATCGAGATAGCGCACGAGCCGCAGGGGCGTGCAGAGCACGTGGCGGATCCCGAGCACGACGGTGCTGTTGTGCTCGGACACCAGATTGCTGTCGAGCAGATCCGCGACGACACGCTCCTGACCGGTCGAGAAAACCTCCTCCGGGATCTTGCGGCTGGTCTCGAAGCTCTTACCGGGTAGCGTGACCCGGCCGCGGGCGCGGGCAATCTTGAACTCGAGTTCCGCTTCGGCGTTCGCCAGCATGATGAACCCGCGTTCGGCGCCGGTGACTTCGATGGCGGAATCCATGACGAGGGCCAACACCTCGTCGAGCACACGGCCCGACCCGAGCGCGCGCAGGCCCTCCAGCAGGGCCGCGATCTGGCGAAGGTCGCCGACGGCGGAGCTCGGGTGCTTCTCGAACGAGGAGCTCGACAGCGGCTGCTCGTCGAGCAGGAACACCATCTCAGCACCTCCGCTGCGGCCAAGCCGCACCAGATCGCCGTGCGTCAGCGATTTCTCGGTGATCTGCTCGCCGTTGACGAAGGTGCCATACCGCGAGCCACGGTCGCGGAGCATGTACTGTTCGTTGTCGCGTGTGATGTCGGCGTGGTCGCGCGACACGTCGCTGCCCACGAGCTGCAGATCATTGCCGCTGCGACGACCGATGGAAAACGTGGGCTTCTCGAGCGGCACAACGCGCCGCCCGAGGGCGTCAGTGACTTCGAGGCGCCCAAGAGGCATCAGGAATCTTCTATGGATTACGGGCCGGAACGGCCGCCTAACAAGGCCGGGATCATATCTGATCCGGTGAGCGTCGAGCAATCGGCCACCGGCTGTGACCTCTCCTCCCCACCGGGCCGGGGAACGCAACTTGCTTCAGTTGGCGAGTTGCCCATCAACCGACCACACAGGAGGATTTCTCATGAAATTGCGCGACGTGATGACTCCAAACCCCCGCACGCTGGACCCGAATGCCACCGTGCGGGACGCAGCGCGGCTGATGCGAGACGAAGACACGGGCGTGGTGCCGCTCGTCGAAAACGGCCGCCCCGTGGGCCTCATCACCGACCGTGACATCGTCGTGCGTGCGGTCGCGGACGGTACATCCTTCGACCGGCCAGTGCGCGAGCTGGCGACCGACGACCTGGTCACGGCCGAACCGGACATGAGCACGCGTGACGCCGCCGAGCTGATGGGCGAGCACCAGGTCCGGCGGCTGCTCGTCTGCGAGGGCGAGCGCCTCGTGGGCGTTGCGTCCATCGGAGACATCGCCGTGAAGGAAGGGAAGGAACGTCGCGTGGGCGATGCGATCGGCGAGATCTCGCAGGGCGTGAAGGAGCGGGAGTTCTAGGCAGCGCGACGGGTGCAGGACGCCACGTCCGGCACCCTGCACCCGCCGCGCGCCATCATTTTTGTGTCGAGAGATAGCGCAGCGCCAGCGCGATGGCCGCCAGCGCGGCGAGCGCGTATCCCACGTAGCGCGGCACGTCCTCCTGGGCCTGACCCATCAGCACTCCGGCAACGGCGAGCACCACGAGCGCAATCGCCGACGCAAGGCTCGATCGCCGCTCCGGCGCGCGGGCGGGCGGCTTGACGCGTGGCTCCGTGGTCGCCTGTCCGCAGCGATAGCAGATGAGCGCCTTGTCGGCGATTTCGGTGCCGCAATTGGTACAAATCATCCGTCCTTCATTCTATTCGCCAGCCGCGCCGGCATCGCAGTGGCCCACCACAGGGACGCATGACCCGCTCGGCAGCCGCACGTCGCACCTCGCCCCTCCCCTATACTGAGACCATCATGATTCCGCTTCGGGACGTCATCCCGTCCCGGACCTTTCCCGCGCTCGTCATCACGCTCATCGGCCTGAACGCGTTCGCATTTCTCTTCGAGCTGACGCTCAGCGACCGTCAGCTCGCGGTCTTCCTGCGCGCTTACGGGCTGGTGCCCGCGATGTTCAGCTTCGAGGCGGTCTTCACGTCGATGTTCCTTCACGGCGGGTGGATGCACTTCCTCGGGAACATGCTGTTTCTCTGGATTTTCGGCGACAATATCGAAGACCGCCTGGGCCACGGGCGGTTCGTCACCTTTTACCTGCTCTGCGGAAGCGTGGCCGCGCTCGCACACGTCATCAGCGAGCCGGGGTCGCTCATCCCCACAATCGGGGCGTCGGGCGCCGTGGCCGGGGTGATGGGCGCATACTTCGTGCTGTACCCCCACTCGCGTATTCTCACACTGCTGCCGCTCTTCATCTTCTGGCCGGTCGTGGAGCTGCCCGCGGTGCTCTTCCTGGGGTTATGGTTCCTCCTGCAGCTGTTCAACGGGGTCGGCACCATGCTGATGGCGGCGCAAGGAGCGCCCGCCGGCGGTATCGCGTTCTGGGCCCACGTCGCGGGGTTCCTGGCAGGCGTGGTGCTGGTGTACGCATTCCGGCGGCCGGAGCGCGCGCGCGTCGAATGGTGGGACGACTCAGGACCGCGATCGTATCGCGCGTGAGACGCGCGCCAGCTCGATCATCAGCTTCTCGAATTGCGCGTCCCAGACGGCGGCGGGCATCGAGGGCTTGCGCTGCTTCAGCGCCTCGGCCTGTTCTTCGAGCGCACGCTGGCGGCTGAGCAAGGCAGCGACCTCGGGATCGGTCGTTGCCGTCACCGGATCCCTATCGAGGTAGGTGGTACGAGCCAGCGCCCCGTCCTGCCCTGGCGCCCCGACCTCGCGCCCGATGCGATCGCCGTTGTCATCGAGCAGCGCGCGCTCGGTGGCCAACTGTCCGCGCTGCTCGTAGTACTGGCGCACCGCGGCACTGGTCGCCGCAAAGACCTCGTACAACGAGAGCCGGCCGTTGCGATCCTGGTCGGTCGCCGGGTCCTCCATCGCCTTCACGAACAGGTCCGGGAACACTGTGTCGAAGCGCTGCGCGGTCGAATCCGTCGCGGTGACCACGATTCGATTGCGTCCTGACACCTGATCCAGGAAGGGGAAGCTCGCTCCGGTGGCATTCACGAACACGACCCGGCCGGGCAGGGGCTCGATCAGAGCCGCCCACTGAGCGGCATCGAGGTCCGGGCCCACGAGGTTGAACTTCGCGGTGCCCGCATCGAGGGTGCCGTGGCCTATCAGCACCACCAGCACGACATCGTCCCGGCTGCCAGACCGCAAGCCGGCGAACACGCGGCGCACGTTCTCCTTGGTGCTGCGCAGTGAAGGGTCGCCAGAGCGCCCCGACAGCACCGTGATCCGATCCGGTGCGAACGCCAACCGGCCCTGCAGGCTCTGCACGAGTGCGTCTTCCCACTTGCCGTATGTGGCGGCGTACGTCTCACCGCCTGGTGCGCCGAACACGAGCACCGCCGAGCGGTCCTGTGCGTGGGCAAGCGCCGGAACACTGCACAGCGCGAGTGCTGCGGCAACAACTCTGGCGAGGCGGGTCACCGGAGTCCCCAGCGGCGACGAAGCGCCCATTCCGTCGTGAGCAGCGCCAGGATCAGGAGAAACGACCAGGCGTTGTGCCACAGATCCCTGACCTCGCCGGGGCGCGCAAGCGCGCGCGGAGCGCGGACAGCGCCGGCCACCTCGCCGGCGCTGTCC
>Ga0247829_10001289_pt1 | contig 11243 bp, 13 predicted proteins | sample 12C_Control_Day4_FD_207765 | JGI IMG/M metagenome (GOLD analysis project Ga0247829, IMG submission 207765) | Soil microbial communities from agricultural site in Penn Yan, New York, United States - 12C_Control_Day4 | ecosystem: Environmental > Terrestrial > Soil > Agricultural land | place... | reverse complement strand
GCGGCAGCGGCAATCGCCACGCCGGCCAGCACGGTCAGGCGGCTCTTGATTGTCGCGCGGCTCACCATCGTTCGCCTCCCGAATCTGCGCAGTGACGCAATCATATAGGCCAAGTTGTTGAAAGTGTGGAGGAGGGGACTGGAGGGAAAAACCCATTCCCGGTCAACCCCTCCTCCACACGTTGCGCCGCGGGGAGGCGTAGACGCGACGCAAATGCCGCCAGAACGCGAGATTCCCGGCCAAGAGGGCAGCGAAGGCGAGACTGAGAAAGGCGAGATCGGCACCGCGATCGCGGGACGGTGCCGCATTGGGCGTGAACGCGGCACGCAGCCGCGGCTGGGCCGCCGGGTCGTAGCCGTGCTCGACCGAGTGCCTCAGCGCCGACAGCGGCACCGCATGGGCGCGCATGTCGCTGCTGCTGACCGTGAAGGCGACGCCCCAGAACAACAGGAGTGCCAGCACGAAGTCTGCGACCACCCGGCGAACCTCGCGCCGGACAAGACTGCTCCTGGATATCCCGCAACCGAACATAGCTACGTTTCCCGCCGTTGCCGTCACTCTCGGCGGCCCCGCAACCGCCCGCTCTTCATTGTGCAACTGAACCAATCGAGTAGGGCCGGGTTGAGCCGACAATGTGGCCTCTCGTTTGGTTTCCTGTGACCGAAAGAAGTACTGCCGGCGCTGTGTCTGGAGAGCAACGAGGAGGCTTGAGCGAATCCGTCGCGCGACCGATCACATTGGCGAATCGGCGGGCCGCGCGACCGGGCGCTAGCCGATCATGCTGAGGATCGAGGACAGGATCATCGTGACGCCGAGCGCGAAGCCGGCGCAGAAGGCGACGCCGACGTAGGGCTCGAGCTCGGTGTCGACGAAGCGATGCGGCCTGCCGGGGCGCGGCAGGCAATAGGCGAAAATGCCGAGCGTTGCCGCGAATACGGCGATGCCGGCGATCAGCGCACCCATGGCCACCTCCCCTCGCTGCGGCCCCGGCGGCCGACCGGGTCGAGGATAGGAGCGAGGCATCGCCCGCGGGCGTAGGAATGCCGGAGGGGAGCATAAGTTCGCCGTAACCCCCCGCCTTCGCGCTTTGTCGCAGGGCGTGGGAAGGCGGTGGATGGACCGAAAAAAGTCTCTTCGAATCAAGCGCGTTCGATGTATTCTTGAGGCCCATGGCGCGGTACATCTTCATTACCGGCGGCGTGGTCTCCTCACTCGGGAAGGGACTGGCTTCAGCGGCACTCGGCGCGCTTCTGCAGGCGCGCGGCTACTCGGTGCGCCTGCGCAAGCTCGACCCCTATCTCAACGTCGATCCGGGCACCATGAGCCCCTACCAGCACGGGGAGGTGTTCGTCACCGACGACGGGGCGGAGACCGACCTCGACCTCGGCCATTACGAGCGCTTCACCGGCGTGCCGGCGAAGAAGTCCGACAACATCACCACGGGGCGCATCTACCAGCAGATCCTCGCCAAGGAGCGGCGCGGCGACTACCTGGGCGGCACCGTGCAGGTGATCCCGCACGTGACGGATGCCATCAAGGAGTTCGTGCTCTCGGGCAACGAGGGCATCGATTTCGTGCTGGTGGAGATCGGCGGCACGGTGGGCGACATCGAGGGCCTGCCGTTCTTCGAGGCCATACGCCAGCTCGGCAACGAGCTCCCCAGGGGCGATTCGGTGTTCATCCACCTCACCCTGCTGCCCTTCATCCCGAGCGCGGGCGAGCTCAAGACCAAGCCGACGCAGCACTCGGTGAAGGAGCTGCGGGGAATCGGCATCCAGCCCGACATCCTGCTGTGCCGCTGCGACCGGCCGGTGCCGATATCGGAGCGAAAGAAGATCGCGCTGTTCTGCAACGTGCGCCCCGATGCCGTGATCCAGGCGCTGGACGTAGCCTCCATCTACGAGGTGCCGCTCGCCTACCACCGCGAAGGGCTCGACGAGCAGGTGCTGGCGGCGTTCGGCATCAAGGATGCGCCGGCGCCGCGGCTCGAGAAATGGCTGGCGATCTCCGACGCGATCGCCAGCCCCGAGGGCGAGGTGACGATCGCCATCGTCGGCAAGTACACGGGGCTGAAGGACGCCTACAAGTCGCTCAACGAGGCGCTGTTCCACGGCGGCATCGCCAACAAGGTGCGCGTCAAGCTCGAGTGGATCGAGGCCGAGGTGTTCGAGCGCGAGGACCCGGCGCCATACCTCGAGAACGTGCACGGCATCCTGGTGCCCGGCGGCTTCGGCGAGCGCGGCTCGGAGGGCAAGATCCTCGCCGCCCGCTTCGCGCGCACGCGGCATGTGCCCTACTTCGGCATCTGCTTTGGCATGCAGATGGCGGTGATCGAGGCCGCGCGCGACCTGGTCGGCATCGCCAAGGCGGGCTCGACCGAGTTCGGGCCGAGCGAGGAGCCGGTGGTCGGCCTGATGACCGAGTGGATGCGCGGCAACGAGCTCGAGAAGCGCCGCCTCGGCGGCGAGCTCGGCGGCACCATGCGGCTCGGCGCCTATGTCGCGGCGCTCGCCAAGGGCAGCCGCGTCGCCAAGATCTACGGTTCAAACCAGATCTCGGAGCGCCATCGCCACCGCTACGAGGTCAACACCAAGTACCGCGCGCGGCTGGAGGAGGCGGGCGTGCGCTTCTGCGGCATGTCGCCCGACGGCCTGCTGCCGGAGATCATCGAGCTGCCCGACCACCCCTGGTTCATCGGCGTGCAATTCCACCCGGAGCTGAAATCCCGCCCGTTCGAGCCGCACCCGCTGTTTGCGTCGTTCATTCATGCAGCGGTGGAGCAGAGCCGGCTGGTGTAATATTCTTGTGCTGGGTCCCCGCTTTCGCGGGGATGACATTTGCGGTGGCGGTTCGAGGAATTCCGATGCGGTGGATACTTGCGGTCGTGGGACTTGTCGTCTCGGCGGGGAGTGCGGTGGCGGAGTGTCCGGCGGGTGCGTACCACTGGGTCGATCGGCGTGGCGTGGAGGTGTGCAAGCGCGACATGATCGGGCCGCGCGAGCCCGGCGCCGAGGCCTGTCCCGCCGGCACGGTTGCCGCGACCGATCGGTGGGGCGGCCAGACCTGCAGGAGGCTCAATAGCGCGCGCGGCCGGGACGGTGGCCAGCGCTGAGGGCGCTGGAGGCCACGCAATCGCTTGCAGATTCACCATGCGCGGAATTTCGCGATGAAAGCCCATCCCCGGTACCCGGGGATAGGACTCATACTGCGTGCATCCCGCTCCACTTCAGGGGTCGCGCTCGCGAGGCGTTCGCCGGTGTGAGGGCGGGCTGTGAAGAGCCGCACCGTTGAGTCGTCATTCCCGCGAGCGCGGAGCGCGTCGGCGGGAATCCAGCGGCAGACTACTACCGTGGAGATTGGGGCTGGATCCCCGCTCTGCGCTGCGCTTGGCGGGGATGACGGGTGGAGCGACTACATGCAGAAAACGGGCGTGATGCCGACGTGGGCGACGACGCCGCAGACCTCGGCGAGGGCGAGTTGCTGGCGGTCCCAGTACCAGAGGCCGAGGCCCCACACGAGCATCAGCCCGCCGCCGGCATGAATGAGATAGTTGCGCAGGCTCGCGAACTCCCAGAAGCCGTCGGAATCGTACTCGCCGTCGGGATGGGGATCGACGTAGCGGCCCGGAATCTCCCGCTCCCAGCGGTCGGGCATGGCGAGCCAGGCATGCGCGGCGTGATTGGCAAGCGCCAACAGCAGCATGAGCACCGTGCCGACGCCGAGCATCGTGAGGTAGTTCAGGGTGACCATGGGTCGAGCCCGTCGAGCCACGTGGGATGGGCGGAGCCTAGCTGGGCCGGCGCTAACGGGCAGTTAAGGGAGGCGCATGGGCAGGGCGGGCGTTTCGCGATAGGGTGCGCGCCCGCCATGCACGAAAGCCCCGCCACGCCAGATTTCTCCCGCGCGCTCCCCGACCGCCCGGTCACGGTGCGGCCGCCGGCGACGATCGGGCCGATGTCGGCGCTCGGGCTGTTCACGCTGCTTTTCGGGCTGCTCGCCGGGGCGGTGTCGTGGCTCGGCCCCGACCTCGTCCGCGACTGGCGCATCGGCGGCGAGGTGGTCGCGGCGCAGGGTGCGCGCATCGAGGAGCAGCGCTGCCGCAGCCGGCTGATGGTCTTCAACGTGTGCGACGTGACCTTCGTCGCCGGGTCGGGCGCGAGCGAGCAGCGCCAGGCGCTCTGGTACTTCTTCATCGGCCGGCTCGAGGGCGGACCGCTCGTGCTGGTGCGGCCGAAGGGGTCGCTTGGCGGCGACGCGAACGAGATCACCACCGATCTCGGGCTCGACAGGCTCTACCCGCGGCTGCTGGCCTTCGCGCTGATCGTCGGCATGCTCGCGATCTGCATCGCGCTGTCCGTACAGGTGCTGCGACAGGGCGTGGCGACGCGGCGGGCGCTGCTGGCGCTGAGCGGCCAGGCGCTGCATCCCGTCATCGTCGGGCTCGAGGGCAGCATCACCATCGCCCACAAGCGGCGCCGCTGGACCTACGTCTACGAGGAGGGCGGGCGGCAGGAGCGGGCCTTCATCGAGCTCGCCAAGGGCGTCGATCCGCTGTTCGTGACGCCCGACGGCAAGCGGGCGCTGGCGCTCGCCGGGCCCGGCGGCGGCGTGCCGCTGCTGCTGGACAAGGAGCTGTCGGCGCTGGACCTCACCGAGGCGGAGAGGGAAGCGTTCTTCGCCGCATGCCGCAAGGCGCTCGGCAACGAGACGGAGCGGTAGGGGCGCTGCCGCCGTTGCGCATTCGGCCAGGTGAGCATTCAATGGCGCCCGGTAGCGCCAGGTGGCGCCGATGCCGAAGGGGGAGTCTATGACTGAACGAGAGATGGTTTGCCTCGCCCTGCTGGGGTTGCTCGCATTGTCCGCTGGGCCTGCAGCGGCGGCCGAGGAGCCCAAGGCGTTCGCGTGCAGCTTCACGAGCGGGATCAGCAACTCCTACGACAAAGGGCGCTACGTCTCCGAGAAGGCCTCCCCCTTCGCGTTCGGCATCGCCGGCATCGATGCGGCGGCGCAGACGGCGGAGATCAAGACCGAGCGCGGCAGCGGGCCGCTGCGGGTCGTGCAGGCGGTCAATGCAATGCATTTCCTGGAGGCGGCGAACGAGGGCTTCATCAACCTCACCACCATCTACGACAAGGACGAGGCCAAGGGCGCCTACCCGGCCGTGCACTCGCGCCACTTCGCTATCCTGGGCCAGCCGGTGGTGACTCAGTATCAGGGATTCTGCGAGGCGAAGGGGTAGGTTGGGTTAGTTATTGCGCCCTACAGCCGGCCGTCAGGAAGCCACTCCGTTGAGGACGGCGTCGAAGATGTCGTAGTTGCGCAGGCCATGGGCGTTGTGTGCTGACACCCATTCCGGCCGCAGGCGGTGCGAGACCATGAAGGGCACCTTCTGCTCGCCCAGCCCCCCGTGTGAGCGCAGGCGGTGGCCGGCGAGGCCCGACAGGTCGTGCTCGGCGCGGCTGGCGCCGACGACGGTGTTGGCGTCGCCCAGGACGACGAAGTCGCCCTCGAGGTCGAGCGGCAGCTCGAAGCGCCGCGCAGCCTCCGTGCGGTCTAGCACCAGCTCGACGCCGGGCAGCGCGCGGCTCGCCGCCATCATCGGCTCGATGTCCCCCGGCCGCCTGGCATAGACGCGCACGAAGGAGCCGAGCGCGCCGTGGTGGCGCACGAAGGGGTCGGTGATCGGGCAGATGACGCGCACGGTGCCGTCGCCGAACCGGCGGTTGAGCTCCTCCTCCAGGAAGACGACGTTGGGGGCGCCGTCGGCGCGCGACTTGTCGTTCATGCCGTGGTCGGCCACCACGCCGACGATGGCGCCGGCCGCCACCATCGCGGCGATGCGGTCGTCGACGCCGCGGTTGAAGGCGTCGGCCTCGGGTGCGCCCGGCGCGTGCGCGTGCTGCACGAAGTCCGAGAGCGAGAGATAGAGGAGCGTCGCCGCCTTGCGCTCGAGCAACGCGAGGCCCGCGTCGAGAACGTAGAGCGAGAGGTCGGCGGAATACTGATCGGGCTTGGGCCGGCCAACCATGGCCTCGACCTCGCCGATGCCGTTGGCGGATTGGGTCGCGCGGTCGGCGTGCTCGGAGGAGAAGTTGATGCCCTCGAGGCCGCGCGCCAGCATCAGCCGCAGCTTGTCCTTGGCGGTGACTGCGGCGGTCTTCACGCCGGCTTTCGACATGGCGGCCAGGATGGTGCCGCAGCGCATGAGCGTGCCGTCGGTGATCATGCGCTCCTCGCCGGTGGCGCGGTCGAGGTAGTAGTTGCCGGAGATGCCGTGCACGGCCGGCGGCACGCCGGTGACGATCGAGGTGTTGTTGGGGTTGGTGAAGCTCGGCACGACGGAATCGGCGACGGCGTAGAAGCCGTTGCGCCGGAACGAGGCGATGGTGGGGAGAATGCCGTCGGCGATGCCACGGTCGATGTAGGCAGGGTCGCAGCCGTCGTAGCAGATGACGATGGTGGGCCGCTCCGGTGTGCGGTAGCGGCGGCCGTTCACTTCTACGTCAGCCATTGGTGCCCCCCCACCACACGCGGGTCGTTGCGGGGTCAGACCCTACATCCGCGTCCTCTCCGCGGTATAGCCCGAGCAGGAGGGTCTGACCCCATATCTCACAGGAACTCAACCTTGCCGTTGTCGAGGTCGTAGCGCGCGGCGACGACCTTCGTCTTCTTGTGCGCCAGGACCGGGCTCCCGGCAACCTTCTTCGCCGTCCGTATGGCACTCTCGCGGATCACCGCGTCGACGTCGCAAGTGCCCGACTTGGCGAGCGTCTTGGCCACCTCCACGATCGGCTGGACCATGGGCCCCATGGAGCCGTCGAGCTTCGCGTTCTTGATGAGGACATCGCAGGCCGCGGCGACTGCGCCGCAACTCTCGTGCCCGAGCACGACGACGAGCGGGGCGCCGAGGTGCTCCGCACCGTACTCGATGGTGCCCATGGTGGCGGTGTCGACCATGTTGCCGGCGTTGCGGGCCACGAACAGCTGGCCGAGCCCGAGGCCGCCGAACAGCAGCTCGGGCGGCACGCGGCTGTCGGAGCAGCCGACGATGATCGCCCACGGTGCCTGACCGCCCGCGACCTCGGCGCGCTGCTTGGCAAGATCCATGACGCAGGCCTGCGGATTGGAAACGAAGCGCGCGTTGCCATCCTTCAATGCTGCGAGCGCCTGGTCCGCCGTCAGCGACGTCCCTTTTCCGGCGGCGTGTGCGGCAGTGCCGGCAAGCCCGAGCCCTGCTGAAGCCAGTCCGAGGCCCGCCAGCCTCAGCAAGGCGCGTCGATCGAAGCTCTGCCTGTCATGGTCACACATGTGCTGCTCCAGCTATTGCGAACGGCGCAGCCTAAGCCATGGCTTGGAGACTTGTCCGGGGTTCAGGCGCCCAACTTCATCTACGCTGTAAACAAAACAGAAATGACACACCCATTCTCAACCAGTGGCACCCGCAACGCTGGTGACCCCTTGGATCGCCGGATCGATCACCAGCTGCCGGTCGTGCATCGCCGCGACTGACGGCCGGTGGGCGACGCTGATGATGGCCGCGCCGGGCAGCCGCTCGGACAGCAGCTCGTACATGCGCCGCTCCGTCGGCTCGTCGAGCGCGGAGCTCGCCTCGTCGAGGAACAGCCAGGTCGGCCGGTAGAGCAGGGCGCGGGCGAAGGCTAGGCGTTGCTGCTCGCCTCCAGATAGCACCAGCGACCAGTTGCCGGAGTCATCGAGCCGCGGCACGAGGTGGCCGAGCCGGCAGGCCTCCAACACCTCCCGGCAGACTTCGTCGGTGTAGTGGTCGGGCGCCTCCGGATAGCTCAGCACCTCCCGTAGCGTGCCGATCGGCAGATAGGGCTTCTGCGGCAGGAACAGCACGCGGGCGTCGCGCGGCTGGCCGATGCGCCCCTTGCCGAACGGCCACAGCCCAGCCAGCACGCGGAAGAGCGTGGTCTTGCCGCTGCCCGACGGGCCGCGCAGCAGCACGGATTCGCCCTGGCGGATGGTGAGATCGACGTCCTTCAGCAGCAGCGTGCCGTTCGGCAGCCGCGCTTCGACCCCTTGCAGGGTCAGCTCCGGCGCCGGCTGGGGGCTCGCCTCGAAGGCCGTCTCGGCCGCTGTCAGCTTGGCGCTGACCATGGCCTCGCTGAAGGTGGTGAGCCGGTCGACGCCAGCTTTCCACTCGGCAAGCCGCGGATAAGTGTCGACGAACCAGGAGAGCGCGCTCTGCACCTGGGCGAAGGCGTCCGCCGTCTGCGTCAGGACGCCGAGCTGGATCTTGCCCGCGAAATACTGGGGAGCAGCAACGATGAAGGGGAAGATGGACGCGGCCTGCCCGTAGAACGAGGTGAGCCAGCTCAGGCGCTTGGTGTAGCGCATGAGGTCCCACCAGGTATCGTAGATGCGCCCGAAGGCCGAGCGCAGGCGGCGCCCCTCGTCGGTCTCGCCGCGGTAGAGGGCGATGCTCTCCGCGTTCTCGCGGATGCGCACCATGCGGTAGCGGAAGTCGGCGTTGTAGCGCTCGAGATTGAAATTCACGCGCACCAGCGGCCGGCCGATCATGTAGGTCGCAATGGAGCCGACGACCGCGTAGAGAACGGCGGCCCACATCATGTAGCCGGGGATGGCGAGCCCGCCGAGGATCGGCAGCACGAAGCTGCCCGAGAGCTCCCAGAGCACGATCGAGAAGGTGACGAGCGTCATGACCTGCAGCAGCAGGCCGAGCGATATGGAGAGCGTGCGCTCGGCGAAGTTGGCGCAGTCGGCCTCGATGCGCTGCTCGGGGTTGTCGGTGCCCTGGCTGACGAGCTCCATGCGGTAGTAGGTGCGGTCGGCGAGCCAGTCGCGGAAATAGACCTCGCTCAGCCACCGGCGCCAGCGGATGGTGAGCATCTGCTGCAGCCACAGGCGATAGACGATGGCCACGATCAGGAGCGCGACCAGGATCACCCAGTATTGCAGCTCGTACCAGAAGGCGTCGGCGTTCTTGTCCTGCAACGCGTTGAAGAAGCGCGCATTCCAGGAGTTGATGAGCTTCGACATGTAGACGGCCAGCACGCTCAGGGTGACGATGAGCGCGAGCAGTAAGCGGGCTATCCAGGATTCCTTCACCAAGACGGTGCGCCCGAGCAGTCGGATCGGCTGGCGCTCCTCGGCGAACCAATAGGGCTTCGACAGCACCCACAGCTTGGAGAGGAAGGAGTGGGCGTTGGCGATACGGGTGAGGAAGCGGTCGATCATGGGGGACCCTGGGGCGGTTCTCTGTGCGCTCTTATGTCAAGGAATGCATAACCCTCGCCGAGGGATAAAAGATAGGCAGGCCGGAGCCGGCTGGCTCAGGTCAATACTCGATTCGGCGGGGAGCAACTCTGCATGGACGCGAAGGGGAAGGGATTGGATCGGCGGCGGGTCGCGAAGCTTGCGGTGGCGGCCGGATCCGCGGCGATGCTGCCTGCCGCGGCGCTCGCGCAGAAGCGGGCCTCGGGGCCCATCCCCGGACTGCTCGACGGCTTCGTGGCGCTGCCCGGCACCAAGGCGGCGCAGGTCGACGTCGGCGACGGCACCAAGGCCTGGCGCGCTGCGCACGCGGCCGACGCCGGGCTGTTCTGCGGCAGCTGCTTCAAGACGTTCGTGCTCGCGACCTACCTGCGGGAGGTGGAGGCGGGCCGGCTGTCCCTCGACGAGCAGCTCACCATCGACGACAAGGTCCGCTCGACCGGCGGCGCCGTGTTCGAGCACCTGACCGGCACGACGCAGGCGCGCATCGTGCTGGAGGCCATGATCGCCCACAGCGACAACACCGCGACCGACGTCGCCATGGGGCGGGTCGGCGCGGACAAGGTGCGCGCCTTCATCGCCGAGGCGGGTCTTGCCGGCGCGCGCATCCCCGACAACACGCGGCGCTTCTTCTCCTACCTCGCCGGTTATCCGCAGGGCACCGACATGGGCATCGAGGGCATCCGGGCCATGGTTGCGGACAAGCCGGGTCCGGGTCCGATGCGGCAGGCCCTCAACGACGTCGACACCATGGCCTGCCCGGCCGCCACCTTCGTCGGCTATTACAAGCGCGCGCTCGCCGGCGCGTTCTTCAAGAAGAAGGAGACGCTCACCGAGTTCAAGCGCATCCAGGCGATGGCGGACGCGATCGCGCTGCTCGTGCCGACCGACACGCCCGCCTACATGAAGGGCGGCAGCATCGACTGGAACGGCTTCCATTGCCTGGCGGCGGCGGGGCAGATGATCGTCCGCGGCCTGCCGGTGACGTTTGCCCTCACGCTCAACTGGCGCGACAGCGACGGCGATGCGGCCGCGGTCGGCGCGGCCTTCAAGAAGGCTGCAGCGGACGTGCTCGAGCGCGTGCGCGCGCACATCGTCAAGGGGGCGGCATGATGCGTCTGCGGCGGGCATTGCGGGCAGGCGTGGTCGGGGCCGGCCTCTGGGCGCTGCCTGCGGCGGCGCAGGCGGACCCCGAGTCGGAGCGCGCCGAGCAGCAGATCCGCCGCGCGCTGACCGACTGGCAGCACGCCTTCAACGCCGGCGATACGGGATCGGTGTGCAACCTGTTCGCGCCCGACCTGCGCTACGACTATCGCGGCTTCCCCGAGCGCGGCTTTGCCGAGATCTGCGGGCTGCTGAACGGGTCGCTGGCGGACAAGAGCCGGAAATTCATCTACGGCCTCACCATCAAGGAGGTCATCGTATCGGGGGACATGGCGGCCGTGCGGCTGGTGTGGACGCTGACCGTCAAGCGCCAGGGCCAGACCGTCGACACCGTGTCGGAGGAGCCCGGCCTCGACATCTTCCGCCGCCAGGGCGACGGCAGCTGGAAGATCGTGCGATACATTGCGTACGAGGAGTGAGGGGCAGCGCTGCTCGGGGCCACTCAGTCCTGCCTCAGCCGATGATGCCAATAGCCGGGGCGACGGTGCAGGTGCGCGACGGCGACTACTACGATTTCATCGTCGCGTAGGTGGTAAATGATTCCGTACGGGAAGCGGTTGAGGCGATAGCGGCGGACCCTCGGGCTCAAGGGATGCCACGCGTTCGGGTGCTCGGCGATTCGAAGTAGGCCGGCATCGAACTCGTCGAGAAATCTTGCCGCGAGCCCTTTGCGCGCAGCTTCATACCACTCGGCAGCGTCCTCGATCTCAGCTTGTGCCGCGGGCAGAATCCGCACTCTCATGGTCAACGCGGAAAGCGGGATCTAAGTCTGTCGATGACATCCTCGGCGGGAACCGCATCAGTCTCACCGCGCTCCCAGG
>Ga0247829_10001288_pt1 | contig 11244 bp, 6 predicted proteins | sample 12C_Control_Day4_FD_207765 | JGI IMG/M metagenome (GOLD analysis project Ga0247829, IMG submission 207765) | Soil microbial communities from agricultural site in Penn Yan, New York, United States - 12C_Control_Day4 | ecosystem: Environmental > Terrestrial > Soil > Agricultural land | place: USA... | reverse complement strand
CAGCCGGGCGCGCACCACGTTGCGGCTGATGCCGAGCAGGCGCGCGGTCTGGAGCTGGTTGCCGTCGCAGTAGCGATAGGCGGCGCGGATCACCGTCTCCTCGATGCGCTCGTACAGGTTGGGCCCCTCGTCCTCGAACATGCCGAGCAGCGCGGCCTCGAGCGGATCGCCGCCCGCCGCGCCCGGTGACCGCGACGCCGGCGCCGGCGCCGGCGCGCGCGGCGGCAGGGTGAGCAGGCGGAGGTCGTCGGCGTCGATGCGCTGGTCGCGGCACACCACGACCGCGTGGTGGATCACGTTCTCGAGCTCGCGGATGTTGCCCGGCCAGGCGTGGCCGAGCAGCCGCGCGATCGCCGCCGCGGTCAGGGTCGGCTCGCCGCAGCCGAGCCGGCGGCCGTACACGCCGACGAAGTGCTCGGCGAGCGGGAGGATGTCGCCGGGCCGCTCGCGTAGCGGGCGGAGCGCGACCGCGGCGACGTTGAGCCGGTAGAACAGATCGGCGCGGAACCGGCCGCCGGCGACGTCCTCGGCCAGGTTGGCGTTGGTGGCCGCGACCAGCCGCACGTCGACCGCGATCGGCCGCCGCGATCCGACCCGCACCACCTCGCGCTCCTGCAGCACCCGCAGCAGCTTGACCTGCAGGGCCAGCGGCAGCTCGCCCAGCTCGTCGAGGAACAGGGTCCCGCCCTCGGCCGCCTCGAACCAGCCGGCGCGGGCCGCCATCGCGCCGGTGAACGCGCCGCGCTCGTGCCCGAACAGGTCGCTCTCGATCAGTGACTCCTGGAACGCGCCGCAGTTGACCGCGACGAACGGCCGGTCGCGGCGCGGGCTCAGATCGTGGACGTAACGGGCGACGATCTCCTTGCCGGTCCCGGTCTCGCCGGTGATCAGCACGGTGGCGTCGGTCGGCGCCACCTGCTGGATCTGCGCGAGCAGCCGCTGCGAGGTGGGATCGGTGAACACCAGCGCCTTCGCCCGCAGCGACCGCGGCGGCGTCGGCGCATCGGGAGACGTCAGGAGCGGCACTCGCACACCCGTTGACGCATCACGCCGACCGGTATACGCCGCGGCCATTTCCAAGTCAACGGACATCCGTCCGCGAAAACAGACGCCGCTTCGTACGGCGTCCGAACGAAAGCGTCCATGAAGGTGATGGAATGCTGCGACACGGCGCGCGGCCTCCGCGTCAATGCTCCACGCGGAAGGGAAGGAGCAAAGACGGATGCGCAGGTCGAAGACGTCGATCGTGGGGGTGGGCGCGAGCGCGGCGATGGTCTGGTTGCTGCTCGGCTGTGAGGCGGCCGCCCCGGACGGCGGCCTCGATCCCGACGGGCCGCCGAAGATCCTCCAGGTCTTCGCCCGCGAGCGCGTCGCGATCACCGACGACGAGGGCCATACCTACGTCGAGCTGCAAGCACGCCTGGCGTTCGGCGATCACCCCGACATCGACGCCGAGGTCGACGATCGCCAGGTCACCAGCGCGGTGGCCCGCGACGGCCAGCGCCTGCGCATCGTCGTCGACGAGCTGCTGCGCGGCAACGAGCTCGAGGAGATCCCGTGCGCCGACGGCTCGTGGAGCCGGGTCCCGGTCGGCACCGACATCGACGACATCGCCCGCTGCGCCGGCGCCGACCTCAGCAAGTGCGAGGCGGTGTGCATCGGCGCCGACGGGCCGGTCGGCATCCTCGACGAGAACCGCGACGGCGCCATCGACGATACCCGGCTGATCGACGGCGTGGTGACCCTGACCTGCGACGGCGAGGCGGTGCCGCTCGATCCCCAGCGCAGCTACTACCAGCCGAGCGGCAGCCAGCGGTTGTCGGGCGGCTCGGTCGGCACCGACTCGCTCGGCCCGGCCATCGTGATCGCGCCGGCCGCCGGCATGCGGCCCAACGCGCGCTGCGGCCTCGCCTTCGCCCCGACCGTGGTCGACAAGCAGGGCGTGGCGCTGTGCGCCGCCAGCGCCGGCGGGTGCACGCCGGGCGACACCTCGGCGATCGAGCTGACCGTCGAGCCGTTCGGGCTGGCGTCGAGCGAGCCCGCCGACGGCGCCACCGACGTCGAGCTGACCGGCAAAGACGGCCCCGACGCGACCATCGCCATCCAGCTCAACGCCGCCCTCGATCCGGACACCGTGGCCCGCGCGGTCAAGCTGGTCGCCGGCGGCGAGTCGGCGGTCGAGGTCGAGGCCCGGCTCGACGAGCACGACGACGCCACCGTGGTCATCACCCTGCCCGGCGGCTTCCGCGCCGCCACCACCTACGCGGTCACCGTGTCCGGGGGCCCGGACGGCCTGAAGGACGTCCACGCCGACACCCTGGCCGACGACACCACCATCACCTTCACGACCAAGGCGGAGTGAGGCCATGACCATGCGCACCCGTACCTCGCCCCACGCCGTCGGCCTGGCCGTCGTCGCCCTGCTGCTCACCCTGCTGTTCAGCGGCGCCGTCCACGCCCAGAGCCTGACCACCGGCGCCCTCCAGGGCGTCATCACCGACGCCGCCACCGGCGAGCCGCTGGCCGGCGTCACCGTGGTCGCGTCGTCGCCGGCCCTGCAGGGGACCCAGGCCGCGATCACCGACGACAACGGTCAGTACGAGATCACCAACCTGCCGCCCGGCGTCTACCTGATCACCGCGTACTACGTCGAGGTCGAGGTCCGCCGGACCGGGCTCAACGTGTCCGCCAACCGGACGACACCCGGCTACCTGCAGATCGACACCACCCAGGCCAAGGGCGAGGTGATCACGATCCAGGGCCTGGCCCCGGCCATCGATCCGACCTCGACGACGCAGGGGATCACGATCGACAAGGGCTACGTCAAGAACCTGCCGGTCGGCCGCACCTACGACGACATCATCGCCACCGCCGGCGGCGCGTCGACCGACGACGCCGGCGTGTCGTTCTCGGGCTCGAGCTCGCTCGAGAACCAGTACCTGGTCGACGGCGTCAACACCACCTCGCTGATCTACGGTCAGGTCGGCTCGCCGCTGGTCAACGAGTTCATCGAGGAGATCGAGATCATCACCGGCGGCTACAACGCCGAGTACGGCCGCTCGACCGGCGGCGTGGTCAACGTGGTCACCAAGAGCGGCTCGAACCAGTTCCACGGCAGCGTGTTCGGCTACGCCAGCCCGGGCGCGCTGATCGCCGACACCGTCGCCACGCCGACCCAGACCGCGTCGATCGACGCCCAGTCGAGCCAGATCATCGACACCGACTTCGGCTTCGAGCTGGGCGGCCCGATCGTGAAGGATCGGCTGTGGTTCTACGCCGGCCTGGCGCCCCACGTCGAGCGCGAGCACCTCGACCGCGTCACCAAGCGGCGGGTCGACTGCCACCGGATCGAGGCCGACGGCCGCCTGTCGGGCTGCGACGCCGCGTTCGCCGACGGCACTCCCGACGTCGATCCCGCCACCGGCTTCCTGATCTACGAGGAGCTCGATCGCCTGCGCCTGCGGTCGGCGAGGACGTCGTACCCGTTCGTCGGCAAGCTCAACTTCGCCGCCACCGCCGAGCACCAGGGCCAGGTCGCGGTCACCGGCACCCCGGCCACCGGCAACCAGCTCGGCCTCGACGGCCTGCCCGGCGCCACCCGCCTCGACTACCGCGAGCTCACCACCGACGTGTCGGCGACCTGGACCTCGAAGTTCGACGAGGGTCGGACCGAGCTCGAGGCGGTCGCCGGCTGGCACCGCTCGAGCTACCGCGAGACCCCGCGCGACGGCATGGCCGGCGGCGTGGCCCGCCAGAACCTGTTCTACGGCGATCTCGGCACCTGGGGCCGGCTCGGCGGCGAGTCGGCGGCGACGGTCATGGGCTGCACCGACGACGTCGGCGACGATCCGTACACGCTGATCCGCAACTGCCCCGACGAGGGCACCGGCTACGCGATCGGCGGGCCGGGCGCGCTGGCCGACGCCACCGAGGAGCGCCTGTCCGCCCGCCTGTCGGCGACCCAGCGCGTCAGCGCGCTCGGCCGCCACGAGCTCAAGGCCGGCGTCGACGTCGAGGACAACCGCCTGCGCACCCGCCGCCAGACCAGCGGCGACGTCCTCTACGACCTCTTCCTGCCGACCGATCCGACCTCGACCGGCGAGGCCTACGTGTCGCAGTACGTGCGGCTGGCCCCCGGCGACGACCCCAGCTTCCCCGATCGCTGCCCCGACACCGATCAGGGCAGCGACCGCGCCTGCGAGCTGATCGGCCCGACCGACGTCCTCGCCAACACCGCCAACTGGGCCGCCTACCTGCGCGACTCGTGGCAGATCAAGCCCAACCTGACCCTCAACGTCGGCCTGCGCTACGAGGAGCAGCGGCTGCGCTACGCCCGATCGATGCAGCACACCGTCGATCCGTTCACCGGCGAGTACCGCGGCAAGAACGCGATGACGCTGCGGGGCATGTGGGCGCCGCGGGTCGGCGCGATCTACGACTGGACCCGCGAGGGCCGATCCAAGGTGTTCGGCAGCTGGGGCCGGTTCTACGAGTCGGTGCCGATGAGCCTCAACACCATCAACTTCGGCGGCGAGACCACCTACCGCCGGGTCTACAGCCTCGACCAGTGCGGCGACCCGGTCGACGGCATCGGCGGGCCCGACGGCCCGGCCTGCGTCGCGTCGGGCCAGGCGCCGGCGCTCGGCTCGAACGTGTTCGGCAGCGGCGTGCTGATCGCGCCCGGGGTCAAGGGCCAGTACCTCGACGAAGCGGTGCTCGGCGTCGAGTACGCCGTCCTCAAGGACCTCAAGCTCGGCCTCGCCCTCCACGATCGCCGGCTCGGCCGGGTGCTCGAGGACGTGTCGCCCGACAACACCGAGACCTACATCCTGTCCAACCCCGGCGAGTTCCCCGAGGAGGAGGAGGCCGCCCTGCGCGCCGAGATCGAGCGCACCACCGATCCCGACGAGCGCGCCCGCCTCGAGCACCTGCTCGAGGTGTTCACCGGCATCCGCAACTTCGATCGCCCGACCCGGGTCTACCAGGCGGTGCAGGTGACCGCGGTCAAGCAGTTCTCGGACGCGTTCTACCTCCAGGCCTCGTACACCTACTCGCGCAACCGCGGCAACTTCCCCGGGCTGTACTCGCCCGACAGCGGCGCGATCCTGCCCAACATCACCGCCCAGTACGACCTGATCGAGCTGCTGGCCAACCGCGAAGGCCCGCTGCCCAACGATCGCCCCCACGATCTCAAGGTCGACGGCTACTATCGGCTCGACCTCGCCGGCGCCGGCCTGTTCACCGCCGGCGCGCGGGTCCGGATCGCGTCGGGCGCCCCGATCGACGCCCTCGCCAGCAACAACATGTACGGCTTCGACGAGTCGTTCGTGCTGCCGCGCGGCGCGATGGGCCGCACCGGGTTCGACCTCGGCACCGACGTCCACCTCGGCTACGGCCGCAAGCTGGCCGACGGGGTCGAGCTCGAGGTGTTCACCGACCTGTTCAACGTCGTCAACCGCCAGGCCCCGTCGTACCTCGACGAGACCTACACCCACGACAACGTCAACCCGATCGTCGGCGGCGATGGCGAGGACCTGGTGTGGGCCAAGACCCAGGACGGCGACGGCAACGAGCCCGACGCGCCGCTGCCGCCGACCCGCAACCGCAACTTCCGCAACGCCGAGACCCGCACCCCGCCGTTCATGGCGCGGCTGGGCGCCCGCTTGACCTTCTGACCAGCCGCAGGGAGGACACCACGACGTATGACCGCACCTGGCACCTCGGGAGATTCGAGCTCCTACGTCACGAGTAGCGGCGAAGAGAGTGGGGGTTTGGGGGAGGGCGATCCCTCCCCCATCGGAGGACCGCGACAGCGGTCCGGAAGTCACGTGGCGCCGCCGCCGGAGCACGTGGCCACCACCGGGGTGCGGCGCGCCACGTCCGAGCTCCGCCTGATCGGGATCAGCAAGCATCACGGAGGCGCGCGGCCGCCCGCGCTCGCGCCCATCGACCTGACCGTCGCGCGCGGCGAGCTGGTCGTCCTCGTCGGCCGATCGGGCTGCGGCAAGTCGACGCTGCTGCGCGTCGTCGCCGGGCTCGAGCAGCCGACCAGCGGCCAGGTCCACCTCGGCGGCGTCGACGTGACCGAGTGGTCGCCCGCCCACCGCGACGTCGCCCTGGTCGGCCAGGGCTGCCTGCTCCACGGCCACCTGTCGGTGTTCGAGAACCTGGCGTTCGCGCTGCGCGTGCGCCAGCGGCCCGACGGCGAGATCGCCAGCCGGGTCCACGCCACCGCCCGCGCCCTCGGCCTCGACGGTCTGCTCGACCGCCGCCCGCGTCACCTCAGCGGCGGCGAGCGCCAGCGCGTCGCGCTCGGCTGCGCGTTCGTCCGCGAGCCGCGGGTGTTCCTGTTCGACGAGCCGCTGGCCAACCTCGACCCCGCCGCCCGCGCCGAGCTGCGCCGCGAGCTACGCCGGGTCCACGACCGCACCGGCGCGACCACGCTCTACGTCACCCACGACCCCGTCGAGGCCGTCACCCTCGCCGACCGCGTCGTCTCGCTCGACCTTCCGCGTTACCAGCAGGTGGGGTCGGCGGGCGAGCTGGACGCGCAGCCGGTCCAGTAGCTGTTCCCACCCGACGACCCGCAAGGTGACGTCGACGCGGAGCCGCATCACCGGGCTCCGGGGTTGCGCACCCAGTCGAGGACGTGGGCGTAGCTGACGATCTGGACCTCGGGCTTGCTCTTGGCGTAGTCGAGGAACTCCTCGATCGCCGCCCGCCGCTCGGTCTCGCTCGGCGCGCCGCTGGCGTTCTGGTTCCACGCGGCGACGTAGTAGTCGGTGTGGGCGCCGAACAGGAACGGCGCGCGGTTGCCGGCCAGGCGCTGATCGAGCGTGTACTTCATCGTGGCGACGAACTCGGCCTTGGTCATCTGGAAGCCGCCGACCGAGGTGCTCGCCCACAGGTTGTAGTCGAAGCCGGTGATCAGGCCGCCCTCGACGTCGAACCAGGTCTGGCGCTGCTTGAGCTTGGCGCGCAGGCCGGGCTCGACGCCGTACTGCTGGCACTTGTCGTCGGGCGGGACCACCACCGCGTAGACCGGCAGCTCCCACAGGCCGGGTCGCGCCGTGATCTCGACCAGGCCCTCACCCCACTCGACCTGGGTGGTGTGGCCGGGGCTGCGGTTGTCGAGGGTGTACGGCCAGTAGTAGTTGGTGCCGTCCATCGGGCCGCCCTTGCCGCCGTTGGCGTTGTCGTCCCACTCGTAGCCCTCCTCGATCGAGGTGTCGTAGTGGAAGCCGAGCTCCTTGACCACGCCGAGGGTGTCGTCGTCGTACTTGAGGAACGGGGTGCGGAAGCCGATCAGCTCGGCCTCGGGGACGCCGACCATGGTCTTGATGTAGTCGCTGGCGTCGGTCATCTCCTGGCGCCAGCGCGCGGCGCCGACGTTGCGATCGGTCGCGTGGGTCACGGTGTGGTTGCCGATCTCGTGGCCGGCCATGTACGCCTGCTTCCACACCGTCGCCTGGGCGTAGCTGGTGGTGAGGAAGAAGCTGGCCTTGCCGCGCGACGCCAGCATGTCGATCGCCCACGTCACGCCCGCGGCCTGGCCGTTGTCGTCGAAGCCGATCGACACGAACTGCGGCACCTCGGACGGCGCCAGGCCGCACGGCGGCTGCTGCGACGCCCGCACGTTGTCGTTGCCGGTATACGGGCCAAGGCCGTTCTCGCAGTTCACGGGCGGAAGTCCTCCATCGGTGGGGTTGGGATTCGGTCCATCACCGTCGCCACCGTTGCCGGTGGAGCCGCAGCCGAGCGCGAGCATGAGGGGAACCGCGGAGAGGGTGACCGGACGGATGATGCTCATGCCGGGAGAGTGGCGAGCAGGGGCAGCAGGCGGTTGACCGTTTCGCTCAGTCCTTCGGCCCGAATCGCTCGTCACCGAAGGCAGTTTCGGCCGCGCGGTCGAGCGGAAACGGCCACGCCGACCCGGACTCGTTGGCTAGCGTCGTGACGCCTTCGTTACCGGAGATTCTCGATGAATTCATCGGTCCGGATCCTGAGCGTCACCGCGATCCTGCTCGCCGCCTGCGGCCCGTCGGCCGGAGGTGGCGACGATGACGACGACGGCCGCAGCGACGGTGGTCCCGGCGGTGACGGCAGGCCGCCCGCGACCGGCAGCCTGACCGGCACGGTGTGGGCGCCCGGCAACGCGATCGGCGCGGTGCCCGCCGGCTACGAGATCCCGGTCGCCGGCGCGATGGTCTACCTGGCCGACGACGGCCCGCCGCCGGCGATCCCCGACGAGGTCTACTGCGATCGCTGCCAGTTCCACCCGGCGATCTACGTGGCCACCGACGCCAAGGGTCGGTTCGAGCTGACCGGGGTCACGCCCGGCTCCCACCGGCTGGTGATCGAAAAGGCCCAGTTCCGCCTCGAGACCACGGTCGAGGTCCCGGCCGACCGCGGCGTCGCGCTCGCCGCGGCGCAGACCACGCTGCCGTCGCGGCACGATCCCGCCAGCGGGCAGTGGATCCCGCGGGTCGCGATCGCGATCGGCGACTCCGACGCGGTCGAGGACATCTTCGGCAAGATGGGCATCCTCGAGGTGGGCAGCGACGGCCGCGTGCTCGAGGCCAGCTTCGCCGGCACCGACCGCGTCGACTTGTGGGGCAACCCGATCGACCCGCCATTCCCGGCGGTCCACAAGGGGCGGATCACCGACCTGTTCGGCGACCTGACGAAGATGAAGCGCTACCACATCATCTTCGTCCCCTGTAACTACGAGTCCGACGTCACCCCGCTGACCCAGCCGCGCATCCGCCAGAACATCCAGGACTACGTCGCCGCCGGCGGCAAGCTGTACGTCACCGACTGGTCGGCCGAGTGGGCCGACGCGGCGTTCCCCGAGTTCCTCGGCTTCGACCCGTCACAGGACACCACCGCGGCGATGGTGTCGAGCGGCGTCATCAACCCCGGCGACGGCGACTTCGGCCACTTCGCGCTGCACGCCAAGGCCACCGACGCGACCCTGGCCGCCTGGCTCGACGGCCAGAAGGCGCCGCTGGTGGTGCCGATCGGCGGCGAAGAGGAGGACTTTCCCAGCCGCTACGAGGAGGGCGTGATCGACGGCGACGACTTCATCATCGAGGGCAGCTGGAGCCTGATCCGGTCGACGCCCGAGGTCCGCGTCGGGACCGACCCGGCGGGCATGCCGATCATGGCGGCGGCCAAGACCTGGATCTCCGGCGACTACAACGGCTCGTACTACCCCCACACGGTCACGTTCGAGCCGAGCTGCGGGCGGGTCCTGTACTCGACCTATCACACCGCCCAGAAGCCCCACGCATGGCTGGTCCCACAGGAGCGCGTGCTCCTGCACCTGATCATGGAGATCGGCGTCTGCAACAGCGGCCCGATCGTCGATTGATCCCCCTTTTCGGCGGCTTGCGCTGACCCGAACGCGCGCGGGCGCCCCTCTCTCCGAAGGAGAAACGCGATGCGGCTCTACTCCCTCATGACCCTGGCTCCGGCGACGCTGCTGCTGGCGGCAGCCTGCAGCTCCGGCGCCTCCGGCGACGGCGGCGATGGTGATGGCGACGGTGACGGCGACGGGCCGTCGGACATCGACGCCCGGACCGGCAACAACGGCGACGGCGGCGGCCCTGGCCCCGACGGCGGCGGTCCCGGCCCCGACGGCGGCAGCGGTGCGGTGTGCAACGGCGGCCTCGGTCCGTGGACCGGCAACGACAACGTCCCCGCGTCGGCCAACCCGCCGTGCGGCTTGACCCCGGCTCAGGTGCCGCAGTTCGTGTCGATCGGCTTCGACGACAACGCGTACTCCGGGCTCGAGGGCAGCGGCGGCACCGGCGGCATGACCTGGGCGACCACGATGACCCGCACCCGCACCAACGCCGACGGGTCGCCGGTCAAGCTGAGCTTCTACCTGACCTCGGTCTACGCCGACAGTTGGCAGTCGGAGAGCCCGACGTTCGTCAAGCGCGCCTGGCGCACCGCGCTCACCGACGGCCACGAGATCGGCAACCACACCGTCGGCCACCTGCATGGCTCGGGGTTCGACACCGCGACGTGGCGGACCCAGGTCCAGGGCTGCATCGACACCCTGACCAAGCCGTTCGACCCCAACGAGGTCAACTTCTCGCCCGACGCGAGCAAGGGCATCGGCGCGACCGCCGCGCAGATCCGCGGCTTCCGCACGCCGTTCCTCGAGTACAACGACGCGACCCTGCAGATCGTGAAGGAGCTCGGCTTCCACTACGACACCAGCATCGAGGACGGCTGGCACTGGGAGCAGAACGGCACCAACTACATGTGGCCGTACACCCTGAACAACGGCAGCCCCGGTCACGAGGTGCTGGTCGAGTGGGGCACGCGCACGCCGATCACCCCGCGCCCCGGCCTGTGGGAGCTGCCCGATCACCCCGTGATCGTCCCGCCCGACGACAAGTGCGCCCAGTACGGGGTCCAGCCCGGGCTGCGCAACCGCCTCAAGCAGCGGGTGAGCTGGTTCGACATCGACGGCGGCAAGATCACCGGTTTCGACTACAACCTGTGGGTCTCGTTCGCGATGACCAAGGCCGAGTTCCTCGCGACGCTGAAGTACACGCTCGACCAGCGCCTCGCCGGCAACCGCGCCCCGTTCATGTTCGGCGCCCACACCGACTACTACTCGAGCAAGTACACCGCGGTGCCCAACGCGAGCCTGGCCGAACGCCAGCAGGCCATCGAGGAGTTCATCGACTACGCCCGGTCCAAGCCGATGGTGCGCGTGACGACGAACGAGGAGATCCTGACGTGGGTCCGCAACCCGGTTCCGCTGTGAAGCGGGTCGTCGGCGCGACGTTGCTCGCCGCCGTGGTCGCGTGCGGCCCGGCCCCGGGCAATGACGGCGGCGGCGACGGCGACGGCGGCGACGCCGGCAAGGTCGACGCGGCCTGGCCGGTCGGCTCCGACGGCGGCGACATCGTCGGCGACTGCTCGGAGCTGGTGCTGACCGTGCGCGACTTCACCCCGACCACCCATCCCGACTTCGAGCCGTTCTCCGACTCGGACTTCGCCTACCCGGGGCTGGTCAAGGACCAGCTCGGCAGCGACGGCAAGCCGGTCTACGCCCACGCCGGCGCGACGCCCCACACCGCCGGCCCGACCGAGTTCCAGAGCTGGTACCGCGACACGCCGGGGATCAACATGACGTTCCAGGTCACGCTGCCGCTGACCGAGGCCAGCCCGGGGCGCTACGTGTACGACAGCGCGGCGTTCTTCCCGGTCGACGGCATGGGC
>Ga0247829_10001287_pt1 | contig 11252 bp, 10 predicted proteins | sample 12C_Control_Day4_FD_207765 | JGI IMG/M metagenome (GOLD analysis project Ga0247829, IMG submission 207765) | Soil microbial communities from agricultural site in Penn Yan, New York, United States - 12C_Control_Day4 | ecosystem: Environmental > Terrestrial > Soil > Agricultural land | place... | reverse complement strand
GTGCTGCAGGGCATCGGCATCGCCGCTCACGGTGCGGACGCCATTCCGGAGCGCGGCGACCGTTGCGCCCGTGACCAGTCGCTCGCGGGCGGTCAGGAAGTCCACGAAGCGGACCCGCCGCGCCCAATCGAGGTCGGCCGGCGTCGGATCCACGATGTCGATGACACCAGTGCGCGTAATGGTCCGGAGCGGGAGCGAGACGACGCACGGCGGGTCGAAGGTGAATCGCACCGAATCGGGAACGATGTCGCCGTCCTGGTCGGTGGGTGTCGGACTCACGCCGGGCGCCGGACTGCACTGCGCCCCGAACGGCGCCAGCGCTGCGAGGCTGAAACTCGCCTCGCCGGCCACCTCGGATGCAAGGCCGTCACTCTGCGCATCCGCGTCGGCGCCCACGACCTCCGCCGCGAACTCGGCCTCGGCCTGGGTCAGGGCCCCGGCGGAGGGTCCCGCCCCGTCGTCGCTGCACGCGGAGATTCCCAGCACGATGAGGCATGGACTTGCGGCCCACCATCGCATGCGGCTGCGCATGTATGCTGCTCCTTGCATCGGTGTGTCCGTGTTCGTGCGGAAAGGTGTGGTCGCAACTGGATCGTAGGACGGCTGGGGATATCTGCCGTTAAGACCTGAACCATCGGAGGCCCTCATGCGCCGGTTGATCCGGACTGCAGTGCTCGGCGGCTGCGTCATCGGCGTGCCACTATCCTCGGCGCCGGCGCAGGAGTCCGCGGTCGCGGCACTCGCCACCGAGTACGTGGATGCGTTCTTCGCCGCCAATCCGGAGGAGTTCACCGAGAACGGGATCACTGGGTCCCGCCACGACGGGCTCCGGGACAACTCACTGGCCGCGCTCGCCGGTTGGCAGCACCGCGAAGACGTCTGGCTCAGCCGGGTCCGCGCGATCGACGGGGCGGCTCTCGCCGGGACCCCTGACTGGGCCACGTACGGCATCCTGCGGGCCGAGCTCGAGGGCCGGGTCGCACAACGGCCGTGTCGGTACGAGTTGTGGCAGCTGAACACGTCGAGCGGCTGGCAGACTCGCTACCCATCGCTGGCCCGATCGCAGCCGGTCGGGACGGCGGCCTACCGGCAGCAGGCGCTGGCGCGGTGGCGGGGCCTGCCCCGGTACATCGACACCGACCGGGCCAACCTCACGGCGGGTCTCCGCCGCGGATACACGGCGCCGAGACCGGTGGTCGAGGGCGTGATTCGCCAGCTGGACGGACTCCTTGGCACCTCCCCCGACTCGTCGCCCTTGGCATCGCCGGCGTCGCGGGACTCTACGCCCGAGTTTCAGGACGCACTCGTCCGACTCATCCGCGACCGGATCAACCCGGCCATCCGCCGCTATCGCGAGTTTCTCGCCGTGGAATACCTGCCGAACGCGCGCACCTCGGTGGCCGTGACCCGGATCCCCGGCGGCAGCGACTGCTATCGGGCGTCGGTGCTCCGCTACACCACGCTCGATCTTCCGGCCGACTCGATCTTCAGCCGCGGCCAGCGTGAGCTTGCCGCCATCGAGGGGCACATGAGCGTGCTCGGCCGCGAGGCGTTTGGGACCCCCGACGTACCGGCGCTGCTCGAGCGGCTGAAGCGGGAGCCGGCGCTGACCTTCTGCACCCGCCAGGAGATCATCGATTCCTCGACCGCTGCCGTCGCGCGGGCCCAGGCTGCGGCGCCGCGCTGGTTCGGCCTGCTGCCCAAGGCAAAAGTGGTGATCGAGTCCTACCCCGAGTTCCGGCAGCGGACCGGCGCCGTGCCGTCGTACAATCAGGCTGCTGAGGACGGGTCGCGACCGGGCATCTTCTGGATCAACACCTGGGCGCCGGAAAAGCAGAGCCGCGCCAAGCTCGAGAGCACGGCGTTCCATGAGGCGGTGCCCGGCCACCATTTTCAAGTCACGATCGCTCAGGAGCGGGGGGCGTCGCACCGGCTGACGCGCTACTTCTCCAACTCCGGGTACGTGGAGGGGTGGGCGCTCTACGCGGAGACGGTGGCCGGCGAGATGGATGTGTTCAGCTCGGACGTCGGGCGCATGGGGCTGCTGGCAAGCCAGGCCTGGCGGGCGGCGCGCATGGTGCTCGACGCCGGCATCCACACGGGGGGCTGGAGCCGGGAGCAGGCCGTCGAGTTCCTGGCCTCGCACACGGTGATCGCGCCGACCATCGTGCAGGGGGAGATCGATCGGTACATCTCGGTCCCCGGCCAGGCATCATCGTACATGCTGGGCAACCTCGAGATCCGGGCCCTGCGTACCGAGGCCGAACGGCGGCTGGGCCAGCGCTTCGACATCCGCGCGTTCCACGACCGCGTGCTGGAGGACGGAGCCCTGCCGCTTCCGCTGCTTCGTGCCAAGCTCGAGCGCTGGCTGGAACAGACCGACACGAAGAGCTGAGCCGCCGAAACTCACCGGCGTCGGCAGGCGGCGAGCAGCTGCTTCGGCGCCGGATGGTCGGGGAAGAGCCGCCGGGCCTGCTCGGCGTGCGGCCTTGCACGGTCGCAGCGACCCCGGTTCCGCCACGCGTAGCCGAGCAGCATGCGGATGCGGTAGTTGCCGGGGTCGATCGCCGCCGCGCGCTCCATGTCCGCCACTCGCCCCCGCTCCCCGTACGCCATCATCGAGCCCAGCTGGCTCGCATTGCGCGCCGAGAACACGACGCCCGCCGCCACGACCGCCGCCACCAGGCGGCCGGCGCGGTGCCGGCCCAGCTCGAGCTCCAGCACCGGGCGCCTGGGTGCCCGCGCGAGCAGCCCGACCGCGGCCCAGACGAAGAAGGTCGGTGCGGGCAAGAGCAGCACTGCATCGAAGCTTCCGACGACGGCGACGATCGCGACGATCAGGATGAGCGTGAGGCTCTCCGTGCCCTCGGTGGTCTCGGGTGCCATGCGCCAGCGGCGCCACGCGCCGATCACGAGCGCGCCCGCCACTCCCAGCAGCGCCAGCGTGGCCAGCGACCCTCGCTCGGCGAGCGACGCAACCCAGTCGCTGCTGGGCCAGGGATTCGTGGGGATGAAGTCGTTGGGATCGAAGGCGGGATCGCCCGGCGTGGTATAGCGCGGATAGGCGACCGCCCAGTTGCCCGGACCCACGCCGAAAAGGGGGTGGTCGGCCGTCATCCGGAGCGTATTGGCGTATTGCACCAGCCGGCCCGCGCCGCTCCCCTCCTTGTAGTTGGCCACGTCCTTGAGCGAGTCGAGATACGGTGAGTCCGAGCGCCACTCGAGGGTGTTTGGAACCACCAGTGCGAGGACACCTCCCACGCCAAGTGCGAGCGAAAACATCAGCACCCGGCGGCGGCTGATCGCGTCGCGCCAGAGGTAGCCGAACCAAAGTCCTTCCACCGCCAGGATCGAGAACGCCGCAATGGCACCGAGCCATGCGGCACGGGAGCGGGAGAGGACCAGGGCGGCACCCAGAATCGCCGCCCCGGCCACCGGGAGCCATGCCTCGCGCCGCCGCCGTGACTCCAGGGTAGCGAGCAGCAGCACGGGCAGCCCGAGCGCCACGAAGTGCGCCATGAAGTTGCGGTTGCCGAACGCGCCGCCGGGGGCCCGCCGCTCGGCGAACAGCGACGATTCGACGCCGTAGGCCTGGAGCAGCGCGGTGACCGCGGCGATCACGACGCCGGCCGCAAGGGTCAGGAGGAGGTGCCGGGCCAGCCCCGCCTGTCGAAGCGCCCGCGCGGCCCAGAAGACCAGCACGCCGGATACCGTGATGCCGAGCGATCGGACGGCGAGCCAGTGGTTGGTGGCGAACAGCGCGGATAGCGCTGTGAGCAGGAGGAAGAGTGCGAGCAGCGCGTCGGCCAGCGACAGCGAGAGGCGGCGTGCTTGCGCCAGGCAGAGAGCCGCCGCGCCGGCCCCCGCCAGATGCAGTGCGAGCTCCTTGGGCACTGCGTGGCGCTCGAGGTCGAACAGCGGGAACGGTGCGGCGACCAGCACGGTCGCCAGGGCGCCGGCCTGGAGCAGCGCCAGCGCGAGCCACGCCCGCCGATCGGGTGCGGACCGTCCGCGCAGGTCAGTCCCGCCGGAAACGGTTGCCATAGCGAAGCGGTGCGCCCGTGACCCACGGACGATACTCGTTGGCGAACTCGATCCGCTCGGCCAGACTGGGATGGCCCGCGCGCCAGATCTGATACAGCGGCGCCGGCCGCGGCAGGTCGAGGTTTTCCTGCTGGAGTTTGACGAACGCAGTCGCGGCGGCCCGGTTGTCCCGCGTGATCTCGAGCCCGAACCGGTCGGCCTCCCGCTCCTGATACCTCGAATACGCCAGGCCGACGGGCTGCAGCACGAACGACACGGCCGAGGTGAGCAGCAGGAGAAGCGGTAGAGATGCCGGATCGTCCAGCCGGTCGAAGCCGAAGCGGGGACTGAAGCGACCAAGCAGCGGGCCGGCGGAGCCGTGCACGAACCAGAGTGAGAACAACACCAGCAGCCAGTTCAACGCGAGCAGGATCAGCACATGCCGGAGCGCGTAATGACCCATCTCGTGCCCCAGCACAAAGAGAATCTCGTCCGGCGTCAGCTTGTCGAGCAACGTGTCGTACAGGACGATTCGCTTGGTGGCGCCGAACCCGGCGACGTAGGCGTTGACGGTGCGGGTATCGACTCCCTTGTCCACTTCGAATACCCGGCTACCCTCGATTCCTGCCCGGGATGCCTGGTCGAGGATGCGGGCTTCCAGAGCCTTGTCGGAGAGTGGTCCGAAGTCGTTGTACAACGGCGAGACCCAGACCGGCACCACGATGAACGTCGCGATGAGAAAGGGAAGTGCGGCGATGCCGGCCCAGAGCCACCAGCGCCGCGGGCTGCGGCGGAGCAGTGCATAGGGGACGACGGCCAGGAGCGGCCCGACGACGAAGCCGAGGCCCAGCGAGGTTACGGCGTCCGCGGCCCATTTTCCCAGCGTCTGGTTCGACAGCCCGTAAGCATGCTCCCGCACGTACTGCTGGTAGAAGTCGAGCGGGAGCGTAACCAGGGTGGCCAGAACGATCAGAAGCGCGACGTACACGAGGAGCGTCCCGAGCCACCCGCGGCCGATCCGTCGGGCAACGTTCCGGAGCCGCGCCGACCACCCGGACCAGAGGAACACCGCCGGCAGCGCGAAGGCGAGCGCGGTGTTGAGAATCCAGAGCGCGTTTCCGGTCCGATGGTACCGGACCGCAAGCTCGCTCGGCTCCGGCACAGACACCGCGGACTGCACCGCGACCAGCAGCGTTTCGACCGAAATGACCCCCTCCTAGCGACCCGGACTGCGGAGTACAATTGGACATGCCCCACGACAATCCGGCGCTCGTCACCACGTCCTGGCTCGGCGCGAACCTGGGCCGGCCCGATCTGCGGGTGGTGGACGCCTCGTGGTATCTGGTCGCCAGCGGCCGCGATGCCGCGGCCGAGTTCGCCGCCGGCCACATCCCCGGCGCGGTCTTCTTCGATCTCGAAGCGTCGAGCGACGACGCGACGACGTTACCGCATATGCTCCCGCGGGCCGAGCGGTTTGCGGAGCGAATGCGCCGGCTGGGGCTGAGCGACCGCGATGCGGTTGTGGTGTACGACGGATCGGGCGTCAATCTAAGCGCGCCGCGCGTCTGGTGGACCTTCCGGGTGTTCGGCCACCCGCGGGTGAGCGTCCTGGACGGAGGGCTGATGAAGTGGAAGGCCGAAGGCCGCCCGCTCGAGACCGGCTCGCCCGCGCCGGCGCCGGGCCGGTACACCGCCCGATTGAACGCCAGCCTGGTACGCAACTTTGCCGAGATGCTGGCCAATGCGGCGAGCGGGCGGGAACAGGTGGTTGATACCCGGCCGGCAGCACGCTTCGAGGGCTCCGAGCCCGAAGTCCGTCCCGGCGTGAGGACCGGGCACATGCCCGGCAGCTTCAACCTGCCCTTTGGGGATCTGGTCGCACCGGACGGCACGGTGCTGCCGCCGGAGCAGCTCCGGGCCCGAGTCGAGGCGGCCGGCATCGACCTGACCCGGCCTGTCGTTGCGAGCTGCGGATCCGGGACCAGTGCGTGCAGTCTGGTCCTCGCGCTCCACCTGCTCGGCCATGGGCAGGTGGCTGTGTACGACGGCAGCTGGACCGAATGGGGCGGGCGGACCGACACGCCGGCCGAGATTGGTACCGCTCGGTGAGGTCGGGTCGCGGCGGGGCTGAGGGGTGCTCTTCTCGCTCGGAGCCGGGGCGGGCTCCGTAGAGCTAGCTCTTACCGGCTCCTGCCCGGGCTTCGAAACCCGCGGGATCGGCGTGGCGGAAGTCCACCCAGTGCACGATCTCCCACGAGTCGTAGGCCACCTGGCCATCCGGCGCCCGCGTCACCGGAATGTTGAGCGAGGTCAGCGCTTCCGGCACGACGCCGAGAATGCGCGCCGCCTCATCGCTGCTCACCGGGCGTGGGCGTTCGCGGAGATCCTCGACCGCCTCGTCATCGGGATAGGTGGCGTCCAAGCGGTCCAGCGCCGACGGCTCGACCCCGCTCTCATCCGGTTCGTCGGGTACCGACAGCAACGTGCGGCGGCGGGCGCGGCGCCGCGCTCGGGTGAGCTCTCGCGTAACCAGGGCCAGCAGGCCTGCGACGGCGAGCAGGGCGAGCAGAACTGCCGCTGAGGGCGACCGGCGGCGGAGTGTGAGCGTGGGCATGCTCTACCCTGTGCTCGGGACGTTCCGCCCGCCGTGACCTGCGGCACACGGCTGCCCGCACTACGGCCGGCCGCGCTACATTCCGCCCATGACCCCCCGACGCCCGCACATTCTCGGCGCGCATACCATCGACAACGGCGGGATCGATCAGGCGGTTCGACGCGCTGCCCGCGCGGGCATGCGGACGGTCCAGATCTTCAGCGCGATTCCCAAGTACTACGGCGACAAGGTTTCGATCCGTCCCGAGCGGGTCGAGCGGTTCCGGCGGGCGCTCGACGAGTGCGGGCTCGAGCCCCGGCACGTGGTGGTGCATGCCGCGTACGTGCTCAACTTCGCGGCCTCGGACGAGGAAAAGCGGGTCCGCGCAGCCGGGGGCCTGCGCAAGGAGCTGGAGCGTTCGACGTCGCTCGGTGTCGGCGGCGTCTGCTTCCACCCCGGGGCTGCCACCGATGGCAATCGGGAGCTGGGCATCGAGCGCGTGGCTGCCGCCATGACGCTCGCTCTGGATGCCGTCTCGGGCACGACCTGCCTCTGGGTGGAGAACACCGCCGGCGCGGGCGCAACGCTCGGCCGCACCGCCGAGGAGGTGGGTGCCATCCTCGATCGGGTACCGAGCCGGCATCATGGCCGGATCGGTTATGGACTCGATACCTGTCATCTGTATGCCGCGGGTCACGACATCTCCGAATCGGCAGGTGCTCTGGGCCTGGTGCTGGACGACTTCCGACGCGCCACCGGCCTGGCGCCGTCGTTCTTCCATCTGAACGACAGCAGCGGCGCGCTGGGATCCAACTTCGACCGGCACAAGCTCATCGGCGAAGGGATGATCGGGCAGGAGCCGTTTCGGTGGCTCCTGGCCGACGCCCGCACCCACGATGTGCCGCTGATTCTGGAGACGCCGCAGCAGAATCCCGCGATTCCCGACGACGACGTCTCGCCCGACCCGTGGGATGTGCGGATGATGGAGCTCCTCTCTTCGTTCGGGTGAGCCGGCATGTACGCCCATACGGTCGGTTCGGTCCGCTACACCTTCAGCGACCTCCGCACGCTGCTCGCGCGGGCGACCCCGCACCGTTCGGGTGACGCGCTCGCCGGCATCGCTGCTGCGTCCGCGGAAGAAAGGGTGGCTGCGCAGATGGCCCTGGCCGACCTCCCGCTTCGCGCGCTGCTCGAGTTGCCGGTCGTGCCGTACGAGGCGGACGAAGTCACCCGCCTCATCGTGGACTCCCACGACGGCAAGGCGTTCGCTCCGGTCGCGCACCTCACGGTGGGCGGGTTTCGCGACTGGCTGCTCTCCTACGATTGCGACGAGGCAGCGCTGGGGCTGCTGGCACCCGGCGTCACGCCCGAGATGGCCGCGGCGGTATCGAAGATCATGCGGCTTCAGGATCTTGCGCTGGTTGCCCGCAAATGCCGCGTCGTCACCCGCTTTCGCACCACGATCGGCCTGGAGGGCCGGTTCTCAACCCGGCTCCAGCCGAACCATCCCACCGACGATCCACGCGGGGTGGCGGCAAGCATGCTGGACGGTCTGCTGCACGGCTCCGGCGACGCCGTGGTCGGCGTCAATCCGGTCACCGACAGTCCCGGCACCGTGCGCGCCCTGCTGGAGATGCTGGACCGGCTGCGCCGCCGCTGGGAAATCCCGATGCAGAGCTGCGTGCTCGCGCACGTGACCACTCAGCTCGAGGCGCTCAACCAGGGGGCGCCGGTGGATCTGGTCTTCCAGTCCATCGCAGGCACCGAAGCGGCCAACGCCGGCTTCGGGGTCACGCTCGCGCTGCTCGACGAGGCCCACCACGCGGTGCGGGCCCTGGGCCGCGGCGGCGAGAATGACGGGCTGATGTACTTCGAGACGGGCCAGGGGAGTGCGCTGTCGGCCGAGGCCCATCACGGCGTGGACCAGCAGACGCTCGAAGCGCGGGCGTACGGCGTCGCTCGACGCTACCGCCCCCTGCTGGTGAACACCGTCGTCGGATTCATCGGCCCGGAGTATCTCTACGACGGAAAGCAGATCATGCGGGCCGGCCTGGAAGATCACTTCTGCGGGAAGCTGCTCGGCCTGCCGATGGGGTGCGACGTGTGCTATACCAATCACGCCGAGGCCGATCAGGACGACATGGACGCGCTGCTCACGCTGCTGGCCGCGGCCGGCTGCACCTACGTGATGGGCGTGCCCGGCGCCGACGACGTAATGCTCCACTATCAGAGCACCTCGTTTCACGACGCGCTGTACGTGCGCCGGCTGCTGGGGCTCCGGCCCGCACCGGAGTTCGAGGGCTGGCTGGAACGGATGGGGATCATGGACCGGACCGGCCGGCTGGTGCCGGGGGCGGCCCCCCGCCTTCTGGGTGGCGCCGCGGAGCTCGGGGCGTGACCCGGGGCCGTTGGCTCGCAATCGTCGCGATCGTGGCTATCGGCGCGTGGATGGCGGGAAGCCAATGCGGCGGCGGGCGGCTGGCACTGCTGGGCGGCGGCGGGCGCGGCGCGCTGTCGCACGCCCTGGTGGTGGAGCGGCTCAAGTCGGTCGCCCAGCTCGTCACCAGCGAAACGACGGTCCGCGACGTGGTCACCTACGAGAACCGCCGGCTCGGATCCACCAAGCGCTCGCTCCTGGTGGCCACGGCTCGCGTCACCGCGGGCTTCGAGCTCCAGCCGCCGCCTGAGGTGCGGATCGATTCGGCCGAGCGGCGGATCGAGATCGTCTTGCCGCCGGCCCGGGTGCTGGGGATCGAGGTGACCGAGCTCAAGACCTACGACGAGCAGAGCGGACTATGGAATCCGTTCCGTCCCGCCGACCGCGACGCGATCTTCCGCGAAGCCCGCCGGCAGCTCGGCCGGTCGGCTGATGAGCTGGGACTCGCGAAGCACGCCGAGGAGAGCGCGCGCGCCCTGCTCGAGGGACTCATCAAGGCGGAAGGCTACACCGCGACCGTTTCGTTCGCGCCCGCGGTGTCGGCACCGGCGGACTGAGCACTCTTACCATCGCACCGGCCTCAAGGAGGAGACCGTCATGAGCTGCGCCCGTACATCGTTGGTCCTCGCGCTCTGCGCTCCGGCGGTAGGGGTGCCGCTGGCGGCGCAGACCGGTGGGACGCTGCGCGCCAACCAGCAGATCGCCGCCGCGGTGCTCGCGGCCCCCGCCGAATTCCGGCCGGATGCCACCGTGCTGAGCTACGGCGCCGATGGGCAACTTCGGCCGATCCGCACCGGCACCGGTGGAATGATCTGCCTCGCGCCCAGTCCGGCGGAGAAGGACTTTCACGTGGCCTGCTATCACCGCTCGCTCGAGCCGTTCATGGCGCGGGGGCGGGCGCTCAGGGCAAGCGGGTTCAAGGGCGACCAGGTGGACAGCGCACGGTTTGCGGAAGTTCGTGCGGGGACGCTCGCCATGCCGGCCCAGCCGGCTGCACTCTACCAGCTGTTCGGGGGTACCCTCGACTCGGCGACCGGCACGGTGACGGGTGCCAAGGCGCTTTTCGTGGTCTACGTCCCGGGCGCAACGGCGGAATCCACCGGCCTGCCAGCCCACCCGTCGGAGGGCGCGCCCTGGATCATGTCGGCCGGTACGCCCCGGGCACACATCATGTTCGTCCCCACGATGTGACCGGCCCGGGCCGGGAGGTGCGCACCGCGGACCAGCGAACCGGCGCGGCAATCTGGATCGCGCTGCTAACGCTCGCCGCGCCGCTCTCGGCCCAGGTGTCGGCGTTCACCTTCGACTCCGGGCGGGTGCAGGTGGGGCGAGCCTACGAGTACGTCAAGTCCAATCGCGACGGCACCCACCCGACGCAGGTCACAGTGTACGTGGCGGCGCTGGACCAACTGGAGTCGCTCAAGTGGGATTCGGGCGGTGACGAAGCGACGCTGGTGTCCGCCACGCTCGATTGGGATCACTTCTCGGTGCGGGGATTCGATTCCCACCGGCTCCGGCGGAATGGGCCGGAAACGGTGCAGGGGAGGTTGGCTACCGACAGCACCGGGCACGCGCTCCGGCTGTCGTTCCTGCCCGATAGCGCGATCCCGGTCCGGACCTGGCCCTGGCACAGCTACGATTTCGACTTTGCCAGCCTCGGAGCCGCACTGCCGCACCTCAGCGACCGGGACGGCCGGTTCGTCTTCGCCCGCATGGACGTGGTGTACAACGGGGACGAGCTCGGATTCGCCGATCTGGGCCCGATCGAGGTCACGTTCGAGCAACGGGAGCGGCGCGACGGCCGGGAAACCCGGCGCTATCGCATCGGAGGCCCGGGCTTGGCCAACACCACGGGCCTCCTCTGGACCGACACGCGCGACGGCACGCTGGTGGAGTACGAGATCCCGATTCCCGACGAGCCCGGCTTCATCGACGGCCGGCTCCGCCTCACGCAGACCCTTCAGCTGACCGCAAACGAGTGGAAGGGCTACAAACGCGCCAGGATAGGGCGGTAAAGGTTCATTGATCTCCCCTAGAACCGTGACCCGACAAGCTTCACGTCCGCGCCGGCGGCCGCGAGCTGGGCTTCCGCCTCGGCGGCTTCGGCCTCTTTTCCCTGCGCCTTGAGGCTGGCCGCGAGGCCGGCCAGCGACCAGGCGTTGTTGGGGAACCGCTTCAGGTCCTCACGGTAGCGCTGCT
>Ga0247829_10001285_pt1 | contig 11261 bp, 7 predicted proteins | sample 12C_Control_Day4_FD_207765 | JGI IMG/M metagenome (GOLD analysis project Ga0247829, IMG submission 207765) | Soil microbial communities from agricultural site in Penn Yan, New York, United States - 12C_Control_Day4 | ecosystem: Environmental > Terrestrial > Soil > Agricultural land | place: USA... | reverse complement strand
CTGCACCACGAACGCGGCGGCGCTCGTCACCGTGCCGCGGAAGTTGGTGACCGTGATCGGGCCGGTGGTGGCGCGCGGCGGCACGATGACGTTGAGCAGGGTGGTGCTGCCGCTCGCCACCACGGCCGGCTCGCCGTTGAAGCGCACCGTGTTTCCAGACAGATTCGCATCGAAGCCCGCGCCCGCGATCGCCACCGCGGTGCCCACCGGCCCGCTCGCCGGCGTGAAGCCGGTGATGGCGAGCTGCGGCAGGATGGTGAAGGCGATCGCGCCCGGCAGGCGGTTCTGCGCGGTCGCGGCGATGGTGAACGGTCCCTCGGCCGTGGCGGTGAACTGGAACCCCGCGCTGGTCTGCGCCTCCGGAATGGTGAGCGTGGCGGGGAAAGTTCCTGCGCCGCTGCCGCTGCCGGTCAGCGTCACCACCAGGCCGCCGACCGGTGCGGCGTCGATCGAGGTGACGGTGACGATCACGCTCTGGCCGACCGGCAGCGTGGTGACGGGCGCGGTGAGCGCGAGCGCCACCGGCTGCCTCACGGTGAGCGCGGTGCTCGAGCTCACGCTGACCGCCTGGCCGGTCTGCACCGCGTTGAAGCTGAACTCGGCCTTGATCGTGGTCTGGCCGGCGCTCAGCGCGCTCGCCACGCCGGTGGCCGCGATCACGGCCAGCGCGGGCTCGGAAGACGTCCAGGTGACGCGGGCGGTGAAGTCCTCCGCCGTGCCGTCGGTCATCGTGCCGGTCGCGGTGAATGGCACCGACTCGCCCGTGTAGGCCACGGGCGCCTGCGGCGAAAGCGTCAGCACGGCGAGCTCCGCGGGCGCGACGGTAACGGTCGCGCTCGCCGAGCCGCCATTCAGGCTCGCGGTGATGCTCGCCTGGCCGACTGCGTTCGAGGAAACCGGGAAGTCGGCGAACAGCGCGCCCTCCGGGATGTTGACCTGTGCCGGCACCGAGGCAACCGCGGCATCGCTTGACGCGAGCGCGACGGTGACCGGCGCGTTCGGCGCGCGCGAAACCGTGACGCGCAGCACGCCGGGCGTGCCCTTCGGCAGCGACAGCGTGGCCGGCGCAAGCGCCGTCACCGCGGGCGGCGGCAACGTCACGTCCACCGAAGCGCTCGCGCTGGTGCCGTTGACCGAAGCCGTGATCTGCGTCGATCCCGGCTCGAGCGCGTTGACCGCGATCAGTGCCGAGATCGCCCCCGGCGGCACGGTGACGCTCGCCGGCGCGTTCGCGACCGCGGGCGCGCTGTTCGCGAGTGCGATGACGGTCTCGGCTTCCTGCGCGACGTTGATCGTGGCGGTGAGGCTGCCGCTCGCGCCCTGCTGCAGCGGCAGCGGGTCGGGCAGCAGCGAGACGATCGCGGCCGGCTGCGGCGAGACGTGGACCGACGCGGTGCGCGAGGTGCCGTTGGCCGACGCGGTGATCACCGCGTCGCCGGTGGCGAGCGCGGTGACGGTGAAGACCGCGCTGGTCGCGCCGGCCTCCACGGTCACCGAGGCCGGCACCTGCAGCACCGCCGGGTCGCTCGATTCGAGCGCCACGTCGACGTTGGCGGTCTGCGCCGCGTTGAGGCGCACGGTGAAGCTGCTGGTGGCGCCGGCGGTCATGGTGAAGGTCGCCGGCTCGAGCGCGCCGATCGCCACCGGCGGCGGCACCACGTTGACCAGTGCCGAGGCGTTTGCGCCATTCAGGCTGGCGCTGATGCCGGCCTGGCCGTACGCGAGGGTGCCGACCGGCACCGATGCGCTCGTCGCGCCCGCCGGTACCACGACCGAATCGGGCAGCGTGACGATGCCGGCTGGCGAGGCGGCGATCGGCACTACGGTGTCCGCCGACGCAGCGGAAGAAAGCGTCAGGGTGAGCGTGGTGTTGGCGCCGAGCGCGACGGTGGATACCGCCGGCAGCAGGGAAACCACCGTGGGCGGCGCCGGCGTGACCGTGATCTGGCTGGTCGCCGACGTGCCGTTCAGGCTGGCGGTGATCTGCGCGTTTCCGGCCGCTATCGCGGTCACGGCGAACGGCGCGCTCACCTGGCCCGCCGGCACGACTACGCTTGCCGGCACCGAAGCCGCCGCCGGATTGCTGGACTGCAGCGCGATGCTGGTCGGGCTGCTCTGCGCAGCCGAGATCGTCGCGCTCAGCGTGCCGCTCGCGCCCTGCGTCACCGTGAGGGTAGCGGGCAACAGGCTGGTCAGCGTCGGCGGCGCCGCGGTCACGTTGACCGTCGCGCTGGCCGAGCGGCCGTTGGCGGCTGCGGTGATGGTGGTGGTCCCCACCGCCAGCGCGCTCACCGGGATCGCGACCGAGGTCTGCCCGGCGGCGAAGCCGACACTTGCCGGCACCGACGCGACGTTGCCGTTAGCCGAGGCGACGCTCAGGGTTCCGGCGCTGGTCGGCGCCGGGGCGAGGGTGGCCGTGAGCGTGCCCTGCGCGCCCGCGGTGAGCGGCAGCGGATTCGGCGCGAGCGAAGTCGGCGCGGGCAGCAGCCGGCGGCCGACGACGCTCAGTTCGATGAAGGTGTTCGGCCGGCCGACGATGATCACGGTCAGCCGGTTGGTCGGCTTGAGCTCGACCGTTTTCTCGAAGGTGTAGACCTTGCGGTCGAAGTCGTGCGGGCCGGCGACCTGCACGCCGTTCAGGAACACCCACGCGTTCTCGACGCGGTTCTGGCCATTGGCCTGCCCGTTCCACGCGCGCAGCTTGAACGGCGCGCCGACCTCGCTGGCCGGCACGGTGAAGTGGTCGACCGCGCCGCCGATCGGCACGCCGGGATGGTCGTAGCGCTTCGGCCCAAAGAGGATTTGCTCGGGCGCCTGGGCGAACGCGGCGCCGCAGGCGGCGAGCGCCCACAGCGCGGCCAGCAACGCGGCGAACCGCTGCAGCTCGCGACTCACGTTCATGGCCAGGCCCCTTTTCATCGCGCGCGCTTCCTCCCTAGCCGCCGAGCGCCGTCAGGCGCAGCACTTCGGCGGGCACCTCGTACTCCTTGCCCGAAACCGTGATCAGCAGCGCCTTCGCCGGTCCGCCGAGCGACGCCATCAGCGTCACCTTCTCCACGCGCTCGTTGCCGGCGAAGTTCTTCAGCAGCTCGCCGATCGAAGCCACCACGGTGAAGGTGGTCTGCGCGAACAGCGCGCTCGGGCCGGCGGGCAGGGTGATGCTCGCGCTCGCGGTGGCGTTTTCCACCGTGCCGCTGAGTGCGGTGCTCACCGCGGTGGCGCGCGGTCCGAAGGCCGGCGTCACGGCGAGGAACACGGTGCTGCCGAGCGGCACGCCGCTCGACTCGAACATCACCGTGACCGGGTTGCTGGTGGAGGAGGGCAGCGTGATGTCGGCGTTACCGGTCGGCGCCGCGGGCGCGTTCGACCCGGCGACCTGGGCGATGCGCAACGTGGGCCCGCCGGCGATGAACACCGGGCCGGGCGGCGTGCCGGCGATCGGGATGGTCGGCCCCGGATTGGTGACCGCGCTGGCGTTGCGGCTCGTGGTCTCGTACTCGAGCCGGATGCGCCCGACGCCGCCGTTGGTGCCGTGCCCATTGAACGAGGCATTGGGTCCGAGCACGCCGCCGACCGCGGAAAGAACGCCCGCGGGCCCGCCGGCGAGATGCGTGGCGAGGATGCGGATCGCGCCGCCGCTGCCGCCGCCGCCGCTCGCGCCGATGCCGGCGCCGTTCGACACGCCGCCGTTCCCGCCGTTCGCGAGGATCGAGCCGTTGATCGTCACGGTGCCGGAAGCGGCGATCAGGATGGCGCCGCCGCCGCCGCCGCCGCCCGAGCCGGAGAGCGAGGCGGCCGAAGCGCCGCCGCCGCCGCCCGAGCCGCCGATCAGCGGCAGGATCTGCGGATTGCCGTAGGGTTGGCCGCCGGTGATGCCGATGTTCGGGCCGACGCAGAGGAAGCCACCCCCGGCCGTGCCGTAGCCGCCGCCCGCGCCCCCGAACGCGATGCCGTTGCACGAGCTGGTGCCGAAGTGGCCGCCGATTCCCGCGCCCGGCCCCACGCCTTGGCCGGCAAGGCGGGTACCGGTCGGCAGGCCGCCGCGGCCGCCGTCGTAGCCGCCGGGGCCGCCGAGGCCCGGCGCGCCGTCGTCGCCGAGCGCGCCATCGCCCTGCGTGCCGACGTTCGCCGCCGAGGTGCCGCTGATATTGATCGTGCCGTTGATCAGCACGTCGCCGGTGGCGAGGATCGTGACCGGGGTGTTGGTCGCGTTCTTCTGGAAGGTCACCGTCACGCCGACCGGGATCGTCACCGAGGTGTAGTTCAGGATGCCGCTCGGCGGCAGCGGCACGACCGTGGTCACGGTCGGATTGAACGCGCCGAGCTCTCCCGTGCTGCCGCTGTTGAACGCCCACGCGGTGGGCGCGAGGCCGCCGGCGGCGATGAGGGCGGCGGCGAGGGCGGTGACCTGGGCTCTTTTCATGATGGCTCTCCTGTTTCCTTCTTCATGGCAGCACGCGGAACTGCGCCGCGGCCTCATTGGCAAATGGAACGATGGTGGTGCCGACCAGCAGCCGCACGCTGCGCAAGGTCTGCAGCGCGTTCGGCGCGATGACCACCGAAACCGTCGCGCTCAGACCGTCCGGACTCGCCACTGGCGCGCCGAGCGTCACGCCGTCGGCGGGCACCATCTGCACGGCGGTGAGGCCGCCGAGCTGGTGGCCGCTGATCGTCAGCGTGATGCTCTGCCCGGCGCTTGCCGAAGCCGGCGCGAGCGAGATTCCGGTTGGCCCGAAGGCGACGCCCAGCCGCGTGGCGAAAGCCTGGGTGGTGACCGGCTGCGGCGCGCCTTGCAGCACCACGCCCACCGGCGCCGTGTAGATCGGGCGGTAGACCGCGATCACCTCGTTCACGACCAGGAAGGTATTGGCCGGCGAGGCGGTTGCGTCGGTTGTGCCGCCCGGCGTGGTGACGCGCACTACCCGAGGACCGGTGGGCGCAAAGGAGCTGACGCTGTAATCGATGGTGAGGGTGCGGCCGTCGGCGTTGACCGCCGGGAACGCGCCGACGCTGATGCCGTCGGGCGGCGTGAAGCTCACGCTGCGCGCGGCCTGCAGGTTGGCGCCGCGGATGGTGAGCGTTGCGCTGGTGGTCCCGGTGACGGCGAAGATCGGCTCGACCGATTCCATGATCGGCGCGGCGCGTGCGACCAGGAACGTGTCGGCGTTCTGCGGAATGGCGACGTAGGGCTGCTGCGGACCGCTCAGCACGAAGCGCCGCGTGTCGGGCGTGGCCTCGGGCGCGAGCGTGACCGGCACGCTGATCGAGCGGCCGTCGGCCGCGATGCTGAACGCGCCGAGCGTGATGCCGGCCGGCGCATTGACCGCCAAACCGGTGACGCCCGACAGATCATTGCCCGAAATCACCACCGTATGCGGCCCGCTGCCGGCCGGCAGGTCGGAGGGCGCCACGCCGCTGATGTACGCGCCGCGCGAAATTCCCACCACCGGCGCGGCCACCGGGCCCACGTTCGCGGTGCCGGGACCTTGCTGGAGCAGCACGCCGAGCACCGCGGAGTACTGGAAGTTCTGGCCGGCGAGCGGGTTGGCGACGTAAACCGGTGCTGAGACGTTTCCGAGCGTGGCTGAGGTGACGTCGATCGCGGTCACGCCGAGCGCCTGAGGCGTCACGGTGATGGTCTTGGTCGTCTCCCCCGGGGCGAAGGTGAGGCTCGACGGCGTAACGCTCGCCACCGCGCTGTTGGCGGAGGCGACCGCCACTACGTGCTCCACGCCGTCGGCGCTGGAGAGCGAAACCGTGTAGCTCCTGGGCGCGTCGGTCGGCATCAGCGCGACCGGCTGCGGCGAGAGCGCGAGCTTCGGCAGCACCGGGTTCACCAGGATCGAGACCGAGGTCGAGCCGGCGCTGTTGGCGATCGAAATGCTGGCCGGCCCGAGCGCCGCCGCGCTGCCGGCCGCAAGGTTGAACGTGATCTGGGTCGCGCCGACGCTCAGCGCCGAGATCGTGAGGCCAGTGCCGGAAACCGCCACGCGCGCGGCGTCGAATCCGGTGCCGTCGATCTGCACCGCGCGCGTCTCCCCGCGGCGCATCGACGCCGGGGTATAGGCGCTGACCGCCGGCGCCGCGGCGCCGCCGCCGGTAATGACCTGCAGCAGGTTGCCGGCGGCGTCGTACACATACTCGGTGACGCGGCCCTGCTCGTCGATGACGCGCACCAGGCGGCCGAGTGCGTCGTAGTCGTAGCGTTCCTCACCGGCGAACGCCGCCGGCGTGCACAGCATCGCGAGCGCGGCGACCAACGCAAACAGACTGCGCCTTCCCCGTGGCGCAATGCGCATTCAGAATGCCCTTGAAGGTTTCTTATTGCGCTGCTTGAGAGCCCGTGACTCCCCGGTTCACCGGGCTCGACGAAGGCCACGATAGCCGCGCGCGCCGGAGCCGACAACTCTTTTTTTGCGGCGCGAGTGGCGCCAATTTTATCCGCGCGTACTCACGCGCCTTCGCGCGCCCGGACGTCCGGACAAAAACTAGTGCGCGCGCGCTTTCTTGCCGGCGGCGGTGACCGCGTGCGACTCGAGGAACAGTCCGGCTACTGGATCGGTGCGCGGAAGGAAGCGAACTGCTCGTGCGCGATGGCGCGCCCGGCGAGGCCCTGCAGGCTGAGCGCGCTCATGCTGATCTCCGCGGTCGCGCCGGCCTTGAGCGACTTGAACGTCACGATCACCAGCTCCGCGTCGGTGCCCGGCGCGACGGATGGCGTGGTGGCGCCGACGAAGATCGAGCCGTCCGGGCTCACGCGGTAGCTGAAGCTGCCGTTGCCGATGAACTTGCCGGGGCGCACCTCCACCGGCTCGAGCACGCCGGGGGAGTAGCGCAGCTGCATCGGCGCCGCGCGCAGCGGCTGCTGCGTGCTGACATGCAACGCGACGGTGAAGTTGCCGCCCGCGCTCACCTGCTTCGGCCCGTCCCAGCGCAACTGCGCCGGTTTTGCGTCCGGCGCCGCCGCCGTTGCGGCCGCGGCCGGTTGTGGCGCCGCCGCGACCGCGCGCGGCGCATCGACATCCAGCACCGAGCTCACGCTGATGCGGTCGCTGGTGCCGAGCGGAATGTAGATCAGCTCGATGCCGCCCGGCTTCACCGCGACCACCTTGTAGGTGCCGTCGATGGTGTCGCCTTCCTTCACCGGGAACACGAGATCGCCTTTCGACAGCAGGAACTCTTCCTCGCTGCCCTTGCGCACACGGCCCGCAAACTTATAAGGCATCGGCGGGGCGACTTGAACGACCGGCGCGGTCGCGGCCGCCGCAACCGGCTGCGGCGGGGGAGGCGGCGCCCCGAACAGCTCGCCGCGCGCCTGGCTCAGCCCGCGGCGCTCCGGCAATTGCAGGGATTCCGGGGTGTTGGCGCGCGCGACGGGCGCGCTCGCCGAGGATTCGCGCGGCGCGCTCTTCGCCTCGTCCTTGCGCCCGGGCTCGAACGCAATGACCGCGACCACCGACGCCACCGCGGCGATCAGCAGCACCTTGCGTAGTCGAGCGTTCATCCTGTTTGAATTCTACGCCCCGAAAATGACAAATCGCGCGTGACCCATCAAAGCAGCACCAGGTTATCCCGATGAATCAATTCGGGTTCGTCGACGTAGCCGAGGACGCCTTCGATCTCGCCCGAAGGCTTGCGGATGATCTGGCGCGCTTCGGCGGAGGAATAGTTCGCCAGGCCGCGGGCGATTTCGCGGCCGTCGGGGTCGAGGCAGCCGACGACCTCGCCGCGCTGGAACTCCCCCGCTACTTCCGTCACGCCAATAGGTAGCAGGCTCTTGCCGTCGCGGGTAAGCGCCTTCACCGCGCCGGCGTCCAGGCGCACGCGCCCGGCGACGTTGAGGTGGTCGGCGAGCCATTGCTTGCGCGCGGCGAGCGGCACCGTTTGCGCGGTGAGCAGGGTGCCGATGCGCTCGCCCCTGGCGAGGCGCACGACGACGTCGGGCTCGGCGCCGGAGGCGATCACGGTGTGGGCGCCGCTGCGCGCGGCGCGGCGGGCGGCGAGGACCTTGGTGAGCATGCCGCCCTTGGCGAGCGCGCTCCCCGTGCCGCCGGCGAGAGACTCGAGTTTCGGATCGAGGGCGTCGGCGGTTTGCAGCAGCTTCGCAGACTTGTTCTTGCGGGGATCGGCGTCGAACAGGCCGGCCTGGTCGGTGAGGATGATGAGCGCGTCGGCTTCGATCAGGTTGGTCACCATCGCGCCCAGCGTGTCGTTGTCGCCCAGCTTGATCTCGTCGGTGACCACGGTGTCGTTCTCGTTGATCACCGGCACCACGCCGAGCGAGAGCAGGGTGCGCAGGGTCGAGCGCGCGTTGAGGTAGCGCTGGCGGTCGGCCATGTCGGCGTGGGTGAGGAGCACCTGCGCGGTCTTCAGGCCGTGGCCGCGGAAGGCGGTCTCGTAGGCCTGCGCGAGGCCCATCTGGCCGACGGCGGCCGCCGCCTGCAGCTCGTGCATCGCGTGCGGGCGCCGGGTCCAGCCGAGGCGCTGCATGCCTTCGGCGATCGCGCCGCTCGACACCAGGACGGTGTGCTTGCCCATCTTGCCGAGCGCGGCGACCTGCGCGGCGAGGCGCGCGATGGCGGCGGGGTCGACGCCGCGGCCCTCGTTGGTGACGAGCGACGAGCCTACTTTGACGACGAGCGTGGTCGCCTTTTCGATCATTTCTTCTTCAATTCTTTGGCGACTGCTTTCATGGCGGCGTCGCAGCCTTCCCCGTTGATAGCGGACACTTTGAACCAGGGCCTGGTCCAGCGCAACGCACGCAGCGCCTTCTGGATGCGCTGGTCCGCGTCGTTGACCGCGTCCATCTTGTTGAAGATCAGCCAGCGCGGCTTTTTCTCCAGGCCGCCGCCATGCTTCTTGACCTCGGCGGCGATGACGCGAATGTCCTGGACGATGTTGCTTTCGGAGAGGTCGATTACATGCAGGAGCAGGCTGGTGCGCGCGAGATGGCGCAGGAACTGGTGGCCGAGGCCCGCGCCTTCGGAGGCGCCCTCGATCAGGCCGGGAATGTCGGCGATCACGAAACTCGCTTCGCCGACGCGCACCACGCCAAGCGAGGGGTTGAGCGTGGTGAACGGGTAGTCCGCGACCTTCGGCCGCGCGCTCGACACCGCCCGGATCAGGCTCGACTTGCCGGCGTTCGGCAGGCCGAGCAGCCCGACGTCGGCGAGCACGCGCAGCTCGAGCGCGAGGTTGCGGCTTTCGCCTTCCCCGCCGCGCGTGAACTGGCGCGGCGCGCGGTTGACGCTCGACTTGAAGTGGGTGTTGCCGAGGCCGCCCTGGCCGCCGCGCGCGAGCAGGGCGCGCGCGCCGTCGGCGGCGAGATCGGCGACCAGCGCGTCGGAGTCCTCGTCGCGGATCACGGTGCCGACCGGCACGCGCAGCTCGAGGTCCTCGCCCGCGCGTCCGTTGCAGTCCTGGCTGCCGCCGCGCACGCCGTTCTCGGCGCGGTGGATGCGTGCGAAGCGGTAGTCGACCAGCGTGTTGATGTTGCGGTCGGCGCGCGCCCAGATGCTGCCGCCGCGCCCGCCGTCGCCGCCGTTCGGCCCGCCGTAGCGGATGTACTTCTCGCGCCGAAAGGTCGCCGCGCCGTCCCCGCCCTTGCCGGCGTGCACCTCGATCTTGGCTTCGTCGATGAATTTCATGGGCCGGAAATGAAAAAGCCCTACCGGACTGCGATAGGGCTTTCTTTTGAGTAGGGACCGGCTATGCCGGGGTCTTCTCCGCCTGGACGCTGACGGTGTTCTTGCTGTCGGCGCCGCGCACCGAGTACTTCACCTGGCCGCCGACGCGGGCATAGAGCGTGTGGTCGCGGCCGATGCCGACGTTGGTTCCGGGATGCACGCGCGTGCCGCGCTGGCGCACCAGGATCTGACCGGCGTTGACCGTCTCGCCGCCGTAGACCTTGACCCCGAGGCGCTTGGCCTGGGAATCGCGCCCGTTGCGCGAGCTGCCGCCTGCTTTCTTGTGTGCCATGGATTAGCTCGTGATTTCGTCGATGCGGACCTCGGTGTAGTTCTGCCGATGGCCCTGGGTTTTCTGATAGTGCTTGCGGCGGCGCAGCTTGAAGATCTTCACCTTGTCGCCGCGGCCGTGCGAGACGACCGTCGCTTTCACCTTGGCGCCGGAGACCAGCGGGGCGCCAACCTTCACCTGGTCGCCGTTGCCGACGAGCAGGACTTCCTCGAACGCGACCGCGGCGCCGACGTCGGCCACCAGCGATTCCACGCGCACCTGCGCGCCGGACTCGACGCGATACTGCTTGCCGCCTGACTTGATGACTGCGTACATTGGATGTTTTCCGTACCGGCTTGCTTAACCGAAGGGCCGGAATTATAAGGTAATCATGAGTTTGCTGTCCACGTTGGCGCCGGTCGCGGGCGACCTGGCGCGCGTCGATGCCCTGATCCGCTCCCGGCTCGACTCCGACGTGGCCCTGGTGCGCCAGGTGGCCGAGTACCTGGTGTCCGCGGGGGGCAAACGCCTGCGCCCGGCGCTCCACCTGCTCGCCGCAGGCGCGCTCGGCTACCGCGGCGAGAACCGCTACGAGCTCGCCGCCGTGATCGAGTTCATCCACACCGCCACGCTGCTGCACGACGACGTGGTCGACGCTTCCGACCTGCGGCGCGGGCGCCAGACCGCGAACGCGGCGTTCGGCAACGCGGCCGCGGTGCTGGTGGGCGACTTCCTCTACTCGCGCGCCTTCCAGATGATGGTCGGCATCGGCGACATGCGCGTGATGGAGGTGCTCGCCGAAGCCACCAACACCATCGCCGGCGGCGAGGTGCTGCAGCTGATGGGCACCCACGATCCCGACGTCGACGAAGCGCGCTACCTGGAAGTCATCCGCCGCAAGACCGCCAAGCTGTTCGAGGCGGCGGCGCGGCTCGGCGCGGTGCTCGCCGGCCGGCCGGAGCTGGAGGAGGGGCTGGCCGAGTACGGTCGGCACGTGGGCACCGCGTTCCAGGTGATCGACGACGTGCTCGACTACAGCGGCGACCTTGGCAAGAACGTGGGCGACGACCTGGCCGAGGGCAAGCCCACGCTGCCGCTGATCTACACCATGCGCTGCGGTTCGCCCGAGCAGGCCGGCGTGGTGCGCAAGGCGGTGGCCGAGGGCGGGCGCGGGGATTTCGCGCGGGTGCTGGAGGCGATCCGCGCCTGCGGCGCGCTCGACTATGCGCGGGCCGCGGCGCGGAAAGAAGCGGAGATCGCGCTGCGCGCCATCCAGCCCCTCGCCGCCTCGGAGTTCAAGCAAT
>Ga0247829_10001284_pt1 | contig 11267 bp, 10 predicted proteins | sample 12C_Control_Day4_FD_207765 | JGI IMG/M metagenome (GOLD analysis project Ga0247829, IMG submission 207765) | Soil microbial communities from agricultural site in Penn Yan, New York, United States - 12C_Control_Day4 | ecosystem: Environmental > Terrestrial > Soil > Agricultural land | place... | reverse complement strand
CACGACCTCGACCTGTTCGCGACCTACGGCGTGGCCGACGGCGGCTTCGGCCCGGTCGCGGGCTGGCGCACGACGGCGATCGGCATCCTCGGCGGAACCCAGCTCCAGCAGAAGCTCGTGCTCGGCGTCGGCGCGAAGCTGCCGCGCGTGTGGTCGCTCGACATGCGCTGGCACTTCGAGCTCGCCACCGTGGTCGTCAAGCACGGCGCGGACCTCCCGACCGAGTGGATCTCGTTCGCGACCGGGCGCGACTTCATCGACCTGCTCAACTTCGGCATGTTCGTCACCGCGGAGCTCGACGGTGCGCTGTGAGCTCGTCCTCCTCGCGCTGGCCCTCGCGGCGTGCGATCGCCCGCAGCCGCTCGTGATCTGCCACAACGGCAACTGCGTCGAGCCCACGGATCCCGAGCGCGACGACACCCTCGAGGCACTCGAGGAGTCCCTCGCGCTCGAGGTCAACGGCCGCCCCGCGATCGATGGCATCGAGATCGACACGTTCTGGCGCGGCGAGGACGGCACGTGTCTCTACGCGCACGACCTCGACGGCGCGCGCTCCACGCTCGCGAGCGAGCCGGCGACCGTCCTCGCCGCCCACCTCGCGAAGCGCGGCCCGCTGACGTTCTCGGGCGCTCCGCTCGTCATCTCCCTCGAGCTCAAGGGCCACGTCGCCGCCGAGAAGACCGCGAAGCACACGCCCGAGCAACGCGCCCTCCACGCCGCCTGCGCGTGGGACGTCTACCGCGTGATCGCCGACGCGGCGGTGGCCAACGATCAGGACGCCGAGCTGATCTTCAGCTCGTTCGAGCCCGACGTCCTGCGCGCCGTCGTCGATGCAACCCCCGCCTCCACGCCGATGCCCTACAGCTACGGCGCGATCTACGGCATCCCCAAGCCGCTCGATCCCAGCACCCATCCGCTCGACGAGTACACCGGCATCCCGCTCTCCGTCGTCGAGGTCCACGACCAGTGGCTCAACGACGCGCAGTACGAGGGGCTGTTGTCCGCGAACGTCCGCGTCGTGTTCTGGATGTTCTCGGCGACCGTGGAGACGTTCGCGGCGATCGAGCAGTACGAGCCCGACATGGTGACCACCAGCGAAGCGCGCCTCATGCGCCGCTGGCTCGAAGACTGAGCGACGATCGCTACGTGCCCGCGCGCTTCAGCACGTGGCCGCAGCCCTCGAACGTCCCGCCCTTGGTTCCGAGCCACACGCCCTGCAGCTTCAACGTGTTCGCGTCGACGAGCTCGAACGTGCCCACGCCGTCGAAGTTGGCGGGCGTGAAGTTGCCGCCGCTGATGCCGAGGTTGACGCTGCTGGCCGCCAGATCGAGCGCCGCCGGGCCCCAGTAGTCGCGATAGATCTCGAACGGGTGCCAGGTGACCGAGAAGGTCCCGTCGCCCCAGAACTCGATCTCCTCGATCGACTCGACCGGATCCAGCTCGCTGCCGTCGTCGCACGACAGGACCTTGCTCTCGCGCCACCTGCCGACCTGCGGCATCGCCTCCGGCGTGTACACGTGGACATCGAGCTCGACGCGCTTCGCCCCCTCTTGCACGTCGGCGACCACGTGCACGACCGTGCCCGACGGTGTCGTGGGCTCGATCGCCAGCACGCCCGTCGCCGGATCGATCGTCGCGGCGCTCTGGGGAGCGACCGAGTACACGGCGCACGCCGGGATGGCCTGGAAGGAGTAGCAGCACTCCGTCTTGCCCAGATCGATGTCGAGCGTCGAGCCCGGTCGAGCGTCGATGACAGGGCTCAGCGAGAACGAATGCGTCAGCTCGGAGAGCTCGGTCGCCGAGAGCGGTTCGCACGTCCCCGGCGTGTCCTCGGTTCCGTCCTCGCCCGCGCAGGCCGCCAGCGACATGCACACCGCGACCACGATTGTCCTGACCTTCATGCGCACAGGCTAGTGATCGAACGCGGGGCCGCGCAACCTCAGAAATCCGTCACCCTGCGCTCGAGCGCTGCGCGCACGCGCTGGCTGGCTGCGTACGTCGCGTGCCGGATCGCATGCACGAGCCCGACCGGTCGCAGCACACCTCGGAAGGGGTCGAAGAACAGCGATGCGTGATCGATCGTGATGGAGCGCAGGATGTCGATGCGTGCCACCGGATGCCAGCGCACGTGGAGGGTCGGTCTCGCTTCGAGGCACCACCGCGCGTGCCCGGCGGCCACGGCCGCTTCCAGCCTGTCGAGCCGGCTCGCGCCCGAGCGCGCACGATCGAGCGGATGCAGGCGCAGCTCGAACCGTTCGCCCGCGTACTCGAACGGCGACACCGCCCAGTACGCCTGGGCGACGAAGTCGCTCGCGTCCGTGAACAACGGCGACATCAGCATCGTCAACGGACTTCGGATCGTGGCGGTCAGCAGGTCCTGATCGCGAGGGTCGGCGCGCTCGCTGGCGGGGGCGCGGTCGCCGCGAAACCGCAGCGCGAGGCCGAGGACCTCGGGAAACACGACCTCTCGTTTCCACAGTGCACCGGAGAAGCGCGCCAGCACATTCCCGGCGAGCTGGTGTCCGAGCTGCTCGTAGCGCCCGGGCAGCGCGATGCAGGCGCCGGTGTACGCGTGGCCGCACGGATGGAACATGCGCGATCGCCGCGCGCGAGCGATCGCCGCGACGGCCGGCGCCCAGAGTGCGCCGACGAGCTTGCCGGCGCGCTCGCGCACACCCTCGCGCTCCTCGTGCGTGACGGGGGAGCGCGCCGATTCGAGCTGCATCGCGATCGCAGCTGCAACTCGCGCACCGCGCGCGACGCCGGTCACTCCGGCGCTTGCTGCCAGTCGCCGTGCTTGCGCGCGTAGATGGCGCGCTCGGTCGGGTCGAGCTGGAACAGATGGATCCACTCGTTGTCGACGAGCGCGCGCACGTGGGCGTGCTTCTCGAGCACGCGATCGATCGCCTGGCGCGAGGCTTCGATGAAGGCGGCGAGCCGGAGGGGGGAGTGCACCCACTTCTCGCCATCGTGCAGCGACTGGAACGACAGGCCGATCCGGAGGTCGCCGCTGTTGCCCTCGAACACGCCGAGATGCCCACCCACGATGTTGTGGAGCACCTTGTTCCCGCAGCCGTAGCGCTCGTTGTCGACGGTCGACGCGTAATACTGGAAGTTGATCCAGTGCGCGACGACGAGGGGGCCCGTCATGATGGCCTCGAGGATCGTGTGGTCGGGGTCGTCGCCGAAGCGGTAGTCGTGAAGGAACACGCGCCCTTCGAGATCGATCTGCTGGGTGCGTTCACGAGGCGCGACGACCAGCGCCGCGTTCCCGGCGAGCCCCCACTCGGGCCGCACCTCGGCCCAGTTCCTCGCCCGCTTCACGACCGCCGCGTGCAGCTTCGCATCGGAGAGATCGCCGAGGCCGAGCCGGGGCGCACGCTCGCGGCGCGTCGCGGCGCTCGCACGATCGAGCAGCGCGCGCACCTCGGCGAGCTCGGTCTGATGCGACGTGGCGCCGGTGTCCTCGGCGAACAACGTGATCTCGTCGGTCGTGGTGTTGTGGAGCCCACCGACGAACAGCGTCGAGGGCGGGACCTCGATGCCACGGGCGGCGAGGCCGGCACGGACCTCCTCGTCGTTGAGGAGCGCCGCCGCTGCTCGCGCATTCACGTCACCGGGTTGACCACCGCACGCACCACAGTTGATGCCCGCGGCGTGTGGGTTGTTGTTCGTCTCGCTGCCGTGCCCGACGAGCAGCACGAGGGGCGCGAAGTCCCGCGTGAGCCCCATCGTGCGCAGCAGCGCCGCCGCGATCTGGCACCGCTCGTCGGTGGTGAGCGGCGCCCCATCCACACGGCTCGTGAGGCGAGGCCGGCGCGTCCGGTCCTCGAGCTCGTTCAGCCCGGCGCGGTCCTGGTTCGCGGGATACCGCTCGCTGCGGAACGCATCGCGGAACATGCTGCCGGCGAAGAACAGGCCCATCGTATCGACGAACGCGAAGCTCGAGAGCGAGCTCGACTTGAACGCCTTCCACGCGTACACCGCATCGAGCCGGGCGCGGCGTGTCGCCTCGAGTCCCTCGGGCACGCCCGTGTCGGTGACGCGGTACTTCGGGGACAGCAGCCCTGGGAGCTGCGGGCGCGCGTCGTCGGCGGCGAGCGGCGCGTACTCGATGGGCACGCCGAAGAAGCCCGCGAGGCCCATCGTCTGGATGCCTTCGCCCTGCGCTTCGAGGTGGCGCCGGAACACCTCGGAACGCACGTCGAGACAGAACGCGGCCTGCACCTTCGGCGTCGCGGGACGCGGCGCGGCGAAGCCCTGGAGCAGCTTGGGGCGCAGCTGCGACAGCCACGCGATCTCGACGCCCCGCTGCAGGATCCAGTCGTCGGACCGAGCCGAGCTCGCCGCCCGATCGATCGCGGGCCAGCTGGTCATCGCGAGCCGCCACTCGGAGCGGATCGCCTCGTCACTCGCGCCATACAGGATCCATTCCCACGCGAGACGGACTGCGAGGAGCTCGCGGAGGTGATCGTCGTCCTCCCCCCCGGTGCGCGCGTTCCACCGCAGGTACGCGCACCACGATGCCCACCCGTTGACGTCGAGGAGGAGCGCGGACAAGTAGCGCTCGCGCTCGTCGACGGGCACGCCGAGGTCGGCGCATCCCTGGGTGATCATCCGCTCCGGCGTCTTGGGGAGCTTGGCCACCGTCGCGCGATACCCGCCGAGACCCATGAACAGGGCCGGCGCTTGATCGGACTGGGCTTGCGCTCTCCAGCTCCCATAGAACCCCTCCTCGGTGAGCCCGCTGAGCTGTGCCTGGCCGTCGTCGAAGTACGACGCGCAGAACCGACTGACCCTCTCCATCACGAAGTCGCGCCAGGTCAGCTCGTGCTCTTGCCGGCGCAGCGCCTCCATCGTGTCGACGACGAGCGGCCGCCGGTACGGCTGCGGCTCGCCGCTCCAGAACAGCGCGACGAGCTCGTCCTCGGTGATGTCCGATCCGCTCTCCGCGATCGCTTCGCGCAGGTGCTCGGAGCGCAGCCGCCCCGCGCGCCACTCCTGCGCGTACCACCTGCGCGGCATGAGCAGCCGTCCGCCCGAGAGCGCCACGAGCTCCGCGGCGACCTGGGGGAGCGGCTTGTGGGTCAGCGGCCAGAACGGATTCACCGCGATGAACTGATCGAGCGGCCACGTCGGTGCGATGCGCGCACACGCACGCTCCGCGGCTTCGATTGCATTTTGGTCGGTCATCGGAGCCCCGGTGGCCACAGGCGGAAGGTCACGCGCGTGAACCAGTCATCGATGTAGAGGCCGCTGAGCAGATGCGGGTGGAGCCAGTTGGCGAACCGGCCGTTCGGACTGACCTGCAGGATCGTCTGCGCGATGAACAGCAACGCGAGCCCACCGACGACGATCGACCACTTGAAGCTCGAGGTCTCGGGACCCGCGTTGATCCACGGCGCGACCAGCTCGAACAGGATGTGCCATCCGAAGTACGCCGCCGAGGCACCGAGGGTGAACAGCGCTGCCAGCAGGAAGGCGCGCTTCCCGGCCGCGAGCGCCCGGCCGCTCATCGGTGCGAAGCTCAAGGCCAGCACCAGCGCGAGCGGTCCGAGCGAGCTCGACTCGTGGCCCGAGGCGAGGACGGTCGCGGCGTAGAACGGCGCGACGGCGACGCACACGATGATGGCGCCGGCCATGAGGTGCCAGATCGCCGCGTGCGGGCTGTGGACGAGGTGCGTCGCGCGCCACTGCTGCACCACGGAGCCCGAGCTCAAGAAGGTGTGCGCCTTGTAGAGCGAGTGCGCCAGCAGGTGCATCAGCGCGAGGTGCCAAGCACCCAGCCCACATTGCACGAGCATGAAGCCCATCTGGCCGATCGTGGACCACGCGAGCACACCTTTGATGGCGGGGCGTGTGGTCATCACGAGCGACGCCACGATCGTCGTGAACAGCCCGACGCCGATCAGGATGCCCTGGGCGATCGCGGCATGCGCCATGAGGGGAGCGAGCCGGATCATGACGAAGCCGCCGATGTTCACGACGCCCGCGTGGAGCAGTGCGGACACGGACGTCGGCGCCTCCATGACCTGCAGCATCCAGCCGTGGAACGGCAGCTGCGCGGTCTTGAGGAGCACGCCGAACACGAGCAGGACCGTCGCGAGGTGGATCGTCGGCGAGACCTCTCCGCTCGCACGGGCGACCGCATTCACCACGTCGATGCGCAGCGATCCGTAGTCGAGCCCGATCAGCACCATCGACGACACGAAGCACGCATCCGCGATGCGACTCAGCAGGAACTTCTTGTGCGCGACGATGATCGCCTGGCGGCGCTTGCGATAGAACGTGAGCAGCTGATGGAGGCCGACGTCCGTCGCGAACCACGCCACCACGAGCACCGCGAGGTGGTTCGACGTCACGAGCACGGTCACCGACGCGAGCGTCAGCATGAGCGAGCGCGCGAAGCGATCGAGCTCGCGTTGGCCGGCGAGGTACGTCCGCGAGTAGCGCACGACCACGAGCGCGAGCGTGCACACCAGCACGAACATCGCACCCGAGACGATGTCCAGCTGCACGACGTGGAGCACCGAGTCGGGCCGCGCCGCATGTGCATCGAAGCCTGCCCAGTAGAGCGCCGGGCGCAGGACGACGGCGAGGTATGCGAACGCCGCGGCGAGTGCCGTCGCGACGGACGCGAGCGCCAGGAACCGAGTCTGCTGTCGGGACACCAGAAAGGCCGCCGCGACGAAACATGCGGGAACGAGCGCCGCGAGGACGAGCGGCAGCAGCGAGAGGACTTCCTCGAACGTCACGCGTCGGCCCCCTCTGCGGGGAGGGCCCTGATGGGTGGTATCCGCACGCCGCCATCTTAGAGAGGTCCACGCCGCAACGGAACCCATCGAGGTCGCTCGTCGTCGCGAGTGTTAATTAGTGAGAAGGCGCTCGGTCACGCGTTCGGTCGCGCGGGCGGCGGGGCCTGTGGTCGCCGCGGTGGTGGTGGCGTCGGCCGGCGCTGCGCTTCGATCAGCTCGTCGTAGCGGTGCTCCGAGCCGCTGATCACCACGCTGCGCGTGGGAGGCGCGCTGCCGAGATCGCGATCCTCGCCGTGCGCGGCGACGATCACGCGGAACGGATCGGCGCCGCGCTGCACCAGCTCGTCGCGCACCGCGAGGCTGCGCTGATAGCTCAGCTCGAGGTTCGCAGCGCTGCCGCCCCGGCGATCGGCGTACCCCTCCACGTAGACGAGGCGCCCGGGATGCGCGTCGAGCCAGCGCAAGGTGTCGCCGAGCTCGTCGCTCGCTTCGCCTGCGAGCTGCGCCGATCCCGACGCGAAGCGAACCACCGCGAGCGGCGTCTCACCCGCGGTCTCGTCGATCGCTGCCGCGGCCGCCATCGCGGGAACCACGGACAGCACGCACGTGATCAGGCTCGACGTCAGCGTACCCATGAACCGTCAGGGAGCAGTGGTCGTGCCACGCATCCCGTGCACTGCGATCAGTTCGATCCGGTACTCGCCGAGGGAGCGAGAGGTCTCCGAAATAGTCCGAGCCGCGAGGAGGTCGCACGGCTAGAAGCGATCATGGTGCCGCGATGACGCCGAGGCGATCCGCTGCGATCCCGAGGTCGAGGTGCCCGCGAGTTGCGAGGACGCGCTGCACTGAGGAGGCAGTCACGCGCTGATCGGTGGATCGCTTGTGATCACACCGCGCGGTGCGCGACGTCGCGGCGCCCCATGGGCTCGGCGTGGACCTTCGGCAACAAGCCGAGCGCCGCGAGGCCCGAGAGCCCGACGATCGCGTAGATCACGCGGCTGATCGTGCTCGTCTGCTCCCTGGCGCCGCCGCCGAAGATTGCGTCGACGAGGTTGAAGTTGAAAAAGCCGATCAGCCCCCAGTTGATGGCGCCGATCGCCGCCAGGACGAACAGCAGCTTCGCGATGATGTTCGTCGTGTTGTGGTTCGTGCGAGTGTCCATGCGTCGCCGTGGTGCATCACGCGCGCCGCGTAGGGCGCTCGGTCGCTGCGCGCGGTTCCTCGTACGCCATCGTCGGAGCTGGGCAGCTCGACGTCCGCCTGATCAGTCGCCGGTGGTTCGCGAGTACGAGCAGATCGTGCCCTGCTTGGTGAGCGCGATCCGAGAGATCTCGCCGGAGCGCCGGTGAATCCAATCGAGCTGTTGGATCAGCCGGTAGAGCGCGCCGAGCACCCAGACGTTGAGCGAGCCCGCGACGCGCAGACCGTTCCGCTCCCACGTGTCGAGCCCGTTGTCGTAGATGCGCCTGTTCGCGGCCGGCAGGAACAAGTCGAGCGCCGCCTCGGTGGGCGCGCGGTCGGCAAGCTCGTCGAGCGCGACCTCCACGGTGACCTGCGGCTGCCAGTACTCGGGGTCGCCGAGGATCTGCTCGTCGAGGAGCGCGTCCCAGCCCTCGAGCTGTACGCGGAGCTCGCCCGGGAACCGCTTGAAGCGCGCGTAGCCGCGCAGCAGGCCCACCCCGTAGATCGCGAGGCGCAGCGTGAGCGCTGACGAGTAGACGAGTGCCGGGTAGTAGAACCACGGCGAGCGGGCCAGGAAGATCACACCGACGAACACGGACAGCGGCAAGAACCACCAGAACGACATGCCGCCGTCGTGCATGCGGGCGTAGACCATGAAGCGGATCGGGTTCGGCGGGGGAGGAGCACGGCGCACCTTCTCGGCCGCTCTCTCGATCTGCGCCGTTTCGCGTTCGCGCTGCGCTTCACGCTCGGCGGCGGCCTTGTCGACGAGCTGCTGCAGCTGCTGATCACGCACCGCCGCAGCGTAGCTGTTCGAATCGTTGCACGCGACCATCAGGCGGGTCCGCTCGCGCGTTATCCTGGGTGATGGAGGTGGATCTGATGAAGCGTATCGTGCGTTGGTCTGTGGTGTTCGTGCTCGCCGCATCGGCTGCGGCGTGCGGATCGAAGAAGGACGACAAGGGCGGTGGTGGCGGTGGCGCTGCTGCCAAGCCGGCAGCCGGCGACGCCGCGAACTGCGACAAGGTCGCGAACACGATGTCGTCCGCGCGTGCGCGGCACTTCGCGGTCGGTGGCAAGCTGCCGCAGTTCGCATCCGCGGTCGCCGATGCGTGCCGCGCCAACGCGTGGCCCGAGCCGGTACGCACGTGCCTGGTCGGCGCCAAGGACGACGCGAGCTCGAAGGCGTGCGTCGATAGCGCCAGCGATGCCGCGGCGAAGGCCACGATCGTCGAGGACGTGAACAAGGCCCTGAGCGCGCAGGGATCCCAGGCGACCTGGTAACGGCTCAGCAGCCTCGGCCCGCGCGTGCCGTCGACGAACGTGCAGCTCGCGTAACTGAAGCGCGATCGGTTTGCGGTGACCGCGTGTTCCCACCACCGGGCACGTACCTTGCTCGACGGACCGCCGCACCGCACAAGCGCTCGTTCTTCCGTGCGCGGTGCGCCAACATGGTTGGCATTTCGGGGGGAACGACGAGGAATGGAAGCCGCAATGAATCGCTCGATCTGTCTTTGGCTCGCGCTGCTCGGGTGCGGGAACGCCCCGGGCGCTGACTCCGATCCCGACGCACGCGGAGACGGCGACGCCGCCATCGACCCGGATGCGGGCTCGGACGCCGGCCCGATCTCGTCGCTGCAGACGTTCGTCACGTACCTCGGCGGTGACGCGTTCGAGCAGGCTCGCGACGTCACCGTCGACGGGCAGGGCAACATCATCGTGGTCGGGGGCACGCAGTCGGCGAACTTCCCGACCACCGCGGGTGCGTACGACACGACGTTCGATACCTCGGCAGGTGGGCAGCTCGGGGGCGGCGGGCGCATGGACGTGTTCGTCACCAAGTTCTCGCCGACCGGCGCGCTGCTGTGGTCGACGTTCATCGGCGGTCCGAGCTACGACCGCGCGTACGGCGTGGAGGTCGACGCCGCGGGCGACATCTACATCGCCGGTCGCGCGGGGGTCGGGTTTCCGACGACCGCCGGCGTGCTGCAGCCGACCTTCGGCGGTGATGTGGCCGCCAACGGGTTGTACGGGCCCCAGGACGGCTTCGTCGCCAAGCTCTCCACCGACGGCACGACGCTGCTCTGGTCCACGTACTTCGGAGGCGACGATCGCGATTTCATCCGCGATCTCGATCTCGACTCCACCGGGATCTATGTCGGCGTCGGCGAGCTGACGCGCCCGCATCCGTACGTGACCCCGGGCGCGTTCGACACCACCCGCAGCAGCGGCTACGACGTCGTCGTCGCCAAGCTCGCGCTCGACGGCACGTCGGTGCAGTGGGCGACCTACTTCGGTGGCTCTGGTGTCGATGGCGTGCCGAGCGTGCGGTCGGGGCCGAACCACACGGTGTACCTGATCGGAAGCACGACCTCGACCGATCTTCCGACCACGGCGGGCGCCCACCAGACCGGCAAGGCGGCGAACGAGGACTTCTACGTCGCGAAGTTCACCGCCGCGGGTGACGCGCTGGTGTACTGCACCTACGTCGGTGGCAACGGGATCGAGTCGCACGAGACGCACCACGGCGTGGTCGACAGCGCCGGGCAGGTGATCCTCGGCTTCTACACGCAGTCGAGCGACCTGCCGACGACGGCCGGCGCGATCAGCGCCTCCCGCACGGGCGTCGCCGACGCGTACGTCGTCAAGCTCGCGGCCGACGGTGGCTCGCTCGTCGCTGCGACCTACCTCGGAGGCAACGCCGGTGAGGACGTGCAGGGCCTCGCGGTCGACGCCTCCGGCCGCATCTACGTCGGTGGCTCCTCGCAGTCGTCCGACCTTCCGGTGACCGCCGGTAGCTTCCAGGCCACGTCCGGTGGGAGCGGCGAGTCGTTCGTCGCGTGGCTGTCACCCGATCTCACCACCGTCGAGTACCTGACCTACCTGGGCGGAAGCGGCAGCGAGGCCCAGCGCTCGCTCTGGATCGACGCGGGCGGCAACGCGATCAGCGTCGGCCAGACGACGTCGCCGTCGATCGGTACGACCGCTGGTGCCGTGCAGATGACCTACGGTGGCATGACCGACTCCTACGTCGGTGCGTTCAAGCTCCACTGACCTGCAGAATCGACGAGATTTTCGCGCAGCTGTCGATCCAGGCAGTGCTCGTTCGTCTCCCTCATCGAAACAACAGGAGATCCGTCGCCTCATCGATGTCGGCGATGTTTCGGAGGCGGGCGACGAAGTGAACGAGACGCACGAGCGACTCGAGACGCACGTCCGGCGATAGCCCTGGCGTGGGCGAACAGCGCAAATCGGCTTGACGAGCCCGCGCTGCCATCGTATTTAACATGTACGTTAAATACGAACCCGGCCGCACCTGATGCCCAGAAC
>Ga0247829_10001283_pt1 | contig 11269 bp, 7 predicted proteins | sample 12C_Control_Day4_FD_207765 | JGI IMG/M metagenome (GOLD analysis project Ga0247829, IMG submission 207765) | Soil microbial communities from agricultural site in Penn Yan, New York, United States - 12C_Control_Day4 | ecosystem: Environmental > Terrestrial > Soil > Agricultural land | place: USA... | reverse complement strand
CTGTCGGTGAGGTCCGGGAAGAGCGGAAGGGAGAGTTCCTCGGCGTAGAAACGCTCGGCGTTCGGGCACAGGCCGCGCCGGTATCCCTGGTGGGCGAAGACCGGGTGCCAGTAGACCGGGATGTAGTTCACCTGGACACCGATCCCGGCGGCGCGCATCGCCTCGAACGCCTCGCGGCGGCGTCCGCCGAGGACGCGGACCGGGTACAGGTGCCACATCGGATCGACCCCGGCCCGCTGCACCGGCGTCCGCAGGCCGTCGGCGGCGGCGAAGGCCGCGTTGTACCGGGCGGTGATCTCCGCGCGGCGGCGCTTGAACTCGGCGAGCCGTCGGAGCTGGGACAGGCCGAGCGCGGCGCCGAGGTCGGTCAGGCGATAGTTCACGCCGTACTCGTGGACCTCCTGGTGCCACGGACCCTCGTCGGTGATCTCGAAGCGTGCCGGGTCGCGGACGAGGCCGATGAAGTGGAACTCGTGGGCCCGCTGGGCGATCGCCGGGTCTTTGCAGACGACCGCGCCGCCCTCGCCGGTGGTGAGGTTCTTCGTCGGGAAGAACGACATCGTCGTGACGTCGGCGAGGTCGCCGATCGGCCGGCCGTACGCCGACCCGCCGACGGAATGTGCCGCGTCGGCGAGGGTCTTCGCACCCACCCGATCGGCCAAGGACTGCAGCGCTGCGTAGTCGGCGGCTTGGCCGGCATAGTCGACCGCTGCGACGACCCTGGAACGTTCCGTCAGAGCAGCGTCCACAGCAGCCGGGTCGAGGAGGCCGGTGTCGTAGTCGACGTCGGCGAAGACCACGCGAGCGCCGAGCATGGCGGCGCAGGAGGCGGTGGCCACGAAGGTCATGGGGGTGGTGACGACCTCGTCGCCGGGGCCGACGCCGAGGGCGGCGTACGCGATGTGGAGTGCCGCGGTGCCCGAGGTGCAGCTCACCGCCCGGTGTCCGCCGGCCAGCTCCGAGATCGCGTTCTCGAAGGCAGTGACCGCGGGTCCGGTGGTCAGCCAGTCGCCGCGCAGTACGGCGGTGACCGCCTCGATGTCCTCCTCCGCGATCGACTGGCGCCCGTAGGGGAGCACGTCAGACGTCGCTCTCGAGGATCTTGCGGATCTCCTCGATCGAGTACCACTGGTCGTTGGTGTCGGAGGCGTAGTGGAAGCCGTCCGGCACCGGTGTGCCGTCGGCGGGCGGCTGGTAGCCCCAGGTGGCGAGGTCCGGCTGGAGCACGAAGCGGTTGCCGAGGGCGAGCGCGCGGCGGCCTTCCTCCGGGCTGATCATCTCCTCGTGCAGCTTCTCGCCGGGGCGCAGGCCGACGTCGTGCATGGCCGCGCCGGGCGCGATCGCCTCCGCCAGGTCGGTCACCTTCATCGACGGGATCCGCGGCACGTACAGCTCGCCGCCGGTCATCAGGTCGAACGAGTCGACGACGAACTCGACCGCCTCCGGCAGCGTGATCAGGAACCGGGTGCAACGCAGGTCGGTGATCGGCAGCGGCTGGCCGCTCAGGTGCAGCGCGCGGAACTTCGGGATGATCGAGCCCCGGCTGCCCATCACGTTGCCGTACCGGACGACGCTGAAGCGGGTGTCGTACGCCGCCGCGTAGTGGTTGCCGTTGATGAACAGCTTGTCCGCGGTGAGCTTGGTCGCGCCGTACAGGTTGATCGGGCTGGACGCCTTGTCCGTGGACAGCGCCACGACCCGCTGCACGCCGGAGTCGATGGCCGCCTCGATGACGTTCTGCGAACCGACCACGTTGGTCTGGACGAACTCCCACGGGTTGTATTCACCACTGTCCACCTGCTTCAGCGCGGCCGCGTGCACGACGTGGTCGACCTTGTGCATCGCCCGGTTCAGCCGGGCGCGGTCGCGGATGTCGCCGATGAAGAACCGCAGCCGCGGGTCGTCGCCGAACGACTGCCGGACCTCCCACTGCTTCAGCTCGTCGCGGCTGAAGACGATGATCCGCCGCGGGTTCAGGTGGGTCAGCGCGTGCCGTACGAAGCTCCGGCCGAACGACCCGGTACCTCCGGTGACCAGGATGTCGGAGCCGGTAAGGATTGACACGCGAGCGGGACCCTTCTGACGGACAGTTCCGAACCGCACACACGCGGTGCAGACCTCGAAACAATAGCTGCCCCGTTCAGTACCTCCTCAATCCACTGTCTCAGCACCGCGAGATCAAACGTACGCTGGGCCGGGTGAAACGCGTCGGGGTGCGGTGTGATGTCGGGCCGGGCCGGGGGATCGGGCACGTGATGCGCTGCCTGGCGCTCGCGGAGGAGGTACGGCGGCGCGGGGTCGAGCTGGTGTTCGTGTGTGACGCGTACACCGTGCCGTGGGCGGCGGAGCAGATCGCCGCGCGCGGGATGGTGGTCGAACGCGCGGTTGGGAGCCCCGACGAGCACGTGGAGCTCTTCAAGCGGCTGCGGCTCGACGCGATCGTCTTCGACTCCTACGACCTGGACGCGTCGGTCTACTCCGCGGTCCGAGCGAGCCTCCCGACGCTCGCGATCGTCGACGGCGACTTCCGCGGTGCCGAGGCGGACGTGCTGGTCGACCAGAACCTGGCCGCCGAGCTCGACCACCCGTCGCTGCCGCGGGATTCGGTCCGCCTCGCCGGCCTGCCGTACGTGATGATCCGCGACGAGATCCTCGGCCACCGCCCCAGTACGCCGCCCGGCACAGGCCGCGTGAGCGCCGTACCGCGGGTGTTCGCGTTCTTCGGCGGCACGGACGCGTTCGGCGCCGGGCCGTACGTCGCCCGCGCGCTGGCGGCGACCGGTCTGCCGTTCGAGGCCACCGTGGTCGCGCCGGCACCGGATCTCGCCGCGCGGATCGCCGCGGTCGAGCTGCAGCCGCACCAGCGACTCGACGTGATCGGCCCGACGGATCAGCTGGCGGCCCGCGTCCGCGAGGCCGATCTGACCATCAGCGCCTCCGGTACGTCGACGTGGGAGCTGCTCTGTCTCGGGGCCACCGCGGCGTTGGTGTGCGTGGTCGACAACCAGGTGATGGGCTACGAGCGCGCTGTCGACACCGGCGCCGCCGCCGGCCTCGGTTTGTTGAGCGCGTTGCAGCAGGACAGCTCGTCGGCGGATCAGGTGCTCAAGCGGCTGCTCGGCGATCCGGCCGAGCGTGGCCGGTTGGCGAGAGCGGGGTGGGAGCTGGTCGACGGCCGCGGGCGTGAACGAGTTGCTGATGCCCTGCTCAGCCTCATCTGAGCTCATAGATCGTCGCGTCCAGGGTGGCGTGCCGCAGGCGGACGTAGTTGCGGAGCGCGGGTGACACCGTGCCGGCCCGGTGGTCGGCGTACAGCCAGCGCACGCCGGCCTGGCGCAGTCGCTCGATCGCGGCGGGCGTGGGCGCCTTGAACGCGATGTCGTTGGCGACCAGCTCCTCGCGGTTCCAGTACGGGATGAGGCTCGGGTTGCCGTCGTTCTCGAGGGCGATCCGGTTCGCCTGGTTGGAGTACGACCAGCCCTCGATCAGGACCGGCCGCTCGGACAGCGCGGCGAGCCAGAAGTGCCGGCTGTCGCAGAGGCCGTCGCGCTCGATGATGCAGTGCGCGTTCGTCGCGACCAGGTCACCCGGCGCGCTGTTCCGCCGCAGCCACTGCGCGGCCCCGGCCTCGGCCGCCGTCGCGCCGCCGCGGAACGGATGCGCGAAGACCAGGTTCGACGCCTTGTCCGACACGAATCCCTGCAGCGGGACGAGTGTCGCGCCGATCATGCAGGCGGCGACCGCGGCACCGATCAGCGCAACGAAGAAGCTGCCCGGCCGCCGGGCCAGCTTCCAGCCGACGGCCACCACCACCGCGACAGCCGCCACGGCCACGGCGGTCCACGCCCACGGGCCCTTGATGCCGCGCAGGTCGCTCGACTGCGAGCGTGCAACTGCCAGCGCGCTCAGGCCGAGGAGTCCGGCCGCGCCGACGAGCACCACGGCCCGCCGGTCCCCGAGCCGGCCGACCAGATTCGCCAGCCCGACGGCTGCGAGGACGGCGATGACCGGGAAGGCTGTCCGCAGAAAGTACAGCTGACTGACGCCGGACTGGGTCGTCAGCACCGTGCCCAGCAGCCCTGCCACCGCGACACCCGCGAGGAACACGGCACCGGTGTCTCGCCATCGCCGGCCGAGGAAGAACAACCCCGACGCGGCCAGTGCCCAGCTCAGCAGAGTCGTTGCCCCGGACAACAACTGGGCGTGCGGGTTCGACACCAGCATCGGGTACGGCGCCAGCTGGACGAACGTCTCGAACGGCTTGATCTCGGTCCCCCACGTGCTCCCGCCGAAGATCGCGATCAACGCCGCCACGAACACCGTCAACGACAGCAACCCACCGAGGAACGCGGGCCGCGTGCTCCGCCGTACGAGGCCCGATTGCAGGAACGCGAAGGCGAACCCGGTGCCCACCAGCGGCAGGATCGTTGACTTCGACCCGGCCGCGATCAGCGTGAGCAGGACGAGCAGTACCCACCGGCTCCGCGCCCTGCCGTCGGCCCGCAGCAGATCCACTGCCACTAAGCAGAACGCGAGCGTGATCAGGACCCCGAGGTTCTGCGTCGGACTCAGGTACGCCGCCACCGCGGTCGAGATCCCGCCCAACCCGGTGCTCGCGAGCGGCTGCACAGCTCCGCCGAGACCGGCAACGAAGACCGCGAGCGGCCCGGCCCACGTGGCGCCCGACTCGGCGGTCGGCGCCAACCGGCCGGCCAGCGCGAACACCAGCCCGCACCCGGCGAGGAACAGCGGCAGCCAGCTCAGCGCGTGGATCAGATCAGTGAGGTCGATCCGCGTCCCCCACTGGGTCGCGGCAGTCGCCTGGTGGAAGAACGTGTGGTACTTCATCGGCTCGCCGCCGAGCCACAGCGTCGAGATCGGTACGTCGTACTTCGCGCTCGCCGCCAGGGCCTGCTGGAAGGCCAGGTCGGGGTAGGCGCGCAGCGGATCGGTGTACGCCGGCAGGAACTGTGCCGGGCCGCGCCGGTACACGATCAGCAGCACGACCGCGGTCGACGCCGCGAGCAGCCAGGCCTGCAGCGGGCGCACGGGTCGCTCGACCCGCCGCCAGACCCGGGCGCGGGCGTCACCGTCCACGAAGGTGATCACCAGGACGACCGGCGCCCAGACCCACGACCACGCCTGCAGCCCGATCGACGCGCTCGCCAGGTAGACCAGAACCTGCCCCGCGGTACCGACCGCGAATCCGGCGGAGAGGTCCTCCACCAGGTTGCGCCCGTACCCGCCGATCAGCCGCCACAGCGCGAACCCGGGCAGCGCGACCGCGACCACAGTGAACAGCACGAACCGGACGACCTCGAAGACCGTCGCCTGCAGCGCCAGCAGGACGATCGCCAGCACCACGACCGAGAGCCCGGCGACCAGACCGGACAGCGAAGGCCCCGCGGTCCGCGGCCCCCGCCGCCTCGCTCTCGCGCGCATGCCGTAACACTAATGTGAAATCAGTCGCACCACGAATGCAACGTGTCACTCCCCGTGAGGCCTAGCCGGCTCAGATGCCCTAAGCTCGACGGCCTATGAGTTGGTACGACGCGCTCGAAGCCGGCGAGCTGACCGTGCGGCCGTCCGTGGACGCCGCGAAGCGGTTCGGCGTCTCCATCGACCGGATGTCGGTGTCCGCCTCGGCCGGGACGCCGCTCGCCGACGTGCTGTCCGCGGTCGAGAAGTCGACGGCCGACGTGATCGTGCTGCGCTACCCGGCGCGCGAGACCACCTGGTTCGCGGCGCTCGCCGACGGTCCGCGCCGGGCGCTGCTGGCCGATACCGTCACCGCCTGGGCGCTGCCCGTGGGCAAGGGCCGCCGCCCGGCGCCGCTGGCCGGTTTCACGGCGCAGGTCGAGCCCGACGTCGACGACGACCTGGTGGACGACGTGGTCGCGGACGTCTTCGGCGACTCCGGCAACCACTACTGTGCCGACCCGGTGTTCGACCGGGCGCTCGCACTGGCCGGCCGGCAGGAATGGGCCCGGCGGCGGATCGGTGCGGCGGGTGCCGTCGTACTGCGAGGACCGGACCGGCGGGTGCTGGCGCTGGCGGCCGTCGACGAGCAGCGGTCCTGGACCGAGATCCAGTTGGCCGGCGTCGTACCGGCCGAGCAGGGTCGCGGCCGGTACGGTCACCTGCTCGCGGCGGTCGAGGACGCCTGTACGACGCGGCGCCTGGTCGTCACCACGCAGGCCCACCAGATCGGCATCCAGCGCATCTGGTCCCGGTACGGCTTCGAACCTGTGCATAACCTCCTGACGGTCCACCTCGTTGCCGCTACGTAGATCTTCGTAGCGACCGCGAGGGAGGGCCCACCGGAGTGACGCCGCGGTTGAGCGTTGTGGTGCCCTTCTACGGCGTCGGCGAGTATCTCGGTGACTGCCTGGACTCGATCGCGCGGCAGGCGTGGGGCGATTTCGAGGCGATCCTCGTCGACGACGGCTCGCCCGACGACAGCGCCGTCGTCGCGAAGGAGTTCTGCGCCCGGGACCCGCGGTTCCGGCTGATCCAGCAGGACAACGCCGGGCCCGGTCCGGCCCGGGACGCCGGGATCCGCGAGGCCACCGGCGAGTACCTGGCGTTCGTCGACGGCGACGACCTGGTCTCGCGGTACGGCTTCGCCGCCCTGGTCCGGACACTCGACCGCACCGGCTCGGACTTCGCCGGCGGCAACGCGCGGCGGTTCAACAACAGCTTCGGGGTCCGGCCGTCGTGGCTGCACAAGCAGCCGTTCGCGCGGGTCCGGCACGCCACGCACGTCACCGAGTTCCCCGACCTGGTCCTGGACCGGATGCTCTGGAACAAGGTCTACCGGCGGTCGTTCTGGACCGAGCACGGCTACACCTTCCCCCCGATCCGGTACGAGGACTACCCGGTCGCGCTCGCGGCGCATCTGGACGCGGTGACCGTGGACACGATCACGCAGGCGGTCTACTACTGGCGCGAGCGGGAGTCGGGCGAGTCGATCACGCAGCAGAAGTTCCAGCTCGGCAACATCCGGGACCGGGTGACGTCGGCCGGGATGGTGATCGACCTGGTCGCGGACGCCGCGCCGGTGGTCCGCCGGCGGACGCACGCACACCTCGCGCAGATCGACGTCCTCACACTGATGTCCGCGTTCGGCACGGTCCCGCCCGAGGACGAGCAGGCGCTCGTCGACCTGTCCCGCGAGCTGCTCGGCCGGCTCGACGAGGACGTCCTGGCGGCCACCCACCGGTACGACCGGATCCAGCACGCCGCGCTCCGGTCCGGCGACGTCGAGCTGCTCCGGCGACTCGCCGTCTTCCGGAACTCGGGCGGCCTCCGCGGCGGGGCGCGCGCCGTACCGCGGGCCTGGCGGCTCGAATACAACTATCCGGGGCTCGGTGAGCCCGTCGTGCCCCAGGCGCTGTACAAGCTCCGCGACCAGGACCTGACTCTCGCGACGAGCGTCCGCGAGGTCAGCTGGATCGACGGCAAGCTGTCGGTGAAGGGCACCGCAGAGATTCGCCACCTGGAGACGTTGCGTACGTCGACCCTCGAGATCGCACTCGCCGTCGGCAAGACGACGTATCCGCTGGACGTACGGCGGTATGCCGCGCTGGACCTGCACGGGGACCAGACGCTCGTCGGGTTCGAGGTGTTGCTGGACCAGGAGCTGCTCAGCCGGTGCACCGGCGCACCCGCGCACTTCGAGGTGCGGATGCGGTCGGGCCGGCGGGAGCGGAAGGGCATGCTCGGCGGTCAGGGCCCGGGGAGTCCCGGGTGGCCGCCCGGCGCCTGGATCGACCCGGCGAACTGGATCCAGCCCGGGCCGGGGACGCGCGGCTGGTTCTCGCTGCGGCGGCTGACGGATCCGTGCCGGCTGACCGCGGTCGAGCAGACCGGCGACGAGCTGGTGCTGCACGGCACGGCGTCGTTCGACGAGCCTGAGCTGTACCTGAGCCGGCCGGTCGTCGGCGGCGAGGAAGAGATCCCGTTGGAGATCGACGGGCGGGACTTCGTCGCGCGGGTGCCGGTCCGGGACATCCTCGCCGCGGCGAACCACGACGACCCCTTCGGCCAGCGCACGACCCGGGTGTTCCGCGTCCGCGGGCCCGAAGGCCAGCAGCGCGTGCTGCTGTGGACCGCGGGCGACGCGGCCGTCTCGTGCGTTGTGGACGATCGCGTGGTGACGCTGACCAGGTCGACCGGCGGCTACGTGAACCTGCACGAGGCGCCGATCCGGACGACCGCCGTGGCTGCTGTCGCCGACGGCACGCAGTTGGTGGTGCGCGGTGCGGAGTGTGGTGACGTGACGTTCGCCTGGCGGCGGTACCTGGCCGATTCCGACGAGCATCTCGATGTCCCGTGCCGTCACACCCGCACCGCCGAGGGGTGGTCCGCGGCGGTCGACGTCGACGCGCTGATCCCGGTGACCGCGGTGCGGGTCTCGGTCGATCCGCTGGCGGCGCTGGCCGACTGGATCCTGTTCGCAACCTCTCCCGACGGTACGGCGCACGCCGTCCAGTGCGAGCCGTTCCTGTGCAGCCGGTTGCCCTTGGCAATCACGCACGGGACGCACGCGCTCGCCGTCCGACCCCATGCCGGCACTCTGCACGTCGAGGTGCGCTGATGCATCACCACAACCACTACTACGGTCAGGCGCACATCCTCTCGCGGTACGCCGGTTTCGACTTCGACCACCCGCCGCGGCTGCGCGGATACCTGCAGCACGGGTGGAACATCGGCTGCGGCTGGAACCCGGTGCACGAGTTCTACGACGGCGCCTGGCGGTTCACCTGGAGCGATGCGCCGAAGCGCCGCGGGCACGCACTGGGCCGGCGGAACTACCACAGCATCGGCGCCCCGTTCCTGTACCTGATGGACCTGGAGCCGGAGCCCGCTGTGTCGGACCAAGATGGGCCGGTCGAGCGCGAGGGCACGCTGTGGTTCCTCTTCCACGGGTGGGAGGGCGGCAAGATCCACGGCGACCACCAGCGGCTGATCGACGAGATCCGCGAGACCGAGCCCGGCCCGGTGACGTTCAGCCTGTACTACACCGAGTACGACCGGCCCGAGGTGCGCGGGTTCTACGAGGACGCGGGCTTCCGGGTGGTCTCGTTCGGGCGCCGCGGGTTCTCGTACGAGGGGACCGATCGGCGGTTCCTGTTCAAGCAGCTCGCCGAGCTGCGCAAGCACAAGCGGGTGGCTGCGAACCGGCTGTCGACGGCGATCTTCTACGGCGTCGCCGCCGGCTGCGAACCGGCGGTGTACGGCGACCCGATGGAGATGGACGGCGAGAACCCGTTGTTCGGCGGTCAGGGCCGGATCGAGCGGCTCTGGCCGGAAATGCTCGGAAAGACCGTCGACCTCGAAGCCGCCCGGGCCACCACCGACGTGGAACTCGGCAAGCCCTGGATGATGCCGGCCGCGGAACTGCGGAGCCTGTTCGATTGGAGAGAGCGTGTCTGAGGTTCAGGTGGTCCGCGGTGAGATGCAGCCGTGGACCGATCACACGACGCCGCGGCCGGCGCTCGCCGCGCTGCTCACCGACGTCGTCCCCGCCAACCGGCGGACGCTGATCCTCGGGCCGCACGCTCCGCAGCTGATCGAGTCGGTGCTCGCGCATTCCGCGGACGTGTCGATCCTGGTCCGCTCGGTCGCCGACGCGCAGCAGCTGGGCGAGGACTTCGGCCCGTGCCTGCAGGTGATCGCAGGCGCGCTGGACGGGCTCCAGGCCGAGCCGTACGACGTGATCATCGCGTCGGACGGTCTTGACCGGGTGCTGGGGTACGACAGCGCTGACCTGTCGTGGACCGCACGTCTGGAGGCGGTGCGGGCGCTGGCCGGTCCGGGCGCGGTCGTCGTCCTCGGGCTGGAAAACGAGTTCTCGCTGGTCAACCTGCTGGACAGCAGGCCTGCGCACGAGCGCCACGGCGACGACGAGTGGCGCCCGCTCCACGACGACCCGACCCGGCCGGTCTCCGTCGACCAGTTCCGGGCCGCGCTCCCGTGGACCGCCGAGGTGTACGCCGACTTCGCGTCACGCACCTTCGTCCGCGCCGATGTCGCCGCGGCGGCCCGCCCGGGCGAGCTGCCCACCCGGTTGGCGGTCGCCGCGGTGGAAACGGTCGACGTGCCGCTCCTGTCTCCCGCCCACGAAGGCATCGACACCGCCGCCCGCGCGGGGCTCCTCCCGGCCGTCCCCACCGGCTGGCTGGCTGTCGTAGGCGTCCAGCCCCCGCACGACGTCTACGCTCAAACCGCCGACGCCGTCCTGACCGCCGGCCAGACCCTGACAGGCTGGGACATCGCCCTGACCGGCGATCCCGGTCCCGCGGCGGAGCTCCTGTCCTTCGACCCTGCGGTCGTGCCTGCGACGGTGCCCGCAGGGGTGTCGGTCGAGAGTGTGTTGTTCCGGCTCGCGGCTGCGGAGGATGTGCCGGCGTTCCGGAAGCTGGCGGCGGAGCTCGGCGACTGGGTGACTGCCTCGCGGGTGATCGTGCGGTGGGACGACGTGACCTACGACGGCGAGTCCTTCGCCCACGGTGTTTCGGGGTGGGTGACCGAAGAAGTCGTGGAGAAGGAGGATCTTCTCGCAGCAGCTTGGGTGCGGTTCCACGAGCGGTTGGTCGGACAGCATCGGCGGCATCCGTGGCCGCCGTGGATGATCGGCGACGACCTCGTCTCCGCCTGGCTCGGCATGTCCGGAGTCGAGCCGCCCGAGCCGACCCAGGCCACGTCTCCCGACACAGTTGCCGCCACCACCGAACAAGTTGCTCACGGCAAGGAGCTGGCCGACGCCCTGGCCGCCGTACTGGGGAAACTCGCCACGGTCGACGTCCGCACCAGCCTCGCCGAGGCCGAGAACGCCAAGCGCGAGCTGTTCGAGCTGAAGGGCCACGTCTACGGCCTCGAGCGCACCCTCGGCTTTCGCAACAAGGCGATGAAGACCCGTGAGAACCGCATTCGCGAGCTCCGCGGTCAGCTCCAGCGGCTGACCACGGCCCACGACCGGATCCGCGACTCCCGCACGTACGCCGTCTCGCGGGTGATCTTCCACGCGGCCCAGGTCCGCAAGCCGAAGGTCGTCGCCCGCAAGCTCGCTCGCCGGATCCGGAAGCGGTGAAGCGGCCGCGCCTGAGCGTGGTAGTGCCGTTCTACAACGTGGGGGCCTATATCGGGGACTGCCTGGACTCGATCGCGCGGCAGACCTTCGGCGACTTCGAGGCGATCCTGGTCGACGACGGGTCACCGGACGACAGCGCCGTGATCGCCAAGGAGTTCTGCGTCAACGACTCCC
>Ga0247829_10001282_pt1 | contig 11271 bp, 8 predicted proteins | sample 12C_Control_Day4_FD_207765 | JGI IMG/M metagenome (GOLD analysis project Ga0247829, IMG submission 207765) | Soil microbial communities from agricultural site in Penn Yan, New York, United States - 12C_Control_Day4 | ecosystem: Environmental > Terrestrial > Soil > Agricultural land | place: USA... | reverse complement strand
CTCCCCGGCCCTCCCCCACGAGGGGGGAGGGGGGCCGTCGCCGGCGCGCCGGCAGTTCGACTTGGAACCGTCCGGTCATGCCGAGATGGACGGCGAGCACCTCGGCCCCGTCGAGATGGATGAGGATGTACTTCGCGCGGCGGTCCAGGCGCTCGACCTTGCGGCCCGTCAGGCGCTCGGCGAAGCGTTCGGGCAGGGGAAAGCGCAAATCCTTGCGGCGCTGGGTGACGTGCACGAAGCGGCGCCCGCGCATGACGGGCTCGAGGCCCCGGCGCACGGTCTCGACTTCGGGCAGCTCGGGCATGGGGGCGGCCTCAGCCGCGGTAGTGGGCGAACTGGCCGTGCGGCTGGAAGCGCTCGAGGTAGATCGGAACCACCGTCTCCATGGTGTGGGGCGGGGAGATGCCGAGCCCGGCCAGCGTGCGTCCCTCGGCCTCGGCCGACTTGCTCACCACATTGTCGACCTGCAGCATGCGCACCTGGTCGACGGTGAGCGGGCGCAGGCTGTTGGGCAGCGGCAGGGTGAGGAGGGCGCCGAGCTTGGCCGCCATGAAGGGTACGCGCAGGAAGTGGCGCTTGCGTCCCGACCACCTCATGGTCCTGTCGAGGAGCTCGCGGAAGGTGACGACCTCGGGGCCGCCCAGCTCGTAGACCGTGCGCGGCCTCGCCTTGTCGGCCAGTGCCTTCGCGATCGCGGCGGCCACGTCGCCGACGTAGACCGGCTGCAGCTTGGTGCGCCCGCCCCCGATCAACGGCAGGAAGGGCGAATAGCCCGCGAGCGAGGCGAACCGATTGAAGAGCTGGTCCTCGGGCCCGAACACGAGCGAGGGGCGCATGATGACGGCGTCGGGAAAGCGCTCGCGCACGGCGGCCTCGCCGGCCCACTTGGTGCGCGCGTAGCTGGCCTTGGCAGCCTTGTCGGCGCCGATGGCCGAGACGTGCACCAGGGTGCGGGCGCCGGCTGCGCGCGCGGCCTCGGCGATGGCGCGGGCACCCTCCACGTGCACGGCCTCGAACGTCTGGCGGCCCGACTTAGCGAGGATGCCGACCAGATTGACGACGGCGTGTGCGCCCTCGACCGCCCGACGCACGCTGTCGGGATAGCGCACGTTGGCCTGCACGGCGTGGATCTGGCCGACTGCGCCCATGGGCTGCAGGTGCCCGGCAAGATCGGGACGGCGCACGGCCGCGCGGATGCGCCAGCCGTCGGCGGCGAGCGCGCGCACGGCATGGCGGCCGAGAAAGCCGTCGCCGCCGAACACCGTGACCAGGCTTCCCTGCTCCAGCCGTGAGATCATGGCTCCCCGTTCGCTCGTGCCGTCGATTGCCGAGCAATACTGCCCCAGGGCGCCTCTGTGAAGCGAAAGGGGGCCGCAGGGGGACATGGCGTTCGCCCCCCGGGCGGTGGGGTGACCGGCGCGTCGCCGCGCCGCGCGCGTTCAATTGACAAGCCGGCCCACCGCCTCTAACTCATCGGCCGTGCCGCTCCACGGCGGCGCGGATGCCCCTGCCCAGGTGGCGGAATTGGTAGACGCACTAGTTTCAGGTACTAGCGGGCGAAAGCTCGTGAAGGTTCGAGTCCTTTCCTGGGCACCATCCAAGCGGAACATCCAATAAAATCAAGGTCCGGGAGATCTGTAGCGGCGGCCGCCGCGGCCCCTGAGGACTTGGATTTGCTGCCGAGGTCAACTGTGCTGGCCCCGGGTCGCCGCGAATGGCTCCTGGGCGATGGCACCGCGGACGCAGGCCGTCTATCTTAGCTCCGGGTGGTTGTCCGCTCGGTCAACCAAGTACATGCCACGCTCGGAAAGGTCGCGATCATGGTCAATCGGCTGAAGTTCTATATCGATGGCGCCTGGGTTGAGCCCGCAGGAAAGAAGACGCGCCCCGTCGTTAATCCTGCGACGGAGGAGGCGATGTACGACATCGCGCTCGGCACCAAGGCGGACGTGGACAAGGCTGTCGCCGCCGCCAGGCGCGCATTCGTCACCTTCTCCCGGACGAGCCGGGATGAGCGGGTGGCGCTGCTGACCCGGATCGCAGACGCCTACAAGAAGCGCCTCAAGGAGATCGGGGCCGCCATCTCCGACGAGATGGGTGCGCCGACCACCCTGGCCGAGAGGGCGCAGGCGGGTGCCGGGCTCGGGCACATCCTCACCACCATCGACGTGCTCAAGACCTACAAGTTCGAGGAGCCGCTGGGCTCGGCCACGGTCGTGCGCGAGCCGGTCGGCGTCATCGGCATGATCACGCCGTGGAACTGGCCGCTCAACCAGATCGCCTGCAAGGTGGCACCGGCGCTTGCCGCGGGCTGCACGATGATCCTGAAGCCCTCGGAGTACACGCCGACCTCGGCGCTGATCTTCGCCGAGATCCTCCATGAGGCCGGCGTGCCCAAGGGCGTGTTCAATCTCGTGAACGGCCTCGGGCCCGAAGTGGGCGCGGCGATGGCCGAGCATCCCGGCATCGACATGATCTCGTTCACCGGCTCGACGCGGGCCGGCATCGACGTGGCCCAGCGGGCGGCGCCGACCGTCAAGCGCGTCAGCCAGGAGCTTGGAGGCAAGTCGCCCAACATCATCCTCGACGATGCCGACCTGCAGAAGGCGATCGCGGGCGGCGTGGCGCATTGCTTCAACAATTCCGGCCAGTCGTGCAACGCGCCGACCCGCATGCTGGTGCCCCAGGTCAAGATGAAGGAAGCCGCGGCGATGGCCAAGGCGGTCGCGGAGAAGGCCAAGGCCGGCGATCCCAAGGCCGAAGGCACGACGATGGGACCCGTCGTCAACCAGATCCAGTGGGAGAAGATCCAGGGCCTCATCAAGAAGGGCATCGACGAGGGGGCGACGCTGGTCATCGGCGGCCTCGGCCGTCCCGAGGGCCTCAACAAGGGATTCTATGTGCGTCCCACGGTGTTCGCCGACGTGACCAACGACATGACGATCGCGCGGGAGGAGGTCTTCGGCCCGGTGCTGTCGATCATGGGATACAAGGACGAGGCCGAGGCGGTGACGATCGCCAACGACACACCGTACGGGCTCGCCGGATACGTGTGGTCGGGCGACACGGAGCGCGCCCGCAAGGTTGCTCGCGAGCTGCGCGCCGGCAACGTCAACATCAACGGTGTGCCAAACGAGCGGGCGGCGCCCTTTGGCGGCTACAAGCAATCGGGCAATGGCCGCGAGTGGGGCAAATTCGGCCTCGAGGAGTTCCTGGAGGTGAAGGCGATCGCCGGCTTCTCGCCGGCGTAGGTTTTCGCCGTTGGCAAGGTAGGGTGACGGGCGCCGTGGCGCCCGTCTTTGCACGGCGCGATCGGCCGCGACATGGAGCAGGCTGCGCAGCGGCTCGGACTCCGGCGCAACCTGGTCTGATCAGTCGATGTCGCGGCCGGGGTCGAAGATGGAGGCGGTCTCCGCCTCGCGCGGATGATGGCGGTTGAGCCGCCGCGCCATGGCGAGCGCCCAGGGCGCAACCGCAACGAGCTCCTCCATGATGTGCCCGGGGAGACGCAGGCCCGCGCGCATCGCGGCGTTCTCGGCGAGGACGCGCACCGCCGGCTCGACGGCCGAAGTGTCGGGCACCCAGGGCTTCGGATCGATGGCGCCCGGCTTCGCCCCTGGCACAAGCGTGGGGCGGCGCTTGTAGAGGCCGATCGCCCGCTCGAACGCATCGCCTGCCCGCAGCACGCGCGCGTCGTCGAACGGGCGACCCGCGATCTGCAGCGAGAGAGGCAAGCCCTCGCGCGTGAAGCCGCACAGCAGGGCCAGCGCCGGCCCGCCGGTGCAGTTGAAGGGCGACGTCAGGTTCGGCCGCGTCCAGAACGAGAGGGTATCGTGCTTGTCGAGGCGGGGCGCCGCCGAGGTGTTGGCCGTCAGGAAAAGGTCGAAACGACGATAGAGGGGGCGCATCTCCGCCAGGATCGCGCGCCGCTCCCGGCTCGCGCGCACGTAGTCCTCTGCCGTGAACAGGCAGGCGGCGAGGCTGCGCGCCCTGAAGTCCTGGCCGAACTGCTCGGGTCTGGCGATAAGCTCGGGAAGGTGCAGCGAGAAGAGTTCGCTCTCGGCCGCCACGATCTTGACGTCGGAGTAGGAGCGCAGCGGTCTCAGCGTGACGTCCTCGACCGATGCGCCGAGCTCCCGCAACAGGCCGATCGCGGTGTCCAGCGCGGCCGCCAGATCGGCGGACACGGGCTGGTCCTTGTCCCAGAAGTGGCGCACGACGCCGATGCGCATGCCCTTGATGCCGAGCTTCAGGCCGGCCGTGAAGTCGCCTGGGCGCTGCAGCGCGGAAGCCGGGTCGGCCGGATCATGACCGGCGACCGCGTTGAGGATGAGCGCACAGTCCTCGCTCGTTCGCGCCATCGGCCCGCAGTGATCGTAGGAGTAAGAGTTGGGCAGCACGCCCGCGCGGCTCACGAGGCCATAGGTGGGCTTGAGCCCCGCGATGCCGCACAGGCCGGCGGGGCCGCGGATCGATCCGCCCGTATCGGACCCCAGACTCGCCGGAGCGAGGCCCGCCGCAATCGCTGCTCCCGAGCCCGACGACGAGCCGCCTGTGAAGTGCGCGGTATTCCAGGGGTTGCGCGCCGGCGGCCAGGGCAGGTCGAACGACGGCCCGCCGTGGGCAAACTCGTGCGTGGCGAGCTTGCCCAACAGCACGGCGCCGGCTGCGCGCAGCCTGGCCACCGCGGTCGAGTCCTTTCCCGGAATACGGTCGATGCAGGTTCGCGAGTGTCCGGAGGTGAGCACGCCGGCGGTGTCGTAGATATCCTTTACGGCGAAGGGGATGCCGTGCAGCGGCCCGCGCCGGTTGCCGCGCGCGATCTCGGCTTCGGCGGCCGCGGCCGCCTCCATCGCCGCCTCGCTCGTGCGGGTGATGTAGGCATTGAGCTGCGGCTCGAGCGCATCCGTGCGCGCGATGAGGGCCTTCGTGTACTCGACGGGCGAGAGCTTGCGCGCCCCGATCAGGGCCGATGCCTCGGCAAGGGTCAGATCGTGAAGCCCGGTGTCGGCCATGGCGCCCCTCTCGCAGTGTCGCTTGTCCGATAGTGCCAGCTGAAGGCCGGCGCAACCAGAGGTGTCCCGCGCGCGTCAGGCCGCGAGGCGGTGGGCGCAGTGCTCGGGCCAGGACAGCGTCACCTCGTCTCCCGTGGATACGGGATGCTCCTTGAAGACGTGGTCGCGCAGCACGGCGGCCGCCTCGAGTCCGTCGCCCGTCGTCAGCGCGACGCGGATGGTGGGGCCCTGGTATTCCACGTTGGAGACGCGGCCCTTGAGGCCCGCGGCCCCGGCGGGGTTCTCGATGCTGCACTGGTCGGTGCGCACCGCGATCATGCTGTCCTTCCAAGGCAGCACGTTGTGGCCGCCGATGAAGCGTGCCACGAACGCACTCGCCGGCTGCTCGAACACCTCGGCCGGCGAGCCGGTCTGCTTGATCTTGCCGCCGTCCATGACCACCATGAGATCGGCGAGCGCCATCGCCTCGTCCTGGGCGTGAGTGACGTGGACGAACGTGATCTCGAGCTCGCGCTGCAGGCGCCTAAGCTCCTCGCGCATGCGCACGCGCAGGAACGGGTCGAGCGCCGAGAGCGGCTCGTCCAGGAGCAGCACGCGCGGCTGCATGATGAGGGCGCGTGCGAGCGCGATGCGCTGCTGCTGGCCGCCCGAGAGCTGGGCCGGCTGCCGCGCGGCGTAGTCGCCCATCTGCACGAGGTCGAGGAACTCGCGCGCGCGCCGGTGGCGCTCGGTTTTCGCGACGCCGCGCATCTTGGGGCCGAAGGCGACATTGTCGAGACAGTTGAGATGCGGGAACAGCGCGTAGTTCTGGAACATCATGGCCGTGCCGCGGGCGGATGGCGGCAGGTCGGTGACGTTGCGCCCGTCGATCAGGAGGTCGCCCTCGCTGATCCCCTCGTGTCCCGCGATCATGCGCAGCGTCGAGGTCTTGCCGCAGCCGCTGGGGCCCAGCAGGCAGCAATAGCCGCCCTTGGGCACGCGCAGCGAGATATCGTCGACCGCGACGGTGCTGCCATAGCGCTTGGTGACGGCTACGAGTTCGACATCATAGAGCGGGTCCATGCACCCTCCAGGAACAGGTCAGGCGAGCGACGCCCATTCGCGGCGGCGCTGCATGTGCAGCACAATCGCGAGCGTGACGCCGATCAGCAGGAACGAGACGGCAGTCGTCAGCGTGCCGAGCGCAAACAGCATCGGCGTCGTAGCACTGGAGATGAGCGCGTAGATCTCGAGGGGGAGGGTGTTGCGGGCACCGATGGTGAGCGTGGTGCGCGCATACTCGTCATAGGAGAGCGTGAAGGCGCTGAGCGCGACGCCGAGGATGCCGGGCATCAGGATCGGCAGCGTGACGTAGCGCAGGCGCTGCCAGGGCGAGGCGCCAAGGTCGGTGGCGGCCTCCTCCCAGGCGCGATTGAAGCGGTTGACGACGGCGAACATGGCGAGGATGCCGAAGGGCAGCGTCCAGGTCAGCTGCGCGCCGAGCGCGGAGGTGAAAAGATCGGGCTGAAGCCCCAGGAACTGGAAGCCGAGCCCGATGCCGAATCCCACGAGCAGGCTCGGCATGACGAGGCTCGAGATCACGATGTAGAAGACGGCGCCCGCGCCCGGGAACGGCCGCCGGTAGGCGAGCCCACCCGCCACGGAGATCACCACGGTCAGCAGGCTCACGAGGCTCGCCAGCGCCATGGAGCGCCCGAAAGAGACGGGGATGTTGGCCATCTGGCCCGGGCGCCAGACGTCGCGGAACCAGTCGAGCGAGACGCCGACGAGAGGAAAGGTGACGCCTCCGTTCGGCCCCTGGAAGGCCAGCGTGTAGATCACCAGCATGGGGCCGTAGAGGAAAAGCAGATAGAGCCCGAACAGGGTTGCGAGCGCGTAGAACGTCCACGGCCGCGCATCGATGGGGTTCTGCCGGGGAATGTGGGGCTCGCTCATTGCCGGCACCGCTTACTTCACGAGCTCTTTGCGTACGTCGACGATGCGCATCAGACAGGCAACCATGATGGCGACGACAACCACGAGCACCATGGCGTTGGCGGCAGCCGGCGGATACTGCATGGCCTGGATCTCGACGGAGAGCGCGGAGACGATCGAGGCGCTCTGTCCGCCGCTCATTGCGCGCACGACGAAGTAGTCGCCCATAACCTGCGTGACGACGAGGATGGAGCCGAGTGCGATCCCGGTCTTGCTGAGGGGAATGATCACGTTGACCATCGTCTGCCAGCGGCTGGCGCCGGCGTCGCGCGCCGCCTCCACCAGCGCGCGATCGATCTTGGAGAGCGAGTTGGCGATCGGGCCGATCATCAGCAGCGTGTAGAGGTGCACGTAGGCGATCACGACGGAGAAATCGGAGAACAGCAGGAAGTCCAGGGGACGGTCGGTGAGCCCGAGGCCCATCACCGCCTGGTTGAAGGCGCCGGTCCGTCCGAGGAACGGGATCCACGCGATGGTGCGGATGATGGCGGACGTGAAGAAGGGAATGGCGCAGAGCAGAAAGAAGACGATGCGCAGCTTGGCGCTGCGCACATGGAAGATGAGAAAATATGCGACGTTGAAACCGAGGAAGAGCGTGATGGCCCAGACGATCAGCGCGAATTTCAGCGTGCTCCAGTAGACGCGCAGGGTCGATGCGCTGGTGAAGATCTCGCGGTAGCTGTCGAGGATGAACGCCGGGTAGATCCCCGTGCGGTCGTAGTCGAAGAAGCTCACGATCAGGAACAACGCCGTCGGCAGCACGAACAGGACGACCAGGATGGCCGTCAGCGGTATGACCTGGAGCCAGGACACGGCCCACGCCGGCGCTTTCCACCGGCGGCCCGCCGTGCGCTCCCGCTGCAAGGGAGCCGCGTCCAGGTCCTTTACGAGTGCGTCCACTGCGGCGCCGATGTCAGGCTCCCTGTTTGCCACATTGGCTCATGCGGCCTTCTTGGCTTTGTCCAGGCAGCGCATGAGCGGCATGATGCGTGTGCCGAACTGCTCCATGCCGATGACGAAGTCGTCGAACGTGAGCATGACGCCGCGCACGCCCGGAACCTCCGACAGCTCGTCCAGCATGCGCGCAACGCTCGCGTAGGAGCCGACCAGGACGCCCTGGTTGGTCGGAAGCTTGTCGGTGCCCAGCAGGGCGCGCCGGTTCGGCTGCGCATAGATGTCCGTGCTGGGGTCGTCCTTGGCTTGCGCGTCGCGATGGGCGATCGCCTCCAGGTCGGTGCCGTCCTTGTAGTGCTGCCACTTGGCGAGGGCGGCCTCATCGGTCTCGTCGGCGATGACCATCGTCAGCACGAGGGCGCCGCAGTCGCGTCCCGTCTCCTTGGTTGCGGCGACGAGCCTGGCGACGCTCGGCCCCACGGCGGCAGGCTTGTTCTCGCCAAAGCTCGCACAGAAGTTGTAGTCGGCATGCTGGGCCGCATAGCGCGTGCCGGCGTCGCTCTGCGCTGCGCAGATGATGGGGATCTTGGCCGTCGGCAGCGGGCTGCAGCGGCAGTCGTCCATCCTGAAGAACTCGCCCTTGAAGTCCGATCGGCCCGTCTCCCAAAGCTCCTTCATGATGGTGACGTACTCGGCGCAGTACTGATACCGGCGCTTGTAGTGTTCCGCGCCCGGCCAGACGCCCATCTGCGTGTACTCGCGCCGCTGCCAGCCCGAGATGATGTTCACGCCGAAGCGGCCGTGCGAGATGCTGTCGATGGTGACGGCCATGCGTGCGGCGATCGGGGGCGGCATGGTGAGCACGGCACAGGTGGCAAAGAGCTGGATGCGCTTGGTCACCGCGGCGAGCCCGGCCATCAGCGTGAACGATTCCAGATTGTGATCCCAGAACTGCGACGGCCCGCCGAAGCCGTGCAGCTTGATCATCGACAGAGCGAAGTCGAACCCGAAGCGCTCGGCCTTCTCGACGATGGTGCGGTTGAGGTCGAACGTCGGCATGTACTGCGGCGACGTGGTGCTGATCAGCCAGCCGTTGTTGCCGATGGGGATAAAGACGCCAAGCTGCATCCGTGAGCTCCGCGGGTTGCGAGGGGACAGCTGGGGGTCAGGACGTGATGAACTCGTTCCACCGGCGCGTGAGATAGCGGTCCTCGTCCATCACCGAGTTCCAGACGGCGACGTTGCCGAGGCGCTGGTCGATCGAGCCACCGTCGCGCACATTGCCGGCCTTCTCCATCAGCTTGCCGAATGGGCTCATGATGTCGCCCTGGGCCGCCTTGCCGTCGAGCCAGTAGCCCTGCTCGTCCTCGCTCAGGAACTTCCTGGCGTTCGCGGGCTGCGCCGAGTAGTAGCCCTGGCGGGCGATGAAGGCGCCCTGGAAGCCGCCCGTGTACCAGTTCAGGTACTCGTAGAAGCAGTCGCGCTTGAGGCCCTCGACGTGTTTCATGACACCGAGCGTGTAGCCCCAGCCGCGGAAGCCTTCCTTCAGAGGCTGGTATGTGCAGGGAATGCTTCGCGAGCGCACGGCGGCAACGGCCGGCGACCACATGGACTGGATCACGACCTCGCCCGCGGCCATCAGGTTCACCGACTGGTCGAAGGTGCTCCAGAACGCGCGGAACTGCCCGGATTTCTTGGTATCCATCATGACCGCAATCGTCTTGTCGATCTCCTCCTTCGTCATGTTGCCCTTGTTGGCGTATTTGACGTCGCCGCGGGCCTCGAGTGCCATCGCCACGTCGATGATGCCGATGGTGGGGTTGTCCTGCAGGGCCGCACGGCCCTTGAAGTCCGGGCTCAGCAGGTCGGCCCAGCTCGCGACCGGGCGCCCGACGAGGTCGGGCCTGATCCCGAGCGTGTCGGCATTGGTGACGGTTGGAACGCCGGTCACCCATTCGGTCGGCTTCCCGTCCGTCACCTTCTGTCCATCGGGGCCCGTCGCGTAGAGGATCATGGTCGGCGTGATGCCCTGCTGCGGCGCCTTGCGGCCGTCAGCGAACTCGCCTTTGGTGAAGAGCGGCAGCGTCTTGTCCCAGTGCTTCACCTTCGAGACCGGGATCGCCTGCAGCACGTTGCGGCCGATGATGTAGCGCATGTAGACGAGGCTGACGTCGGCGCAATCCATGGTGTTGGATTGCGACAGGAAGCGGTTGATCAGGTCCGCGTTCTCCACTGCCTGCATCTGCACGGTGAAGCCGAGGTCCTTGGTTGCCTGTTCCGCGACGCGCGGGATCGCGGTCACGGGCGGGCCGGCGTGGCGGAGCACGATGTCCTTGATGTTCTGCGCCCATATCGTGGGGAAGCCTCCGAGCGCGCCCGAGCCGGCTGCGGCTCCCGCGACGGCGGCAGCGCCCTTGAGAACGCCGCGGCGTGATGGGCCCTGGCGAGTTGTCTTGTCGACTCGGGACATGATTGGCACCTCTCTGCTTCGCTTACTGTGTCGAGCCGCCACGACGGCGGCAGCGCCGGCGCATTGCGCTCGCATTGCTCGTCGCATCGTGCCGACCGGCCTCGGTCGGCCCGCGAGGTCGATGCGCGGCGCCCGTTGTGGGGATGAGTGAGCAACTAGCGTGCCAAGCCGGGACAAGTGTTCGATGATGAAGCAGTGCGCACGGTTCGCGGGCAGCGCATTCGCCTGGAGCACCCGAAGTCCGCATGAGTGAAGGGGCCCGGGCGATGACGCTCGCTGCGATGCGCATCGCAACGCTCCAGCTCGTGCTGCCGGGAGGCACTCGAATGCTCGCGCATGAGGCGGCACTGCGCCGAAGAACCGCGCAAACAATGGGCTGGCGCGGCGCGCGCGGCGGCGGCTAAAAGGAGTTCGCGGCTGCGCGCTGACAGCGAGGCCGATTTTCGAATCCGTCAGCTTGTGCACGGGGAGCTCCTATGACCGATCGCCCGCTCGTCGCCGTCATCGGCACCGGCGGCACGATCTCGTCGCTCGGCAGGGACAGCACCGATGTGCTCGACTATCCCGACTTCGGCACCAAGCTCGAGGTCGATCAGGTCGTCGCGCGCTATCCGGAGATCGCGGCCCTCGCTGACGTCCTGCCGGTGCCCTTCCGCAGTGTCGGCAGCACGGCGATCGGTCCCGCCGAATGGCTGGAGCTCGCCGCCATCATCCATCGGCTCGCAGCCGAGCGGCCGCAGATTGCGGGGTTCGTCATCACGCACGGGACGGCGACGCTGGAGGAGACCGCCTATTTCCTCCACCTGACGCTCAAAACCGACAAGACAGTCGTCCTCGTCGGCGCGCAGCGTCCCGCGAGCGCGCTCGGCAGCGATGCCGGCATGAATTTGCTGGGTGCCGTGCGGACGGTGCCAGCGC
>Ga0247829_10001281_pt1 | contig 11273 bp, 10 predicted proteins | sample 12C_Control_Day4_FD_207765 | JGI IMG/M metagenome (GOLD analysis project Ga0247829, IMG submission 207765) | Soil microbial communities from agricultural site in Penn Yan, New York, United States - 12C_Control_Day4 | ecosystem: Environmental > Terrestrial > Soil > Agricultural land | place... | reverse complement strand
GGTCCTTCGACGCAGGGCAGACCGCAGAGGCGGCCGCAGCGCTGCGGCGCCAGGCCGAGGTCGGACCCGTCGGAGGGGCGACCATCGTTGAGCGCCGGCGCCGGCTCGCGCCGCTCCTGGCGGCCGTCGCACTGGTGCTTGCGGTCGGGCTCGCAACCGCCGCTCTCCGACCCACCCTTTTGGCGCGGGGGGTGCGGGGCGAATACCCTGATGCCATGACAGCGCAGGATCGAGCCGCGTGAGGGGGCGGCGCGGCAGGCTGGCCGCCGCCGCATTGCTCGCCGGAGCGGCGCTCGCCACCGTCGCCGGAGCCCCTGGCGGCGTCTCCGCGGTGAACGGCGACTGGACATCGTTCGGTCGAACGCCTGCGAACGACCGTCATTCGCCGCTGACGGAGATCACGCCGGGAAACGTGGCGCGCCTCGACAGGGCCTACTCCGTCGACTTCCAGAAGCTCGACCCCGACGTGCGCCGCGGTCAGCAGTCGTATCCGCTTGCCATCGGCGGCAAGCTGTTCGTGACGACGAACGACGACAACGTCTTCGCGCTCGACGGCGCGACGGGCAAGGTGCTCTGGCAGTACAAGCCACCGAACAGCGCGCTCTTCAAGAACTTCGGCATCGTCGCCAATCGGGGCCTTGCGTACTGCGACGGACGCCTCTTCATCGCGCAGCTCGACATGAAGCTCGTCGCTCTGCGACCCGACGACGGCAAGGTGCTGGGCGTCGTCTCGATCAGTCACGACGTCTGGAACGCGTCCACGAACTACGGCTACTCCGAGACAAGCGCGCCGATCTGCGCGAACCACCGGGTCCTCGTCGGCGCCGCAGGCTCCGAGTACGGCATCCGCGGGTTTGTGATGGCCTACACGACCGACCTGAGACCGGCCTGGCCGAACCCGTTCTGGACGATTCCACCCGACCTCCAGTCGTGGCGGCGCACATCCCGCGTCGTGGGCGGCGGCGCGGTCTGGACGCCCGTCACGGTCGACTCCGCGACGAACACGGTCTACTTCGGCACAGGCTCGGCGACGCCGCTCTACTTCCCGGCGCTCCGGCCCGGAGCGACCCCCCGGACGGACGCGCTGATCGCCGTCGACCTGACGACCGGGCGCCTGAAGTGGTGGCAGCAGCTGATCGCGGGCAACCAGTGGGCCTACGACGTCTCGCAGCCGCCGCTCGTGTATCGGGGCAAGGTCGGGGGCACCGTCCACGACGTCGTCTCGGTGGCGACCATGGAGGGCGTCTGGTTCGCGTTCGATGCGAAGACCGGGAACCCCTTCCACGAGCGCGTGAAGGTCATCGACCGCGTGGAGCACCCGCCCCTTCGCCCGGGTGAGCCCGTCACGGTCTTCCCGTCGTCGCTCGGGGGCCTCAACTACTCGCCCGCCTCCTACGATCCCGCGACCAACTACGTCTTCAACGCCGCGGCCGAGACGGCCGCCGTCCTCGTCCAGCAGAAGCTGACGCCGACCCAGAAACGGCGCAAACTTCTCCTCGGGGACGTCTACCTCGGCCTCCAGAACGGGAACTTCGGCGGGGCGCTCGCCGGATGGCACGACCACGGCTCGATCAGCGCCATCGACGTCTCGAGCGGCAGGCGAGTCTGGAAGTTCCAGACACCCGAGCCCGAGCGCGGAGGCGTGACCACGACCGCGACCGGCCTGGGCTTCGCGGGCGGCGGCGACGGTGTGCTCCGTGCGTTCGACCTGCGGAACGGCAAGGTGCTCTGGACGTTCAAGACCGGCAACCCGATCGCGTCCGGCCCGACGATCTTCTCCGTCGGCGGCAAGGAGTACGTCGCCGTCACGGTGGGAGGCACGCCGACCTCGTCGAACGGGGGCACGGTCTCGCAGCTCTTCGTCTTCGCGCTCGGGCCCGGTCCGACCTCGAGGACGACCCAGGGCGTCCGACCGACCGCGTCGTGGCCGGTGACCGGTGCCACGCCCGCCCGACCTACCGCCGTCCGCGCGCTCGCGGCGACCAGCGGCGGCGTCCGGATCACGGTCAGCGGCGGCGCTGTCCCGCTCACGCTGTGGCGGGCCGACAGCTCGAACGAGGCCAGGGTCACCGGGCGCGTCGTCCTGCATGGAAAGCCCGTGGTGGGCGCCGTCGTCGCGGTCGACCGCTACCGGGTGCCCGGAAGAACCGACGCGCAGGGCCGCTTCTCCACGCTCGTGGACTCGACGCTGGCCCGTCGACACCCGCTCCGCGTCGCCAACGCATCCCGCGCCACGCTGGCTGGGCGCGCGCTGACCGCCGCCGAAGCGAAGACGCTCGCGCAGGCCTCGGGCGGGGTGTCCGTCGGCTACCGGCTCGTCGGACTGCGGGCGCGGCCTGCCTCGGGCGGCATCCTGGTGACCGGCCGCGCAGTGCGCGCGGACGGGGCGCCGCCGCCGGGAGTCGTCCTGCTCTCGTACCGCCTGCAGGGGACGATCACCGATGCGAACGGAAATCCTGTGCGGGGGGCGACTGTCGTCACGCGAACGACCGACCGCGACTTCTGGACGTTCTCCGAGCCGTCGAACGCGAACGGACGCTACGTCTCGTACTTCTCCGCCTCGGACGAGGCGGGCAGCGATCCCGTTGCGCTCAGCGTCCAGGTCGCCTCGGGGCGGGTCTCCTACGGCTCGGGCGTCCGCAACGTGTCGTTTTCGCGCCTGCACAGCGCGACGATGGACGTGAAGCTGCCTGCAACGGGCACCACCCTTGCCCTCCCCGTCTCGGCCCCCGAGGCAGGCGCGTTCTACCGCGGTCTGCTCGTCGGTGTCTCGGGCCCGGCCGGCGTCGTCACGCCTCTCGCGGCACGTTGGCCGTCAAGGGATGGACGCTTCTCGCTGCTCCTGCCCCCGAGCGTCCGCGGCAAGACTCTCCGGTTGTGGGAGAGCGACTTCGTCACGTTCTCGCGATCGCCCGCGACTCCCGGCGGCCCCGTCGACCTCGGCGCCTGGCCGAAGAAGCTCTCCCCCCGCGTCGCGCGCGATGTCGCATTCCTCGTCGTCCGCCGTTAAGTCTCCACACGCCCGCGCGGCCTGCGCACCGTCGAGTGCCGGGCTAGGGCGAGCGGGGCGGCGGCTCGATCGAGAGCGGCTCGTCGAATCCGGAATAGGTGTGCCGCATGAAGTGCGCGGGCGCCGTCATCTCGAGCGCCAGCGTCCGGTGCGTCCGCTTGTCGATCGAGGCCGTGTACCACGCCGGGACGCTCGGGTCGACGAACGAGATGCGCCACACGGGTCGGCCGGTCAAGGTGCCGCTCCCGAGCAACGCCGCCGTCGCCGGCGCGGGGCCCCACGTCGGGGTCGGCTGCCGGAGCGGCGTCTGAGCTGACTCGACCCAGCGCGGCTTGCCCGCGTCACGGTCCCAGCGCCGATCGCCGACGATGATCGCCCGCGCCCCGCTCTGGATGTCGTACGAGAGCCTGTTCGGTGCCTCGAGCAGCCAGACCGTCTGCGTGACGTGTGGCCCTCCCGAGGCGAGCGACTCGTCGATGCGGAGCGTGCGCAGGTCGGCGAAGACCCGGGTCGCCTCGCGCGCGAGCCGTGTCGCCAATCGCGGCGGCCAGCTCGCCGGGAAGGGGAAGCGGACGTCTGCTGCACGCCCGTCCGGCCGCTCGATGCGGAGGATCGCCTCACGCGGGCGCCCTTGCACTGCGACGTCGGCCCGGTAGCACCCTGGCCCACACGACGCGGTGTCTGCCGCGTCCGTTCCGCCAGAGCGGACTCGGACGCCCACGTCCAGCCCGTTCGCACCGTTGCCGTTCTGGTCGATCACCGTCGCCGTCACCGCAAGGCGGCCGGCGCCGAGGGGGCGCGCCGCGAAGCCGATCGCGAGATCACCGTCCTCTTCCGCAGAGACGAATGGGCCGGTCGGGATCGCCTTTCGGTTCAGCGGCACCGAGCGGACCGGCGCCGGAGCGGGCGTCAGGCTCGTGGCTTCTGCGGTGGAGGCGCGGGGTGGTGCGAGGTTGACGAGCAGTCCGGCAGCCGCGAGGACGGCGGCGACGAGGCCGAGCTCGGTCAGGGTGAAGCGTCGGAGCAGGGGGACGTCGATGCCCGGATTCCGGTGCAGGGCGAAGAACCGGCTCGCGAGCGCGAGACAGAGAGCGCCGGCGACGAGCCCGGTCTTGACGAGGAGCGTGCGGCCGTAGCCGGTGTCGACGACGGACGAGAGGCTCCTGAACTCCGCGAGCGCGGTGAGGACGCCGGTCGCGAGCACGACGAGCACGGTCGGGAGCGCGAGCTCCGCGTAGCGGCGAACGGGCAGCGCGTCCGCGGAACGGAGCGCCGGCACTGCGACCAGCACGAGGACGAGATGCGCGAGCGCCCCCGTCCACGCGGCGGCGGCAAGGAGATGGACGGCGTCCGCCACCGGCGCCCACCAGTCGCCGCTCGTGCCGGCGTGACCGCGGAGCGCGACCAAGACACCCGTCGCAGCCAGCGGGGCGAGCGCGACCAGGGGGCGGCGCGCCACGACGAGCGCCGCCGAGACGAGCAGCAGGCAAAGCATGCCGACCGTCAGGGCACCCGGCCGGCTCTCCGAGACGTCGCGTAGCGCGGAGACGTCGAGGCCGTCCGCGAGGCTGCCGTGTACGCGGTCGGCCGCAAGCAAGACGAGGGACGTCGCGGCGGTCCCCACTGCGACGCCGATCCCGAAGAGCACGGGGGCGCGCACCGGCGGGGCGCGCCAGACGAGCCGCTCGCTGAGGATCCCGCCGATCGCGAGCGCGAGCCCGGCGAAGAACAGCCAGTCCGCGGCGACCTCGGGCCACTGCGTCGGCCCCGAGGACGCCGTTGCCGCCGGGAGCGCACCGGTCGCGCCGACGGAGAACGGAATCGACCCCTCGGTGGGGTGGCCGTCGTCGGACAGCAGATTCCAGGTGAGGAGGAAGATGCCCCGCAGTCCCGGGGGGAGCGGCTGGGCGATCGTCGACCCACGAGCAACCGGCGGCTCCAGCGCGATGTCCGTACCGTCGGTCTTCCGCAGCGTGACCCGGGCACTGCCTGGGACGAAGTCCTCGTTGAAGCGGAGGACGATGCGGGCAGGGGAGGAGGAGAGTCGCGCGCCCGCGGGCGGGTCGGAGCCGACGAGATACGCATGAGCGCTCGCCGCAGCCGGGAGCGCGCAGGCGACGAGCGCGGCCGCCGCGAGCAGTGCGCCGCGGTGCCGGCGTCCACGTGCGTCTCCCATCCCAACCGCAATGGTAGGAGCCGTATCCCTCCCGGCCGCGGGCGGCGTACCCCCTCGGGGTATGATTCGAGCCGTGGAGCACGGCTACGACACGGAGCGCCTCCGCACTCGCCTGCACCGCGTGGAGGGCCAGGTGCGCGGGATCGAGCGGATGGTCGAGGAAGACCGCTACTGCATCGACATCCTCACGCAGATCGCCGCCGTCCGGACCGCGCTCGAGAGCATCGGCTTCGAGATCCTCACCGACCACGTGAACCACTGCGTGAGCGACGCGCTCGCGTCCGGCGATGCGGACGAGGCGACCGAGAAGAGCCGGGAGCTCCTCGCGGCCGTGCAACGGTTTGCGAAGACGACCTGAGCGCTCGGAGGCGATGAGTTCCGGCCGCTGTGGCGGTCGACCATGACGTGACCGACCTGGCAAACGGCCGGCGCTGGCATCCTGGGCAGGTGGAGCGGGAGCTCGCGATCAGCATGCGCGGGGTGGTCAAGCGCTACGGGCAGATCACCGCAGTCGACGGCCTCGACCTCGAAGTCCCGCTGGGGACGTGCGTCGGCCTGCTCGGACCGAACGGCGCGGGGAAGTCGACGACGATGCGCCTGCTCACGGCGCAGTCGATCGCGGACGAGGGCGAGCTCGAGGTGCTCGGCTTCGCGCTCCCGGGCGAGTCGAAGCAGGCGCGGGCGCGCTGCGGCGTCGTGCCCCAGCTGGACAACCTCGACACGACTCTCACCGTCGAGCAGAACCTGCTCGTGTTCACGCACCTGTATCGCGTCCCGCGGGCGGAGCGCCGCGCCGCGATCGAGCGTTCCCTCGAGCTCGCGAAGCTCGCCGACCGCCGCGCGGAGCGGGTGGACAAGCTCTCCGGCGGGATGCGGCGGCGCCTCCTGATCGCGCGTGCGCTCGTCCACAGGCCCCGGCTCGTCCTGCTCGACGAGCCGACCGTCGGGCTCGATCCGCAGGTGCGCCAGGAGCTCTGGGCGCTGATCGACGCGCTGCGGAGCGAGGGGACGACGCTTCTCATGTCGACGCACTACATCGAGGAGGCGGAGCGTCTCGCGGACACCGTCCTGATCATGTCCCACGGCACCGCCGTCGCCGCCGGGCCGCCGGCCGAGCTCGTGCTCGAGCACGCGGGCAGGGAGGCGCTCGAGGTCTACGGCGGGCCGGCGCGGCTGGCGGAGGTCGAGGCGGAGGCGGTCGCCGCGGGCCTGCGCACGCGACGAACCGGGACGAGCGTCTCGATCCTCGGGATCGACAGCCGGAACGGCTTCCACCTCGAGGGGGAGCGCCGGCCGGCCAACCTCGAGGACGTCTTCGTGTTGCTGACCGGCGAGGAGATCGCGTAGTAGTGCCTCTGATGGCCACCACGCCTGAAGCACGCGTCCCGCGGCTCGGCCGCCTGGAGCGTTCCGCGCTCACGGGCGTCCTCGTCCGCGAGGTCGTGAACTTCTCGTCGTACTGGAAGTCGACGACGTTCTCCTCGACCGTCGAGCCGACGATCTACCTGCTCGCCTTCGGCTTCGGGTTCGGGTCGCTCGTCAGCACGATCGGCGGCTACGACTACGTCGACTTCGTCGGGACCGGCACCGTCGCGACAGCGGTCCTCTTCTCGAGCTCGTTCCCGGCGATGTTCGGGACGTTCGTCAAGTACCAGTTCCAGCGCACGTACGACGCGATCCTCGCCGCGCCGGTCGACACCGAGGAGCTCGTCACGGCCGAGGCGCTCTGGATCGCCACCCGTGCAGGCGTCTACGGCTGCGTGCCGATGCTCGTCGCGGTCGTATTCGGCCTCGATCCGGCATGGGGGATGCTCCTCGTCCCGTTCATCGGCTGGATCGCGGGCTTCGGGTGGGCGAACTTCGGGATCTCGATCGCCGGCTACTCGAAGTCGTTCGAGAACTTCAACTACGTGATCAGCGCGGTGCTGACGCCGCTGTTCCTGCTCGCCGGCTCGTTCTTCCCGCTGGACGGCTTCCCCGAGTGGGCGCAGGTGCTGGCCGCGTTCAATCCGCTCTACCAGTGTGTCCAGCTGATCCGGGCGGCCGTGTTCGGCCTCCTCGGGTGGGACGATCTCTTCCGCGTGATCGTCCTCGTCGGCTTCGGGCTGCTGATGTGGCGCATCGCGATCCGCGCGATGACCAAGAAGCTCATCGACTAGCGCCGGGCAGCCCGGGCTGGCAGCCCGGGCACCAGTACGCCGTGCGGTTCGCGTCGCCGAGCCCACGAGAGGCGATCGCCGTCCTGCAGCGGAGGCACGGCCTGCCGGCCCGGCGATACACCGAGTGCGAGCCGCGCGGCGACACGACGGCGGCGCGCATCGCGTCGCGCACCCAGGCCAGGGCGTGGAGGAGCTCCCCGTCGGTCACCGTCGAAAGCCTGCGCCACGGAGAGACGCGAGCCTCCCAGAGCGCCTCGGCGAGCCACATGTTCCCGATGCCCGCAACGACACGCTGGTCGACGAGCGCCTCGCCGACGAGGCGCGACGGGTCGCCTCGGCGGATCCGCGAGACGACGTCCGCGACCTCGGTGCCGTCCGCGAGCAGGTCGGGGCCGAGCCGTCGTAGCGGGCGCCGCTCGAGGGTCAGGACGGGGCCGTTCCACTGCGTCGCCTCCCAGGCTCCGCCGCGGAGGACGAGCCACGGCCGCCCGTTCGTCGTGCCACGCCGGCTGATGCGCCAGCGGCCGTTCATCCGCAGGTGGCTACGCAGCACGACGCCGCCCTCGAACGCGAACAGGAGGTGCTTGCCCACCGCCTCGACCCCCTCCAGGACACGCCCGTCGACCGCGCGCGCGACTCCCGTCGCCTCGCCCTGGGGGTTCGGGCTCTCCGCCTCGATGCGCTGGCCGACGAGCGGCTGCAGCCGCCTCGCCGTCCTGTGGAGCGCGTCACCCTCCGGCATCGGGTCGCATCATGCGACGGCGACGGACTCCTCGAGCCGCGTGGCGAGCTCGCGGACGCTCGCGCGCAGCTCCCCGGGCTCCTGGATCTCGAACCGGCAGCCCAGCCGCGCCAGCACGGCGGCCATCCAGTCGAGCGATCCGACCCGCATGCGGAGCAGCGTGCGTCCCTGGCCCTCCTCGACGAGCTCCGCGACCGTCGCGGGGACGCGCCGTGCCGCCTCCTCGAGCGGCAGGTCGAGGAGGACGACGACCTCCCACCGCCAGGGAACGCGCGCGAGGGAGCGGCTCACGGCGGCGACCGCGTCGAACCCCTTCGGCGGCGTCTGCCACTCGCCGTCGCGAACCGCGACGCGGCTCATCCGGTCGACACGGAACGTGCGGCGGGCGTCGCGGCCGTGGTCGAACGCGGCGAGGTACCAGCGGCCCGAGTGCACGACCAGCCCTTGCGGGCTGACGTCGCGCGTCGTCTCCTCGCCGGCGAACGCCGTGTAGCGGAAGCCGATGCGCCGCCGCCGTCGGATCGCCTCGGCGAGGAGGAGCGCGACCTCGCTCTGCACCGGCGCGCCCTCGCGCTCGGCGGCCGTGAACCCGAGCGTCGTCTCGAGCGCCTCGACCTTGCGCCGGAGCGTGTCAGGCAGCACCCGGTGGAGCTTCGCGAGCGCACCGTCGACCGAGCCTTCGCTGGACTCGAGCCCCTGTCGGCGCGCGGCGAGCAGGCCGAGCACGACGACGACCGCCTCGTCTCCGGAAAGCATCAGCGGCGGCAGGCGGAACCCTGGTCGCACGCGGTAGCCCCCGCCCACGCCCCGCTGGCCCTCGACCGGGATGCCGAGACCTTGCAGCGCCTCGATGTAGCGCCGCACCGTGCGTGCGTCGATCGAGAGGCGTTCGGCGATCTCGCGCCCCGTCGTCAGGGGCCGCTCCTGGAGGAGCTCGAGCAACTCGAGCAGCCGGGCCGTGGGTGTCTGCATGCACTCGAGTGAATCACACATAGAGGGCGGACGTCGCCCTAATTACCGTGTAGCGTCCCCGGCAGATCGACGAGCGACCGACCCGAGGAGGCGAGATGAGCGAGACAGTGCAGGCGGGCTCGACCGTGAGGGACTTCGACTTCTGGATGGGGAGCTGGACCGCCCGCAACAGGAGGCTGCGCGAGCGGTTGGCCGGATCGGACGAGTGGGACGAGTTCGACTCGACGAGCAGGGCCTGGCCGATCCTCGCCGGCACGGGAAACGAGGACGACTTCCACACCGACTACCAGGGCGGGTTCGCGGGGATGTCGATCCGCTTCTTCGACCCCGAGACCAGGCAATGGTCGATCTACTGGGCCGACAGCCGCCGTCCGGGCCTGCTCGATCCGCCGGTGATCGGCGGATTCGATGGCGACACGGGGATCTTCGAGGGTGAGGACACGTTCGAGGGTCGGCCGATCCGCGTCCGGTTCACGTGGTCACGCGTCGACACGCCGACGCCCCGCTGGGAGCAGGCGTTCTCCGATGACGGTGGCAAGACCTGGGAGACGAACTGGATCGCGGACTTCACGCGCGTGGGGGAGGGGCCATGACGTCTTCGGCGGTCGCAACGCCGCACGGGGTCGACGAGCGGTATCGGCACGTCGCGAAGCAAGCGCGGCCGGCGCCGAGCGTCGGGCTCGGAGACGCCGTGCTGAAGTGGTACGACCTCGCGCGGCCCGAGGACCCGGTGCCGGCCGACGTGCGTGCGCTCGCGCAGGGCGCGCTCGACGACGCAGCGCGGCTCGGCGAGCTGCAGCTCGCCGACGGGCTCGGTTTCGTGATCCTCCACCGTTGCGGGGCGGAGGGGTTCCACTTCCTCCTCGTGGGGACGTGGCGAAACGACAACGAGCTCTGGGAGACCGTCTGGGCGAAGCACGACGATGCCGACCCGGGCTTCCACCCGTGGGTCGTCGATGACGGCCACCGCCCGACGTTCTGCGTCTGGGAGCTCGGCGTCGTGGCGCACGAGCGGCTCGCGTGGGCCGAGTACCTCGGCTCGGCGCGCGACGCGGCTGCGCGACGCGCCTACCTCGGAGACACGTTCGAGGGCCCGGTATGAGCCGGAGCAGGCTGCCGCGGGCACCGCCCGGCCCTCGCGGGGTGCGGCCGCGGAAGCGGCCGCCTTCAGGGATGTGCCCGCCGGAGGCGGGGATCGAGCCGCGGGCAGGCAGAGGTGTGGATAGCCGCACCATCCGACTGGCGCGATCCCCCGAATTGTCAGGCGAAGGACACGCCATGCTCAGAGGCGTGTCGAGGAAGAGACGCAGAAGGAGCACCATGAGCAGGACGTTCGCGGGGCGACGAGACGGTCGGCGAGAGGTCGCCGGGCTGATCTCCGAGATCCAGCAGCTGACGACCGAGCGGCGGCGCCTCGTCGCGCGCGGCGCGGAGGGCGTGGAGCTCGAGGCGAACGAGCGGTCGCTCGATGAGCTGCGCTGGCTCCTGGCCGAGGCGGCGCGCCGCTCCGCCGTCGAGCCCGTGACCGCAGCCTGAGACGTAGCCCCTGCGCGGGCACCCCGGCTTGCTGAACACTTAGGGCGTGCTCAAGGAGACGAACGACACCGACCCGGTCGAAACCAGGGAGTGGCTGGAGTCCGTGGACGCCGTCGTCGCAGCCGACGGCCGTCAGCGGATGGGCGAGCTGCTCGACACCGTCGTCGACCATGCCCAGGACCTCGGTGTCTCGGTCGGGGCCGGGGTCTCGACCCCCTACGTCAACACGATCCTCCCGGAAGACGAGCCCGGGATGCCCGGCGACCCGGAGCTCGAGCGCATGGCGACGGCCCTCGTGCGCTGGAATGCGATCGCGATCGTCCTGCAGGCGAACGCCGAGTCGACCGAGCTCGGCGGGCACATCGCGAGCTACCAGTCCGCGGAGACCCTCTACGAGGTCGGCTTCAACCATTTCTGGCGCGCTCGCTCCGCGGATCACCTGGGCGACCTCGTCTACCTCCAGGGCCACTCGTCGCCCGGTTTCTACGCCAGGGCGTTCCTCGAGGGGCGCCTGAGCGAGGACGAGCTCCACCGGTTCCGCCAGGAGGTCGGCGGGGGCGGGCTCTCGTCGTATCCGCATCCGTGGCTGATGCCGAGCTTCTGGCAGTTCCCGACGGTCTCGATGGGGCTCGGCCCGCTGATGGCGATCTACCAGGCGCGTTTCACGAAGTACCTGGA
>Ga0247829_10001279_pt1 | contig 11278 bp, 10 predicted proteins | sample 12C_Control_Day4_FD_207765 | JGI IMG/M metagenome (GOLD analysis project Ga0247829, IMG submission 207765) | Soil microbial communities from agricultural site in Penn Yan, New York, United States - 12C_Control_Day4 | ecosystem: Environmental > Terrestrial > Soil > Agricultural land | place... | reverse complement strand
CGCCGGCCACCGGCTCGGCACGGCGGAGGTCGAGAGCGCGCTGGTCGCCCATCCCAAGGTCGCCGAGGCGGCGGTCGTGGGCTACCCGCACGACATCAAGGGGCAGGGCATCTACGCCTATGTCACGCTCAAGGCAGGCGAGGAGCCGACAGAGCCCCTGCGCAAAGAGCTGGTGCAATGGGTGCGCAAGGAGATCGGGCCGATCGCCACGCCCGATCTCATCCAATGGGCGCCCGGCCTACCCAAGACGCGCTCGGGCAAGATCATGCGCCGCATCCTGAGGAAGATCGCCGAGAACGAGTATTCGAACCTCGGCGACACCTCGACGCTCGCCGACCCGACGGTGGTTCAGGACCTCGTCACCAACCGGATGAACCGGAGTTAGTCGCCGGCGGCCTCAGCGCGGCTTCGTCGCAGTCACCACCGCGTGCTTGCCGGTGCGGCGGCTCGGATTTCGGCCGGGAAGCAGGCTGGCCCAGGTGACGCGGCCGTAGAGCCGCGAGGTCAGGGCGTAGCCGATCTCGACTCCCACGAAGCCCGCTTCGGCCAGGATGCGCCTGAGGTCGGCGCCGACCAGCGCGGTGATGTGCGCGGGATAGTTCTCGTCGGTGAATTCCTGGTGGTGGCCCTTGAGCGCGAGTGTGAGGAGCGAGCGCCAGGAATCGGCGTTGGGCGTGGTGAAGAACAGGCGCCCGCCGGGCTTCAGCAGCCTGAACCACTCACGCGCGACGGCGCGCGGATTTTCCAGATGCTCGATCACCTCAACGGAGAGCACCGCATCGAAGCCGCAATCAGGAAGCGTCAGCGGATGATTCAGGTCCTGCGCCACCCATCCGATCGCATCCGGCAGCCCGTTCGGACGCTGCGTGAGATCGGCCGCGACGAGCGCTTCGAAGCGGCCGGTCTCGGCCAGGAGCCGGGTGAGCCGTCCGGTCCCCGCGCCGTAATCGAGCGCGCGGCCGCTCAGGCGTTCGGACCGGCACCAGGCGATCGCGGCGCGATACAGCGCCTCCTCGCTCGTTCCGCCCGAGGCCTCGGCGGCGGCGGAGCGCCACGCAGAAAGGCTCGACACCTTGTCAGCTTTCCGGATAGAGGCGCGGAAAGAGCTGGTCGAGCGTCGCTACGGGAAAACGCAACGAGACCGGTCCCTTCGGCTTGGCCGAGGCCAGCAGTCCTTGCGAAACCAGCTTGTTCAGCACCCGTCGGGCAGTACGCTCAGGAAGCCCGGTGATGCGGCCCGCCGCGCCGCGCTCGAACTCACCGCGAAAAAGCGCTTCCTCGAGCAGGCCGGCCGCCTCGGGTTGCAGATCATCGTTGCGCTCCACATAGGCCCGAAGCCTTTTGGACAATGTGCTCAGCTCAAACAGGTTCGACATGAAGGCGACCTGGTCGATGCAGACTTTCAGAAACCACAGAACGAAATCGCCCAAGGCTCCCAGCGATAGATTGCCTCGGCCGTCGAGATCGCCCTGCCGCGGCATGTCGGCGTGATCCATCATGCGCTTGTACTCTCCGCGGCTCTCCAGGCCACGCGCCAGCCCTCGCGAGAGGTCGCTGGTCACTTGCACCAAGGCTCGCGCCGGCCACCATCATAAGGCACTGCGAGGCGCGCCGCGAGAAGGGCGGAACCGAGATCGCCCGCGCCATCCTCCACGAGCGCGACCACGCGCCCGCCGAACTTGTCGAGCGCGATCTTGCGCAAGGTGACCGGCCGGCCCTCCACCCGCTCGGCGAGAAACCGCCGCGCCGCTTCCGCGAGCGCGCGCTCCTCATCGCATCCGCCGCTGAGCTCGGGCGCGTTCACGCCCGAGAGGCGCACGTTGGTGGTCAGCTCCTGGCCGATCCAGATCTTGGCGCGCACGGTCAAGGTGTCCCCGTCGACGACGCGCAGCACCTCGGCCGCGACCGGCCCTTCCAGCTCGTATTTGGCGACGACGGCGGCCAGACCGACCAGGCCCAGCGCCGTCAGCAGCCCCGCCGCGCGCACCGACCCCTCATCCGCCCCGGACAATTCGGCGTCCGCATGCGGCTTTTCAAATGCAGGCTCAATCCATCGCGCCGGCTCGGGAAGGCGCGCTGCACCAAGGCTGCCGATCAGCCCCATCGCCCACAGCAGATGCAGCGGCCGCGCCATTTGCTCGCAACAGGAGAAAAACTCCTCGCAACTTTACCAGAAAGCTGGTGCGAACAAAAGCGCAACTTAGCGTCTCACGCGGCGCGGCGGTCCAGCGCCTTGAGGACCTGATCGCCCATCTGCGTGGTGGAAACCTGCTTCAGGCCGGGCCCCAGGATGTCGGCCGTGCGGAACCCGCCCGCGAGCACGTCCTGGACAGCCCCCTCGACGAGGTCGGCATCCTCCGGCAGGTCGAAGGAATAGCGCAACAGCATGGCGAAGCTGAGCAGCGTCGCGAGCGGGTTGGCGATGTCCTTGCCGGCGATGTCGGGCGCGGTGCCGTGCACCGGCTCATAGAGCGCGCGCCGCCGGCCGCCGGCGTCTGCCGCTCCCAGAGAAGCCGAGGGCAGCATGCCGAGCGAGCCCGTCAGCATCGCCGCGCAATCGGAGAGCAGGTCGCCGAAGAGATTGTCGGTGACGATCACATCGAACTGCTTGGGCTTGCGCACCAGCTGCATGGCGCAGTTGTCGGCATACATGTGCTCAAGCTCGACGTCAGGGTAGTCGCTGTCGTGGAGGGCCTGCACCTCCTCGCGCCACAGCACGCCCGATTCCATCACATTGGCCTTCTCGACCGAGGTGACCTTGTTGCGCCGCAGCCGCGCCAGCTCGAAGGCGACGCGCGCGACGCGGCGGATCTCCTCGTCGGTATAGACCTGCGTGTTGATGCCGCGCCGGCCGCCGCCGGGCAGCGTCTCGATGCCGCGCGGGCTGCCGAAATAGACCCCGCCCGTCAGCTCGCGCACGATCATGAGATCGAGCCCGCGCACCAGCTCGGGCTTGAGGGAGGAGGCATCGACAAGCGGGTCGAACACCACAGCCGGACGCAGGTTGGCGAAGAGGTCGAGCTCCTTCCTCAAGCGCAACAGACCGCGCTCGGGCTTCTGCGCGAAGGGGAGGTTGTCCCATTTCGGCCCGCCGACGGCGCCGAGCAGCACGGCGTCGACGCTGAGCGCGCGCGCCATCGTCTCGTCGGTGAGCGGGGTCTTGTGCTTGTCGATGGCGGCGCCGCCGACCAGATCCTCGGTCACCTCGAAGCGCACGGCGCGGCGCTTGTCGAACCAATCGACGACGCGCAGCACCTGGCGCATCGCTTCGGGGCCGATGCCGTCGCCGGCGAGGACTAGCAGTGAGCGATTGGCGGGCATTCCCCGGTCCTCCCTCAGCGCCAGAGCCAGGGCTGGCTTGAGCGCTGGCGCGTCTCGTAGCCGTCGATCTCCGCCGCCTTTGCCAGCGTGAGGCCGATATCGTCGAGCCCGTTCAAAAGGCAGTGCTTGCGGAAGGGATCGATCTCGAAACGGACGCGCCCGCCGTCCGGGCCCGTGATCTCCTGCTTCTCCAGGTCGATGGTGATCACCGCGTTGGCGCCACGCTCGGCATCGTCGAACAGCTTGGCCACATCCTCCTTCAGCAGGACGATGGGCAGGATGCCGTTCTTGAAGCAGTTGTTGTAGAAGATGTCGGCGAAGGACGGCGCGATCACGCAGCGTATGCCGAAATCCAACAGCGCCCAGGGCGCGTGCTCGCGGCTTGAGCCGCAGCCGAAATTCTCGCCCGCGACCAGGATGCTGGCCTTGCGGTAGGCCGGCCGATTGAGGACGAAATTCGGGATCTCCTTGCCGGAGGGCTCGTAGCGCATCTCGTCGAAGAGGTGCTTGCCGAGCCCGGTGCGCTTGATCGTCTTCAGATACTGCTTGGGAATGATCATGTCCGTGTCGACATTGATCATGGGCAAGGGCGCGGCGATCCCGGTCAGGGTGGTGAACTTGTCCATGGGCTCAAGGGCTCGGCTCAAGGTAGGGGAGCCGATGGTTATGTCACGTCCGCCGGGCTCTGCTCAAGGGCGCGTCCCAAGCGCCCGCCAGCCGATGTCGCGCCGGCAGAAGCCTTGCGGCCAGCGGATCAGGTCCACCGCCCGGTACGCCCGCTCGCGCGCCTGGGAGAGGGTCGCGCCGGTCGCGGTCACATTGAGCACCCGCCCGCCCGCCGCGATCAGACGCCCCTCTGCGTCCCTCTTCGTGCCTGCATGGAAGATCGTCACGCCCTTCACCTCCGCCGCGTCTTCGAGGCCGTCGATCACCGTGCCGGTCCGAGCTTCGCCGGGATAGCCCTCGGCGGCCAGCACAACCGTGAGGGCGTGCTCGTCCTGCCAGCGCAGGTCGAAACTCTTCAAGACCCCGTCGCGCGCCGCGACGAGCGCCGGCAGCAGGTCGGATTTCAGACGCGCGAGCAGCGTCTGCGCCTCGGGGTCGCCGAGGCGGACATTGTATTCGAGCAGCTTCGGCCCCTCGCCCGTCAGCATGATTCCCGCGAAGAGGAAGCCCGTGAAGGGCACGCCCTCCCTCTTCAGCGCGATCAGGGTCGGGCCGATGATCCGCTCGCGAATCTGCCGCTCCAGCGCGGGCGTGAGGACCGGCGGCGGGGAATAGGCGCCCATGCCGCCGGTGTTGGGACCCTCATCGCCATCGAAGGCGCGCTTATGATCCTGGGCCGCGCCGAAGGGGAGGGCTGTCTCTCCATCGCAGAGCGCGAAGACGGAGACCTCCTCGCCTTCCATGCATTCCTCGATGACGACGGTCTCGCCGGCCGCGCCGAAGCGCGCGCCGGTGAGCATGGCGCGCACAGCCTCTTCCGCCTCCGCGACGGTCGCGGCGACGACCACGCCCTTGCCCGCCGCGAGCCCGTCGGCCTTGACCACGATCGGCGCGCCGTGTCGGGCGATGTACCCTAAGGCCGCGTCGAGCTCTCCCGCGCCGAAGCGGCGGAAGCGCGCGGTCGGGATGCCGTGCCGCGCGCAGAACTCCTTCATAAAGGCTTTGGAGCCTTCGAGACGAGCCGCCGCGCCGCGCGGCCCGAAAGCGGGGATGCCCGCCTCCTCCAGCCGATCGACGAGGCCCAGCACCAGCGGCTGCTCGGGCCCGGCCACGACGAAATCCACCCGCTCCGCGCGCGCGAGCTTGACCAGCCCGTCGATGTCGCCTGCCGACACGGGGGCGCAGCGCGCCAGCTCCGCGATCCCCGCATTGCCGGGCGCGGCAATCAGCTCCTCGCACAGGGCGGAAGCGGAGATCGCCCAGGCAAGCGCGTGTTCGCGGCCCCCGGATCCGACCAGCAGGATACGCAAGCCTTCGCCCCCATCGCTCGATTGACGCCGGCTTCTAGCATATAATCGCGGGATATGGCCGAGTATCCCCTGAGCGCGCCGCCCCCGGTGCAGGCGCCGCCATCGAACCTGCCGGAATTCACGGTCAGCGAGCTTGCCGGCGCGATCAAGCGCACGCTGGAGGGCCGCTTCGACCGCGTGCGCGTGCGCGGCGAAATCTCGAGCTTCAAGAAGCACGGCTCCGGGCACCTCTATCTCTGTCTGAAAGATGCCGATTCGGTGATCGACGCGGTGGTGTGGAAGACGACCGCGCTGCGCCTCAGGGTGAAGCCGGAGGACGGGCTCGAGGTGATCGCGACGGGCCGCGTCACCACCTTCCCCGGGCGGTCCAAGTACCAGCTCGTGATCGACCAGCTGGAGGTGGCCGGCGCGGGCGCGCTCCTCAAGCTCCTGGAGGAGCGCCGGCAGCGCCTTGCCGCCGAAGGGCTGTTCGCCTCCGAGCGCAAGAAGCCGCTGCCCTTCCTGCCTGAGGTGATCGGGGTGATTACCTCGCCTACCGGGGCGGTCATCCGCGACATCCTGCACCGGCTCGCCGACCGCTTTCCCCGGCGCGTGCTCCTATGGCCCGTGGCGGTGCAAGGCGAGGGCGCGGCCGAGCAGGTCGCGCGCGCGATCCGCGGCTTCAACGCGCTCGCGCCGGGCGGCGCGGTGCCGCGGCCCGACCTCCTCATCGTCGCGCGCGGCGGCGGGAGCCTTGAGGACCTCTGGGCCTTCAACGAGGAGATCGTGGTGCGCGCCGCGGCCGAGAGCCGCATCCCGCTGATCTCGGCCGTGGGGCACGAGACCGACACCACGCTGATCGACTTCGCCGCCGACAAGCGCGCGCCCACGCCCACCGCCGCGGCGGAGATCGCTGTGCCGGTGCGCGCCGACCTCCTGGCGCAGGTGGTCGAGCGCGAACGCCGGCTCGTGCACGGCATCAATCGCATGCTGGGCGAGCGGCGCATGCGCATCGAGGGGCTCGCGCGCGGACTGCCGGAGCCGGCGCGCCTCATCGCCGAGAAGGAGCAGCGTCTCGATCAGTGGGTCGAGCGCATTCTCAACGCGCGCGGCAGCTTCTTCCAGCGCCGCCAGGAGCGGCTCAATGCCGCGTGGGCCCGCGTAAAGACCCCGCGCGAGCGGGTGATCGAGCAATCGGGCCGGCTCGATCTGTGCGCCGGGCGGCTGCAGGGCGCGGTGCGCGCGCTGCTGCAGAGCTGCGAGCACCGGCACCATCGCAGCGCCGACCGGCTCACGCCGGCGCTGGCGCTGGGACGCCTCGATCGGCAAGAGGCGCGGCTCAAGGGACTGGGCGACCTGCTCGAGAGCTTCTCCTTTGAGCGCGTGCTGGAGCGCGGCTTCGTGCTGGTCTGCGGCGTGCGCGGCGGCCCCATCACCAGCTCGGCCGCCATCGCTCCCGGCATGGGGCTGAGGCTCCGCTTCCGCGACGGCGAGCGCCATGCGATCGCGACCGAAGGCGGCGGCGGGCGGGGCAAGCCCAAGGGCTCGGGCGACGACACCCCGCAGGGCTCGCTCCTATGAGGAGCGCCGCTGCGGCTTGCCTTGCGATCCTGGCGTGGCTCGCCGCCTGCGCGGGCTCGGCTCCGGTCAAGCCGGTCGCGCTCACCGGCGCGATCACGCAAGGCGGCACGGTGTTCGGCACCGCCGAGCCGAGTGCGGCCGTCACCTTGGACGGGCGGCCCGTCCGCGTCGCCCCCGACGGGCGTTTCGTGTTCGGCTTCGGCCGCGATGCGCCCGCGACCGCGATGCTGGAGGTGCGTCACGCAAGCGGGATCGTCAGCCGCATCCCGCTCGAGGTCGCCCGGCGCGACTACGACATCCAGCATGTCGACGGGCTGCCGCAGAACCTAGTCACGCCCGATCCAGAAGAGGAGGCGCGCATCGCGGCGGAGCAGGCCAAGGTGCTTCAGGCGCGCACGCTGGATCTCAATCGGGCACTCTTCGCGAGCGGATTCGCCTGGCCGGCGATCGGGCCCGTCTCGGGCGTCTATGGCAGCCAGCGCATCCTGAATGGCGAGCCCCGCGCGCCCCACTACGGGGTCGACGTCGCCGCGCCCGAGGGCGCGCCCGTGCACGCGCCCGCCGACGGCCTCGTCACCTTCGCCGCTCCGGACCTGCTGCTGACCGGCGGCACGGTGGTGATCGACCATGGCCACGGCCTCAGCTCCACCTTCATCCATCTGAGCCGCATCGACGTCGCGCCAGGCGCCGAGGTGAAGCAAGGGGATGTCCTTGGCGCGGTCGGCGCGACCGGCCGCGCAACGGGCCCGCATCTGCATTGGGGGATGAACTGGTTTGAGGTGCGGCTCGACCCGCAGCTCGTGGTCGGGCCGATGCCGGACCCCGCGACGCAGTAGCCCCGTGGGTCAGGCGCGCACGCGCGGCTGCCTCTGCAGCGGCGGAACCTGATCCTCGGAGTCCGCAGGATCGGCGATCTCGACGGAAAACTGCATCGCATGCAGCCGGGCATAGAGCCCGCCCTGGGCGAGCAGCTCCTGATGGGAGCCGTGCTCGAGGATGCGCCCTGCCTCCATCACATAGATGAGGTCCGCGTCGATGATGGTGGAGAGGCGGTGCGCGACCATCACCGTCGTGCGGCCCTGCTTCAGACGCGCCAGCGCCGCCTGAACGTGCCGCTCGGACTCGGTGTCGAGGGCGGAGGTCGCCTCGTCGAGGAGCAGGATCGGCGCGTTTTTCAGCATCGCCCGCGCGATGACGATGCGCTGGCGCTGGCCGCCCGAGAGCTTGACCCCGTGCGGGCCGATGACGCTGTCATAGCCGTTCGGCAGGCCCGAGATGAACTCATGCGCGCCCGCCGCACGCGCCGCCTCCACGATCTCCGCATCGCTCGCCTCGGGCTTGCCGTAGGCGATGTTCATGCGGATGGTGTCGTCGAACAGGACGATCTCCTGGCTGACCAGCCCGATCGCGCGGCGCAGCGACTCCAGCGTGATGGCCCGTACATCCTGCCCGTCGATTGAGATCGCTCCCGAATCGACGTCGTAGAAGCGCGCGATCAGGTTGAGCACGGTCGACTTGCCCGCGCCCGAGGGTCCCACCAGCGCCACCGTCTTGCCCGCCGGCACCGTGAGAGTGATGTCCGTCAGCGTCGGGGTTTCAGCCACGTAGGAGAAGTTCACGCGCTCAAACCGGATCGCTCCGCCGCTCAAGCCGAGCGGCTTGGCGTCGGGGCGGTCGGTGATGCGCGGGTGAATGTCGAGGAGGCCGAAGATGCGCTCGGCCGCGGCCAGCCCCTCCTGCACCTGCGCGTTCCAGCCGCCCAGCCGCTTCAGCGGCTCGTAAGCGAGCGCGAGCGCGGTCAGGAAGGATAAGAGCTCGCCCGGCGTACGCGTGCCGTCTATGACCTGCAGGCCGCCATAGACGACGATCCCGACCACCGCCAGACCGGCGAGGAACTCCAGCACCGGGTGCATGGCTGCGCGCGCGCGCGCCGTCTTCATGATCAGCTTGCGCACGGCGACGATGTCCTGGCGCGCGCGCCGGGTCTCGTACTCCTCCATGCCATAGGCCTTGACGTGCCGCGCACCCTGGAAGGAGTCGGTGAGGCGGCCGGCGAGCCGGCTGATCTGCGCCTGCGTGCTCCGGGACGCCTTGCGCACGCGCCGGCCGAAGCCGACGATCGGCAGCACGCCGGTCGGGAAGGCGAAAAAGGCGATCGAGGCGAGGAGCCAGTCCTGCTCGAACATGACGATGACGAGAGCGATGAGCGTGAGCAGGTCTCGTCCAAAGCTCATGACCGTGGCGGAGACCGTCACCCGCAAGAGCCCGATGTCGCTGGTGAAGCTGGAGAGCAGCTTGCCCGGCGAATGCTCGTGGAAGAAGGCGAGGTCTGAGCGGATCAGATGCCGGAACAGCTCGGTCTGCAAGTTGGCGATCAGGCGGAAGCTGATATGACCGAGGAGCACGCTCTGGGCGTAAACCGCCAGGCCGCGCACGATGAACAGCCCGAGCACCAGGCCCGCGATCCAGATCAGCGCCTCCCGATCATGGTCGACGAAGACCTGGTCCAGCACGATCTTGACCATGTAGGCGAGCGCCGCCGTCGCGCCCGCAGCGATCGCCATGGCGAGGATCGCGGCCCCGATCGGCCAGAGATGCCGGCGCACATGGTTGCGGAACAGTCGCCGAACCAGGGGATAGGTTCGCGATCGGGCTCGCTCAGCCTTGGCTGGATCGGTCACTTATGAACTATCGCTGTTGTCGCTCTGCGGAGGTCCCGAGCCCGGGCAGGCCCGGCCAGGCTGCGGGCCGCCCCCCATGCGAGCGGATGTTTAGGAGAAGGGGCTGACTTTGTCCAGAAATTGCGGCCGGGTGCGCGGGCGACAGGGCTCATCGGCCGGCTATGGTCATGCCGTCGACCCGCAAGGTGGGAGCATCCATCCCTGTGCGGAAGGAAAGGTCGCACGCCGCGCTCAGGTTGCGAAACATCTGGCTGAGATTGCCGGCGACCGTGACCTCGCTCACCGGGTGCGTGATCGCGCCGTTCTCGATCCAGAAACCCGCCGCGCCGCGGCTGTAATCGCCGGTGATGCCGTTGACGCCGAAACCGATCAGCTCGGTGACATAGAGCCCCTGGGCGATGTCCTCGATCAGCTCGACCGGCGTCACCGGCCCCGGCTCGAGCCACAGATTCGTGGGCGCCGGGCCGGGCGGCCCGCCGGTGCCGCGCGAGGCGTGGCCCGTGGAGTGGAGGCCGAGCTGGCGCGCCGATCGCAGATCGAGGATCCAGGTGGTGAGCACGCCGTCCTCGATCAGCGCGCGCCTCTGGTTGGCGACGCCCTCGCCGTCGAACGGCTTGGAGCGCAGGCCCCGGCGCCGGTGCGGATCGTCGATCACCGTCATGCCCCTGGGGAAGACCTGTTGGCCGAGCCGGTCCTTCAGGAACGAGGTGCCGCGCGCGATGGCGCTGCCGTTGATGGCCGAGGCGAAATGTCCGAGGATGCCGCCCGCCACGCGCGGGTCATAGACCACCGGCGCCTGCATGGTCGCCGCCTTGCGCGGGTTGAGGCGCTTGACGGCGCGCTCGCCAGCCCGCCGACCGACGGCGGCCGGATCCTCGAGATCGGCGGCGTGGATCGCCGTGGAGAAATCGTAATCGCGCTCCATCGCCGTGCCGCTGCCCGCCAGCACCGAGGCGGAGACGCCGTGGCGGGTGACGCTGTAGGAGCCGCCGAAGCCGTTGCTGGCCGCGAGCAGCACCCGGCTGCGGCTCCAGCTCGCATCGCCGCCTTCCGAGTTGGTGACGCCGGGCACCGCGCGCGCCGAATCCTCGGCCGCTGCGGCGCGCTGCGTGAGCGCCTCGGCGGAAGGCTCGACCGGATCGGCGCTGTCGAGCGCGGGCCATTCGCGCGCCAGCTCCGCCGGCTGGGCGAGCCCGCAATGCGGGTCCTCCAGCACCGTGCGCGCCATCGCGATCGCGCGCTCTACCACGGCCTCCAGCGCCGCGCGGCCGAGATCGGTCGTGGACACCACCGCCTGCCGCCGCCCGAGGAAGACGCGCAAGCCGACGTCGCGGCTCTCCTCGCGTTCCAGCTTCTCCGGCTTGCCCAGGCGCTGCGCGACCGAAAGCGCGGCGCTCTCGACATAGTCTCCTTGATGACCTCCATGGCAAAGCTGGAGCTGACGTCGGAGAGTTCGATCCTGGCGATGAGGCGCTTATAGACGGCGTCGTAGCCGGCGATGTCCGGCACGACCACATGCAAGAGATAATCGACCTCGCCGCTCATGCGGTAGAAACCGACGATCTCGTCGATCTCCGACACGGCGCGGGCGAAGCGCTCATACCAGGCCATGTTGTGCTGGCTGGTGCGCACGGCAACGAACACCGTGACGCCGACATTGAGCCGTGCCCGGTCCAGCAAGGCCACGCGGCGGCGGATTATGCCCGCCTCCTCCAGCTTCTGGATGCGCCGCCAGCAGGG
>Ga0247829_10001278_pt1 | contig 11280 bp, 7 predicted proteins | sample 12C_Control_Day4_FD_207765 | JGI IMG/M metagenome (GOLD analysis project Ga0247829, IMG submission 207765) | Soil microbial communities from agricultural site in Penn Yan, New York, United States - 12C_Control_Day4 | ecosystem: Environmental > Terrestrial > Soil > Agricultural land | place: USA... | reverse complement strand
CAGCCCGACCAGCGCCACGAGCAGCGCGCGGACCGCCAGGCCGGCCGACAGCACGAACCGGCTGCGTCCCCGCGGCGGCGTGGTCCCACCGGTCATCAGCGCCAGGCTCACCCCGGCGAGGACCGCGAAGAGCGCCGACGCGCGGCCGCCCGCGATCTGCTGCGGGAGGGTGACCCCGTCGGCGTCCACGCCGACCAGGATGTGGGTGGCCATCATGCCCAGCAGGGCGAGGGCGCGGGCCGCGTCGAGCCCGACGACTCGTCCCGCGGGCACGATCGGCTTCATGCCCCGATCCTGCCAGGACGGGCCGCCCGGGCCGGGCGTCGCGCGCCGGGTCCGGGCCGGTCCGTCGGTGGGTCAGATGCCGTAGGCCTTCGCGATCAGCTCGTAGGAGAGCCGGCGCTCGGCGGGGTCGTGGATCTGGGTGGTGATCACCAGCTCGTCCGCGCTGGCCTCGGTGCGCCGCCGCTCCAGGTCGTCGCGGACCTGCTCGGGCGTGCCGACGCTGGTGAACGCGCGCCGGCTCGCGGCGAGCGACAGCTCCTGCGGCGTCCACGGGTAGGCCTCCGCCTCCTCGGGCGTGGGCACCGGGCCGGGGTTGTTCTGCATGAGCCGGACCATCGCCAGGTCGTTGGCACGGGCCAGCGCCTCCGCGCGCGCCTCGGTCTCGGCGGTGATCGCCGCGACGCCGAGCATCACCCGGGGCTCGGCGAGCCGGTCCGACGGTGCGAAGCTCTCCCGGTACCCCGCGACCGCCTCGGCGGGGTCGGCGCTGCCGAAGTGCCCCGCGAACGCGAACCCGGTGCCGAAGGCGGCCGCCGCCCGGCCGCCGTACAGGCTGGAGCCGAGGATCCACAGCGGGGGCAGCGGGACGTCGTCGGGGATCGCCCGGAGCGGCTTGAACGGGTGGTCGTCGGGGAAGCCGTCGACGTAGGCGAGCAGCTCCGACAGCTGCTGCGGGAAGTCGTCGCCGCCCTCACGGCCGCGGCGCAGCGCGTAGGCGGTGAGCTGGTCGGTGCCGGGTGCCCGGCCGAGGCCGAGGTCGATCCGGCCGGGGTGCAGCCCCTCGAGCACGCGGAACGTCTCGGCGACCGCGAGCGGCGCGTGGTTGGGGAGCATGATCCCGCCGCTGCCGACCCGGATGGTGGAGGTGGCCGCGGCGACGGCCGCGATCATCACCATCGGCGCGCTGCTCGCCACGCTCGGGATGTTGTGGTGCTCGGCCAGCCAGTAGCGCTGGTAGCCGAACGCCTCGGCGGCCTTCGCCAGCTCGATGGTGTCGTGGAGCGCGGACGAGGCCGGCCTCCCGGAGGGGATCGGGGAGAGGTCGAGCACGGACAGCGGGACGGCGTTCGCGGAAGTCACTGAGGGTGCAACGGCCCGGACCTACGGGACATTCCCGGTACGGTGTGGCGCAACGGCGGTACGGCGGCCAGGGGTCGCCCGGCCGAAGGAGCCGGGGATGCCGTTTCCGAGCCCGGAGGAGCTGACGCGTGACTACGGCGCCCGTCCCGAGGGGACGGACGCCGCAGGGACGAACGGCGGCTGAGCCGTCAGCCGAGCCGGACCCGCAGGATCTTGTCGTCGTTGGGCCCGGGCGTGGTGCGGCCGTCGCGGTTGCTCGTGGTGATCCACAGAGTGTTGTCGGGCGCCGCGGCCACGGACCGGATCCGGCCGTGGTCGCCGGTGAAGTAGCGCGCCTTGCGGCCGCGGTTCGGTCCGGAGATCCGGACCGAGTAGACGCACTCGCCCTGGAGCGCGCCGAGCCAGGCCCGGCCGCCGAGGATCGCGATGCCGCTCGGCGAGCACTGGTCGGTGTCCCACTGGGCGAGCGGGTCCCGGTAGCCGCCGGAGCCGTCCTTCCCCTCGACGTACGGCCAGCCGTAGTTGCCGCCGCGGACGATCCGGTTCAGCTCGTCCTTGTCCTTCTCGCCGAACTCGCTCGACCAGAGGCGGCCGCGGGGGTCGAACGTGATCTGCTCGGGGTTCCGGTGGCCGTAGGACCACGTGTAGTTGCCGAACGGGTTGCCCGAGGGCACCTCGCCGCGCGGGGTCATCCGGAGGATCTTGCCGGCCAGCGACTTCCTGTTCTGCGCGGCGCTGCTGTTCTCGGCGTCGCCGGTGGCCACGAACAGGTGGCCGCTGGGGGAGAACGCGAGCCCGCCGCCGTTGTGGTGGGTGGCCTTCGGGATGCCGCGCAGCACGACCTTCGGGTCGCCGAGCCTGCCGTTGACGTACTTCATCCGGACCACGCGGTTGTCGTTGCGCGTGCTCATGTAGGCGTAGAGCCAGTGGTTGCGGCGGAAGTTCGGGTGCAGCGCCAGCGCGAGCAGGCCGCCCTCCCCGCCGGAGGAGGCGTTGGAGACCACGCCGGGGACGCGGCCGACGGGGCGGAACCCGCCGTCCTTCTTCACCCGGAGGATCCGGCCGGTGTCCCGCTCGGACACGAGCGCGTTCCCGCCGGGCAGGAACGCGATGCCCCACGGCACGTCGATGTCGCGCGCGAGCACCTTGGTGACCTTGGGCGCGGCGGAGGCGGGGGCGGTGAGCGCCCCGGCGGTGGGAACGAGGATGCCTCCGGCAGTGGTCGCCAGCCCGGCCTTGAGGAGGGTGCGTCGGTCCATGTGGTCTTCCCGTCGTCGTGGCCCCGCGGTTCCGGCGCGTGGGCCGTGCGTGCGACATACCCTGCCACGCAGAGGTAAAGGAGGGGAGGGGGCGCGCGAATCCGTCCCGCCGCGTCGTACCAGCGCTGGACGCCCGGTCGGCGGGGTCGGCCGGGAACGGTAGGTTGGGGCCCGGTTACACGTCCCTGCTCGACCGATCCGGAAGCCATGCTCGGTGACTGAACAGCGCTCTGAAGCCAAGACCCGTCTCGACACCGTCGGGGTCGCCGCCACCGACCCCGACCACCAGCAGCCGTGGGCAGACCTCGGCCTCAAGCCGGACGAGTACGCCAACATCCGCGAGATCCTCGGCCGCCGCCCGACGAGCTCGGAGCTGGCGATGTACTCCGTGATGTGGAGCGAGCACTGCTCCTACAAGTCCAGCAAGGTGCACCTGCGCCAGTTCGGCGACAACGTCACCGACGAGATGCGGGCCTCGCTGATGGTCGGCATCGGCGAGAACGCCGGCGTGGTCGACATCGGCGACGGGTACGCCGTCACCTTCAAGGTCGAGTCGCACAACCACCCGTCGTACGTCGAGCCCTACCAGGGCGCCGCGACCGGTGTGGGCGGCATCGTGCGCGACATCCTGGCGATGGGTGCGCGTCCGGTGGCCGTGATGGACCCGCTGCGCTTCGGCCCGCTCGACGCCCCCGACACGCACCGGGTGCTGCCCGGGATCGTGGCCGGCGTCGGCGGCTACGGCAACTGCCTCGGGCTGCCCAACATCGGCGGGGAGGCGGTCTTCGACGAGACCTACGCGGGCAACCCGCTCGTGAACGCGCTCTGCGTGGGCGTGATGCGGCACGAGGAGATCCACCTCGCCAAGGCCTCCGGGGCCGGCAACCAGGTGATCCTCTACGGCGCCAAGACCGGCGGCGACGGCATCGGCGGGGTGTCGGTGCTGGCCAGCGAGACCTTCGAGTCGACCGGCCCCGCGAAGCGCCCCAGCGTCCAGGTGGGCGACCCGTTCCAGGAGAAGCTGCTCATCGAGTGCACGCTCGAGATCTTCGCCGAGGACCTCGTGGTGGGCATCCAGGACCTCGGCGGCGCCGGGCTGTCCTGCGCCACCTCCGAGCTCGCCTCCGCCGGCGACGGCGGCATGCACGTCTGGCTAGACCGGGTGCCGCTGCGCGACTCCACGCTCGCGCCGGAGGAGATCCTGATGAGCGAGTCGCAGGAGCGGATGATGGCGGTGGTGACGCCGGAGAACGTCGACCGCTTCCTCGAGATCTGCGCGAAGTGGGACGTCGACGCCACCGTGGTCGGCGAGGTCAACGACTCGGGCCGGCTGACCATCGAGTGGCACGGCGAGAGCGTGGTCGACGTACCCCCGCGCACCGTGGCCCACGAGGGGCCCGTCTACCACCGGCCGTTCGCCCGGCCGTCGTGGCAGGACGCGCTCCAGGCCGACCGCGCCGAGGACCTCCCGCGTCCCGCGACCGGCGAGGAGCTGAAGCAGACCCTGCTCCGGCTCGTGGCGAGCCCGAACCTCTGCGACAAGTCCTGGATCACCGACCAGTACGACCGCTACGTCCAGGGCAACACCGTGCTCGCGCAGCCCGAGGACTCCGGCATGGTCCGCGTCGACGAGGAGACCAACCTCGGGGTCGCGGTGTCCACCGACTGCAACGGCCGCTTCGCCAAGCTCGACCCGTACGCCGGCGCGCAGCTCGCGCTCGCGGAGTCCTTCCGGAACGTCTCCACCACGGGCGCCCGGCCGCTGGCGGTCAGCGACTGCCTGAACTTCGGCTCGCCGGAGGACCCCGACGTGATGTGGCAGTTCGCCGAGGCCACCCGCGGCCTCGCCGAGGGCTGCCGGGCGCTCGGCGTCCCCGTCACCGGCGGCAACGTGAGCCTCTACAACCAGACCGGGCAGACCGCGATCCTGCCGACGCCGGTGGTCGCGGTGCTCGGCGTGATCGACGACGTCACCCGCCGTACCCCCTCGGGCTTCGTCGCCGAGGGCCAGCAGGTCTACCTGCTCGGGGCCACCCGCGAGGAGCTGTCCGGCTCGGAGTGGGCCCACGTCGTGCACGGCCACCTCGGCGGTACGCCGCCGCGGGTGGACCTGGCCGCGGAGAAGGAGCTCGGCGACATCCTCGTCAACGCCTCGCGTGACGGGCTGGTCGACGCCGCGCACGACCTCTCGGACGGCGGGCTCGCCCAGGCCCTCGTCGAGTCGTGCCTGCGGCACGGCATCGGCGCCCGGGTGTGGCTGCCGGACGACCTCGACGCGTTCGTGGCGCTGTTCAGCGAGTCGGCGGGCCGGGCGATCGTCGCGGTGCCCCGCAGCGAGGAGGTGCGGTTCACCGACATGTGCGCCGCACGCGGCTTCCCGCACGCGCGGATCGGGGTGACCGACGGCCGCGGCGAGGACGCCCTGCTCGACGTGCAGGACCAGTTCTCGGTGAGCCTCGGCGAGCTGCGGGCCGCCTGGTCCGCGACACTGCCCGCCGCGCTCGGCTGACCCTCCGCCGCCACGGTCGTCCGCACCAGCGCGCGCTATGGACCGCGCTCGTGCGGACGACCCCCGGCGTACGGCGTCGGGCTCAGGCGACCCCGGCCGCCGGCGGGTGCCGCGGCAGCCGGACGGTGACCGTGGTGCCGGCCGCGGGGACGGACTCGACGTCCACCCCGCCACCGTGCCCGTCGACGATCGCCTTGGTGATCGCGAGGCCGAGACCCGAACCCTGGATCTCCTGCTCGTGCGAGATCGTGGACCGGAAGAACCGGGTGAACAGCCGGTCCTGCTCGTCGAGCGGGATCCCGCAGCCGGTATCGGCCACCGACAGCGACACCCCGTGCTCGGCGTCGGCCGCGGCGACCCGGATCCGGCCGCCGTCGGGGGTGAACTTCACGGCGTTCGTGAGCAGGTTGCTGACCACCCGCTCGAGCTGGGTGCCGTCGCCGTGGACCACACCGAGGTCGTCCGGCACCTCGACCGCGATGTCGAGCACCCGCCGCTCGAGCAGCGGGCGGACCGCGGCGCACGCGTCGGCGACCACCGTGCCGAGGTGGACCGGCGCGAGGTCGAGCCGGAACGCGCCGGCGTCCACGCCGGACAGGGTGAGCAGGTCGCCGATCAGCAGCTGGAGGCGCTGGGCGTTCCGGTCGATCACCGTGAGCGCCTTCACCTGGTGCGGGGTCAGCTCGCCGAGCGCCTCCTCCAGCAGCATCTCGAGGTAGCCGGTGATGCTGGTCAGCGGCGTGCGCAGCTCGTGGGAGACGGTCGAGACGAACTCGGTCTTCGCCAGGTCGAGCTCACGCAGCCGGTCCACCGTCGCCTGCTGGTCGGCGTAGACCCGGGCCTGGGAGACCGCGGCGCCGAGCTCGCGGGCCAGCCCCTCGGCGATCGCCACGTCCCGCTCGGTCCAGGACCGGGGCTGCGCGGACTCCAGCTCCAGCCAGCCGACCAGGTGCTCGCCGACCAGGACGGGCGTCACGGCGCGGGTGCTCTCCCACCGGCCGGCCGGCGACCCGCCTGCGAGCTCCGCGGCCGGGTGGCCGAGCGGCGTCCCCGCCGAGCCGTGGCACCCGGAGCCGGGGCGGGCCCACCTGGCCGGGGCGGCCGCGCGGTCGCCGGCGGTCAGGCGCACCGTGCACGAGTCGGCGCCGAGCGCCTCGCCGAGCCCTCGGGCGGCGCGCTGGAGCAGCCCCTCGAGGTCGAGCTCGCGGCGCACCTCGCGGGCGAGCTCGGTGACGGTGCGGGCCTGGTCGGCCCTGCCCTGGATCTCGGCCTGCGCGCGCTGGAGGTTCTGCACGGCCTCGAACAGCTCGGAGGTGGCGCGCTCGCCGATCTCCTCCGCGGTACGCCGCGCGCTCCGCTCACGCTCGAGCCTGCGCTCCAGCAGGGCGACGCGCGCGGTCAGGTCAGCGGTCGACGCCTGCTGCATGGTCTGCCTCGCCGGCGGGCTCGAAGGTGCAGGTCAGCTCGCAGCGGTCCGCGCCGCGCAGCATGCAGACGTCGTGGGTGACCGCCACCTGCTCGCCGTAGAACTCGGCCGCACCACGGACCATGCCCTCAGCGAGCGCGCACAGCCGGCGGGCCGAGCGGTAGGTCATCACGAGCACGCGCGGGTCGGCGCCCGAGAAGTCGAAGTCCGGCGGCTGGGAGTCCGGGTGCACCTTGCGCACCTCGGGGTGGATCACGTCGTTCAGGGTCAGCAGGAACGGCCGGGTGGAGGCGTGCGGCGCGAAGAAGTGCGGGTAGCGCGCGGAGAGCCGCAGCAGCGCGTCCCGGCCGAGCCACTCGGTGAGGTCCTTGGCCGGCACGTCGAGTGCCTCCGAGCCGGCGTCCACGAGGCGGTGGATCTCCGCGTCGTCGTAGTTGCCGAGGGAGGTGTAGGCCCCCTCGACGTCGGCCGCCTCGAGGAGGGAGTCCCAGGTGTCGTCGCCGTACTCGGTGCTGACGGTCTCCTCGACCAGGTTGAAGATGATGCCTTTCAAGGCGGCCTTCCGGGGTCGGGGTGCAGGTGGGGGCAGGGAATGGTAGCCCGTCCAGGTGTCCGGTCAGCGGCGAACGAGGGGCGGACGACCGGCGAGGGCCCGCCACCGGACGATGACGGGCCCTCGAGCTGGGTGCTTCCGGTGCCGGCGGGCTAGAAGGTGCCGGCGTCGAGCAGGCGCTCCTGGGTGCTGTCCGGGTCGTCGGCGTCGCTCCAGTCGGTGCTGCCGGCGTTCTGCAGGGCGGACTTCACCTGGGCCGGGGAGGCGCCGGGGTTGTTCGCCGCGTAGAGCGCCGCCGCGCCCGCGACGTGCGGGCTGGCCATCGACGTACCGGACAGGGTGTCGTAGCCACCCAGCATCGAGGTGGACTCGATGCAGACGCCGGGGGCGATGAGGTCCACGTCCGAGCCGTAGTTGGAGAAGCTCGCGAACGTGTCGTCCTGGTCGTTGCGGCAGGTCGAGGGCGCGCCGCCGCCGGGCCGGCCGTCGAAGTCGGCGAGCGCGCTGACCGTGATCACCTCGTCGTAGGCCGCCGGGGTGGACGTGGACGCGTCGGCGGAGTCGTTGCCGGCCGCCACCACGTAGGTGACGCCGGCGGCGACGGACTCGCAGATCGCCGCGTGCATCGCGTCGTCGTTGCCGGCGCCGCAGCGGCCGTCGTCCTCGCCGCCGCCACCGAGGCTCATGTTGGCGACCTCGATCTCGTCGGCGTGCGCGGTGACGTAGTCGATGCCGCAGATCACGTCGGAGTTCAGCCCGGTGCCGGCGTCGGTGAGCACCTTGACCGGCCAGATCCTGGCGCCCGGGGCCATGCCGACCACGCCGGCGCCGTCGTCGAGCGCGCCGATCGTGCCGGACACGTGGGTGCCGTGGCCGTGGAGGTCGTTGGCGCTGACCGCGCCGACGGAGCAGTTCCGGGCGCCGGCGCGGTAGATGTTCAGGTCCGGGTGGGTCAGGTCCGCGCCGGTGTCGATGACCGCGACGTCGACGTCGACCCGCTGGTCGGTGCCGTCGATCGCGGCGGTGGGGCTGGTGTCCGCCTCGGCCCGGTCGATGCCGGTCGGCGTGGACTGGGCGGTGGCACGTACGGCGGTGTCCCGCTGCACGAAGTCCACGGCCGGTGCGGCCGCGACCAGGTCGGCGACCCCGGCGGGCATCGTCGCGGAGTAGCCGCGGACCGCGGAGGTGTAGACGTGGCCGAGGTCGAGGTCGAAGCGCTCGGCGTGCGCCGCCGCGGTCGTGCGGGCCGCGGCGGTGTCCTCGAGCACCACGATGTAGGAGCCCGCCGCGCTCGGTGTGACCACGGGGGCGGGGGCCGCGAGGGCCGCGAGCGGGCTGGTGCCGAGTGCGAGGGTGGCGCAGGCGATGCCTGCGAGTGCTGCTGTTCTGCGCATGGGGGTCCTTGCCATCCGAGACGAGCTGCCGGGGCAGCCGAACGGTGGCCCAACGAGGGGGACCCGGCAAGGTCACGGCGGGCCGCGTGCAGCTATGAGCAGGTGCAGAACCCTGCAAGACCCCCGGCATCCGGTGTTCACCGGGTGGTCCGGTGCCGCCGCCCGGCTCCCATGGGCGGCCGGGCGGCGGTACGACGGATCAGAGGCGGCCGGCGACCAGCTGGGCCCAGGTGCTCTCGGCGACCACGCCGGTCCGGTAGAGGTTCCGGCGGCCCTGGTACTCGCGCAGAGCGGCGGTGGTCTCGGCCTCGAAGACCCCGGTCACGGCCAGCCCGGAGCCGAGGGCGGCGTTCAGGGCGCGCTGCACGCGGCGGACCGGGTTGCCGGCGGAACCGTACTTCAGCACCGGCTTCGTCCCCTCGGACAGCAGCGAGGTCCAGGTGTTGCGGGCGACCTTGCCGGTGACCTCGAGCGAACGGCTGCGCTGGTAGTCGCGGACCGCCTGCTGGGTCACCCGGTCGAAGGTGCCGGTGATCGGGGCGTCGTACAGGCGCTTCTGGCGCAGCAGGCACTGGAGCGCGCTGACCTGCGGCCACTCGGAGCCGAGCCGGAGGAAGCCGTACCGCGGGAAGTCCATCTGCACCCCGCAGGTGCGCGGCTTGCGGGCCACTGTCGAGCCCCGGCCGACGTCGAGGAAGTTGCTGTCGATCTGGATCGACACGCCGCCGTGCTTCTCGTAGTGGTCACCCCGGTACTGGTGCACCCGGGCGTGCGGCATCCACGCGGTGGGCCGGACGTAGGACGAGGAGACGTCGTCGCGGCCGTTCCAGTCCGCGATCCACAGCCGGTCGGGCATCGTCCACCGGTCCGGGAAGTCCCGGTCGGCGGCGTCGAGCATCGCGATGCCCGAGGACCCGCTGGAGTACACGCCGGACACGTAGTCGAGCTCGTGCAGCCGGTCGGTCCACGAGGACAGGAAGGCCAGCGCGGAGAGCCGGCAGCGCCTGATCCCGATGTCGAAGTGCTCGATGTCGTACCAGAGCGTGCTCTTCGGGCTGATCCCGAGCCCCTGGGCGGCCTTGGCCGTGACGGTGGCCTCGGCCTTGCCCTGCTCGCGGGCCTTCTTGTAGCCGCCCGTCGGGTCGGCGCTGATCCGGTTCGTCCGGTAGCGGTCGACGGTCGTGCAGGACGCCTGCCGGCCGACCGTGATCGGCAGCAGCCGCCACCCGCTCCGCAGCTGGGTGGAGACCCACTCGGGGGTGAGGTTCGGCTGCTCCTTGCAGTAGCGGGACTTGCCGGCGATGTAGATGCCGACGGCGAAGTACGGCGAGCTGGTCAGCCAGGCGTCCATCGCGGTCTGCGAGGGCGCGTTGCACTGGTCGAAGCCGTAGCCGGTGAAGTTGCCGGGGGTGACCCGGTTGCCCGCCTCGGCGGGAGCGGCGAGCAGCAGTCCGGACACGGTGACAGCCAGGACGGTGAGAGCGGCGAGGGCGCGGCGGCGCCACGACAGAGCTGAGAGGGTCATGTGACCTTTTTCCGGTCGGCGGGTGGCGCCGAAAGGCTATGTCTTCTGGTGCCTTGTCACGGACGGAACGTAAAAACCGGACCGAACCGCCCGAAAGTCGGTCAGCGCCTACCGGCCTCGAGGTCGGCCCAGGTCTCCCCGGCCACCACGCCGTTCGCGATCAGTCCCCGGGCTCGCTGGTAGCGGACGACCGCCGCGCTGGTCGGCGCGTCGAGGACCCCGGTCACCGTGACGCGGTCGTCGAGCGCGGCGGTGAGGCCGCGCTGGAGCCGGCGGACCGCGTCACCGACCGAGCCACGCTTGAGCAGCGGCGAGGCGCCGTCGGAGAGCAGCGCGGTCCAGGTCGGCGCGTCGACCGAGCCGGTGACCCGGATGTCCCGCCCGTGCTGGAACGAGCGGACCGCCCGCACGGTGGCCGCGTCGAAACGACCGTGCACCCGGCCGCCGTACAGGCGCTTCTTCTGCAGCAGGCACTGCGCCGCCTCGACCTGGGCGCCGGTCATGCCGCGCCGCTGCAGGCGGTAGTCCGGGAAGTCCACGCGCACGCCACAGGTGGCCAGGGCTCGCGGTGCCACCGAGCCACGCCCGACGTCGAGGAAGTTGCGGTCGATCTCCATCCGCACCCCGCCGTAGGTCGCGTACGTGTCGATCACGTACTGGTGGACGCGCGCGTGCGGCATCCAGCTGGTTCGGCGTACCCACTTCGTGGCGATCACGGTGTTCGCGCGCTTGTTGGCCCAGGCGTACCAGACCTGGTCCGGCATCGCGTAGCTGCCGGGGGAGAGCTTGTCGGCGTTGTCGAGCACGTGGATGCCCGACGCGACGCTGGAGTAGACCCCGGACGTGTAGCCCAGCCCGTGCAGCCGCCTGGTCCACGAGGACAGGAAGCTCAGCACCGACCGGCGGCAGTCCTGCACGCTGTTGTCGAAGGCCTCGATGTCGTACCAGAGCGTGCTGCCGGCCGGGATGCCCAGGTTCTTCGCCCGCTTCACCGCGGCGCCGGCGTTCGCGGCTCCCTGGCTCCGGGCGGCGGCGTACGACGACCCCGTGCGCGTGTCGATCCGGCTGGTGTACGGGTCGTCGGCGCAGTCCGCCTGCGGGCCGACCCAGATCGGCAGCACCCGCCAGCCCCGCTGTGCCTGGCGCGACACCCAGGCGGCGTCGAGCTTCGTCTCCGCCTCCTTGGTGCACCTGCTGAGCTCGGCCCCGCCGATGTAGACACCGACGCCCCAGAACGGCGACGAGGTCC
>Ga0247829_10001277_pt1 | contig 11281 bp, 5 predicted proteins | sample 12C_Control_Day4_FD_207765 | JGI IMG/M metagenome (GOLD analysis project Ga0247829, IMG submission 207765) | Soil microbial communities from agricultural site in Penn Yan, New York, United States - 12C_Control_Day4 | ecosystem: Environmental > Terrestrial > Soil > Agricultural land | place: USA... | reverse complement strand
CTGCTCGCGTACGCCTATCCGCTCGCGGACCTGCTGCTCCTGCTCGCCATCACCACGGTGCTGCTGCGGGGCCCGCTCGACGCCAACCGGCTCGCCTTCGGCTGTCTCGTGGCCGGCATCTCCACCAGCATCGTCGGAGACCTCACCTTCGATTTCGTGCTGGCGCAGACGGGTGAGCGGAGCGCGGGCTGGCCCGACGTGGTCTACATGCTGTCGTACCTGCTGCTGATCGCCGCCGCCGAGCAGTACCGGCGGCATCCGGTGCCGCGCCGCTGGAGTCCCGAGGACCAGGCCGCCAAACCGCAGCCGCTGAGCCCGCTGCCCTACGTCGCCGCCCTCGCCGTCTTCGCGCTCCTGCTCAGCATCGCGCTCACCGAGTGGAGCGATCCGGTCAGCGGTCTCGCCATCGGCGCGGCACTGATCACGCTGCTCATGGTGGCGCGACAGCTCATGGCGGTGCGCCAGAACGTGCACCTCCTGGCGGAGACCGCGATGCGCCAGAACGAGGCGCGCTTCCGCTCGCTGGTGCAGCACTCTTCCGACGTGATCCTGATCATCGACGCCGGCGCCACCATTCGCTACGTGAGTCCCTCCGCCGCGCGCGTGCTGCGCTACGACGTGGCCACGCTGACCGGCCGCGCCCTGAGCTCGCTCATCGACCCCGTCGACCAGTCGCGCGTCGAGCAGTTCGTGCGGAACGCTGCCGACGGCACGGGCGTGAGCGCGCCGGTGGAGTGGCGCTTCCGGCAGCCGGACGGCGCCCCGCTGCATGCGGAGGTGGTCGCCACCAACCTGCTCGCCGACCCCACGGTGCACGGCATCGTGCTGAACACGCGCGACGTGAGCGAACGCAAGCGGCTCGAGCACGAGCTGGTGCATCAGGCCTTCCACGATCCGCTGACGGGCCTCGCCAACCGCGCCCTGTTCCGCGACCGCGTCAGCCACGCCCTCGCGCTCGCGCTGCGGCAGCGCCGCGAGATCACGGTGCTCTTCCTCGACCTCGACGACTTCAAGAAGGTCAACGACAGTCTGGGTCACTCCGCCGGCGACCGGCTGCTCGTCACGGCCGCCGAGCGTTTCCGCGCCTGCGCCCGCGCCACCGACACCGTCGCCCGTCTCGGCGGCGACGAGTTCGCCATCCTCGTCGAGGACGGCGTGGGCCGGCACGATCACGAAGCGCTGTCGGAACGCCTGCGCCTGGCCATGGCCCAGCCGTTCACGCTCAACGGCATGGAGGTGTTCGTCTCCGCGAGCATCGGCGTCGCGGTCTCCAGCGGCGACCACACGGCCGATTCGCCCCTCGAGGCCGCCGAGGAGGTGCTCCGCAACGCCGACGTGGCCATGTACGCCGCCAAGCGTGCCGGGAAGGGACGCGTCGAGGCCTACGAGTCGAGCATGTCGGCGGACGTGCGCTATCGGCTGGAGCTCGAGCGTGCGCTGCGGCGGGCCCTCGAACGTGACGAGCTGGTGCTGCACTACCAGCCCATCATCGTCCTTCGTAGCGGCGCCGTGCGCGGCGTCGAGGCCCTGGTGCGCTGGGAGCATCCCGAATTCGGCCACCTCCTGCCCCAGCAGTTCATCCCGCTGGCGGAGGAGACGGGCCTGATCACGCAGGTGGGCAACTGGGTGCTGCGCGAGGCCTGCCGCCAGCTGATGGCGTGGCGCGACGACGGCATGAGCCGCGACCTCCGCATCGCCGTCAACATCTCCAGTCGCGAGCTGCTGCACGACCGCGACATCGCCGCCGACGTGCGCGCCGTGCTCGACGACACGGGACTCGCCGCCGAGCACCTCGTGCTCGAGATCACCGAAAGCGTGCTGATGCAGCAGACCGCCAATGCGCTCGACAAGCTGCGCGCCCTCAAGTCGCTCGGCGTGCGCCTCGCCATCGACGACTTCGGCACCGGCTACTCGTCGCTCAGCTACCTCAAGCGCTTCCCCATCGACGTATTGAAGATCGCCAGGCCGTTCATCGAGGACATCGACGCCGGGCGCGACCAGGCGGCGCTGGCGAGCGCCATCATCGGGCTGTCGCGCACGCTGCACCTGAGCGCGGTGGCCGAGGGCATCGAGAACGCCCGGCAGGTGGATGCCCTCCTCGCGCTCGGCTGCGAGTTCGGCCAGGGGCACCACTTCGCGCCCGCCATGCCCGCCGCCGATCTCGCCCGGTTCGTCGCCGAGCGCGCGAGCATGCGCCTGCTGCGCATCTAGACCTCGCCGGCCGGCGCGTCCTCCCGGAGACGGTAGCCCACTCCGGGCTCGGTGGTGAGCAGCCGCGGGCGCGCGGAATCGGATTCCAGCTTCTGCCGCAACTGGGCCATGTAGACGCGCAGGTAATGCGTCTGGTCCACATGGCCGGGTCCCCACACCTCGTGCAGCAGCTGGCGATGCGTGATCACCCGGCCTGCATGCCGGATGAGCGCGGCCAGCAGCCGGTACTCGGTGGGGGTGAGGTGCACTTCCTGGCTGCCGCGGAATACCTGCCGGCGCACCTGGTCGACGCGCAGGTCGCCGGCCTCGAAGACGGGCTGCGGCGCGGCATCCGGCGGCAGCGCGGCGTGGCGCAGCGCCACGCGGATCCTGGCCAGCAGCTCCTGCGCGCCGAACGGCTTCGTGAGGTAGTCGTCGGCGCCCTCGTCGAGCGCCGCCACCTTGTCGGACTCGCGCCCTCGGGCCGAGAGCACGATGATCGGCGTGCGCGAGTTCCGGCGTAGCGCGCGGGCCACGTCCAGTCCCTCCGCATCCGGCAACCCCAGGTCGAGCAGCACGAGCTCCGGATTCCTTCCCGCGGCCTGCGTCAGGCCCTCCCGCGCCGTCGTCGCTTCCACCACCTGATAGTCGTGCGCACGCAGCGTCGCCCGCAGGAAGCGCCGCATCTGCGGCTCGTCCTCGATGATCAGCACGACAGGATTCGCGGAAGCCATGTGCCGCTCAGCCTGCCTCTGAGCTGAAGGATTCCGCGGGCATCGGCGCCAGAGGCGGCCCCTGCAGCGGAAGCACGAAGCGGAATGCCGCCCCGCCTCCCGCCACCGGCTCCACCCAGATGCGCCCGCCGTGCGCGGCGATGATGCCGCGGCAGATCGTCAGCCCGAGCCCGGCGCCGCCGCCGTGTCGCTCATCGTCCGCGCCGGCCGTCGCGGCACGGTGGAACTTCTCGAACACCCTCGCCTGCTCGGATTCGGGCACACCCGGACCTCGATCGGCCACCGTCACGATCACGCCATCCGTCTGGCGCGACGCCGTGACGGTCACGGCCGTGCCCTCCGGACAGTACTTCGCGGCGTTCTCGAGCAGGTTGATGAAGACCTGCTCGATGAGCAGCTCGTCGATCGGGACCAGCGGCAGGTCGGGCGGGAGGTCCACATCGACGGGGTGATGACGCAGTCGCGCTTCGAGCCGCATCAAGGCCACGCCCAGCGATTCCTCCAGCGGCTGCCACTGCTTCCGCACCGCCATCGTGCCGGCTTCGACGCGGACCATGTCGAGCAGGTTGGCGACGAGCCGCGTCATGCGACGCGACTCCTCGAGGATCGCCTCGGTCAGCTCCTGCCGTACCTCTCCGGGGAGGCTCGCCCCGTCCTGCAGCAGACTGCTAGCCGCGCCCTCGATGCTCGCCAGCGGCGTGCGCAGGTCGTGCGACAGCGAACTGAGCAGCGCCGTCCGGAGCCGCTCGCCTTCCACCTCGACACGGGCCGTTTCGTGCTGTGCCATCAGCAGGGCGCGTTCGAGGGCGATCGCCACGTGGTCGCCGAGCGTGGCGAGCAGCTCGAGATCGCACTCGGGCAGTGCGGCGTCATCGCCCTCGGGCATCACGAGCGCCACCCCCACCACACGCGCCGCCGATCGAAGCGGCACGGCCAGCACCTCCGCCTCGGCGCAGTGATCGGTTCCGGCGCCGGCGAGCCGGCCATGCTGGAACGACCACATCGCCGCGACCCGGGCCGACGCATCGGCGACGGCCGCATCGGGCAGCCACGCGTCGTCCCGGCCATCCTGCCCGAACGGCTCGGCGACATGGATCCTGGCGCGGCCGCCGGCCGCCTTGCCGATGTGCCGCTCGGCCACGGCGATCAGGTCGGCTCTCGTGTCCGTGCCCGCGAGGTCCTGGTTCAGCGTCGACACGGTCGCCGCTGCCGTTGCGCGCCGCTCCGCCGCCTCGGCCTGTCGCCGGATCCTTGCGGTGAGCCGGCTCATGAGGGTCGCCACCGCCAGCATCACCGCGAAGGTGAGGATGTAGTCCGCATCGTGGACGTGGAAGGTGAAGTAGGGCGGCACGAACGCCACGTCGAACGCGGCGATGCTCAGCAGCGAGGTCATGAGCGCCGGCCCGAGGCGCGTGCGGGACGCGACGACCACCACGGCGAGCAGGAAGAGCATCGCCACGTCGATGGTGTTCAGGTACGGCCGAAGCGCCAGGCCCAGCGCCGTCGTCACCAGCACCGCCGCGATCGCCACGGCGTACTCGGTGGCCGGCCCCCGGCCACCGGATCGCGTCCGTTCCGTCTCGCTGTGCGCCATGGGTGCCGTTCCTCCTCGCTGTCCGCCGCCGGCCCTGCCCTCCCTAGATAGTCGATCCGCGCATCAAGAACGTGTCAGGATTTGGCGGACGGGGCTGCCCGGCGTCAGGCAAGGAAGGTACGCTCGACACCATGACGGCCGCCGAACCCGCAGTCTCCACTCGCGTGCGTGCACGAGACGCCGTCCATCCGCCCGTGCCGAGCGGCCGGTATCTCGCCACCCTCTCGATTGCGGCGCTCGGCATCGTCTACGGCGACATCGGCACGAGCCCGCTCTACGCGGTGCGGGAGTCGTTCCTGCCCGCGCACGGCATCGCGCCGACGACGGAGAACATCCTGGGGGTGCTCTCGCTCATCGTCTGGTCGCTGGTGCTCGTGATCTCGGTCAAGTACCTGGGCTTTGTCCTCCGTGCGGACAACCGGGGAGAAGGCGGCATCCTCGCACTCGCCTCGCTGGCGACGCCGATGGGCGCGCGGCAGCGCGGCGGCCGGCCGACACTGATCGCGCTGGGGCTGTTCGGGACGGCGCTCCTGTATGGCGATGGTGCCATCACGCCGGCGATCTCGGTGCTGAGTGCGGTCGAAGGCCTCGAAGTCGCCACGCCGCTCTTCGCGCCCTACATCATCCCCATCACCATCGGCATCCTGGTGATCCTCTTCGCCGTCCAGCGGAGCGGGACGGCAGGCATCGGCCAGGTCTTCGGTCCGGTGACCCTGCTCTGGTTCGCGACGATCGCGGCGCTCGGAGTACTGCAGATCGTCGAGCAACCCGATGTGCTCACCGCCGTGGCGCCGTCCCACGCCCTGAGGTTCCTCGCCCGCAACGGCTGGCGCGCATTCGTCGTGCTGGGCTCGGTCTTCCTGGTGGTCACCGGGGGCGAGGCACTCTATGCCGACATGGGACACTTCGGACGTCGCCCCATCCGGCTTGCGTGGTTCCTCGTCGTGCTCCCGGCCCTGCTGCTCAACTACCTCGGTCAGGGCGCGTTGCTCATGCAGCACCCCGAAGCCATCGCGAACCCGTTCTATCGCATGGCGCCGGTGTGGGCACTGTATCCGGTCGTCGTCATCGCCACGGCGGCGACGGTGATCGCGTCACAGGCGCTGATTTCCGGCGCCTTCTCGCTCACGATGCACGCCGTGCAGCTGGGCTACATCCCTCGCGTGACGATCGCGCACACCAGCGAACGCCAGCGAGGGCAGATCTACATCCCGGGCGTGAACTGGCTCCTGATGTTTGCGTGCATCGGCCTTGTGCTGGGATTCGGCTCCTCGAGCCGGCTCGCGGCCGCCTACGGTGTCGCCGTCACGACGACGATGGTGATCACCACTGCGCTGTTCTTCGTGGTGGCCCGGAAGCGCTGGCGCTGGGGGTGGCCGGCGGCGGCCGGCCTCACGGCGGCGTTCCTGGTGGTCGACCTGGCTTTCTGGGGCGCGAATCTCATCAAGATCCCGCACGGCGGCTGGTTCCCCCTCGTCGTCGGCGCACTGATGTATGGGCTCATGGCCACGTGGCGCCGGGGACGGCACGTGCTGACCGAGCGCGTTGGCAGTGCCCTCATGCCGATGCAGACATTCCTCGAGAGTATCGCGCGATCGGCGCCGCACCGGGTGCGCGGCACCGCCGTGTTCATGTACGGCAACCCCGCTGCCACGCCGCCCGCCCTGCTGCACAACCTGAAGCACAACCAGGTGCTGCACGAGCGCGTGGTGTTCCTCACGGTCGAATCAGCCGACGCGCCACAGGTCGCGCCCGACGAGCGTGCCGCGCTCGTCGACCTCGGTGGCGGCTTCTACCGGGTGTCCCTTCGCTTCGGCTTCCGGGAAGAACCCGACGTGCCCGAAGGGCTCAAGTCGCTGGCCCCTCTCGGCCTCACGTTCAAGAACCTCGAGACCACCTACTTCCTGGGTCGCGAGACGATCGTGCCCTCGAAGGCGTCGGCGATGTCCAAGATGGGCGGCCAGCTCTTCGCGGTCCTGGCCCGCAACGAGCGCACGGCGAGCTCGTTCTTCTGTCTGCCGCCGAACCGCGTGGTGGAACTGGGCGCGCAGATCCAGCTCTAGGGCGCCCCGGGGCGGTGGCGGACGTTATCTTTGCCCCATGTCGCGCCCCGTCCCCGAGCTCCTCGCTCCCGCCGGCAGCCTCGACGCCGCGCGCGCCGCCCTCGCGAACGGTGCCAACGCCATCTACCTCGGCGCGGAGCGCTTCAATGCCCGCGACGACGGCGCCCAGCTCACCCTCGACGAGCTCGAGCAGGCGTGCCGCCTTGCCCATGCACGCGGGGCGCGCGTCTATCTCACGTTCAACGTCCTGCTCAAGCCGGCGGAGCTGCGCGAGGCGTTGCTGCATCTCGGTGATTGCATCGATCGCGGCATCGACGCCGCCATCGTGCAGGATCTCGGCGCGGTACGGCTCATCCGCGCCGTATTTCCCGACCTCGAGATCCACGGCTCCACCCAGATGACGGTGCACGACCCCTCCGGTGCCCGCGTGCTGCAGGACATGGGCGTCGAGCGCGTCGTGCTCGCCCGCGAGAACACCCTCGCCGACCTGCGCGCCATCCGCCAGGCCGTCCCGGGCCTGGGCCTCGAGACGTTCATCCATGGCGCGCTCTGCATCGCCTATTCCGGGCAGTGCTACATGTCGGGCATGATCTCGGAACGGAGCGCCAACCGCGGCGCGTGCGCACAGTCGTGCCGCAAGGACTACGTACTGGCCGACGCCGCGACCGGCGCCGAGCTCGACCGGGGATATCTCATCTCGGCCAAGGATCTTGCCGCCGCCGAGCATCTCGACGCCATCGCCGAGATCGGCATCGGCTGCCTGAAGATCGAGGGGCGCAAGAAGAAGCCCGAATACGTCGCCACCGTCACGCGCACCTACCGCACCTTCCTCGACCGGCTCGCCAACGGCGAGTGGGCCCCGCCGACCGCCGAGGAGACGCAGCCGCTGGTGCAGATCTTCTCGCGCGGGTTCACCGCGGGCATGTTCGGCGGCCGCGAGGGCAAGGACTACATCACCCGCGCCCAGCCCGACAATCGCGGCGAGGAGCTCGGCCACGTCCTCGGCAGCGAGGGCCAGGAGCTCCTCGTCGCCGTATCCCATCCCATCGGCACCGGCGATGGCCTGGGCTTCGAGCATCCCGCCGGTGCATCGCACGGCAACTCGGGGTTCGCCGTGTCGCGCGTGCGTGACGTTCGCCGCCAGAAGGACCGGCTCGTGCAGGCCATCGCGCTGCCTCCCGGCGCGCACGTGCCGGCCGGATGGGTGGTGGTGCGCTCATCGCATGCGGCGCTGCTCGAGCGGGCACGGGCGTCGTACGCGGCGGTGGAGCGTCAGGGCCCGGTGCCACGCACCCGGCTCGACTGCGTCGTCACCGGTCGTGAGGGCGCGCCGCTTCGCCTCACCTGCACGGCCGATGGCGAAAGCGCCGCCCTGGAGAGCAGCATCCCGCTGAGCGCCGCCGAGAGGCGCGCGCTCGACGACGGCAAGCTGCGCGAGCAGCTTGGCCGTCTGGGCGAGACGCCTTTCGCGCTCGGCGCGCTCGAGACGTCGGGACTGGGCGCGGGATTGTTCCTGCCGGTGAGCGCGCTGAACGACCTGCGCCAGCGTGCTGTCGGGGAGCTGATGCTGAGTCGGGACTGGGCCCGCACGGCCGCGCAGGCTCGCCGCGCTGCCGCAATCGAAACCGCGGTGTCGCTCGAATCGCCGCACGTCGCGCCGGGTGCCTCTGCGGGGTCGGGTCGCCTCGCCGCCGAGGTCTTCACGCTCGATGCCGCAGTGGCGGCCGCCGCAGCGGGGGCCGACGAGGTGGTGCTCGACCTGTTCCTGCGCCACCCGACACCACCCGTCGCGCGCGTGAAGGCGCTCGCCCAGCAGCTCGCGGCGCGGAACGTGACGCTGCGCCTTCGCACGCCGACCATCGTGCGGCCCGAAGAGCGCCGGACGACGGACAAGTGGCTCGCCCTCGGTCTGCCGACACTCAGCGGTCACCTGGGACTGGTGGCGGAACTCGCGCGCGCGGGTCGCGACGTGGTGGCGGACTATGCGGTCAACTGCTTCAACCAGCACACCGCGCAGGAGCTCTTCCGCCTGGGTGTGCGGCGCATCGTGCCGTCGATCGAGCTCACCGTCGACGAGCTGGCGCAGCTCACCGCGCCGTGGCAGGGCGCCGGTTTCGAGGTGTTCGCGTACGGCAGGCCGGAGGGCATGACCATCGAGCACTGCACGCTGTCGGCGGCGTTCGATCGCGTGGCCACGACCTGCCGCGACCTCTGCGTGCAGAAGCACGTCAATGTCGAGCTTGCCGACCCGGCCGGCTACGTCTTCCCCGTCGCCACCGACTCGGCGTGCCGCAACCGCCTGCTGCACTCCCGCCCGGTCGATGCCTCGGAGTTTCTCCCCGCGCTCTGGCGGGCCGGCCTCCGCGATTGCCGACTCGTCTTCAACGTCCCCGGCGATCCCGTCGCCGAGGTCACGAATGCGTTCCGCGTGGCGCTCGACGCGCTGCGCGAGGGCCGCCGCCCCGACGCGCGCGCGGTGCGCGTGCTGCTGGGCGGCGCCTTCACCCGGGGCCACTTCGCCCGTGCCGTGTAGTCCCCGCGCATGACCGCCAATGCCGGCGGCGACCGCGGCCGTCTGCTCGTCCTCTTCGTCACCGCCTTCGTCGACATGGTGGGGATCACGATGCTGGTCCCCCTGCTGCCCTACTACGCGCAGGAATTCGGTGCGTCGGCCACCGTCATCGGCGCGATCATATCGTCGTTCTCGGTGGCGCAGCTCGTCAGCGCGCCGCTCTGGGGCCGCCTCTCGGACCAGCGCGGCCGGCGCCCGGCGCTCGTGGCGGGGCTGCTCTTCACGGCGGTGGGCTACGTGTTCTTCGCCCTCGCCCACTCGGTGCCGCTGCTCTTCGCGTCACGGCTGGTGCAGGGACTGGGCGGCGGCACGATCGGCGTGGTGCACGCCTACATCGCCGACGTCAGCGAGCCCGAGGAACGCACGCGCACGCTCGGCTGGCTCTCGGCGGTGACGAGCCTGGGGGCGGTGCTCGGACCCGCGATCGGGTCGCTCCTCGCGCACATGGGCGACCGCTCGTTGCCCGGCTGGGTGGCTGCCACGTTCGCCGGTCTGGTGGCGGTGTTCGGCTGGGTGTTCCTGCGAGAGTCCAACGTGCACACCGGGCTGACCGAAGAGCATCCCGTGCCGGGCCGCGCGGCGCTCACCGGCGTCGTGTTGCACTGGCGCGCGCTGCCGTCGCGGCTCATCTGGATGTACGCCATCGGCATCGGCGCCTTCTATGGAGTGATCCCGCTGGTGCCGCTGCTGCTGCAGCAGCGCCTCGGCATCACCGAGTCCTCGGCGGGCTACTTCGTCATGTACCTGGGCGCGATGGGCGTGCTCATGCGCAGCTTCGTGCTGGGGCCGCTGGTGCGGTGGCTGGGCGAGCCGCGCCTGACGCGCGTCGGCGTGTCGCTCCTCGCGGCCGGGCTCGGGGCCCTCGCGATCGACGGCGGCTGGGTCACGGTGGGCGCCGGCTTCACGCTCATGCCCGTGGGCACGGCGTGCCTCTTCCCGGCGGTGACGAGCCTGCTCTCACAATGCGTGAACGGAAGGGAGCGGGGCCTGTATCTCGGCCTGCAGCAGACCTACGGCGGCGTGATGCGCGTCCTCTTCCCGATCCTCGGCGGCGTGGCGATGGACGCGGCGGGTGTCGGCTCGCCCTTCGGCATCGCGGCCTTCCTGCTCCTCGGCGCCCTTCCGCTCACCGTGGGACTCGACGCCGCCCGGCGCCGTGCGCCGGCCGCCACCTAGGCGCTACGGCAGCACCGGCAGCACCAGGTGTGACGGATGTCGCGCGGTGCGCCAGACGCGATGCTCCCTCGCCCGGAAATCCGAGGCGCGCGCCCGGAAGATGTTCGGCACGAACGTCTGCGGATTGCGATCGTAGAGCGGAAACCAGGTGCTCTGCACCTGCACCATGAGCCGGTGACCCGCCCTGAATCGGTACAGCTGCTGGTGCAGGTCCACGTCGAACGGCGTGACCGTGCTCGCCGGGACCGAGGTCGGACGGTCGAATCCCTTCCAGTAGCGGCCCCGCATCACGTCGGCGTTCACGATGAGCTGGTAGCCGGCCATCCGGGGCTGCTCGGGCATCGTATCCGGATACACGTCGATGAGCTTCACCACCCAGTCGGCATCGCTGCCGGTCGTGGACGCGAAGAGGTGCGCCATCACGTCCCCCGCGATCACGAGGTCCTGCTCGAGCGGCGCCGACTCCCAGGTGACCACGTCGGGACGGCCGTCCACGAAGCGCTGGTCCTGCTGCATCCACGTGTTCCAGCCCTCGCCGTCGTCGGGTCGTGGCATGTACGGGACGGGATGCGCGGGGTCGGACACGAACGCATCGTACGATCGCGCGCCACCAGGGGGCGGCGGGTCGAAGGCGAGCGCCCCACCCTCGCGCAGGTAGAGTCGCCGCGGTCGGATCTCCTTCGGCGGCCACGCGTCGAACGAGCGCCAGGTGTTGCCGCCGGTCTCGAACACCCGCGCCTCGGGAAAGCGGCCGTCGCCTTTCCCGTGCAGCCAGTAGGCGAACCACGGCCGCTGCACGTTGGCGCGGAACCATGCCGCCGTGTTGCTGCCGAAGCCGAGGGGTCCGAGTGAGTCACCCGAGGGCCGTGCCCAGCCGCCATGGAACCACGGGCCCATGACGAGGTGGTTCCAGCCTCTCGCGTCGGCCCGCTCCACGGTGCGGTAGGCGACC
>Ga0247829_10001276_pt1 | contig 11283 bp, 11 predicted proteins | sample 12C_Control_Day4_FD_207765 | JGI IMG/M metagenome (GOLD analysis project Ga0247829, IMG submission 207765) | Soil microbial communities from agricultural site in Penn Yan, New York, United States - 12C_Control_Day4 | ecosystem: Environmental > Terrestrial > Soil > Agricultural land | place... | reverse complement strand
CGGGCGTCGTCGTCGGCGTCCCCGAGCCCCAGGTGCTCTCGCCACAGGCGCAGTCGCAGCTGGCGGGCGAACACCCGGGCCCCGTCGCCCAGGCCACCCGGGTCGGCCGGGTGGCGAGGGTCGCGCTCGTGGTCGAGGACCGCGCAGGCGACCTCGGAGTCGTGGGTCCAGGAGCGGCGGTTGAGGTTGGCCGAACCGACCATCGCCCACACGTCGTCGACGATCACCGCCTTGGCGTGGACATAGATGGGCGTGCCGTGCTCGTTCTCGAGGTCGTAGACGGCCACCCGGTCGCCGCCGGCGCGGGCCAGGTTGTCGATGGCCCGCCACTGGGCGGCCCGGGCGGCCCGACCGGAGATCCGCCCGTCGCGGTCCGGGTGCCGCGGCACCACGATGATCATGCGCAGCTCGGGAGCGCGCCGCAGGGCGGCCGCGAGGGCGTCGGCGACCAGCGTGCCCCACAGGTACTGGTCCTCGATGTAGACCAACGACCGGGCCCGTCCCAGGGCCTTCAGGTACGCCCGGGCGATGCTGCGCTCGCCGTCGGGCGCGAACGGGATCCTCCGGTACCTGGCCGGGTAGGTGCGCAGCACCTGCACTGCATGGGAGCCGGCCTGTGGGGGCGGCCGGCGGCGCAGCAGCAGCTCCAGGCGTCGGGGCTCGTGGCTGACCCGCCGCCACATGGCCCGCAGCGGGTTGCGATGGTCGCGGGGGGTGTGGTCCTCCCAGCGCTCCCGGAAGGTGTGGTCGACGTCCAGCACGGCCGGGCCGCGCAGCTCCAGCTGGAGGTCGTGCCAGGGCGGCCGCTCGCCGTAGCGGGGGTCGATCCGGACCGGGTCGGTGTCGCCGAGATGCTGGGGGTCGTCACAACGGCCGCGGGCCAGGTCGATGCCACCGACGAAGGCGATGCAGGAGTCGGGGTCGTCGGGGCGGTGGACGACCAGCAGCTTCTGGTGGTGGCTGCCGAAGCGGCGCACCCGCTGGTCGGCCACCAGCTGCCCCCCGGCCCGGTTGACCAGCGTGCTCAGCACCCGGTTGGCGTCCTGGTTGAAGTGGATGAGGGCCGTGTGGGAGCGCCACAGGAGCCCGCGGATGGCCACCCCGCGACGGGCCAGCCCGGCCAGCAGCGGCCCCAGCTCACTCCCGGGACCGGCCAGCTGGCGGGTGGCGTCGATCCGCCAGTCGGTCAGATAGAGCCAGTCCCCGGCTGCGAGGGCGGACAGCAGCTGGTGCAGGCGCCCGAAGTAGGCCGCCCCGTCGACGTGGACGCTGACCCGGTTGCCAGCCGACCAGGCCTGCCCATCTCCGCGCTCGAGGTCGATGGCCGTCGCCGGATTGCCGCGCTCTTCCGCCGTCAGGAGCCAGGCCGCGGCGGCCTCAGTCTCGTGTGGGCTCTTCATCCTCGGCCAGGTCCAGCGCCAGGACGCTGGCCAGGATCAGCAGGTCGTCCTGGCCGGCGGCCACATCCACGGCGTAGGTGTCGCGCATGCTGAACCAGCGCTTGGAGACGGTGGCCGCCTGCTGGCCGGCGATCGAGATCCGATAGGTGGGGCGCATCGCCACCAGCTTGCGATGGACCTGGGCCACCTCCCGCCCTCCGGGGTCGCGCAAGGAGTCCTCGCCCAGTCGGAAGAACCGCTCGCGGATCAGGTACATCGCCCTGCTTTCCTCGGCTCGAGGCGCCCAGGCGGTCCCCGCGGCCCCGACACTTCGTACGCTCGCCATCGTGATCCCTCCTGCAGGGACGCTCAAGAGGGCAGTGCCATGGACGCAGGCCGCAAGATGCGCTGATCTCTAGGCACCCTGGCGGCGGTCACGGGCCCGGCCTTGCCTCCATCGGCGGCGGGGGTTGCCAGTCGCTTCAAGGGCCGACCTTTGGAGCGCTGGCAACCAGCTCGCCGATGATCTCGCCGAACTTGTCGACCGCGATCGACAGGTGGCCTTCCTCGGGGAGCAGCTTCGCCCTCGCACTCGGCAGGTGGGCCGCCAGCCACTGGCCATGGGCAAACGGGACCATCCGATCCTGCCCGCCCTGCCAGACGACCACTGGAACGTCGATGCTGGCCAGATCGAACCCCCATGGTCGGGTGAAGGCCAGGTCGTCGTCGAACCAGCCCCAGAGGCCGTCGGCCAGCGCCTGGCGGATCGACGCAGCCACATAGGCGGCGAAGTCACCGGTGAGCGCCGCTACATCGACCGCCGAGACGAGATCCCCGAGCGCCACGGCTACCTGCTCCCCGGTGAGCTCGGCAAACGACTCAGCTTCACGCTCAAGGAATGCCTGTAGCTCCGGCGGGCTGGCCAGCGCCGCCCCGAACTCCTCAAGGTTCTCGCGGCCCATCCCCTCGAGGAAGTCCAGATCCTGAGCGCCGAACGGTCCAACACCGGCCACGGTGGCGCAGGCCAGCACTCGGTCGGCCAACAGCGCCGCGCACGCCAGCGCATGGGGACCACCGCCGGAGGCACCGATGGTGTAGCAACGATCCGCGCCGAGGTGCGCAAGAATCGCGGCGGTGTCGGCGGCGCAATCGGCGACGGCCCGGCCCGGCTGGCGTGACGAGCCGCCGTAGCCGGGCCGCGAGTAGGAGACATAGCGAAGCCCCTGCGCCGCCGCCGCGTCGGCGAAGGGCGGGTACTGAGACCGCTCCCCCGGCGTCCCGTGGTGGACGACCAGCGGTGTCGCACCGTCCGGGCCGGAGATGTCAACCTCCAATGAACGCCCGTCAGACAGCCCGAGCGCGAACGAGACGAGACCCATGACCTGGCAGTCTGATCGGCCGTCCGCGGACAGTCCAGCCCGCCCGACAAGGCGAGCGACCGCCAGATCCGTGTGATGTGGTGTGGTCCCTGGCGAAATGACCCAGCCACCTCGCCTCGGTCAAGGCGAGCAAGGAAGCGCATGACGGGATGAGAGGTGGGCGCGCCGAGGTCGAAGGGGCCCGCTCGGCTCCTCACATGAGTTGGGCGATGAGGGTGGCGGCCCGGGCGGCGCCGTCGGTCTCCACCGGCCGGTAGTCGACCGGGCGGCCCACTTCGGCGGCGATGGCGTCGGCGATCACCTCCGGGGTGGCGGTGGCGAAGTCCATGCGGCGGCCGGCCCGGTAGCGGCCAAGGCGGTGGGCGACGTGGTAGTTCTGCTCGAAGTGGTGGGCCAGCGGGAAGTACAGGAACGGCCGCCGGTTCGCCGTCAGCTCCATGCAGGTCGTCAGTCCCCCCTGCACGACCGCCAGGTCGCAGGCGGCCAGGTGCCGGTAGAGCCGGGGGACGAACGCGCGGACCTCCAGCCCCTCGTGCCGCGGCAGGCTGGCGGGGTCGATCCTTGGGCCGGTGACGACCACCATGCGCAGGGCCGGGACTCGCCGCTTGGCCTCCGGGAACGCCGCCATCACCCGCCGCAGCAGATGCCCGCCGACCCCGGAGCCGCCCACGGTGACGATGCAGACCTGCTCGTCGTCCCGGTAGCCGAGCTCATGGCGCAGCGCCTGGCGGTCGGCGACCTCGGAGGGTTCGAAACCGGTCACATAGCCGGCGAAGCTGTAATGCTCGCGCGTCCAGTCACCGATCAGGGGGAGTTGCGGCCCGAAGGTGTCGGGGACGATGTCGTCGGGGCTGCCGACGAAGACCGCCTGGTCACGAACCCGGGGATAGCGGGCGATGTGCTCGATCATCTCGGCGTTGTAGTCGGCGGCCACGAACGCCTCGCGCTCGCCCCCGTCGGGCATGGGCAGCCAGCCCACGAAGTCGGTCAGCCACACGTAGGCGGCCTGCTTCTGCTCGGGGTTCTCGTGCAGGTAGTAGTCGAGCTCCCAGGCCTCGTCGCCGATCCAGACGTCGTAGTGCTCGTCGCGCACCAGGTCGTGGAAGACCATGAAGTTGGCCAGCAGGATCTCATCCATGCGGCGGATCGCCTGGAAGCAGTGCAGGTCGTGCTCGGCCGACTCGCTCTCGATGTGGGCCGATTCGTTGGCCAGCAGCTTGCTGGCCGGGTGGATGCGCTCACCGGCTGCTTCCAGCACGCGGGTGACCGGGTGCTGGGCGAGCCAGTCGATCTCCAGGTCAGGATGCAGCTTGCGCAGCTCAGTAGCGATCGCCACGTCCCGCTGGGCGTGCCCGAGCCCGATCGGCGAGGAGATGTAGAGCGCGCGCTTGCGACGTGACTTGCCGCGCACCCAGCGCCGTGGTGGCGGTGCCGGCTTGATGAAGTCGCGCAGCAGCAGGTTGACCCTGACCGGATCGCGGACGTGCGGCGCGTGGAAGGAGCCCTCCAACAGCACCAGCCGACCGCCCGTGTGCTCCGCCAGGGCGATCCCGCGGGTCACGGAGCTGTGCGCGTCATCCTCACCGTGGATGACCAGAACCGGGCAGCGGACCCGCCCTGCCAGCTCGCGCGCCTCCTCAGGCTCCATAAAGGGCGCCAGGTAGGTGAGCGCGAGCGTCTCGCCCGTGGTGTCCAGGCCCCAGCCGACGCCGTCCTCGGCCGGCTTGGTGGAGTGCGGCTCGGTGAACATCCTCGACATGAAGAACTCGAGATAGCCCTGGTAGTCGCGAAGCCAGTAGTGCCGGTTGTGCTTGGCCCAGCCCTCGTCGGTGTCGAGCTCCTCCTCCCAGGAGTACACGGTCCGCTCGGCCACCGGCTGCCCGCCGCCCGGGTAGTTCGGGCCGATGAACACGGCTGCCTGGACCCGCTCAGGATGGTCTGCGGCGAGCAGCAGGCCTCGGTGCGCGCCCATCGAGAAGCCCACGATGACCGCGCGAGGGGTCTGGGTGGCGTCCATCACCGCCAGGGCGTCGGCAGCGAACTCTGACTCGGCGTACGCCTCGGGCTCGGGCGGCCGGTCGGAGCGCCCGTTGCCGCGCCCGTCGAAGGTCAGGACGCGGCAATGCCGCGCAAGATAGGGGACCTGCATCTTCCAGTGCCGCGAGTGGATGATCGACCAGGTCGGCAGCAGCAGCACCGTCGGCTCGCCGGCGCCGAACAGCTCATAGTGGACCTTGACGCCGTCACGCTCGACGTAGCCGTCAGCGACCGGTTGGCATGCCCGCATCCTCCGTCCTCCTCAGTGCGGTCGATCCTTCATCGAGCTGTCGGATCAGCACACCGACGCGTCGCAGCGCTGAGCGGATCGGCAGCACCTCCCGGTCGAAGCCGAGCAGCAGCAGCGACTCCGAGCCGAAGAAGGCGGAGGCGACCAGGGTGGCCAGTTCCTCGGCGGTAAATGGGCCGAGCGGCCCGTGGCGGTGCTCGGCCTCGCGGACCACGTCAGCGAGCAGGGCAACCCAGCCGCCGAGAAGATCGCGAACTGCCGCGCCAAGCTCGGCGTTCGACCAGCCGGCGGCCAGCATCTCCTGGAGGACCCGGACATAGCCCGACTCGAGGTCGTCCTCGAGGAAGTCGCAGGCCTGCTCGTAGCGCTGCCACAACGGCAGGTCCTGGGCGTACATGCGGGTCTGGCGCTCCAGGCGGCGCTGGTTCTCCTCCTCGAACAGGGCCAGGATCAGACCCTGCTTGGAGCCAAAGTGGTAGTTGAGCTGGCTGACCGACACCCCGGCCTCCTCGGCCACCTTGCGGGTCGACAGACCCGCGTAGCCGTCGGCCAGCAGCCGGGCCCGCGCCGCGTCAAGGATGAGCGTGCGGGTATCCACGGCAGCGGTGACGGCATGCGCCACGATCGATCTCCTCCCCAACTCCCTCGTTCGTTCGATCGTTCGATCAGTCTAGCCAATCGTGCTTCATGCGGCGAGATTCGTCAAGATCGTTCGATCGACCGAACCACAGGCAGAGTTCCGAGCAAGTCCTGGCAGGAAGGCAGCTGGCCAACTTCAACCCGGTCAGCGCCCGCGCTCGCTCGATCGCCGACCAGTTCCTCAACGCACCGACCATCATTGCCGCTGTATAGACTTCAGGCGTCATCGAGCTTGCGGACGAGCGCGGAGGCGGTTTGGTCGAGCCTGTCGAAGGAGCGAGCGGCGGCGAGCTCGCGGAGGTGGTCCGCGGCTTCAGAAGCCACCCTGGCCTGCTCGGCAAGGCGCGGATCGCCATGGTGACCGACATTCTCGGGCCAACGGACTGGGATCGGGGCCCTGGGGACGACGCGGCGGTGCTGCCGCAGCACGACGGTCGGCAGGCGCTCGTCGCCGGCGAGGCCATGTGGCCGCCGTTCGTGGAGCGCGACCCGTTCGGCGCCGGGATCGCCGCCGTGCTGGCCAACGTCAACGACGTGGCGGCGATGGGCGGACGGCCGGAGGCCTTGGTGGACACCATCGTCGCGGACGAGTCCTCGGCACGTTCGGCACTGGAGGGGCTGCGGTTCGGTTCCGAGCTCTACCGCGTGCCCGTCGTCGGAGGTCACCTCACGATTCGCTCCGGTCCGCCCGCGCTCTCGGCGTTCGTCTTCGGGACGGCGCGGCGGCCGCTCCGCGCCTTGGATGCGGCACCCGGCCAGGCCCTGCTCTTCTGCGCCTGCCTGGACGGCGGGATGCGCGAGGACTTCCCCTTCTTCTCCTCGATCCGCGAGCGCGGCGCGGCGCTCGCCGACGACGTGCGGCTGCTGGCCGACCTGGCGGAGGCAGGTCGCTGCCGGGCGGCCAAGGACGTCAGTATGGCGGGAGTCCTCGGGTCGCTGGCGATGTTGCTGGAGCCGACTCGCTGCGGCGTTCTGGTCGACCTCGACGCCCTGCCGCGACCGCCGGGCGTGTCGCTCACCGACTGGGTGGGCGCCTTCCCGTCGTTGGGCTTCCTGCTTTGCGCGCTTCCCTCGCAGGTATCGACCTGCCGCGCCGCCTTCAGTTCGAGGGGGCTGGCGTGCGAGCAGATCGGGCTGCTCGACGCCTCCGGCGCCCTGCGCGCCAGGCTCGGCGGGCAGGAGGAACTGCTGATCGACCTTCGTCAGGAGCCGGTCACAGGCCTACTCGGACCATTGGGTCAAGCGGTCCGACGCTAGCCCGGTGCGGTGGCCATCGACCTTCGATCATGCGACCAATTCTGGAGGTCGACGGCCATCTGCTGGTGCAGCCGCCCCACATAGGGGGCGGGATCCCCGACGCGATACCAGCCCAGGCGCTCGAAGAACGCCACGTTCGCGGGCTGGATCTGCGCCACCATCACGGCCCCGCCGAGCCTGGAGGCGGTCCCGACCGCGAACCGCACCAAGGGCGCGCCGATGCCGTGGCTCCGGAACGGCGCCAGCACGGCGAGGCGGTCGCCCTTCCACCAGCCCGGCTGAGCCAGTGGGTAGAGACGGACGGCACCGGCCGCCTCGCCGGCCCAGAAGCCCAGGACGTGCAGGGTCGTGGGGTCCCGGTCGTGCTCGTCGGCATCCGAGACGACGAACAGGCCCTGCTCGTCGACGAAGACCGCGCGGCGGATGGCCATATGGAGCGCCCGCTCCGCCGCATCGGCGACGACCCTGCAGCCCGCCCCGTCGGGCAAGGCCGCCAGCTCAGTGGAGCTGAAGGACCGGTAGGGTGCGGCGGTTCGCTCCATCCGGCCTCCCCTCGAACGCGGACATCGCCGAGCAGGCGTTGCACCGGGCGCAGCCCGCCTTCACCCGCGCCGATTCCAGCCCGCTCAGGAGCACCTGGGGCGCGACCCGGCGGTACACCGACTGCACGTAGCCGGGGTCGGGCGGGAGCGTCGACTCCAGCAGGCTCCCGGCGCTGGGCCGCAGCGGCACCACGAAGGGGTAGACCCCCAGGTCCACAGCCCGCTTGCAGGCCTCCACCGTGAGCTCGGGGTCCTCGCCCATGCCGAGGATCACGTAGGTGGTCACCTGTCCGCGACCGAACACCTCGACCGCCCGCTCCCAGGCCCGGAAGTAGCCTTCCACGCCGGTCCTGCCCTTGGCCGGCGCGACCTCGTCGAGGACCCGCTGGTCGAAGGACTCCACGTGCATCCCGACGGTGTCCACCCCCAGGTCGCGGAGGGTCTCGAACACCGAGTAGTCGTCGGGTGGCTCGAACTGCGCCTGGACAGGCAGGCCCGTCGCCTGCTTGACCGCATGCGCGCACCTGCCGACGTACAGCGCCCCCTTGTCCGGCCCCCGGGTGGTCCCGGTGGTGAGGGTGACGTCGACCGCGCCGTCGAGCTCCTTGGCCGCCAGGGCAACCTCGGCGAGCTGCTCGGGCTTCTTCACGGCGATGGTCCGGCCGCCCTCCAGTGACGTCTCGATCGCGCAGAACTGGCACTGGTCGGCGTTCCCCCAGTAGATGCAGGTCTGGATCACGGTGCTGGCCAGTGAGTCCAGATGGAGCAGCGCGATCTTCCAGTACGGGGTGCCGTCGGCGGTCTGGAGGTCGTAGAACCTCGGCCTCGCCGGCAGCGTGGCGCTCGCCAGTCGCCGGCCGTCGCGGTACACGCCCCAGCCGTCGCGCCGGTCGCGCCGAAGCACGTACGGGGAACTGGAGGCGAACCCGCTGACGTGCGGGAACGTCACCGGGGTGCCCTCAATCCAGATCATGCCGGCGTCGGCGGGGCCCGCTCCCCCGCGGCGACCCTCCTCCATCGGCGCTTCGACCCGCAGCCCGAGGCTCTGCACCTCGGCGATCAGCGGCCCAAGCTCCGAACTGGAGCGGGTGCTACCACTTGTGTCCATAGAGCGCCTCGAAGTTCTGGTAGAGGATGCGGTCCTTGAGCTCCTTGCCGACGGGCTGGCCGGCGATCTTGTAGTACTCGCCCCAGAAGTCGCTCCACGGCTCGTCGGAGGCGAACAGCACGCGGTCGTGACCGACACCGCGCCGCTCGATCTCGGTGAGGAGCCAGCGGACCCCGAATCCGACCGCCCAGGTGACATCCGTGTAGACCTTGTAGCCCTGCTCGACCCAGTCCAGGAAGCGCGGCACCAGCCGGATGTGGCCGCTGACGCCGCCGCCGAAGTGGACCAGGTAGAGCTTGACCCGTTTGCCGTAGCGCTCCACCAGGGGGATGAAGTTGTTGAGGTCCGAGGCGCCCCCCGGGCTGGTGTGGAAGTGGAACACCAGGTCGTGCTCCTCGGCGGCCCGGAAGCAGGCCTCGGCGATCTCCCTGGTCTCGTCGTCCCAGCTCTCCGGGTTGGGGTTGCCGCCCAGCAGGAACGTGGTCTTGAGGGCCACGATGCCCTCCTCACCCGCGTGCTTGAGGGCCTGGAGGGTCATCTCCTTGTTCTGCGGGAGGAATGACACCCACAGCCCCCCACGGAGACGGTCGGAGGACTTGACGGAGTCCAGCACGAGGTCGTTCAGGGAGAACGGCTGCTGCTGCACAGGGATGCCGTAGTTGGAAAGCACCAGCGCGCGCTCGACGCCGAGCTCGTCCATGTGCTGGAGGTAGCTCTGGGTGGTCGGGAACTCATAGACGGTCGGCTTCACCGGCTCGGCGAGGTCGTAGAACTTCCAGGCGGCCATCTCGCCGATGTGGCTGTGCCCGTCGATGGTCCGGCTGGACACGCGCTCCTGGTTCATCTGTCGCCCTCCACAGCTCGATCCTGATGCCCTTGCGACGTCGGCCCGGTCTCACATGCCCGGCGCAGGGCCGCGATCGCCCGCTCCCAGGCCGCCGGGTCGTCGAAGGTTCGCGGCGTGGCGACCGGCTCCTCGTCCCTGGCCAGCTCGCCGCTGACCGGGTCCAGCCGGGCGGCCTCGACCCCGTACCGAGACTGGTAGGTATCAGGATCGAGCTCGACGAAGGAGTGGATCGCCACGCCGGTGGGGACGTGCAGCTCGACCCGGGAGGACACGGCACTGGCGAAGGGATCGGGCGCCTGGCCGCGGGGCGGCTCCTGCAGCACGACCCACCGCTCCCCCTTCGCCGTCGCCTCCTGGACCCGCGCGGCGACGGCGCCGCGGGCGGCGGCCGCCTTGACCTCCCGGTACCGGAGCGCGAAGGCCGCCCCTGCCGCCACCTCCAGGTCGAGTCCCCCGGTTGGGATCCCGCAGCCGGCGGCGGTTCGGGCTGCCCGGGGCACGGCCTCGCCGAACGCGGCGGCCAGCGCCTCGGGGGTCGACAGGTCCCCGAGGTCGTCCGCCATCGCGCGCACCAGCGCCAGGTACCGCTCGTACAGGTCCGGCTGGGTCAGCACGACCGGGTACAGGTGACGCTCGGCGACGTTCCAGCGCTCGACCAGCTCGACAGGCGCTTGGCTCATGGTGGGCACGCGGCACGCGGCGCCGGCTAGAGGTTCCAGGTGTTGAGGACGAACGCCCCCGCCTTCCAGGCGGTCAGCGCGGCATCCAGGACGTCGCGCGGGTGAATGGGCTTGACGCCCTTCAGCATGTCGGACTCGCGCATGCCGTACAGGGCCGCGGCGGAGAAGCGGCAGGCGTAGACCTTGCCCCCCTCGTCCATGAACGTCCGGAGCTGCCGGTTGTAGTTCATGTTGCCCGGGAAGGCCTCGTCGCCGACCTTCGGGAACCCGCGAGTCGCGGATGCGATCAGCGAGCCGGGACCGAACAGGACGATGTTGGTGTCGAAGCCCTTGCGGCGGATCCGCGTAGCGGTCAGGAGGTTGACCACCGACACGGAGCTCTCGAACGGGACGCTGTGGATGAAGATCCACGCCTGCTGGCCGGGCTCCGCCTGGTGGTCCTCGAAGACCTTGTCCTCGTAGTCGACGATCGCCTGACCCGCTTCGACGCGCTCGTCCACGAACTGTGCCATGACCGAATCCTCTCTGAATGTGGCCCACACACTCGTGCGGGCTCCCTCCTGAGGCCTCGCCGACAGATCCTGGTCCTCACCTCGCAGCGGCCGGGGGCGGTCCTCGGCGTTGCCAGGACCGTCGATGGCTCCCCGGCATGCCGACGATGACGGCGTGACGCAGCCGCCATGGAAGTCTGCGGTAGACGGGCACGAACAGGCGCTTCCAAAGCAGCGGCTGGAGACCTCGCCGGCCCACCGGACCTGGCCGGCCCAGGTAGCGCCGGGCCAGGTCGGCCTGTGCGGCCTCGAGCAGGTACATCTCGGAGTTGCGCCGGACCCATTCGAAGAATCGCACGGTCAGCTCCTCGCGTTGCCGAGACCATTCTGCGCCGCCAGCGCGATCGGTTCGTTCAGCGCCCCGATGGCGGGCGAGTACACATTCTCCATCCAGGCGAGCTCTTCGAGCGTCACGCCCTTCCTGGCCGCCATGGCGAGGAAGTCGCACCGCTCCTTGATGCCCTCGCCGCCGACGAGCTGGGCGCCGATCAGGCGCAGCGTGCGCGGCTCCGCCAGCAGCTTCACGCGGATCTTCCTGAAGTCGGGGTAGTAGCGGGCGCGGGAGATGCCCTCAGCCACCCCTATGACGAAGGGGACCCCGAGCGCGCTGGCGA
>Ga0247829_10001273_pt1 | contig 11290 bp, 10 predicted proteins | sample 12C_Control_Day4_FD_207765 | JGI IMG/M metagenome (GOLD analysis project Ga0247829, IMG submission 207765) | Soil microbial communities from agricultural site in Penn Yan, New York, United States - 12C_Control_Day4 | ecosystem: Environmental > Terrestrial > Soil > Agricultural land | place... | reverse complement strand
GTCGTCCTGCGGCTGCTCCTGCGGCTTGTTTTCCTCGACCTTGACCGGCTGGACCGGCTCGGTGACCTTGACCTTCTTGGGTTCCTTGGGCTTCTGCGTCTCGAGCTTGCGGCTGCCCTTGGGCGGCGGCGGCGGCGGCGGCGGTGCCGGGGCGACCGCGACCTCGAGCGGGGTCACCGGCACGTCGAGGAGCGGGGCGGCCCACATCTCCTTGACGATGACCACCGCGCCGAACGCGACGTGGGCGGTGATGGCCACGCCGACGAGAGGGATCACCCAGAACGGGGTCTTGGCCTTCTTGAAGTTCTCGAAGTTCTCGAACATGGGAGCTCCGATCGTCCGGTTCTGGCCTTCAGCTACCGGTCCCGGCGCCCGGGGCCCCGCCGCCGGCAGCTGGGCTGTCGGCCGGCTTGCCGGCGGGCGCGGGCTGGTTCTTCTTGGCCTGCTCCACTAGAACGCGCGCCCTCTGCTCGAAGACCTGCGCTTCGGTACGATCGATCGCCGCGGCCCAGGCCGGCCCCTGCGCCGTGCCGCGGTTGATCCACAACCCCTGAGAAATCTTGGTCAAGGCGATGTTGTTGGGGTCGAGCTCGAGCCCCTTGCCGGCGGCCTCGAGGCCGATCTCGGCGAGCTCGGTGCGATCGAGCCCCTGGACCTTCTCGCGCGACGACAGCTGCCAGATCTTCCCGAACGCGAGGTTGGCGATCGAGGCGTAGGCGCCGACCTTGGCCGCCGTGTCGGGGGCGATCTCGACGTCCTTGCGGTACCAATCGACCGCGGACCGCCAGTCGCCCGACTTGAGGTAGATGCCGGCGATCAGCTGGACGACGTCGCGGGCCTGCGGCGAGGCCGCGTGCTCCTTCTTCCAGAACTCGATCGCCTTCTGGTACTCGCCCGCGTCGATCCACAGGCTGGTGAGCAGCTTGCGAATCTCGGCGTCCTTGGGATGCTTGTCGAGCCACCGGGCGAGGTGCGTCGTGGCCTTCTCGGCCATCGCCTTGTTCGCCGGCGTGTCGACGCCGGGGTGGAACAGGCGGCTGTACGTGATGCCGAGGTTGTGGTGGATCACCTCGAGGTCGGGCGACTTGGCCAGCGCGGCCTCGTAGTGCTTGACCGCCTTCTCGAACTCCTGCTCGCCGTAGGCCCCGTTGCCCTTCTGCACCGACGACCGCGCCGACAGCTCGTCGCAGCCGGTGAGGCTGGTCGTGGCGGCGACCGCGACGAGCGCTGCGAGGACGAACTCGACGGGCCGGCTCATAGGACGCGGCACAATACAGAACCGGTTCTCGGGCATCAAGGGCCGAGGCACGAAGGGCGACATACTACGCGGCACGCGTCACCGAACGGCGCGCGCCATAACGGCGCCTGGCAAGCGGTGGCCGACGCGCGACGCGAGGTTTGCGCTCACGTCGCGTCGCGTCAGCGCGTCGAGAGGCGCACCGGAAACTGCGCCACGTAATCAGTGCGATCCGGCTCATCACCGCTCGGAAGTGACAGTCCCGCGGCCTTCTCGCGCACGCACGCCGCGACGCGCTCGCGGCTGCCCTCCCCGATGTCGACCGAGCCGGCGTGCACGTCGGTTGCCGTGAGGTTTCCACCGGCGACATCGACCGTCAACGTGACCATCACCGTGGGCGACGCGCCGCGATCTCCCTCGGCGATCTCCTTGCCGCAGCCTGCCACGAGCGGGGTCAGCTGCTGGTAGATGCGCGAGGTCAGCACCGAGCTCATCGTGCGCTGCTCGGGCGGCATGGGCGCGGGGAACAGCGGCGGGTCGCCGGTGCCGCTCGGGCGGTGATCGCGCACGACCCGACCCTGATCGGTCACGTAGACCTGGGACTCGCCGTCGCCCGCCATGGCGGGCGTGCCGCGATCCGGCCCCCGCGCACGATCGCGATCGGGGCGGTGCGCGACCGGCCCGCCGCCACCGCCGGACGCCGGCGCCTCCGCGCGGCGATCGCTCGCTGCCGACGGCGCACGATCGTCCGCGTCCTTGCGCAGGTACAGCCACAGCGCGACCGCGAGCGCGGCCACGACGCCGATCAGCACGATGGTGCGGCGAGATCCGGTCACGCCGGCGGTGGTAGCACGAGACGCGAGCGCCACGCCGGTTCGACGCGACGCACCGCGCCAGGATTCAGGCGCGCGCGACGAGGATCACACGATCGTGATCTCGCCGGCATGGACGCGGTGCACGACGCCGTCGTCATCGCGCAGGCGCAGGGCGCCGTCGCGGTCGAGGCCGAGCGCGACCCCGGTCACCGGCTGGCCGGCGGGCCCGACCCGATCGACGCGCAGGCGCAGCTCGGCGGCCATGCGCGCCTCCCACGGCGCGGCGATCGCCGGCACGCCGCCGGCGAGGAAGCGATCGATCCACGGCTCGAGCTCGGCGAGCAGCCGGTCGGTGAACGCGGCGCGCTCGACCCAGCGGCCGAGCTCGTCGGCGATCGTGGTGGCGCGCGCCGCGACCTCGGGTGGCAGCTCGCCGGACGAGCCGTTGAGGTTGACGCCGATGCCGACCACGACCGCGGCGTCGCCGGCGCCCTCGCACAGGATGCCGCCGAGCTTGCGGCCGGCGACCACGAGATCGTTGGGCCACTTGAGCGCGGCGGCGGTGACGCCCTCGCCGCGCACGGCGTCGCACGCGCCGACGCCGACGGCCAGGGTCAGCGGGGCCAGCCGCGCCAGCGGCAGCGCGGCGCGCACGATCGCCGACAGGTACAGGCTGCGCCCCGGCGGCGACGCCCAGGTCCGGCCGAGGCGGCCGCGGCCGGCGGTCTGGGCGTCGGCGATCACCACGGTGCCGTGCGGCGCGCCGGCGCGGGCCCGCTCGAGCGCGAGATCGTTGGTCGAGGTGCACACGGCGACCTCGATCCGCTCGCCGCCCAGCCAGGTGGTCGCGCTCACGCGAAGTCGAGCCCGATGTCGACCGCCGGCGCCGAGTGGGTGAGCGCACCGACCGAGATCAGATCGGCGCCGGCCTCGGCGTAGGCGCGGATGGTCGCCAGCGTGATCCCGCCCGACACCTCGACCAGCACGTGGCGGGCGTGGGCGCGCGCCGCCGCCTCCTGGACCTGCGCCGGCGTCATGTTGTCGAGCAGCACGACCTCGGCGCCGGCGGCCAGCGCCTCGTCGAGCTCGGCCAGGTTGGTCACCTCGCACTCGACGCGCATCGGGTGCGGCGCGCGCGCCCGGGCGCGCTCGACCGCGCGGGTGACGCCGCCGGCGGCGACGATGTGGTTGTCCTTGATCAGCACGCCCGAGCCGAGATCGAAGCGGTGGTTGCCGCCGCCGCCGCATCGCACCGCGGCCTTCTCGAGCACGCGGTAGCCGGGCGTGGTCTTGCGGGTGTCGACCACGCGCGCGCTGGTGCCGGCGACGGCCTCGGCGTAGCGGCGGGTCTGGGTGGCGACGCCCGACAGCCGCTGGACGAAGTTGAGCGCGGTCCGCTCGGCCATCAGGATCTCGGCGGCCGGGCCGCGCGCGGTCAAGAGCCGCGCGCCCGGCTCGAGCCGATCGCCGTCGGCGGCGTGGTGCTCGATCGCGATGCGCGGGTCGACCATCGCGAACACCGCGGCGGCGACGTCGAGGCCGGCGACGGTGAGCGCCACCCGGGCGTTCATGTGGGCGACCGCCAGGGTGGCGTCGCCGCCGACCGTGGCCTCGGTGGTGACATCGCCGCGGCCGAGATCCTCGTCGAGGGCGAGGTGGATCAGGCGCTGCACGTGGGGGAGGCGGGCGAGACCACGGATCGCGTCGGCGGACATCGCCGTGGTTCTATCACGCGCCCGCGCCCACGCCCCAGGCGCGACACGGTCGCCCGGGGCGACGCGCGGGTCAGAACGAGCAGATGAAGTTGGCGCCCTGGGCCGGGAAGTAGAAGAGGTCGGTGAAGCACATCTCGTCGTCGGACGACTCGCCGAAGGTGACCGGCGCGCCGCTGGGCGGGTTGGTCGCCGCCGTGTTCTCGTAGGTGCAGTGGGTGGTCAGGACGTCGCCGGGGCGCAGCTCGACGAACGGGTTGACCAGCTGGAACGACTGCTCCTCGAAGTCGTAGGGCACGTCCTGCAGCACGATCGTCTCGCTGCCGCGGGTGACCACCGACCGCAGGTTGCGCCCGAGCTTGTGCATGTGCTGCGACAGCGCGAACACCTGGATCGGCTCGTCGGTGATGCTGCTGATCCGGCAGGTGCCCGACTGGGTCGTGGTGCCGGTCGGCACCCGCAGGCCGACGGTCGGCCCGGCCAGGACCAGCTCGGCCAGGTGCTGGACCTCGCCCGGCGCCGCCTCCTGGAACAGCGTGCCCGAGCGCCCGGTCATCGGCTCGTCGGTCGAGTTGTACAGGTGGAGGTTGAGCAGCAGGCGGGTGCCGGCGGTGAGGCGCAGGCCGACGCCGGACGGGAACGCGAAGTCCGGCGACCCGACGCCCGAGCCGTAGATCATGCTCTGGCCGTTGCTGCCGACCCCGCAGCGCACGGTGCCGTCGGCCGGGCTGGCGCCGTCGTACACGGTCAGCACGGTGTGGTGGGTGCCGCTGGGGATCAGCGGCCGGAACGCCTTGATGTCGATGTCGCGCGGCACCGTCGCGTAGACGCAGAAGTAGCCCTCCTCGCCCGGCGCCAGGTTCCAGTCGCCCTCGAGCAGCGACTGCCAGCCCTCGGGGAGCGCGGCGTCGACCGGCGCACCGTCGCCGTCGCCGTCGCCATCACCGTCGCCGGCGCCACCGCCGCCGCAGGCGCCGAGCAGCAGCGCGATCAGGAGCACGATCAGGGGGTCACGAACGAGGCGCGGGCGAAGCAGCGGCATGGTCCCTCCAGCGGCGGAGGGCATCTTCCTACGCCCACTGCTCGATCCGCCAGCCTCTTCGGCGCGCCTCGCGGAACAACCGCACGTCCGGGTTGACCGCGACCGCGGTCCCGACCCGCTCGAGCATGGGCAGGTCGTTGTAGCTGTCGGAGTAGAACGTCGACCGGTCCAGGTCGACGCCCTCGGCGGCGGCGAAGCGCTCGGCGACCGCGACCTTGTGGGTGCCGAAGCACATCGCGGCCAGGCGGCCGGTGAACCGGCCGGCCTCGACCTCGAGGCGCGAGCACAGGGTGTGCTCGATGCCGAGCCCGGCCGCCACCGCCTCGGCCGCGTACTGGGTGGCGCCGGTGGCCAGCACGACCACGTCGCCGGCCCGGCGGTGCACGTCGATGGCGTGGCGCGCGGCCCGGGTCACCATCGGGGCGACGTCGGACGCGTACCAGACCTCGCACTTGGCGACCATCTCCGCCTCGTCCTCGCCGGCCAGGCCGGCGGTCAGCTTGGTCGCCAGCGCCTCCATGTCGAGCACCGCGGCCTTGTACAGCACGCTCCACCACAGGGCCCGGGCCATGCCGGCGCGCGACAGCTCGCCCCGCCGGCGCAGGAACCGCATCCAGCTGGTGCCGGTGTCCTTGCGGAGCACGGTGTGGTCCATGTCGAAGAACGCGGCGGGGCGGAGGATCATGTTCATCGCGCTACCTCAGGAAGACCAGATCGAGGAAGCGTACCCAGATGTTCGACGCGGCGTGGACCGCGACCGAGGGCGCGATCGAGCCGGTCGCCGAGCGCATCCACCCGAACAGGAGGCCGGGGAAGAAGGTCGCCAGCGCCCGCGGATCGCCGTTCTTGGGCAGGTGGACCACGGCGAACGCCGCCGCCGACAGCACCAGGGCCAGGCCGACCCCGCCGCCGAGCAGGCGCCGCCTGGGCGGGAACCGCCGCTCGAGCAGCTCGAGCAGGCAGCCGCGGAAGAACAGCTCCTCCGGCAGCGCGACCACGACGATCTGCACCGCGCAGAACTCGAGGAACTTGCCGCCCAGCCGGGGCACCTCGGCCGAGATGCCGTCCCAGCCGCCGCAGGTCTGCGGCGGGGCCAGCGCCCGCAACGACGGGCTGTCGCACACCACCGCGTAGAAGCCGAGGTAGAGCGCGGCGAAGATCGGGAGGATCACCAGCAGCGCGGCGCCGGCGACGAGGAGGTTCTTGCCGACCGGGTCGGCGCGGAAGCCGTAGTCGTGCAGGTCCTCGTGGCGCTTCCAGGCGATCACCACCGGCGCGTACAGGAACGCGACCGCGACCAGCGCCGAGCCGAGGTGGCCGATCAGCGGGACGTCGAGGTCGATGCGGACCAGGCCGGCGACCAGCGCCGCGACCACCACGAACGCGACGGCGGCGTGGCGGCCCGCCTGATCGCTACGGCTCGGACTGCTCACGGCGCCGCGCAGCGTAGCTCACCCGCGGCTACCAGACGAACGCGAGCGACGTCTGCAGGCTGAACGAGCCGTCGGCCTCGGTCAGCCGGTGCTTGAGCGCCCGGCCGAAGCGCAGGTAGCCGGTCTCGAGCGCGAACCGCATGTGGCCGGCGAAGCGGGCCCGGACCGCGAGGTCGACCTCCGTGCCGAGGTAGGTCGCGTCCTTGCCGTCATCGGTGCAGGCGCCGCCCGCGGCGCAGCTGGCGAACAGGGCCAGGCCCTCGGCCGGGGTGTCGACCCACGCGGCCAGCACGCCGCCGATGACCTCGAGGCCGGCGACCGGGGTCGGCTTCCAGCGGGCCTTGGGGAACACGTAGTTGGCGTTGATGACGCCGCCGTTGGAGAAGAAGCCGAGCGCGCCCTGCGGGTTCTGGGCGGAGAACAGCGGCACGCCGTAGGTGCGGGCCGACAGCTCGCGCAGGGTCTCCTCGAACAGGATCAGGCCGACGTTGAAGTCGGGGTGGATCGCGCGCTGCTTGAAGTGCTCGTCCTCGAGGACGTCGTCGCCCGAGGCGTGGCCGAGCTCGAGCATCGCCTCGAGCTTGGGCATGATGTACGCGAACCGGGCCACGCCGGCGGTGATGTTGGCGTCCTTCTTCTGGTTGGTCGCCGGGTACGGCACGCCGCCGAAGGTGGTGCCGCCGATCTTGTAGCCCTCGCCCTCGGTGAACAGGTTGCCGTAGCGGACCCGCCACCACACGTCGAGGATCCACACCTTCGAGCCGGTGTCGGCGCACGACACCGGCTGACCGTCGAAGGTGCCGCAGTTCGCGTTGGGGTCGGGGATCGCCGTCGGGTTGGTCGAGCCGTCGCGCGAGGTGCGCAGCACGCCGTAGACGCCGAGCTTGAGCTCGTCCTGGAACGACTTCTGATCCCAGTCGGGATCGTTCCAGACCGCCAGCGCGACGTGCTCGTTGACGTCATCGTTGCGGCCGCGCGAGATGAAGCCCTGCTGGCCGAACGGGCGGAAGTGGCGCTCGAACGGCTCGAAGGGCAGGAGCGGCGACTCGCTCAGCTTGTCGAACGCGTAGCCGACGATGAGCGGGTGGTCGGTCTTGCCGGCCTTCTTGATGGTCCGGTAGATGGTGACCGGCCGGGTCGCGAACAGGATGCGATCGGCGGTCGAGCCGAAGTGGTTGTCGCCGAAGTCGTCGTCGAAGAAGTTGTCGGCGACCAAACGCTGCGGCTCGCCCTTGGGGGTGTCGTAGTCGAGCCAGCCGGTGCCGCCGCCGTTGGCGAGCAGGCCCATGCCCCAGTGCGACGGCATGCGGCCGACCCGCATCTGGCCGACCGGGACCGAGAACTGCACCCACGCCCGCTTGAGCTGGACGGAGTCACCGACCGGGCCACCCAGGTAGTACTGGTTCGTGCCGTCGACGGCGAACAGCGGCGCGGTCGACAGGCCGTTGTTGTCACCCCACAGGATGTCGTCGAGCCCGTCGATCTGCAGGTTGAGCCGGGCCAGCTTCTCGTAGCTGAGCGACGGCATCAGCCGGAACCGGCTCGTGATGTAGCTGGTCTTGCGGATGTCGGGGATGACGATCGCTTCGCCGGTCGGCGGGTAGACCGAGGTCTGGCGCGGCTGGGGCGCGAGGTTGGTCAGGAGCACGGTGCGGGTGCGGAAGTACCCCTCCGTCGCCCACTTGAGCTCGGACAGGTCGGCGTGGGCCGGGGCCGGCGCCGCCAGCGCGACCGCGCCGGCCGTGGTGATCGCGGCCAGGGTCAGGTGTCGAGAGCGCGGACGCGTGCTCATGGATCCCCCAGGTAGGCACCGCGACGATACCAAAAGGAAACAGGCCCCGCGCGGGGCCTGTCCACCATCTGTATTTCGATCGCCCTGAGCGAGCGCGAGCGCCAGCGAGTGCGACGTCGAAGGCGCTACTGGCGCTTGACCTCGACCGACGCGGTGATGACCGCGTTGGCCTCGACCGGCGCGGCCAGCTCCGACAGCAGCGTGAGCGTGCCGGCGGTGAGCTCGGCCTGGTTGCGGAAGCCCCAGATCTGGATGAACGCCGGCTCGGTCTGCGGCGGCAGGTCGAGCACGACGAACAAGCCGTCCTTGTTCATCGTCGGCGACACGTTGTGGCGGACCGGGAGGCTGCTCGAGCCGGCCGAGAAGTAGAAGGTCTTGGCGCCGGTCAGGTGGCTGGCCTCGCCGGCGACCGAGCTGACCGTCGCGACCGCGTTCGACACCTCGCGGTTCTGGCAGTCGCGCATCGCGCCGGCCAGCACGCCCTTGGTGGTGTCGCGCGACACGCCGATGAACGCCGGCAGCGCGGTCGCGGTCGACTCCGACACCGCGGCCATGTCGCGCATCGCGGTCGCGTTGGTCGGGTCGATGTACTGGTTGAGGAGGTAGGTCTTGACGTAGCCGGCGCCCTCGAACTTGAACCCGTAGCGGGTGGTGCCCGAGGGCAGCTGGGCCAGGTTGATCGAGTACGCGCCGCGGTCGGCGGCGACGGTGCTGGTCGTGGTCTGGCCCGAGTTGCCGGACAGCATGATGCCTGGGAACGCGGTCACGGTCGCGCCGCCGACGCCGGCGCTGGTCTGGAAGTCTTCGATCTTGCCGCTCAGGGTGATCGCCTGGGTGCTGGGCGCGTCGGTCGACGGGGTGCCGAGGCAGCTCCAGTCGGCGTCGCCGGCCTCGGTCCACACGCCGTTCATCTTGACGTTGGCCTTGGTCACCGCGGTCGGCATCGGGAAGCCGGGGTTGCCGCCCGGGGCCGCGTCGACCTGGGTGCCGTCACCATCGCCGCCATCGTCGTCGCCACCGCACGCGGCGGCGAGGAGGGTCGCGGAAGCCAGGCCAAGAACGATCGTGAGCCGCATGTATTCCTCCAGATAAGGCGCACGAGGTCCGTGTAAACGTCCCTCGGCGTTTCCGCCTTGTATCGGAAACTTGCCGGAGTTTGCAACAACTCCCGCCGCTCCGACCGGGGGGTAACCGGGCCTCGATCACAGCGTAGAAGCGCCCGTGGCGTTGAGATTTTCAACGTCGCTTCGCTCGTTTAGCGCCTTGCCACCCCCCGGAGGCACCCGGTAAGAACCCGAGCACACCCTCGAAGAGGATTCCAATGCCTCGTGACATTCGTCAGATCCGTGAGCTCCTCGGTGACCAGGCCCCCCTGCTCGACCACGTGTCGAGGACCATCCCGAAGGAGTCCCTGATCATCCCCGGCCCGCGGTACGTCGACGACGTCTTCACGCTGACCGATCGCACCCCGCGCGTGCTGGGCGCGATGCAGCGCATGTTCGACACCGGCCGCCTCGCCGGGACCGGCTACCTGTCGATCCTGCCGGTCGATCAGGGCATCGAGCACTCGGCCGGCGCGTCGTTCGCGCCCAACCCGCTCATGTTCGACCCCGAGAACATCGTCAAGCTGGCGGTCGAGGGCGGGTGCAACGCGGTCGCGTCGACCTTCGGCGCGCTCGGCGCGGTGGCCCGCAAGTGGGCCCACCGCATCCCGTTCATCGTCAAGATCAACCACAACGAGCTGCTGTCGTACCCCAACACCTACGACCAGACGCTGTTCGGCACCGTCCGCACCTGCTTCGACATGGGCGCGGCCGGCATCGGCGCGACGGTGTACTGGGGCTCGCCCGAGTCGCGGCGCCAGCTCAAGGAGCTCGCCGAGGCGTTCGCCCAGGCCCACGAGCTCGGCATGTTCACCGTCCTGTGGTGCTACGTGCGCAACAACGCGTTCAAGACCAAGGACGCCGACCACAACGTGTCGGCCGACCTCACCGGCCAGGCCAACCACCTCGGCGTGACCATCCACGCCGACATCATCAAGCAGAAGATGCCCGAGGGGAACGGCGGCTACAACGACCCCGCCCTCAAGGGGTTCGGCAAGACCCACAAGAAGGTCTACTCCGAGCTGACCAGCGACAACATCATCGACCAGACCCGCTACCAGGTGGCCAACTGCTACATGGGCCGGATCGGGCTGATCAACTCGGGCGGCGCGTCGGGCGACAACGACCTGCGCGACGCGGTCGCCACCGCGGTCATCAACAAGCGGGCCGGCGGCATGGGCCTGATCAGCGGCCGCAAGGCGTTCCAGCGGCCGTTCAAGGACGGCGTCGACCTGCTCCACGCCATCCAGGACGTCTACCTGAACAAGGATGTCACGATCGCCTGACCGCTCGGCGCGGGGACGCCGCAAGATCTTCCGGTCGGCACGCGTCCCCTGCTACGATCGGCGGCTGCGGTGCCGAGACTCGGCGAGATCCTTCTGCAGCTGGAGCTGATCAACGAGGAGCAGCTCCACGAGGCGCTGTCCGCCCAGGTCATCTACGGCGGCCGGCTCGGCACCAACCTGGTCGAGGCTGGCCACCTCCAGCTCGACCAGCTGGCCAAGGCGCTGGCCCGACGCCACCGCGTCCCGGCCGCGCTCGGCGCCCACTTCGATCGCTGCGACGCGGCGATCCAGCAGCGGGTGCCGTCCGAGGTCGCCGCCAAGTGGCGCGCGGTGCCGATCGGCCGGCTCGCCCACGACTCCCGCCGGCTGGCGATCGCCGTGCGCGATCCGCTGCCCGAGCACGGCCGCGGCGAGCTGGCCTTCCACCTCGACATCGACAGCGAGGACCTGGTCCAGGCCATCGCGCCCGAGCTGCGCATCCACTACCACCTCGAGCTCGGCTACAAGATCCCGCGCGCCAACCGGTTCCTGCGGGTCAAGAGCCGGATCCCGACCGGGCTACCGGTGCCCCCGGCGTCGGTCGAGGAGACCGACCTCACCGGCTGGCGGTTCGAGCGCGACGCGTCGGGCAAGGGCTCGCTGGTCAAGGCCGGCGAGGCCCCGGTGCCGAGCACGCCGGCGGCCCCGCCGGAGGTGCCGCGCGCCAGCTCCGAGGACAAGACGATCGACCAGCCGCCGGTGATCGCGACGTCGCCGCCGTGGGAGCGCCACGACACCGCGGTCGACGTCGAGGTCGACGACGACGACGACGACACCGCGGCCGACAACCTCGGCACCCGCAGCGACCCGGCGCTGCGGGTGCCGAGGTTG
>Ga0247829_10001271_pt1 | contig 11293 bp, 11 predicted proteins | sample 12C_Control_Day4_FD_207765 | JGI IMG/M metagenome (GOLD analysis project Ga0247829, IMG submission 207765) | Soil microbial communities from agricultural site in Penn Yan, New York, United States - 12C_Control_Day4 | ecosystem: Environmental > Terrestrial > Soil > Agricultural land | place... | reverse complement strand
GGACCAGGTTCCCGAAGCTCGGGTACTTCCGCTCCAGGTAGTAGTCCCGCTCCGGATCCGGGATGCTTCCCGGTGCACGCGTGTCGCCCGCCTTGACCGGCACCCACACGCGGCCGTCGTTGCGCAGCGATTCCGACATCAGCGTGAGCTTCGACTGGTAGTCGCCGCTCACCGGGATGCAGGTCGGGTGGATCTGGGTGAAACACGGATTCGCGAACAGCGCCCCACGGCGGTGGGCCCGCCAGGAAGCGGTGACATTGCATCCGCGCGCATTGGTGGAGAGGTAGAAGACGTTGCCGTAGCCGCCGGTGGCGAGCACGACGGCATCGGCGGCGTGCGACTCGATCTCGCCGGTGACGAGGTCGCGCGTCACGATCCCCCGCGCCCGTCCGTCGACCGTCACGATGTCGAGCATCTCGCTCCGCGAGTGCATCAGGACGCCGCCGCGCTGCACTTCCTTCTCCAGCGCCTGGTACGCACCGAGCAGGAGCTGCTGGCCCGTCTGGCCGCGCGCATAGAAGGTGCGCGACACCTGCGCGCCGCCGAACGACCGGTTGGCAAGGAAGCCGCCGTATTCGCGCGCGAACGGCACCCCCTGAGCCACGCACTGGTCAATGATGCGGACACTGATCTCGGCGAGGCGATAGACATTGGACTCGCGCGCGCGGAAGTCGCCGCCCTTGATCGTGTCGTAGAACAGCCGCCAGACGCTGTCGCCGTCGTTCTGGTAGTTCTTGGCGGCGTTGATGCCACCCTGGGCCGCGATCGAGTGCGCCCGGCGGGGCGAGTCCTGGAAGCAGAAGCACTTCACGTTGTAGCCCAGCTCGCTCATGCTGGCAGCCGCCGAGGCACCCGCCAGCCCGCTCCCGACCACGATCACCGTGAACTTCCGCTTGTTCGCGGGGTTCACGAGCTTGAGGTCGAACTGGTGGCGCTCCCACTTCTCGGCGAGAGGACCAGGCGGAATCTTGGCGTTCAACTCCATGCCATCTCCAGTAAACGAATCGTGAACTCAGTGCCCGTGGCCGCAGTTGCCGTTCCCCTTCACGCGGTCGCGGTTCCCCCTCACGCAGTGTCTATTGTACGACCCCCAGCAGCACCGCAAGCGGCACCACGGCAAATCCCACCGCAATGATGATCGCGATTGCGACCGCCGCTCCCCGCTTGAGCGGCGACACCGAGGCCGGGGCCACACCCAGCGTCCGCAGGCTGCTCCACGCCCCGTGATACAGGTGCAGCCCGAGCGCCGCCATCGCCACGATGTAGAACACGGCGATCAGGGGGCGCCGCATCGAGCCCAGCAGGTTGGCGTAGGCGTCACCTTCCTGGAACGCCGGGTTCACGGTGCCGATCGTCAGGTCGAGCAGGTGATAGATGATGAAGGCCAGCAGCAGTACCCCGCCCCAGCGCAGCGTCCGCGAGGCCAGCGTCGACACCTGGGGCGTACGGGCGGCGTACTCGATCGGCCGTGCCGCGCGGTTCCGCATGGTGAGCTGGTAGGCCGCCACCACGTGCAGCACCAGCGCCAGCAGCAGGACCACCCTGGCGCCCCACAGCAGTTCGTTCAGCGGGCCATGCAGCAGATGACCATAGGCGTTGAGCCGTTCCGCGCCCTGGAACACCTGCAGGTTTCCCACCATGTGGCCGATCACGAACAGCACCCCGATGATGCCGGTGACCCCCATGACCGCCTTCTTGCCGACGGAGGAATCCCAGAACGCAGCCAGCCGGTTCATTCGGTTCACGCCTGGAGGGTGACCATCGTGCTGCGAACCGCTTCCGCCGATGCGGTGAGTGCCGTGCGCTCATCGGCCGACAGCGCGATCTCGACGATCTGCTCCAGCCCACCGCGTCCGATCTTCACCGGCACCCCGCAGAACACGTCCTTCAACCCGAATTCGCCGGTGAGCCACGCCGAGCATGGCAGGATCCGCTTCTTGTCGTGCGCGATCGCTTCCACCATCTGCACCGCCGCCGCGCTCGGCGCGTAGTACGCCGACCCCGTCTTGAGGAAGGCCACGATCTCCGCCCCGCCGTTCCGCGCGCGGTCCACGATCGCGTCCAGCTTCGCCTGGTCGATCAGCTGCGTCACCGGGATCCCCGACACCGTGGTGTAGGACGGCAGGGGCACCATCGTGTCGCCGTGCCCGCCAAGCACCATGGCCTGGATGTCTTCCACCGACACCCCGATCGCCTCGGCGAGGAACATCCGGTAACGTGCCGTGTCCAGCACCCCCGCCATTCCGATCACCCGCTCGCGCGGAAAACCCGTGGCCTTCATCGCCACATAGCACATCACGTCGAGCGGGTTCGAGACCACCACCACGATCGCGTTGGGGGCAACCCGCTTGATCTGCTCGCCCACCGACTTCACGATGCCGGCATTGGTCTTCACCAGGTCGTCGCGGCTCATTCCCGGCTTCCGCGCGATCCCAGCCGTCACCACGAACACCTCGGCGCCGGCCGCCTCGTCGTAGCCGTTGGTGCCGATGACCCGCGCGTCGAAGCCCTCGATCGGTCCGGACTGGTACTGGTCCAGGGCCTTGCCCTGCGGCACGCCCTCGATCACGTCGATGAGCACGACTGTGCGGGCCAGGTTCTTCTCGGCCAGACGCTGCGCTGCCGTAGCGCCTACGTTGCCGGCGCCGACCACCGCGACTTTCTGGAGCATGCCGCGAGCCTCTGAAGGAAGTTTTGGATGCTTGCTAAGGTGCGGAAACGTAGCGAGTTAGCGTCCGGGATTCAAACTGAAGAATTGCTCAAGACTCCTTCACACGGCCTTGCGTGCCGCAAGCGGATACTGCAGCCATGGCAGTGCCAATGCGTGCGCCACCCGAGGAAGCCATCGCCCCGCAGGGCGAACTGGGCGAGCTCCTGCACCTTGAGGCGCGGCTCGCTGAACGGGCGAGAGCGCTGGAGCTCGAGGCGGCGGGCATCCGGGCGAGCGCTCTGGCGCAAAGGGCCGCCATCGAGGAGGCGTCCGCCGCACGGCTCGACCTCGAATTGAAGGCACTGGACGAGAGGCTGGAGCAGGCGCGCCGGACCCGGATCGAGTCCATCCGGAAGGCTGCTGAGGAAGTGGCTCTCCGGCTTCGCGCGATCGATGACGTATCGGTTCATGCACTCGCGGAGCACGCAGCTGCGCAGGTTCTGGCCGCCGCATCGGAGGATTCGAGTTCATGATCCTCCCCATGGCCAAGCTCCGCATTCTCGGCCCGCGATCGCGACTGCCTCTCACGATCGAGGCGTTGCAGGACACGGGCCTTCTCCATTTCGCGCCAGCTCGCGGGCAGTCCCCGGTTCGCACGGCGCCGCTTTCGCCCGTCGAGGCCCGGAAGCAACGCCAGCTCGGTCGCATGCTGCAGGATGTGGACACGGCGCTCGAAGGTATTGGGTGCAGTGCGCAGAAGGGCGCACGCATCGACCCTTCAGTCGCGAACCTCGCCCGCCACGCGCGCCTTGCCCGGCGCGTGCGTCGGGAGGCCGCGGGACTGACGGAACGCCTCGCCCGGCTCGAGGAAGAGCGGGCACTTATCGAACGCTACCGGCCGTTCTTCGCTGCGTTCCGGGCGCTCGAGGCGGCCCGCGGCACGATACCCGACTTGATCGCCTACCACGTGGTGTTGCGCCGGGAGCAGGCCAGCGCACTCCCCGCCCTTCGCACCGCCCTGGGACAGGCCCTCGGCGATGCCTTCGAGCTCTACTCGCAGATGCTGCCGAGCGGCGAGGTGGCGGCACTGCTGCTGGTGCCGCGCTCGGCGAGCGAACGGATCGACCGACTGCTCGCAGAGACGCGGGTGCACGAGATCCCGGTGCCGCACGGGTACGGCGGCTCCCTCGCTGACGCCATTCCGCGCATGCTGACGCGGAGCGAGCAGCTGCCCGGTGACCTCGCCAGCGCGCGCTCCGGCCTGGAGCAACTGGCTCGCGCCAACGGCGCGGCGCTGGCCGGAACGAGGGCGACGATTCACGACCTGCTCGCCCGCTACGACACCCTCATCCAGGCCGGCGTCACGGAGCACGCCTTCGTGATCGATGGATGGGCGCCCGAAACCGCTGAGCCGCGCCTCCGCGAAGTCCTGACGACCCGCCTCGGTGCCGACATCGTGGTCGAGCACCTCGGACGGGAGCAGTGGCGGGCCGAGGACGCTCCCGTGGTGCTCTCCAATCCGCGACTGTTCCGGCCGTTCGAGATGCTGACCCGCGTCGTGCCCCTGCCCCGGTACGGCACGATGGACCCCACACCTTTCGTTGCGGTGTTCTTCCCGATGTTCTTCGGGCTCATCCTGGGCGACGTCGGCTACGGTCTCATGCTCGCTGCCGGCGCCCTGGCCGCGCACCATTGGTCCAAGCCCAATTCCACCAGACGCGCCATCGCCAGGATCGCCGGCGCGTGTGCACTGTTTTCGATCGCGTTCGGCATCGGCTTCGGGGAGTTCTTTGGTGACCTCGGGCGCCGCTGGTTCGGGCTCCGGCCCGTGCTCTTCGACCGGGGCGAAGAGGTCATCTCCTTCCTCACCCTCGCGCTGGCCATCGGCATCGTGCACATGGTGCTCGGGCTCGTGCTCGGTGTCATCTCCAGTGCCAGGACGGCCCATCCCCGTGCGGCCATCGGGCGCGGGCTGTCGGCGCTGATGGTGGTACTTGTGCTGGTCGCCATCCTCGCCGCGCTGAACGCGCTGCCGCGTGCGTTCCTCACCCCGGCAGTCGTCGTGGTGCTGGTGACCTTCCCCATCATCGTGATTCTGGAGGGGATCGTGGCGCCGATCGAGCTCTTCTCCAATTTCGGGCACATCCTGAGCTACGCCAGAATCATGGCGCTTGGCACGGCCTCGGTCATGCTGGCCATCGTCGCCAACCAGATGGTGGGCGCCATGGGCAGCGTGGTCGTGGGCGCGCTGTTCGCGCTGCTGTTCCATCTCGTCAACTTCGGCCTCAGCCTCTTCACCCCGACGATCCACGCGCTTCGCCTGCACTACGTGGAGTTCTTCGGAACGTTCTACAGTCCCGGCGGCGTGCGCTATCAGCCGCTGGGTCACTGGACCCCGACGTCGGAAACGACGGCTTAACCACAGGAGCAAGACCATGGAGCTCGCCTGGATCACGCTGAGTGCCGCACTGGCGATCGGGATTCCTGCGATCGCGACGGCGTGGGCGCAATCGCGCATCGGCCCCGCTGCCGCGGCGAGTCTCGCGGAAAAGCCGGAGTTGAGCACGACGGTCATCATCATGATCGCGATTCCCGAGACGATGGTGATCCTGGGGTTCGTGGTCGCCGTCATCATCATGCTGCGGGGCGGCGCTGCCCCCGTCGGCTGAGGCATCATGGCGCTCACCGATCTCCTGCGGACGCTGGAGCGTGAAGCCACGGCACGGGCGGACATCCGCCTGGCGGAAGCGCGCGCCGAGGCAGAGCGCCTGACGGCAGCCCACGCCGCCGAACTGGCCGCACACCGGGAACAGGCGCTGGCGGCTCGCGCGCGGCAGCTTCGCTCGGAGGGCGAGCGGGGCGTCGTCGCCGCAACCCGGGATGCCGAACGGATCCGGCTGCTGGCGCAGCACGAGCTTCTCGATCGGGTGCATGACCGCGCACGCCTCAACCTCGTGCAGCATGCGGGCACGACCGGGGGCCGGGCCGCCGTTGCCGGGCTGCTGTCCCGCGCAAAGACGTATCTGGGTGACGCCGCGGCCACGGCCCGGGTCATCCCGCAGCCCACCGGAACTCGCGTCGCGGCGCTTGATGACAGCGTTGAGGTGGACGCCACGCTCGCCGGCGTGCTCGAGCGCCTGTGGCCCGGCCTGGCGATGGAGATCGTGCGACAGACGGAGTCACTGCGGTGACGGCGCGGTGGGAAGCCCCAAACGCCCGTGCACGCGGCCTTGCCACGCACCTGCTGTCGGACGAAACCATGTCCGTCGTGGCTGCCGCGCCCGACCTCGCGGCCATGATCAGCCTGCTCGAGGGTGCGGGCATCGTCATCCCGGAAGGAGACAGGCTCACACCGCTGGCGATCGAACTGGGCATCCGGCGCGCCGCCGCAGGCGAGCTCCGGCGGCTCGCGCGCTGGTTCGGTGAGGGCAGCGCAGGGCCGGCCCTGGTGTTCGGAGACGAGGATCGCCGCTCCGTGCGAGCGATGCTCCGCGGTGCAGCGGCGGGGGCGTCGGCCGAAACGCGTCTCGCCGGCTTGATACCCACACCGCAGCTCCCGGAGCGGGCGCTGGCGGAACTCGCGGCGCAACCCCGCGTATCGGACGTCGCCGCACTGCTGGTGACCTGGAACCACCCCCTGGGTTCCGCGCTCCTGTCCGCAGCTGGTGCGCCCGACACCGAGCCGGAAGTGCTGCGTCTTGAACTCGAAGTGGATCGGTGGTTTGCCAAACGGGCGGACGCGGCGGCGAGGCAGGGCGGCCGCACTTTCCGCCGCTATGTCGAACAGTCGATCGATCTCGATAATGCCCGGAGTGCGTTGCTGCTCGCGGCATCGGATGCAGAGCTCCCTGCCGATGACTTCTTCCTCAGTGGCGGCCGTCACGTGTCGCGTTCGGCATTTCAGGATGCCGCGAGGTCGGGCTCCACCCTGGCCGCGGCGCGGCACCTCGCCCGCCCGCTCGCGCCGCTCGGCGTTGGCGGGACGCTCGCGCAGCACGCTGGTGATCTGGCTCGTCTCGATGAGGCGCTGCTTCGCGCCCGGATCAGCGCCCTCCGGCTGGAGGCGCGCCGCGACCCGCTCGGTGCCGCACCCGTGCTTGGATACGTGCTGGGCCTGCGCGCACAGGTAGTGGCGCTTCGCCGGTGTCTGTGGGGAATCGAGCTTGGCATGCCACCCGCGACCCGGGCCGCTGCGCTCAAGGAGCTCGAACCGTGAGCTACGCGGTGCGCGTACTCGCGCGGCCCGCGGTCGCCGCGGGGTTCCGGCTGGCCGGGCTGCCATCGCTGGAGGCGGCGAGCCGCGCGGACGGTGCGCGGCAGGTTGCTACGCTGCTCGATGAACCGGGCCTCGGCGTGATCCTGGTGGAGGCCGAAATCTTCGACGCGATGTCCGACGAGGTTCGTCATGAACTTTCCCGGCGTCCGCTGCCCATGGTGGTACCATTTCCCGGTCCGTCATGGGAGCCGGCCGCCAAGCGGCCGGACGCTTTCATTGCCGATCTGCTCAGGCAGGCGATCGGGTATCAGGTGAAGCTCGCATGACCGCGCCAGTCCTCACCCGCGTGACCGGCGCACTCGCCGAGGCACGGCCGCTGCGCGGGGCCTCGCTGTACGAAGTGGTACGCGTCGGGCATCGCGGTCTGCTCGGCGAGGTGATCCGGGTGCAAGACGACGTCGCCACGCTGCAGGTGTACGAGGAGACCACCGGGCTGGAGGTTGGTGATCCAGTAGAACCCAGCGGGAGGGCGCTCGCCCTTCCTTTGGGTCCCGGCCTGCTCGGATCCATCTTCGACGGGGTTGGGCGGCCGCTCGAGCGGCTCGCCGAGCTGACGGGCGACTTCGTGCAACCGGGCGCGCGGGCCCCCACACTCGATCCCGCCGCGCGCTGGGAATTCCGGCCGCAGTGCCAGTCCGGCGACGACGTGCACGAGGGTGACGTGCTCGGCACCGTGATCGAACGCGACGTGCTGGAGCATCGCGTCCTCGTCCCCCCGGGCGTTGGCGGACGCATCGCGCGACTCGCTGCCGGTCAGTTCACGGTCGTGGACGCCATCGGAAGCCTGGAGGACGGCACGCCGCTCCGACTGGCGCACGAGTGGCCGGTGCGTCGCCCGCGTCCCGTCCGCTCCCGGCTCCCGGACGACCGTCCGCTGGTCACGGGGCAGCGTGTATTCGACCTGCTCTTCCCTGCGGCCGAGGGGGGCACGGTGGCGGTGCCCGGCGGCTTCGGCACGGGCAAGACGATCATCGAGCAATCCCTCGCCAAGTACGCGGAAGCCGACATCGTCGTCTACATCGGTTGCGGTGAGCGCGGGAACGAGATGTCGGAGGTCCTGCGCGAGTTCCCCCGGCTGATCGACGCGCGCACCGGCCGCTCCATCATGGACCGCACCGTGATGGTGGTGAACACCTCCAACATGCCGGTCGCGGCGCGGGAGGCCTCCGTGTATGTCGGGATCACGATCGCGGAGTACTACCGCGACATGGGATACCGGGTCGCAGTGCTGGCCGACAGCCTGTCGCGCTGGGCGGAGGCCCTGCGCGAGATTGCCGCCCGGCTCGCGGAGATGCCGGGCGAGGAAGGCTATCCGACCTACTTGTCGAACCGGCTGGGACAGTTCTACGAACGCGCCGGCCGGGTCACTGCGCTCGGCCGGCCGCCGCGCGAGGGGTCCCTCACCGTCATCGCCGCCATCTCCCCGCCCGGTGGCGATCTCTCGGAGCCGGTCACCCAGGCGACATTGCGCGTGGCTGGTGCGCTGTGGGCGCTTGATCCCTCGCTCGCCAACCAGCGGCAGTTTCCCGCGGTCGACTGGGAAACGAGCTACTCCCTGTATGCCGATCAGGTGGCACCATGGTTCGTGCGGGCGACCTCACCGGACTGGCCTGACCTCCGGCGGACCGTCCTCGAGTTGCTGCAGCGCGGCCAGGAACTGCGCGACATCGCCGGCCTCGTCGGCCCCGAGGCGCTACAGGATGAAGACCGGCTCGTGCTCGAGAGCGCGCGCATCTTCCGCGAGCTGATTCTTGGCCAGAGCGCCTACGATCCCAACGACGCGTCGTCGCCGCTCATCAAGACCCACGAGCTCGTGGCTCTCGCGGTCACGCTGCACCGGAGGGCGCTTGGCGCGCTCCAGCGGGGCCTGCCCTTCGAGCGGCTCAATCTCGGGCCGATTCGCCGGGCACTCGCCGCCGCGCGCGGCGCGGCAGCCTCCGAGCGGGGCGAGCGGGCCGCCGCGGCACGCACGCTGATCGAGGCTCTGGGCGCGGAGGCGGCGTCATGAGTGGCCTGCCGCGGACCTTTCATGGGGCCAGCGGCGCGTCAGGTCCCCTGCTCTTCCTCCGGAACACGCACCGGGCCGCCCTGGGCGAGTGGGTGACCGTTCAAACGCCAGGCGAAGCGCCGCGCCGCGGGCAGGTTATCGACGCGGGCGAGACGGTGACGGTAGTGCAGGTACTGGAGGAAACCATCGGGCTGGCACCCGCGACCTCCGACATTACGCTCAGCGGTGACGTCGCGCAGGTCACGGTTGGACGGGAGCTGCTCGGGCGTGCGTTCAACGGCGTGGGTGCCCCGCGTGACGACCTGCCTCCTCCGGTTGGCGACGCCCTCCGCCCGATCTGGGGCGCGCCCATGAACCCCGCCCGGCGGCTCAAGCCGGAAGACTTCATCGAGACCGGCATCTCAGCCATCGACGGCATGAACACGCTGGTACGCGGCCAGAAGCTTCCGGTCTTCTCCGGTCCCGGGCTTCCTGCGCTCGAACTCGCGGCCCAGATCGTGGAGGGTGCCCGCGCGCCCCACGGCGAGCCGTTCGCCGCCATCTTCTGCGCCATCGGCATCACGGCGCGCGAGACGCGCACATTCCTCGATCGGCTCGAGCGCAGTGGCGCCATGGGGCGCAGCGTCCTTTTCCTGAACGAGACGAGAGACCCGAGCATCGAACGCATCCTCGCTCCGCGCGTGGCACTCGCCGAGGCCGAATACCTCGCCTTCGAGGCCGGGGTGCACGTGCTCGTGGTGATGGCCGACCTGAGCAACTACTGCGAGACCCTCCGGGAAATCGCCACCGCACGGGAGGAGATCCCGGGCCGTCGCGGCTATCCGGGCTACATGTACACCGATCTCGCGACTCTGCTGGAGCGCGCGGGCATGCTGCAGGGTCGGCCGGGGTCGGTGACCCAGATCCCGATCCTGACGATGCCCGACGACGACATCACGCACCCCATTCCCGACCTCACGGGATACATCACCGAGGGCCAGATCGTGCTGAGCCGTGAGTTGCACCGGAAGGGTGTGGCACCGCCGATCGACGTCCTGCCGTCGCTCTCGCGGCTGATGAATGCGGGCATCGGCGAGGGCCGCACCGTCCGCGAGCACCGCGAGTGGGCCGACCAGCTGTATGCGAGCTACACCCAGGGTCGCGAAGCCCGCCTGATGGCGGCCATCGTGGGCGAGTCCGGCCTGGGCGAGGCAGACCGCCGCGCCCTCACCTTCGCCGATCGCTTCGAGCGAGAGTTCGTCCATCAGGGCGGTACCCGCCGCACCATTGAGGAGACCGTCTCGCGCGGGTGGCAGCTCATCGATTCGATGCCACGGGATGACCTGCTGCGCATCCGGGATGCGACCTGGGATGCACGTCAGGCGGCCAGCACGCGTGCCGCCCGTGTTGCGCCGTGAGCACCGGTCGCGGCGGCGCGCCGACGCGCCAGAATCTCCTCCGCAGCCGTCGGCGCCTCGAGCGCGTGAACAAGGGGGTGGGACTGCTCCGACGGAAGCGCGAGGCCCTGGTGACCGAGCTGTTCCGGATCGCACGGCCCGCCGCGGATCAGCGCATGTCCATCGCCGACTGCGCGGCCCGTGCCTATCCGGCCCTGCTCGCCGCGCTCGCGGACCAGGGCGCCGCCTCACTGCGGGTCATCGGCTGGCCACCGAGGGAACTGAAGGTGGAGATGCGGCCGACGCAGGTGTGGGGCATTCCGATCTCGGAACTGCTGCAGCGGCCGCCGGTGCAGCGGAGCCTTGCCGCCCGCGCTACTCCGCCGGGGAGCACCGGCACGGCCCCGGTCAGCGCGGCCACCGAGTTCGAGTTGCTGATCGAGCTGCTGCTTGATGCGGCCAATCGCGAGACGCTGTTGCGGCGCCTTGGAGAGGCGGTGTCCCGCACCTCGCGCCAGGTCAATACCCTCGAGCGCCGGGTCGGGCCCGATCTCGGCCAGCGCATCATGCTCATCCGGCGCGCACTGGACGAGCGCGAGCGCGAGGAGCACCTGCGGCTGAGTCGACTCCAGCGCCGGCGATCTGCGCGGCCTGCTGCGGGATTCGCTAGTTCGGTCCCGTGACCCCGGCCACCGTCGCCAGCACCCCCTCGAAATCGTTGAACGTGAGCGACTTCGGCTTCGACGCCACGTCCGGCAGCGTCACGGTTGATTCCGGCCCCTGCACCAGCACCCGTGTGCGGAGCACGCTCCCGTCGCTCATCGTCAGCGTCACGGGCACGTACATCCTGAATGTCTTCGCCACTCCTTCCTGCGTCACTCTCACGACCGGCTTGAACACCCCGGTCCCGGGGTCGTTGATCGTCCACGCCACCTTGTAGGTCGGGATCTGCGTCCCCCGCACCCATTGGTCGAAGAACCACC
>Ga0247829_10001270_pt1 | contig 11294 bp, 8 predicted proteins | sample 12C_Control_Day4_FD_207765 | JGI IMG/M metagenome (GOLD analysis project Ga0247829, IMG submission 207765) | Soil microbial communities from agricultural site in Penn Yan, New York, United States - 12C_Control_Day4 | ecosystem: Environmental > Terrestrial > Soil > Agricultural land | place: USA... | reverse complement strand
ACCTGCTCGTCCACGAACCTGCGACCGTCGGGCGGGGTCCGCCGCCGCTCAATCCACAGCGTGTGTGGTCGAGCGGATCGCGGACGGCGATACGTTCACCTGCCGCGACGGGCGGAGGGTGCGCCTCATCGGCATCGATGCGCCCGAGCTGGCGCAGGGCGAGTCCGGACGGCAGGCACGCGCCGCGCTACGTCGGCTCGCCCCGCCTGGAGCATCCGTGCGCCTGGAGCGAGATGTCGCCCCTCGCGACCGGTACGGCCGCGAGCTGGCTCACGTCTGGAGCGGCTCCCGGCTGGTGAACGAGGCGCTGGTCCTCGAAGGATGGGCGATGCTCTACACCGTGCCCCCGAACGTCAAGTATGCCGAGCGACTGGAGCGGGTGCAAAAGCAGGCTCGAGCGGCCGGCGCTGGCCTGTGGGGAAGCGGGGGGTTCGCCTGTGCGCCGTCGGCGTATCGACGAGGGGAGTGCCGCTGACTCAGGGGACCAGGGGCGCTCCCGCCCGCCGCACCAGCAGCAGATCCGTGATGTTGTCCATGGTGAGCAAGCCCACGAGCCGCCCGGTCGAGTCCACCACCGGCAGGGCGGGCAACCCGCTGGCGCGGAGGCGCTCCAGCGCCTCCTGAAATCCCAGCGTCGGCGCCACCACCGGCGCCTGAGCCGCCATCACCTCGCCGACGGTGGAGTCCTGCCCCCGCTGGCTCAGCCCCTTGATGATGTGGTCGCGCGTCAGAATTCCCTCGACCCGCCCGTTGTTGTCCACCACCGGGAACTCGCGCTGCTCGCTGGAGAGGAGCAGCTCGACCGCATGTGCCAGCGACGCGTGGATGGGAATGCTCCGGAAGTCGGTCACCATCATCTGGGCCGCGTTCAGTCCCGCGCCCGCGGCGCGCGTCTCCACGGCGGCGGCCTCGGCGCCGGCGCCAAGAAAGACGAAGAGCGAGATCAGGAGCAGGATCGGCATCCCTGCGGTGAGACCGTAGAAGCCGGCCACGACCGCGCTCGCCTGGCCCAGGCGCGCCGCGATCCTGGTGCCCGCCACCAGTCCCAGCCTGCTCGCGAGCAGCGCTCGCAGCACCCGTCCCCCATCCATGGGAAACGCGGGGAACAGGTTGAAGAGCAGCAGGTAGAGGTTCACCCGCATCAGGTTGTCGAGGAACGGTCCGGCCGGCTGGAGGCCCCACAGCGACGGCTCGGGCCCCGACACGGCGAGCACCAGGTAGAGGAGGACGACGATGGCGAGGGTCACCGCGGGCCCCGCCAGCGCGATGAGCAGCTCCTGCCGGGGCTCGTCGGGAATGCGCTCGAGGCGGGCGACGCCGCCGATGGGGAGGAGGATGACGTCCGGCGTCCGCACCCCGAAGCGTCGGGCCATCAGGATGTGGCCGAACTCGTGGAACAGCACACAGGCGAACAGCGCGAGCAGCGAGAGCGCGGCGAGCAGCGCGCCCGACGGACCGCCCTGCTGGTACCCGGCCATCGCCCAGAAGGCGACGAGGATGAAGAAAGTGAGGTGGACCTTGACCTCGGTCCCCGCCACCCGTCCGATCGTGATGGTCCAGCCCATCCGGCGCCTCCGCTCCGCCCGTCGTCGGGCTCCACCCAAAGATAGGCGGAGCGGAGGTTCCGCGGCTCAGCCGATCGCGCGGAGCCCCAGCCGGAGTCGGCCGTTGAAGTCGAGCTGCGCGCCGCTGGCGCAGATCGCCAGCGACGGCGGCGCCACCGGTTCCACCCGGTCGAGCCCGAGCGGATCCCGCTCCGCCCAGCAGGCCATCGCGCGGCGGAGGATGATCTGGGCCTCGATGGCCGGGAGGCTGAACGAGCGGACGTAGTGCATGATGGACTCGTCCGGAGTGCACTCGTCCGCAAGCAGCTCGGCGATCTCGAGGGCCATACGCACATGGGTGGCGGCCACCGCCTCCTCGGCGATCGCGGCGGCGAGGCGGCACTCGAGGTTGGTCTCCTCCACGTACCGGGCGCGCCGCCGGAGCGCGCCGATCAGCTGGTCGGGGCGGAGGGGATTCCAGCCCGCCTCGGTCGCCACCTCGGGCTCCTCGGCCTCTTCCTCGATCATCGACGCCAGGGCGATCAGCGCCCGGGCGCGCACCGTGTCGCTCATCGGCGCGGGCACACCCACTTCGCGGAAGAACCGGTCCAGGGCCTCCTCGATCGAAAGCTGAGTCTTGAGCCGCCGGACGAACTCGGCGGCCTGGAGCTGGTACGTATCGGCGAGCGCTTCCCAGGCGCGGGCGAACAGCACCTGGAGGCGCAGACGGGTCGAGGCCGAGAACCGGCGAGTCGAGATCAGGCTGGGCGCTGCCATGAGGACCTCCCAATCTTCTGTACGGTGGTGCAGCCCGCTGCTTCCGGGTCTCCGCGGGTGCAACTCCTGAAAGTGCGAGCTTCGTGCCTGCCGGCGCGTTCTCGTGCCCACGGGGAAGTCGTGCCCGGAGTGCCGTTTACCCCCGAGATGACGGCGCCTGCACCACCCCGAGAAGGCCCGTTGTCGCGGTGCCGCCACGACGCTTTCCATGACTGTCGATTCCCATTACAATTGCCCCTTCGCCCCTCAGCAGGAGTTCGACATCGCCACTACCGTCGCCCCGCCCACCTGGACCGTAAAGGACGCGGAGAAGCTGTACAACATGAACGGATGGGGGCTCGGCTACTTCCGCATCAACCCCGACGGCCACGTCACCGTGCACCCGGATGCCAACCGGAAGCGCGGGCTCGATCTCTACCACCTCGCCACCGATCTCCATGCCCAGGGCGTGGGCCTGCCACTGCTGCTCCGCTTTTCCGACATCCTGAAGTCGCGGATCGAGGCCCTCTCGGGCGAGTTCTCCAACGCGATCAAGGAGTTCGGGTACGACGGGAGCTACACCACCGTCTACCCGGTGAAGGTCAACCAGCAGCGCCACGTGGTGCAGGAGATCGTGGAGTTCGGCGCGCCCTACGGCGTTGGCCTCGAGTGCGGAAGCAAGCCCGAGCTCCAGGCGGTGCTGGGCCTCAACGAGGACACCCGGCATCTGATCGTCTGCAACGGCTACAAGGACGAGGAGTACATGCGGCTGGCCCTGATGGGCCAGAAGCTGGGCCACACCGTGATGGTCGTGCTGGAGCAGCTCAACGAGCTGGACGTCCTGCTCAAGGTGGCCGACGAGATGGGCGTGGCTTCGACCGCGGGGGTCCGGATCAAGCTGGCGACCGAGGGCTCGGGCCGCTGGGCCAAGAGCGGCGGCGAGCGCTCGAAGTTCGGACTCTCGGCGGTGGAGCTGATGCGGCTCCTCGACGAGCTGGAGCGGCGGGGGCGGAAGGACATCCTCAAGCTGGTGCACTTCCACCTGGGAAGTCAGATCACCGACATCCGCCATGTGAAGGCCGGCCTGGAAGAGATCAGCCGATACTACGCCGAGCTGCGGGGCATGGGGTTCGACATCTCCCACGTGGACGTGGGCGGCGGCCTGGGCGTCGACTACGACGGCTCCCGCTCGACCCGGTCGGCGAGCGTCAACTACACCATGCGGGAGTACGCCAGCGACGTCGTCTACACCATCGGCACCGCCTGCCGCACCGAGGAGCTGCCGATGCCGCACATCATCAGCGAGTCGGGCCGGGCGCTCACGGCACACCACGCCCTGCTGCTGGTGGACGTGACCGACGTCGAGTCGCTGGTGGAGCCCGCGCCGCCGGTTCTGCGCGAGGACCCGCATCCGCTGCTGCAGGAGATGGCGGAGAACCTCGAGGCGCTGAGTCCGGAGCGGATCGAGGAGGTCTTCCACGACGCGATCTTCGCCAAGGAGCGGACCCAGGAGTACTTCGCCAGCGGTGTCTTCTCGCTGCGCGACAAGGCGGACGCGGAGCAGCTGTACCTGGCCACGCTTCACGCTCTTCAGCAGGCGATCGGGGACGACCGGACGTCGTTTCCGGAGATCACGGCTCACATCGACGCCGCCCTGGTGGACCGGTACTTCTGCAACTTCTCGGTGTTCCAGTCGCTGCCGGACCACTGGGCGATCGACCAGCTGTTCCCCATCATGCCGATCCATCGGCTCAGCGAGCCGCCCACCCGGCGGGGCACCCTCCAGGACATGACCTGCGACTCCGACGGGGTGATCGACCGCTTCGTGGGAGGGCGCAAGGGGAAGCCGTCACTCGAGCTCCACCCGGTGCACGAGGGCGAGCCCTACATCCTCGGCATCTTCCTCACCGGCGCCTACCAGGAGATCCTGGGCGACCTGCACAACCTCTTCGGCGACACCAACGCGGTCCACGTGCGGCTGACCGACCAGGGCTACGAGGTGACCGACCTGGTGCACGGCGACACGGTGACCGAGGTGCTCAACTACGTCCAGTTCCACGCCAGCGACCTGCTGGCCACTTTCCGCCGGAAGGTGGCCAACGCGAAGGGGCTGTCGCGGCAGGAGGCCAACTCGTTCATCGCGGACTTCGTGGCGGGGCTGGAGGGGTATACGTACCTGGAGGAGGATGTGGAGCGGGAGTAGAGGGCGGACCGGCGTCACCCGTCATCCCGAGGAGCGTAAGCGACGAGGGATCTTCTCACCCGGTCTCCGATGACCGCCGAGAAGATCCCTCGCTTCGCTCGGGATGACAGGTCCCGCCCGTCCGCCTACCCCTCCTTGTCCTCGTACATCTCCTTCAGCCTGCTCACCACGTTCGGGTCCGCCAGCGTCGTCGTGTCCCCGAGTGCGCGGCCCTCGGCGATGTCCTTGAGCAGCCGGCGCATGATCTTTCCGCTTCGGGTCTTGGGCAGGTCGGCGCTGAAGAGGATGTCGTCCGGCCGGGCGATGGCGCCGATCTTCCGGGTCACATGGTCGCGTAGGGCGTCGCGCAAGCTGGGCGACGGCTGGTTGCCTTCCTTCAGGGTGACGAACGCCGCCAGCGACTGGCCCTTGAGCTCGTGGCTCCGGCCCACCACAGCCGCCTCGGCGACCGCGGGGTGGTCCACCAGCGCGCTCTCGACTTCCATCGTCCCTATCCGGTGCCCGGCGACGTTCAGCACATCGTCCACCCGTCCCAGGATCCACCAGTATCCGTCCTCATCGAGCTTGGCCCCGTCGCCCGCGAAGTAGCGGCCCGGGAACCGGCTCCAGTAGGTCGCCTGATAGCGGGCATCGTCGCCATAGATCGTGCGCAGCATCCCCGGCCAGGGCTCGGACAGCGTCAGGAAGCCGCCGCCCCGCGCGAGGGCTTTGCCGCCGTTGTCCACGAGCTCGGCGACGATCCCGGGGTACGGTTGGGTCGCCGAGCCGGGCTTCGTGGTCGTCACGCCCGGGAGCGGGGTGATCATGATCCCGCCAGTCTCCGTCTGCCACCACGTGTCCACGATGGGACAGCGGCCCCCGCCGATGTGCTCGTGATACCACATCCAGGCTTCGGGATTGATCGGCTCGCCCACCGACCCCAGGAGGCGGAGGGTGGAGAGATCGTGCGCCCGTGGGTGCTCGACCCCCCACTTCATGAAAGCACGGACCGCGGTCGGGGCGGTGTACAACACGGTCACGCCGTAGCGCTCGATCAGCTTCCAGAACCGGTCTCGCTCGGGCCAGTCCGGGGCCCCCTCGTACATCACCACCGTCGCGCCGTTAGCCAGGGGACCGTAGACCACGTAGCTGTGGCCCGTCACCCAGCCGATGTCCGCGGTGCACCAGAACACGTCCTCGTCCTTGAGGTCGAAGACGTGTTTCGTGGTGGCGGCAACCTGAGTCAGATAGCCGCCGGTGGTGTGGACGATGCCCTTGGGCTTCCCAGTGGTCCCTGAGGTATAGAGGATGAAGAGCAGGTCCTCCGCGTCCATCGCCTCGGGGTCGCAGTGGTACGGCTCGGGGTCGAGGAGGCGATGCCACCAGTGGTCCCGTCCTTCCACCATGTTGGCGAACGACTCGTCGCCGGGGGAGCCGGAGCGCCGCTGGACCACGACGACGTGGCGGATCGAAGGGCACTCCCGCAGCGCCTCGTCGGCGAAGCGCTTGAGCGGCAGCACCTGTCCGCGCCGGTAACCACCGTCGGAGGTGATGAGCGCGACCGCCTGCGCGTCGTTGATCCGGTCCCGTAGGGACTCCGCCGAGAAACCGCCGAAAACTACCGAGTGGACGGCGCCGATCCGGGCGCAGGCGAGCATCGCGATCGCGGCCTGCGGCACCATCGGCAGATAGATCGCTACCCGGTCGCCCCGCTTGATGCCGAGGCGGCGGAGCGCGTTGGCGCAGCGGCTCACCTCCCGCGCGAGCTCCCAGTAGGTGAGCACCTGGCGATCGCCGGGCTCTCCCTCCCAGATGATCGCGGCCTTGTTGCGCCGGGGCCCGGTCAGATGTCGGTCGAGGCAGTTGGTGGAGACGTTGAGCTTGCCGCCGACGAACCACTTGGCGTGCGGCGGGTTCCACTCCAACACCCGGTCCCAGGGCCGGATCCAGTCGAGGGCGCGTGCCTGGTCGGCCCAGTACCCTTCCCGGTCCTGCGCGGCGGCCTGGTAGAGCGCCAGGGCCACGTTCGCGCGCGCCGCGAAGTCCGGGGGCGGGGGGAAGCGCCGGTGCTCCGAGAGCAGGGTAGCGAGCTGGTCGGTGGTCGTCACCCGCGCTTCTCGATCGGCACGAACGGCCGCTCCGCGCTTCCGGTGTAGATCTGGCGCGGCCGGGCGATCTTCTGGTCCTTGTCCAGCAGCATCTCCTCCCACTGGGCCAGCCACCCCGGCATCCGGCCCAGCGCGAAGAGCACGGTGAAGTACTCGGTGGGATAGCCCATCGCCTGGTAGATCAGGCCGGAGTAGAAGTCTACGTTGGGGTAAAGCTTCCGCTTGATGAAGTACTCGTCCTCCAGCGCGATCCGCTCCAGCTCCATCGCGATCTCCAGCTTCGGATTCAGCCCGGTCTCCCGGAACACGTCGTCGGCGACCCGCTTGATCAGCTTGGCCCGGGGGTCGTAGGACTTGTACACCCGGTGGCCGAAGCCCATCAGCCGGCCGCCGCCGCCCTTCACCTCCTTGATGAACGCCGGGATGTTCTTCTTGTCCCCGATCTCGTCCAGCATAGCGAGCACGGCCTCGTTGGCCCCGCCGTGAAGCGGTCCGTAGAGCGCCGCGATCCCGGCCGAGACGGCGGAGAAGGGGTCCACGTGCGACGACCCGACGCCACGTACCGCGCTGGTGGAGCAGTTCTGCTCGTGATCGGCGTGGAGGATGAGGAGGATCTCGAGCGCGCGCTGCAGCACCTTGTTCGGCTTGTGGCGGCCGCCGATGCTGAACGTCATGTTGACGAAGTTCGCGATGTAGTCGAGATCGTTGTCCGGGAACACGATCGGCAGCCCCCGGGAGTGGCGGAAGGCGAAGGCCGCGATGGTGGGCGCCTTGGCCAGGAGCCGCACCCGCTGGAGCTTGCGATTCTCGGGATCGTGGATGTTCTTGGCGTCGGGATAGAAGGTGGACATCGCTCCCACCACGCCGAGGAGGACGCCCATGGGGTGGGCATCGTAGCGGAATCCCTCGAGGAACTTGGTGATGTTGGTATGGACGTAGGTGTGGTACTTCACCGTCTCCGTCCACTTGGTGAGTTGCGTCTTGGTCGGCAGCTCGCCCTCGATCAGGAGGTACGCGACCTCGAGAAAGCTCGCCTGATCGGCCAGCTGCTCGATCGGATAGCCGCGGTACCGCAGGATGCCTCGGTCGCCGTCGATGAACGTGATCGCGCTCCGGCACGCGGCCGTGTTCATGAAGGCCGGGTCGTACGTCATGAGGCCGAAGTCGTCGTCCGAGACCTTGATCTGACGGAGGTCCGTGGCCCGGACGGTGCCCTCGGACACGGGGACCTCGTAGGTTCGGCCGGTGCGGTTGTCGGTGATGGTCAAGCTGTCCTGGGGCACGTACCGGCTCCTCGGGGAATGCGTCGGTGAGAAGATGTCGTAGGGCGATGTCCGAGTATAACTTGCGCCCGGCCGCATTCGCCAGCAACCACCTACTGCGAGATTCACCGCATGTGCAAAGCGACCGCCATCCTCTTCGCCGCCGCAGTCCTGGCCCCCCCGCTCCGGGCCCAGTCCACCGTGGACACCGCCGGCTCCGGCGTCCTCATCGCCGAGGCCCTGGAGCGATCCGCAGTCATGGAGAACCTGCGCTATCTGAGCGACGTTATCGGACCGCGGCTCTCCGGCTCGCCCGCGATGCGCCGGGCGAACGAGTGGACCGCCGAGCGATTCCGAAGCTACGGACTGGCGGCGTCGCTGGAGCCCTTCGACTTCGGCGTCACCTGGGAGCGCGGTCCCCTCTCCCTCCGGCTCACGGCGCCCTTCGAACGGGCGATGACGGGATACAGCTGGGCCTGGACCGCCGGGACCGACGGGAAGACACGCAAGGGGCCGGTGGTCCTGGTGGACCTGTCCACCCGCGACAGCCTCGCGGTGTACCGCGACCGGGTCCGCGGCGCCTGGGTTCTGCCGAAGCCTTCGACTCCGATCTGGAACCCGGACGCGCCACCGCCAAGCCCGGAGGACTCGCAGCGCATCGCCGCGATCAAGGACGCCCGCGCGGCCCTGACCGCCGACACTTCGGCCCCCGCGGTGCGGCAGCGCCGGCAGTACCAGATCGACCTGCCCTACATGCTCCGAGAGGCGGGAGCGTTGGGGACGCTCGTGGACGGTGCGAAGGAGCACGCCCTCATGACGATGAGCGGCTCGCCCAACCGGGTCGCGCCGCTGCCCAACATCGTGATCTCGCACGAGGACTACACCCTGATGGAGCGCCTCATCGCCCATGGGGTGACGCCGAGGCTGGAAGGGCGAGTGGAGAACAAGCTCGGCAAGTCGCAGGTGCAGCAGTGGAACACAGTTGGTGAGCTCCGGGGGTCCGAGCTGCCGGGGCAGGTGGTGATCCTCGGTGCTCACCTCGACAGCTGGGATCTCGGCACCGGGGTGACCGACAACGGGGCGGGATCGATGGTGGTGCTCGAGGCCGCGCGGGTGCTGGCGAAATCGGGACTCAAGCCCAAGCGAACGATCCGATTCATCCTGTTCGCGGGCGAGGAGGAAGGGCTGCTCGGCTCGCGGCAGTACGCGGCAGCGCACGCGGCAGAGGCGGACAGCGTGCAGGCGGTCCTGGTGATCGACAACGGTACGGGACGGATCGTGGGACAGGCGTTGCAGGGACGGCCGGAATTCGCGGAGCTCTGGCAGGCGCTCCTCGTTCCGGTGGCGCGGCTCGGCGCGGACTCGGTGCGGGACGATGTGAAGACGGGGACCGACCACTTGTCCTTCATTCCGTACGGGGTTCCCGGGTTCAACTTCGACCAGGAGCCGCGGGGGTACAACCACACCCACCACTCGCAGAGCGACACCTACGACAAGGCTGTGGCGGAGGACCTGCAGCAGGCGAGCGCGGTGATGGCGGTGACGGCGTGGGAGCTGGCGAACCTGGGCGAGCTGCTGCCGCGGGGGCCGAAGCCGGGGCCGGAGACGGTACCCACCACGCCCTCGGCGATGAGCGCCAAATAACTGTCATCCCGAGCACAACGAGGGATCTTGCGGGTGCGGGCAAGATCCTCGCTGCGCTCGGGATGACGGTACTTTCTACCCCCGCAGCTCCACCGTACAGGTGGTGTCGAACCCACCTCGCGGGTTGTAGATCGTCGTCACCTTGAGGCGCTTCGCCCCGAGTGCCCGCTGGAGGTCCTCCGCGATCTTCGCGGTCGCGTGCTCCTGGAAGATCCCCACGTTGCGGTAGCTGGTGACGTAGTACTTGAGGCTCTTGAGCTCGATGCACCGGTCCGACGGCACGTAGGTGATCCGGAGCGTCGCAAAGTCCGGTAGCCCGCTGTAAGGGCACACCGGGCTGAACTCCCGGGTCTCCGTCACGATCTCCTGGTCGGGGCCGGCGTACTCGAACGTCTCCAGCACCGCGACGTCCACCGCCTCAGGGCCCACGAACGGAATGGTTCTGCCTTCGGCGATCGCCATGCGCGAATCCTAGCTGTCTTCCCGCGGCTTGACCATCCCGCTCTCCAGCCAGCCGTGCTGCCCCGCGAGGACCTGCTGCGCTACCCGGTAGGTCGCCACGTCGTCGTTGTGGAACACGGCCTCGAAGCGCTCTTCCACCCGCCGCCGCGCGTGACGGCAGAAGAGGTCCGCCAGATCCACAGGCCCCGGCTCGATCTCCCCGTCCCGCTGCATCGCTGCGGCTCTGGAACATGCCGCCGTCATCGCCAGCAGCTCGGCCCCGATCTCCACCAGTCGGCCAAGCACCGCCTGGCGCTTTTCCAGCTTCGGGCCGAACCGGATCATGCAGTGGAACAGCGTCCGCGCGAGCCGGCGAGTGGACCGATCCACGAACCGCACATGGCCGGCCAGCTGTCCGAACTCACCGTACCGGGGCGCCCGGCCCCAGCCCAGAAAGAGCTTGGGATACCACCAGGCGTAGTACACGCCTGATCGGAGCGCCGCCTTGATCTTCATCCCCATCGAGGCCTTCGGGTCGATGATGTCGCCCGCGACCCGAAGGTGGGTGTCCACCGCCTCCCGGGCGATGAACAGCCGCATGATCTCGCTCGACCCCTCGAAGATCAGGTTGATCCGGTAGTCGCGCATCATCCGCTCGATCGGATCCGGCCGCTCGCCCCGGCTCCGCAGGCTGTCGGCCGTCTCGTAGCCGCGGCCGCCCTTGATCTGCAGCGCGTCGTCCACGATCCGCCAGCCGATCTCCGTGTTCCACATCTTGGCCATCGCCGCCTCGAGCCGGATGTCGGCGTTGCCGCGGTCCGCGAGCAGCGACGCGAGATCGGAGACCGCCTCCATCGCGAAGATCTCCGCGGCCATCCGGCCGAGCTTCTGGGCGACGGCGTCGTGCTTGCCCACCGGCGCGCCCCACTGCACCCGCTCGGCCGCCCAGCGGCGGGAGATCTCCAGCGCGCGCTTGGAGCCGGCCACGGCGGACGCGGGTAGGGTCAGCCGCCCCGTGTTGAGTGTGATGAGCGCGAGCTTGAGGCCCTTGCCCTCGCCCCAGAGCACGTTCTCGACCGGCACCCGCACGTTGGTGAACCGGATGATGCCATTCTCGATCGCCTTGAGTCCCATGAAGTGGAGTCGCTGGACCACCTGGACCCCGGGCCAGTCCGCCTCCACGATGAACGCCGTAATCTGCTTCGGCCCCGTCCGCGCCATCACTACGAAGAGCTCCGCGATTGTGCCGTTGGTGCACCACAGCTTCTCCCCGTTCAGCACGTAGTGGCCGCCGTCCTCCGAGAGCGTCGCCGTGGTGGCGAGCCCCGCCGGATCGGAGCCGACGAGGTTCTCGGTG